>ENA-OYXM01000337-OYXM01000337.1-human-gut-metagenome-genome-assembly--contig:-NODE-337-length-21488-cov-6.055895_pt1 | contig 21488 bp, 20 predicted proteins | sample MGYA00243239_ERZ653427 | MGnify/ENA primary metagenome ERZ653427 (study PRJEB26926, sample SAMN06165110) | human gut metagenome | biome: ENVO:00009003; feature: ENVO:2100002; material: ENVO:00002003... | reverse complement strand
GAGATCGCTCAGTGTCTCGTGGGCTCGGAGATGTGTATAAGAGACAGACAATAGACAGATATAATTTAAGTTATTTTTGCACAAATTAAGCTGTCACTACGAATCTATCAGCAAAAGCAGGTGATTTTATGGCTTTCGATACATTTGACGAGGGTATTAATCCCGGTGGAATGAGAAGCAAAAACGAAATTAAAACCTTGATATGTTATTTGTATAATTCTGTAAAAGAAAATATAGACAAAGGAATTGTCATACAGGCAATTCTAAAGCAGGGACTTGCCAATTATTTTGAAACAAGTTCCGCCTTTGACGACCTTGTTACAAACGGTAACCTTGTACCTGCCGATGATGAACACAAAACATATGCGCTCACGGAAAACGGTGTTGAAATTGCAAAACAGCTTGACAGCATTCTTGCGTACTCTATCAAAGAAAAGGCATACGCTTGTGCGGTTAAGCTCCTTGCCGTAAAGAAAAATGAGATTGAAAACAAGGTTGATATTGTAAAAAATTCAAACGGATTTACTGTTAAATGTTCTGTATCCGGCGGTGATATGGATTTGATGAAGCTTGATGTTTATGCTCCCGAAATGGAACAGGCTCTTATTCTCAAAAAAAATTTTCTTGACAATCCGAAAAAAGCGTACAAAATTATGCTTGCGCTCCTGACCAAAGACAAAGAAACCGTCGGTGAGGCTCTTGAGGAACTTTACGGCATTGTATAAAATTTCATACAAACAATTAAGGGGCTGTCGATGTGACCGCCCCTTCTGTGATTATTCAGAAAAAAAGATTAAGACCGAGCATAAGCGTTACTCCGGGTATTCCTCCTATTATTGATACCAAAAGTGATAAAAGGCTTATGGGCAAAGTTACGCCCGTAAAAGCTCCCGTCAGATTGACCGCAAACAATGTTGCCGCTCCCAAAGTCATTGAAAGCAGAGAGCGTTTGAACGGGTGCTTGTTTTTGCCGAGAAAGTGCAAAATTGCGAAAGTTATAAATGTTACAAAAATAATCAGACATATTCCCCACCAAGGCATTTTTAACAACTCCATATAAAAAGTAAAACCGCCAGAGGATTGCCCTGACGGTTAATTTTATGCTGATTATTAAGTTAATATGCTTACAGTATACCGAACTTTGAAAGCACATTAAGTGCAATTACAAAAATTACGAATATTGCAGCAAAAACTTTTGTCCAGCGTGAGAGGAACGCATCAATCGAACGAGCCTTATTCTTTGAGAAATAAGAATCGGCAACACCTGTTACAGCACCGATACCCTGCTGATTACCCTCCTGAAGGATAATTACAACGATAATGGCAACAGATACGATTGCGAGCAATACGCCTAAAACAATGCCCCAAATGCTCATTTTTATCTTCCTTTCATTTAATAAATACGAATAAAACAAATTCTGCTTTAATAACTGTTTTATAATACCACATAAACACAGCTTTTTCAAGAGATATTACAAGATTTTTATTAATTTTTTCAAAATCAAATCAGCGAAAGCTGTTCGTCTTTTGAATCATCGTTCACGGGCAACGCACCTCTTGCAGGAAGTGAACTTGTTCTGTAACGCCTTGGATTTGTAAAAGTACCGTCTTTATAGCGTTCTATGCTGAAAAGTCTGTGACCTTTTTTGGGCTTGAGAACGGCAACACCCTGTGTTGAACGGGTTGTTTTGAGAGCGAGTGCACCCGTGTGAACAAGGAGCATATTTCCCGATGACGCCTTGAAGAGTACCTCTTCGTCCTCAGGCATATAGAGAAGTCCGACAAGCGGAGATTTGTCGGAGTATGCGCCCGTGAGCTTTTTACGGTTAGTCTTTGTTGCGTAGGATTCAAGCGGAACTTTTGCAGCCTTGCCGTTTTCAAAAGCAAAGAGCAGCATACCCTTGTAATCTTTTGTAACAACCATTTTCACAGCATTTTCGCCTTCATCAAAGCCAAGCTTTGCGGCAACATAGTCACCGAGTACGCTTGCCTTTGTCTGTGCGAAATCATCAGCCTTTGCCTTATACACCTGACACTTGTCTGTAAAGAACAAAAGGTCGCAGTTGTTTGTGAACTCAAGCTCCTGAATAATTTCGTCACCGTCTTTGAGCTTTTGTTCACCGCTCATTCTGAGCGACTGCGGAGTAATCTTCTTGAAATATCCCTCTTTTGTAAAGAAAAGATTAACAGGATAATCGGGAATCTCGACTGTCTCTTCCTCATACCTTGCAACATCGTCATAGATTATGATACTCTTTCTCGGCTGACCGTATTTCTCGGCAATTGATTTGAGTTCTTTGACAATGATTGTCTTGATTCTTGCCTTGCTTTTTAAAATTTCGTCAAGCTCGGCAATCTCTTTTTCAAGGTCTTCAAGGTCTTTTGTACGCTTTAAAATGTATTCACGGTTAAGATGACGAAGTTTTATTTCGGCAACATATTCAGCCTGTATTTCGTCAATTCCGAATCCTATCATAAGGTTTGGCACAACCTCGGATTCTTCATCGGTTTCACGGACAATCTTTACTGCCTTGTCAATATCGAGAAGAATTTTTTCAAGACCTCTTAAAAGATGAAGCTTGTCAGCTTTTTTGTTGCGGTCAAAATATGTTCTTCTTCTGACGCACTCAATTCTGAAAGCAATCCATTCTTCAAGCAACGCCTTTACACCGAGAACTCTCGGAACACCTGCAATAAGCACATTGAAGTTGCAGGCATAGGAATCTTCGAGTGTTGTAAAACGGTAAAGCTTTGTCATAAGCTTGTCGGCATCAATGCCACGCTTGAGGTCAATTGTAATTTTAAGTCCGTCAATACCTGTTTCGTCACGAATATCGGAAATTTCCTTGACTTTACCCTGCTTTACAAGGTCGATTACCTTTTCAATGATAACCTCACAAGTTGTTGTAGCCGGGATTGAAAGGATATCTATACAGTTTGCAGACTTGTCATAGACATACTTTGCACGGAGTTTGATACTTCCTCTGCCAGTTTCATAGACTTGATTGATGACATTTTCATCATAGATAATCTGACAACCGCCTGTAAAATCAGGAGCCGGCAGAGTTGATTTTATATCATGGTCGGGATCACGGATAAGTGCCGCTGTTGTTTCGCAGATTTCACGCAGATTGAATGAACAGATATTTGACGCCATACCAACGGCAATACCTGTGTTTGCGTTTACAAGTACAGACGGAAATGCAACCGGCAAAAGTGACGGTTCTTTCATCGTATTATCGTAGTTATCTACAAAATCTACGGTATCTTTGTCTATATCACGAAACAGCTCGTTGCAGATTGCGTCAAGCTTTGCCTCAGTATAACGGGATGCCGCCCACGCCATGTCACGGCTGTAGAATTTACCGAAGTTACCCTTTGAATCTACATACGGATGCAAAAGTGCCTCATAGCCCCTTGAAAGACGAACCATTGTGTCATAAATTGCAGAGTCGCCGTGAGGATTGAGCTTCATTGTTGCACCGACAATGTTTGCCGATTTTGTTCTTCCGCCGTTCAGAAGTCCCATTTTGTACATCATATACAGGAGCTTTCTGTGCGACGGCTTGAATCCGTCAATTTCGGGAATTGCACGGGAGAGAATTACGCTCATTGCATACGGCATATAGTTCTCTCTGATAGTGGAAACGATTGGCTGTTCCACTACTTCACCCGCACCGTTGATTACACCGTGAGTTTTTGACGGTGAAGTTCTGCGGGGAGTCTTTGAAGATTTTTTCGCCATTTATTTCCACCTCCAATCAGCTTACATCAAGCTGGTCAATATATTCGTTGCCGTGTTCTACTATATAATCTTTTCTTCCCTGAAGATTGTCACCGAGAAGAACATCAAAAATTTCCGCTGTCTGTTCTGCATCGGCAGGAAGAACCTTGATAAGTCTGCGTGACTCGGGGTTCATTGTGGTAAGGTTCATCATATCGGGTTCGTTCTCACCAAGACCTTTTGAACGCTGAATTGTGAATTTCTCCTTGCCGAGCTGTTCAATGAACTTATCCTTTTCAACCTCATCGTATGCAAAATAAACATCGTTTTTGGATGTAATCTCATAAAGAGGCGATTCGGCAATAAACACCTTGCCTTCTTCAATGAGTGTAGGTGTAAGTCTGTAAAGCATGGTAAGTAAAAGTGTTCTGATCTGGAAGCCGTCAACATCGGCATCGGTGCAGAGAATAATTTTGCTCCAGCGAAGTGCGTTCATATCAAAGCTTGAAAGATTCTTGTTTGCTTTTGACTTAACCTCAACACCGCAACCGAGAACCTTGAGCAAATCGGTAATGATTTCGCTCTTAAAAATCTTATCGTAGTCGGCTTTAAGGCAGTTAAGTATTTTACCTCTGATTGGCATAATTGCCTGAAAATCGGGATTTCTTGCCTGTTTACAGGCACCGAGAGCAGAATCACCCTCTACTATGAACAGTTCACGCTGTTCCGTGTCTTTACTTCTGCAATCGACAAATTTTGCAACACGGTTTGTTATGTCGAGATTGCCCGAAAGCTTCTTCTTTATATTAAGTCGTGTTTTCTCAGCATTTTCACGGCTGCGCTTATTGATAAGCACCTGTTCGCAGATTTTTTCTGCCTCAAGCGGATTTTCAATAAAATAGACTTCAAGACTTTGACGGAGAAATGCAGTCATAGCGTCCTGAATACCCTTGTTTGTAACCGCCTTTTTGGTTTGGTTTTCATATGATGAAACACTTGAAAAAGACGAAATAACGCACACAAGGCTGTCCTCAACATCGTCATACTTGATTTTGCTTTCGGTTTTGTTATATTTATTATTTTGTTTTAAGTAGCTGTCAATCTGGTAAACAAAGGCATTCCGCACCGCCTTATCGGGAGCGCCGCCGTGTTCAAGCCAGCTTGAGTTGTGGTAGTATTCGGTGAGATGCACTTTATTTGAAAATGCAACCGAGATATCCATTTTGCACTTATATTCGGGCTTATCGTCACGGTCACGGGTTTTAACCTCGGTTTCCCAATGCTGAATTGAGCTGAGTCCGTTTTCACCGACTACCTCGGCAACATGGTCAACAATACCGTTTACATAGTTATAGCTTGTTGTATCAAAGCTTTTGCCGTTTTGATTGCGGAAAACAAATTCAATTCCTGCGTTGACAATAGCCTGCCTTTTCATTATGTCAAGAAAATATTCGGGCTGAATGTCGATATCCGTAAAGACTTCGAGGTCGGGTTTCCAATGAATTTTTGTACCCGTATCCTTTTTGCTGTACGGCTCTTTTTTGAGCTTGCCGACAATCTCGCCTTTTTCAAAACGGAGAGTGTATCGGTAGCCGTCACGGCGGATATCAACATCCATATACTCGGAGCTGTACTGGGTTGAACAAAGACCGAGGCCGTTCATACCAAGGGAAAATTCGTAGCTTTCACCCTCGTTGTTATTATACTTACCGCCGGCATAGAGTTCGCAGAAAACCAGTTCCCAGTTGTAGCGCTTTTCGTTTTCGTTGTAGTCAACGGGAATTCCTCTGCCGTGATCTTCAACCTCAATTGAGCCGTCGGAATAGCGTGTAACTGTGATTTTTTTACCGTAACCCTCTCTCGCCTCGTCTATTGAGTTTGAAAGAATCTCAAACACGGAGTGCTGACAGCCGTCAATACCGTCCGAACCGAAAATTACGGCAGGACGCTTACGGACACGGTCGGCACCCTTTAGCGTTGTGATACTGGTATTATCATAATCGGTGGTTTTCTTTCTTGGCATTTTACTCTTCCTTTATCATTTTTCACCACGCAGTTTTTTGATTTTATCACGCAGATATGCGGCGTGTTCAAATTCAAGCAACTTTGCGGCAGCTTTCATTTCCTTTGTCAGTTTTTCTATCAACTGTTGTTTTTGTGCCTTTGAAAGCTTTTTTGTATTTTTAAATTCACTGTCATCGTGAGTAGAAATTTCAAGTATATCGCTGACCTTTTTGACAATAGTCTTCGGAACGATGCCGTGCTCAACATTATATTTATTCTGAATTTCACGGCGGCGCTGTGTTTCGGTTATTGCAACCTTCATTGACGGTGTTACGCTGTCGGCATACATAATAACCGTACCCTCGCTGTTTCGTGCGGCTCTGCCGGCAATCTGAATAAGCGAACGGGTTGAACGGAGAAATCCCTCTTTGTCGGCGTCAAGTACGGCAACAAGAGAAACCTCGGGAATATCAAGTCCTTCACGCAGAAGGTTGATTCCGACAAGAACATCAAATTCTCCGAGTCTTAAATCACGGACAATCTCCATTCTTTCAACGGTGTCAATGTCATGGTGCATATAACGAACCCTGATACCCAGCTTTTCAAGATATGCGGTAAGGTCTTCCGCCATTTTCTTGGTAAGGGTTGTGACAAGTGTTCTTTGATTTTTGGCTGTACGGATATTGATTTCGGACACAAGGTCGTCAAGCTGACCTTCGGTAGGTCTTACCGAAATTTCAGGATCAAGAAGTCCTGTAGGTCTGATAATCTGCTCTGCAACAACAGCCGATTTTTCAAGCTCAAAATCGCCCGGTGTTGCGCTTACATAAACAGCCTGATTTATTTTTGAATAGAATTCGTCAAAGTTGAGCGGACGGTTATCAAGTGCAGACGGAAGTCTGAAACCGTAGTCAATAAGGCTCTTTTTTCTTGCATAGTCACCCGCAAACATTCCCCGTACCTGTGGAAGCGTTACATGGGACTCATCGACAAAGAGCAGAAAATCATCGGGGAAATAGCTTAAAAGCGTGTACGGCGATGAGCCGGGCGCTCTGCCCGACATTATTCTTGAATAGTTCTCGATACCCGTACAAAATCCGATTTCCTGCAACATTTCCATATCGTACCTTGTACGCTGTTCAAGTCGTTGTGCCTCAAGGAGCTTTCCGTTTTCACGAAAATATGCAAGTCTTTCCTCAAGCTCCCTGTCAATTTCCGCAAGAGCCTTTTTCATCTTATCTCCCGACACAATGTAGTGTGACGCAGGATAGATTGCGGCATGTTTCAGAATTGCTTTGAGTTCGCCCGTAAGCGGATTGATTTCGGAAATCCTGTCAATTTCATCTCCGAAAAATTCAACACGGATTATAGAATCGTTTGATGCGGCAGGGAAAATTTCAACCACATCACCACGAACCCTGAATTTATTACGGGTAAAGCTTACATCATTGCGTTCATACTGCAGTTCAACAAGCTTTTTTACAAGCTCATCACGGGACTTTTCCATTCCCGGACGGAGTGAGATTACCATATTACGGTAGTCAATAGGATCGCCCAGGCTGTATATGCAAGAAACCGAGGCAACAATAATTACATCTCGTCTTTCGGAAAGTGCAAGAGTTGCGCTGTGGCGGAGTTTATCAATCTCATCATTGATTGAACTGTCTTTTTCAATATAAGTATCCGTCTGTGCAACATATGCCTCAGGCTGATAGTAATCGTAGTATGATACAAAATATTCAACCGCATTTTCCGGAAAGAACTCTTTGAACTCACTGCAAAGCTGAGCCGCAAGAGTTTTGTTGTGTGCAAGCACAAGTGTCGGTCTTTGAACCTTCTGAATAACATTTGCCATTGTAAAAGTTTTACCCGAACCCGTTACACCGAGAAGAGTCTGTTCACGGTTGCCTGCATTTATACTGTTTACAAGCTTTTCGATTGTCTGCGGCTGGTCGCCTGTCGGCTGATATTTTGAATGAAGTTTAAATTCCATAATACACATCACATTCCAAATACGGATTTTTTTATTATGTTTCCTGTTACAAGGCTCTTTATTACAAAAGTCCTGTAACAGAAAACATATCCGAACAAAATTTCGATTTTAATTATAGAACAGATGTTTTAAATTGTCAAATGTTTCTTTTAAAGAACATTATTACTTTTCATAATAGAAGATGTTCCCCGCAAGCCTGCTTTCACGGAGAGAAACATAATCATCATCGGTTATTATGAAATGGTCTATAAGCTCAACTCCGACAGTTGCAAGCGTACTCTTCAAAACTATTGTTGTGTCAAGGTCACTTCCCGAAGGCAGAGCCGTTCCGCTGGGATGATTATGTGCTATAAACGCAGTTTTGGCATTGTGACGAAGTGACAAATCAACAATTTTTCTGACGGGCATATCGGATGAATTGAGTGAACCTTTTGAAATTATATCAAAATAAATCATCTTGCCCTTTGCATCACCGAGCATGAGAGCGACACATTCGTTTGTTCGACCGATAAATTTTGCTTTAAATATTTTACCGAGATTTTCATAGTCGATGATATTATCATGTGACATCTTTGATTCGGTATAAAGCCTTGCCATTTCGGGCAACATTTTGAGCAATGCGGCGGCATTTTCAGACAGACCGAACTCCTTCATAAGCTCGTCAATCGGAGCGTCACACACTCCGCCGACAGTGATATAACGGTCAAGCAGACGATGTGCAAGAGGATTTGTGTCCTTTCTCGGAATAGCATAGTAAAGGAACATTTCAAGAGCCTCATGTGTTTCAAACACATCAAAGCCGTTTTCTATGAACTTTTTACGCATTCTTTCACGATGACCGCTGTGTTCGTTATCGGTTGTCCGTGCCATATTATCCCCACCGCAAAATAAGTTTTTATCAAACTTTGGGGGCGGATAAAACCGCCCCGACTGATTAATATTAATAATTAAAAGCTGTTATTCCTTTACGCCATACTGCTCATAGTAAGCGTCAATAGCGGCTTTGAGCTTGTCGTCAATAATAACCTTGCCCTTGTATTCCTTGTTGTAAAGGTGTTCAACAACCTCTGCCATTGTTACGATTGCAGTTGTTTTAAGTCCGTACTTTTCTTCAATCTCGGAAAGTGCGCTCTTTGTACCCTTGCCACGCTCCATACGGTCAACGGAAACAACAAGACCGATTGGGTTTACATCGCCCTGAGCCTTGATAATCGGGAGAGTTTCTTCAATTGAAGTGCCTGCTGTTGTAACATCTTCGATGATAACAACCCTGTCACCGTCATTGATAGGACTGCCGAGAAGAATGCCCTTGTCGCCGTGATCCTTAACTTCTTTTCTGTTTGAGCAATAACGGATATCCTGACCGTATTTTTCGCTGATTGCGATAGTTGCGGCAACAGAAAGCGGAATGCCCTTGTATGCAGGTCCGAAAAGAACATCAAAATCAAGACCGAACTTGCTGTTGACAGCCTCTGCATAATACTGACCGAGACGGCGGAGCTGAGCACCTGTTCTGTAGAAACCTGTGTTTACGAAGAAAGGAGTTTTTCTTCCGCTCTTTGTAACAAAATCGCCAAATTTGAGAACCTGACAATCAACCATAAATTCAATGAATTCCTTTTTGTAAGCTTCCATCAATAAAACCTCCGATACAAAATAGCTTTCGGACAAACATCTGTAATATCCGACACTTTTACATAATTTAACATTGTAAATTCTACCACAATATCTCGTTTTTGTAAATGACAGTTACACAGCTGTAATCAATCGTAATGTTATGTTAAAACAGAAAAAGACTTCGCAACAGAGTACGAAGTCTTTTTTGATATAACTTTAATTACCACTGAGAACAAATCTGCCAGTTATCCAAAGATGTCGCAAATTCGCTTTCATTTTTTACGATTCCACGGGAATAAAAATATATACTCGGATCAACAATATATTTTTGTATAAGAGTAGCATCTTTAACACTTACCGAATACGAATCCACATTTACCTTTGCCCTTAATTCTTGTGCACCGGTAAAGTTTACCTCACCAACTATATATTTTTGAATTAATGTAGCATCCGATACGCTGACAACACCGTCTCTGTTTACATCACCCTGAATAATATCTTTACAAGTCATTTCATTGTAGATGTACAACAGCTCATAGAAACACTTACTTATATACTTCTGTTGTTTAACTGTATAATCATAATCATATACACTACCCCATTTGGCAGGTTCTAAATCAGAATCAATAACCCTTAATGCCTGAAGAAGATTATCTCGCTTTTCGATAAATGTATTCCACTGTTCGTCAGTGTACCAATTATTATAGTTTTGCTCGTGTACTGCAACATAACAGGTTTGTTCAGCATAACAAGGACTTATCCATGGATTTTCATAAAATTCTTTTGTTTCGTCATACTTGTTTTGCAATACAACGGCGGTTACTTCTCCTTTTTCATATTTGTATGCAACATCCAAAAGTTCTTCTGCTAAATCACCGGATTTATTATAATAATTTCCTGCATAAGGTCTTTTACAACCGGTCGACATAAGATCATTGATAATATGTTGTGCATAGATTTCGCACTCACTGACATCAATTTCATCGTCCGAAACAGCAGAAACCGGCAGAATTGTTATACTTGAAATTAACACAACTGCAATCAGCAAAGCGCTTAATCTTTTTTTAATACTCATAATAATCTCCTTTCAAAAAATAAAAAAGCAAACTCACGACCATACAATAAATCGGTTATAATTTTATTGTATCATTTAAGACAGCGATATCTAATTTCATTTTCATAATATCACTTTCAACAATATTTGTCAATAATTACAAGAAGAAATTATAGAACATTTAAAATTTTATTTAATCAAACAAAATTGTACACCAATTCTTTTGCCGCAAGCGACAAAATTACGCTTGACTTTATAGAACAAGTGTTCTATAATTGAATAAAAACAAATGTTCGAGGTGATGCGTTGTGAATATTAATTGTGCCGTTGACAAAAGCAAATATAAAAAGGACAGGGTTATTCTTCACAGCGACTGTAACGGATTTTATGCGAGCGTTGAGTGTTTGCATCATCCCGAAATCAGAAACAAACCTGTTGCCGTGAGCGGTGATGCGGAAAATCGGCACGGAATTATTCTTGCTAAAAATGAGATTGCGAAGAAGTATAATATAAAACAGGCGAGGCAATCTGGCAGGCAAAGCAGAAATGTCCCGACCTCATAACCGTTCCTCCACACTTTGATTTGTACAAGCGATTTTCAAAAATGGCGAGGAGAATTTACAGCGAATACACCGACAAAATCGAGCCGTTCGGACTTGACGAAGCATGGCTTGATGTTACCGACAATAAGAATATGAACGGCAAAGAGATTGCACTCGAAATTAATCGCCGTATAAAACAGGAGCTCGGAATAACCGTAAGCATCGGAGTCAGCTTTAATAAAATTTTTGCCAAATTCGGAAGTGACTATAAAAAGCCTGACGCTATAACGGAAATCACACGAGAAAATTACAGAGATATTGTGTGGAACTGTCCTGCAAAAGACCTTTTGTATGTTGGCAGAGCAACGGGCAGAAAGCTTGAATCTATCGGCATTTATACGATTGGAGATATAGCAACTGCCGATGTTACGCTGCTGCGGTCATATCTTGGAAAATGGGGTGACCTAATTTACGGCTTTGCAAACGGATACGACTCTTCCCCTGTTGCCCATATGAACGAAAACAGCGAGGTGAAGTCAATCGGTAACTCAACCACAACTCCGAAAGATATGGTAACCTTTAACGATGTAAAACAGGTTATATTCGTTTTGTGTGACAGCGTTTGCAGAAGAATGCGTGAACAGGGATTTATGGCAAAAACGGTTTGCATTACGATTCGTGACAACGAGCTGATGTCATTTAACCGACAGCACACAACGGAAATCCACACAAATCTTACAAAGGATATAACAAATACGGCTATTGAGCTTTTCAAAAAAAGCTATAAAATGGAAAAGCCGCTGAGAAGTATCGGGGTAAGCGTTACGGATTTTATTCACGATGATCAGCCGCACCAAATGAGCCTTTTGCGTGATGAAAAGCGACTTATTCAGAACGAACAGCTTGACAAAACACTTGACAGATTAAAAAAGCGATTCGGCAATTATGCTGTTCGCCCTGCCGTTTTGCTTGATGACAAGGAGCTTTCGGATTTTAACCCAAAGGAGGATCATACAATTCATCCTGTCGGATATTTATGATAACGATGCATCTTAGGCGAAAAATTAAAGATGTTTCTCTGATTTTAATGGAGGTAACAAGCTATGAAAAAGTATGTTAAAGTTACCGCCACATTTGATTGTGACGGAGATCTTATCCCCGAATATATTGTGTGGGATGACGGAAGGAAATACCGCATTGACAAAATTTCCGATGTGCGATATGCGGCGTCTCTCAAAGCAGGCGGTGCGGGAATACGCTATACCTGCCATATTCTCGGCAAAGAACGATACCTGTTTTTGGAGGAAAACAGGTGGTTTGTCGATGCCAAACAATAAGCGGAGGATTATATGCATAAGGTCAAAGCAAAAGAAATTTTATCTGCCGCAAACGGCATGAACATTTACAGAGGATGTCAACACGGATGCATTTATTGTGACGCACGCAGTAAATGCTATCAGATGAATCACCGATTTGAAGATATTGAGGTGAAAGAAAATGCCCCGGAATTGCTTGAAAACGCTTTAAAAAGGAAACGCAGAAAATGTATGATTGGTACGGGTGCGATGAGCGATCCGTATATTCCCCTTGAAAAAGAACTGAAACTGACACGAAGATGTCTTGAAATAATCAACCGCTACGGATTCGGTATAACCGTACATACAAAATCGGCATCTGTTATGAGAGATATTGACCTGTTTACGAAAATAAACGATAAAAGCAAGGCTGTGTTACAGATGACGCTTACAACGGCAGACGAAAGCCTTTGCAGAATAATTGAACCGAATGTTTCCGTTACTAAAGAAAGATTTGAAACACTCAAGGCATTTCACGAAAACGGTATTCCGAGTGTTGTGTGGTTTTCTCCGTTTTTACCGTTTATAAATGATACGAAAGAAAATATTGACGGACTTTTAAAGTATTGCATTGACGCAAAGGTTAGTGGAATAATATGCTTTGGCATAGGTCTTACTCTGCGTGACGGTGACAGAGAATATTTTTACAGCCGGCTTGACAAACACTTTCCGAATATGAAGGAACGATACATTTATACATACGGAAATTCATATCAGCTTACAAGCAGTAACAATAATGTTCTGATGAACAGGATTTCAGAAGTTTGCAGAAATCACGGAATTATGTTCGGAGTTGAAAATGTGTTTTCGTATTTGCATAAGTTTGAAAGCAAAACCGAACAGCTAAGTCTGTTTGACGGAATATAGAAAAATGAAAAAGATATACGGCAGAAAATTTTACCGTATATCTTTTGTTTTTTAAGTATTCACTGTTTTACAAATGTTATTTCATAGTCGTTATATTTAAGCACAACAGCCGAAATTTTACCGTTCTTTTGTGTGAGTATGGCGGAAGTATTTGTTCCGTCATCAAATGACAAATTGACCTTGTCCGAAGCTGACACGGTATATTTTCCGCTGTGAGTTCCGTCATCCGGACTTCCCGGCGAAAGCCATAAAGTAAAAGTGCCATCATCGGAAAATGACATAGAACCCTGATAAGCGCTGTAATTTGTGTTGTAAACCTCACTCATTTCAACCTCATCACCACTCGCATTCTTAGCACCTTCGGGAACCCATGCAGATGAGGTAAGCTCGGCGGTTACTGACGGTGAAAGCACATTAACGGCAACGATTGCCGCAATGATAAATACGCAGGCGGCAATAACCGATGAAACAATTGCTGTTGTTTTCTTTTTCTTATTCTTCTTTTTTACAGCCCTGTTAGCCTCAAATTTTGCATAGTCAGGCTTTTTAACAGATTTCTTACTCATTTAATCACCGATATTTTACTTAAAGGATACAATAATTCCGCCGTAGTTTACGGTAATTTCAGCAGGAACATCACCGTTCCATTTGGTTACGGCAGCAATAACATTTTTATCGTTGGAATATGTTATTATAACGGAGTCGCCCTCAACAATGTACGCACCCGAATTTGCCGATGCACTTGTGATTCCGTCAATGAATGTTCCGTCCTCATTAAAAGTAAATCCGCCGCCTGAATAAGCAGAACCGAAAAGATCTCTCAAAGAATATTCTTCAGAAGAATTTTCGTCTTTTGCATAGTACGGAATAAGAGTTGCACTGAATTTTGGCTTTTGCTTCTCTCCGCTGATTGTCGGAACAACAATTTCACTGTCATTTGAAGATGTTTCGGCTGTGTATCCCTGTTCTGTCGGCTCTTGTGAAGCTTCACCCGATTTGGTTGCAGGCTGTGTGGTTTCGGATACAGAGTCGGAAGCATTCTGTGTTGAGTTTGTATTATCGGCGGTTGTTGAAGCAGCCGCAGTCGGTACTGTTGTTGCCGAATTATTATTTTTACCCGAAAGATTCATAAACAGGATAACCGCACCTGCAATTACTGCAACAAGTACAACAACACAAATAATTATTATCAATGATTTTTTTGAACTTTTAACTGCGTGTTTACCGCTCATTTTGCGTTCTTCCTTTCTTCAGCCTCTTTTTTAAGCTTTAAAAGATAACTTCTTTTCATCATTTTTCCGTTATAGAAAATAAATTCATCACCGTCAGCCGATTCATCAATTTCAAGATCCGAATAATCTTCTACAACAGGCTCTTCATCATCATGGAACTGACCTTTGCGTCTGTTCTCCATTTTCTTATCAATTGTTTTGCTCTTTGAATCCTTGTCAACAATCATTGAATACATATTCTTATAAACTGCAGAATTGATTATAAAAGATAAAATTGACGGAACAATGAACAATGCAAGAACAATTGTGAAAATGATGAGCAGTACCGGAGTAAAACTGCACATAAGCACTGTTGCACAAACGAGGAATAAAATAAGAATTCCGAAAACTGCAAACAGATTGTGTTTAAGCTCACCGATTGTCATAAGTGCGCTGTTTTTGTAAATATCCTTCATCTTGATATCAAAAGTAACCGTCATAGGCGGAACATAGAAGAACATAAACAGAAAGAAAATTGCAATTAAAATACAAATAACAAGCGGAACATAAAACATTCCGTTCTTTGAACCGAGTCCGAGATAAAGGACAATTGAGTAGTAGCTGATAAAAACAGCGGCATACATCACAACGCCGTGTATGAGGAATCTGAGCAGATTTTCCTTTATTCCGCCGATGAAATTTGAGAAAACATCAACATTTTCCTCTCCCCTTACCATATGGGAAGTAACCTGAGTTACGCCGGCATAAAACGGAAAAAGCGGAATTATCGTAAGAAAATATATAAACATTGAATTAAGACCAGTAAGGGTATTAATCAAAAAGAAAATTCCGAATATTACGGCAAACGGCAATGCAAAAAGCACATTCGTTAGCAAAAGTCGTGGTAAATTGTGAAACAATGACGAGAAAAATCCTGTCAATGCTACAGCGTTCTTTTCCGATGCCATAGCGCCCTCCAAAATTAAAAATTGAACGCCCCCGAAAACAAGCACCACAAAGCCGTGTCCAGCAAGGTTGAACAAAAGGTCATTATGAGTGCCGAAACAGATCGGGAACAAAAATCAATCACCTCATTTTTCAAAGAATTTGTTTGATGAGAATGACCGATTAAGCTGAAAAACATCTGTTTTGAAATTTCAAAAGCATATGCCGACAGCTTTACAAGTGCCAGACAGAACAAAAATGTTCCCGGCAACACAACAAGCAGATAAAAACCTGCTCCTTTAAGTGAATATGTAATAATAAGATATGCCGCAGTAAGTCCTGTTCCAAAGCCTTTAAATGCTGAAACAAACGGCAAAAACGGTATTCCCCACGGTGCAAGTCCCAAGAGGAATACAACCGTGAGAAATATAAAATCAGATGCAAAGCAGGCGCAAAATGTGCTGACGGCATTCTGACCGAGCCTTGCATCAAGATTTGTAGTAAACAGAAAATCAAGGGAATCAAGCATTTGCTTATCGGCTTTTGATGCATAAATTGAACCGAAAACAAGTCCGGTAAGAAAAGCCGAAACAAAGATAAGCACCACGGAATATCGCCTTATAAAAAATCTGACATCAGACGGTGAAATTCCCTTTGATCTGCGAAAAAGATAACGCTTTTTAAAAGAAAATACAATGCTTTTCATAAAATACATTCCTCTCATTGGTTGTCCGTTAAAATATATGAGGAATGTATTCATTTTATGTTAAGGCAAAATTATTTGCCAAGCTCCTCTGCCCTCTTTGTACAAGCGTCCATGCCGTCAAGAACAGCCTCATAGAAACCGTGTTCTTTAAGCTTATCCATAGCGGCAATTGTTGTGCCTCCCTTTGAGCAAACCCTGTCTATGAGTGTTTCAACAGGCTCACCGCTGTCACGGAGCATTGCTGCCGAACCCTCAAGAGTTGCACAGACAAGGTTCATGGCCTTGTCATAGTCGATTCCGCAATTCTTTGCGTAATCAGCCATAGCCTTTGCAAAAAGATAAATATAAGCAGGGCTGCTGCCGTTTACCGCAATTATTTCATTCATATGGCTTTCGTCAATATATTCGCAAACACCACTGCCTGCAAACATATTGTAAACGATTGTTTTGTCATCATCGCTGATATTCTCAGACGGACAAAGGGCTGTTGCACCCTTTTTGAGCAAGAGAGGCGTATTAGGCATAACCCTTACAACAGGGCAGTCACATTCAAGACCTTTTCTTACATATGCAATAGATATGCCTGCGGCAATTGATACTACGGTTTTGGCTGTTGTAATGCTGTTTTTGAGGGACTCAAGAACTTCGGGATAATTCTGCGGCTTGACTGCAAGAACAACAATTGAACTGTTCTTTGCTATTTCATCGGCAGATGTCATTACATTTGCACCCATATTTTTCATAGCGGCACACTTTTCTTCGCTTACATCAAAAACATTGATAAAATCAGCCTTGCCGTCGTTTTGTGCCATAAGTCCTTTTATAATGGCTGTTGCCATATTGCCTGCGCCTATGAAACCTATTTTTTCCATTTTAAGACCTTCTTTGCAAAAATTAATATCAGATACCGAAACTCGGGTTTGAGTAACATGAGAAATGAAATTTGTGATAATTGTGCTGACCGTCACGGTCATAATCGCCGTAGAGGAATGTTTCCGCCTCGTCAACTCTTCTGTACAAAAGTCCCCAATAGCAAGAACCTGCCGCATGGTGGTACTGCAAAAGTGCATCAATGAGGTTCTGCTTATTGACATTATTCAAATCTCTTGAACCGCCCGAAGCAGAAACATAATCCTTGTGGATATATCCTGTTGTGCCATTTGAAAGCTTAACTTTATACCAGTTTGTGTTATAACGCTTGCCGTCAACAAATTTAAGTTTTGTTCCGTAGTTCATACGGGTAACAACGGAGTAGTTAGTTCCTGCACCTCTTCTGAGGTTTACATCTGAACCTGTAACCGTACCCGAAGCGCCTGCTTTGATAGTACCGCTTGAACCTGTGTTCAAGAGAACAGACTGAAGTTCGGAATCATTGTAGAACACACCGCTGCCTACATTGTATGCAAAGCACACAAGTGCGTCAAACTGTCGCTGATTGAACTTTATGCCGTTATTTACAAGGTAGGAATTTGTTGTGGTGGTATATCCGCCCTTGTTCACGGTCTGGCAAAGATAAGCATATGCCTGATTTGAAGTTATGTTGTTGTAGAACTGTTCGCCTGAAATTACAACCTTGCCGTAACCGAGTGTAGGATCGGTTGTAATGCTGTCTGCTGTGACTTTTGAGAGAAATCCCTCATAGTTTGCAATAAGCTTGATTACCTCATCACTCGCTCTGCGCTCAGCACAGGCTGTGGTGGTTTTATTGGTTGTTGAGGTTACAAACACCTCGCCCTCACCGCCGCCTGCCGTGGTGTAATACTTTGATTCGGTTTTAAATTTAGAATATGCTTTTACAGACCATTTGCCTGATTTTGAAAGCTTTTGTGTACCTGTCCAGATATAGGAGTTACCGTCTTTAACCTTGCTTGTTGCGGTTACCTTATAAGAGGTTGAGCCGTTTGTAACTACAAAATACACGCCTACCCTGCCTGTGTCGGTAATAGCCTTAAAGCTTACATTTGAATTAAGCGGAGCGGAGTTTGGTGACGCATAGCAGAAACGCACACTCTCCCTCGGCATAACATGGATAAGACAGGTTGCCGCACCGTATGATGTTGAGGCAGTGATTGTTACATAGCCCTTGCCTACCGTGTCAACTACACCGTTCTTAACTGTTGCGATTTTCGTATTTGAACTTGACCATGTGACACCGCTTGTTCTTGATTTCAAAAGCATTGACTTCTGCCACGGAAGATTTACATTGCTGTTGGATATATTTACAGATGAGCCGGATTTTACGGTAATTTTGCAGGTTGCAGAATGCGAACCGCTTTTCGCAGTAATTGTTGCAGAGCCTGCTTTCTTGGCTGTTACAATACCACGAGAATCAACGGTTGCAACGCCTGTATTTGAGCTTGACCATGAAACACTTCCGGACGCTGTTGCAGTAATTGCAAATCTGTTGCCTGTGAAAATTGATTTGCTTGATACGGAAAGCTTAACAGATGAACCTGTTGACGGTTTTGTGGTTGTAGGCCGAGTCGTTGTAGGCTGTGTCTGACCGTTCATCTTAACATAGTCTTTTTTTACATAGCCTGTTTTTGAATTTGATGTAAGCTTAATATTATACCAATCATTGTTATAAAGCTTTGTGCTTACAAAAGTAACCTTTGTATTTACTCTCATACAATCAACAACCGAATAGCTTGTACCGGCACCGCTTCTGAGATTTACATAATCGTCTGTTATATAACCGCTTACGGTTGACACTGACGCAGTCGGCTGAGTTACAGGTTTGGTTGCCTTTGTTGTAGGTTGTGTTGCCTTCGTTGTAGGTTGGGTTGAACTGTTCATTTTTACATAGTCTTTTTTTATGTAACCTGTTTTAGCAGTTGAAGTAACCTTAACCTTATACCAGGCGGAGTTGTAGAGTGAAGTGCTTACAAAAGTAAGCTTAGTGTTCTTTCTCAGGCAACCAACAACAGAATAATTTGTGCCTGCTCCGCTTCTGAGATTCACATAATCGTCAGAAACATAACCTGTTACGCTTGATGCCGTTGCCGAAGAACTTACGGCAACATATTCCTTTGTAACATAGCCTGTCTTTGAATTTGATTTAAGCTTGATTTTGTACCACTTTGAGTTATAGAGCTTTCCGTCAACAAAAGTAAATTTTGTGTTCTTTGCCATACAGGTTATAACCGAATAATTCGTGCCTGCACCGCTTCTCAGATTTACATACGACGCATTTATATAGCCTGATGCGCCTGCTGATACGCTTGCGGAAACCTCCTCGGTTGATTGAGCCGCATTAGCCGAAAATGCAGTTATTGCAACAGCACCTACCGATACTGCCATAAGAACCACAAGGACTATGCAGACTATACGGACAAACAATTTTTGCTTTTTCATTTAAGTCCACCTTCTCAAAACTTCTTTGAATTATAATTACTTGTGAAAATTACCGAATATTTTTCCTCTTAATCTGCGAACATACTGCATAACAAATACGGTAATTGCATAATCATAGAGCAAAAAGAAAATATTTCCGGCAATCAAAAATGCCCACGGAACATAAAAACCGAAAACGGTAAATTCATCTGTCGGAATTGACAACAGCCATGTTGCAACAAAGAACGAACCGATAGCGGCAACATTAAATACCGCAAACTTGAGTATGTATTGAACTGCCCTGTTTTTGATTTTAAATTCAAAAGCGCCCTTTAAAATCGGATAATAGCCGAAAAGTGCAATGAAATATATAACAGCCTCTTTATCGCCGGCAAGGAGCGTTGAAAGCACGGCAGTTACACAAAACACACCGATTGCCCATCCATAACCGTATTCAACAACTATGCAGGAAATGAGAATTCCTGCAAGACAGGGCAAAGCGTATGTTCCGATTGGAACGAGAGATGTCATCATCATAAAAACGAGTGAGAGCGCCGCAATAATTCCGCAAACCGCAATACGCATTGTCCCCTTTTTGATACCGTTTTTCTTCATATTAACATCCCATTCTGCAACAATCACACAAGCAGTTTGCACACATCATTCCTGCACAAACATCGCAGAAGGATGAGCCTGTTGCGTTAGGATTTGTTTGAGTATAACCGCCGTAGTTATATGCTCTCTGGCTCTGCATATTGTTAAGAGCGGCTCGGTATTCCGTGTTGTTGGGGTCCATATTGCACGCAGTTGTGAAATATGAAAAAGCCTGTTCAGACCAACCTCTGCGGTATGCAATCATACCCTTGAGATAATGCCATTCGGCGGTTCTCATCGACTGTGCTGTGTTTTCAAGAATCTGATCGGCCTGATCAAGAAGTCCTCTCTGAATGTAAATTCTTACATTGTAGAACTGTGAGCTTGAAGAATTTGCGTTATAGGACGAACTGCCTGTTGAGCCTGTACCCTTACCCTTCTGACGCATCTGATTAATCATATCGTATGCCTCATTAATCTCCTTCATTTTCTGCTCCGCAACATCCGCAAGAGGACTGTCGGTGTAGTTATCGGGATGATATTTTTTAGCAAGGTTTCTGTACGCTGCTTTTACTTCTTCATCGGTAGCTGTTTCAGACACACCGAGAACCTCATAAGGATTATTCATTATTGACCTCCGTATCAAGTTTGCTTGTTACTCTGTTTTGTGATGCAGGAAATCCCAAAAGCATCATATTATCTAAAATTCCCTTAAAATCGGTAAAGTTCAAAAGATTATAGGCATCATATGCCCTTGCAAGTGACTGATTCAGCACCGCTTTTATAAAATCCGATGATTTTACCTCACCTGTTTTCTTGTTTACAAACGGATTAAATCCGTTCGATTTGATATCTTTTTCTATATCATCTGCGGCATCGACAAGATAAATCCACCTGCCGATATGATAGCCGAATTCATAGAGAACTCTTTTTTGAATTTCATCATGAGCCTCAGCCGACAATACAGCAGCGAGCATTAATGCCGTTGGATGAGCCGACATATCTACAGACGGCTTTTCCGAATGTTCAGCATCATACTGCATCTTCATCATATCAGAAACCGCTTTGTCCATATCAGGATACTTATCTGCCGCCTTTTTCCTCTGATGAGAAAAGAAAGGCTTTATGATTCTGCACAAAAGCTTTTTAAAAAATCCGCTGTCCTGAATATCATCAATGATTTTATAATAAACCGATATCATTGAAAATGCGGCAGCCTTTCTGTATGCGTCACCCGAATCTGTTGCAAACTTGCATTTTTTAAGAGGATTACAGGTGCATCTGCCGTCTTTAAAGCCTTTGCATGAACGGTTAAGCGACATTAAAAGCATTGCATAAAATGTGCAGTCATAGCTTAGCGTAAATCTTGTAAACACGGAGTAATCCTTACCCATTTGCCTGCAAAGGCCGCAATACACAGCCTTATAAGCCTCGGATTCACGAACAAGCAGTTCGCTCTTTTGAATCTGCAAATAACCAAACACGGATTTTCTCCTTTATACAATAATACATAGTCTGTCTCTTATACACATCTGACGCTGCC
>ENA-OYXM01000236-OYXM01000236.1-human-gut-metagenome-genome-assembly--contig:-NODE-236-length-28022-cov-10.953195_pt1 | contig 28022 bp, 20 predicted proteins | sample MGYA00243239_ERZ653427 | MGnify/ENA primary metagenome ERZ653427 (study PRJEB26926, sample SAMN06165110) | human gut metagenome | biome: ENVO:00009003; feature: ENVO:2100002; material: ENVO:00002003... | reverse complement strand
GAGCCTTATCGTCGGCAGCGTCAGATGTGTATAAGAGACAGATACAGATAAGGAATAGATAATCCATATCAAGAGAGTGTTAGGCACTTGACTAAACCCATCGGTAACATAATGGATATACCATGTACCAGCAGTTAACATGATTAGGAGTACCAATAATGATAGCCGCTTGTATACCATCTTTGCCGTGATGATAACAGTAGCAACCAGCCTATAACTAGGTTTGCTATCAACTTCCTTCTTTGAAAATCCCTCCTTTGCAAGCTCCTTAGCCCCACTAAATACATATGTAATGTTTCGTCCGAATTGAGGTGAAAAGCCAAAGTCCAACAATGACACCATGGATCCTATAGTAAGCATCAAATAATTAAGCCCCATTTCCTCTGCCGTCAATCGATTCAAAATAAAAGGCAGGACTAATAAACCAGATGCTATTCCTAAAAATTTGGCAATATAGCTCCAAATAATGTCAGATTTTCCTACTGAGATAGATTCTTTATTAGGCACAAATTATTATCTAAAAAAGATGAAGGACTCAATTCTTTTATTAGCTCTGATTACCCTGCCAATATATACCGATATGACGGCGATGAGAATAGAAATAGGACTAATAATTAACAATTCTAAGATCAGATAATTATAATTATCGAAATAAGAACACAAAAATGCCATGCTTATACTCCTTACAATAAAGAAATGAAGTACGTATACATCAAGTGTATGTGCACCAATAAACGACAGCAGTTGTGTCATCTTATTATCTAAAACTTCAAGTTTCATAATAATAGATATACTGAGAACTATATAAATCCATGGTAACCAATAACCAATTGCATGTATGTTAAAATTAAAACATTTCAAGAGCTCCGTTATGACAGCAATTAGAAGGGATGCTAACATAATATATTTATTATTGAAAAGCGTATTAACCGCATCGTATTTTCTTAAAAATATTGCTACAAAAAAGAATGGTGCATATCTTTTTACTTGGATTAAACTTAGATAGTTCTGCCAACATGAACTATTTAAATCAACTCCTTTGTTTAACAATTGGAGCATGGAGTATAGAAGAACAATGAATATCAAATCCACAACAAATGAAAACATTTTGCTTTTACACAATAAACTTATGGGATTAAAAAAATAATAAATAAGATAGAGCTCAAATAATACCAGAAGATACCAATAGCCTTGTTTCATAACTGGAGTAATGAATTCACAAAAACCTTGATGAATAAATAACGTAAAAATTGTACCGAACAAGAAAAATGGAACTAAAAGTTGTCTTGTCTTTTTATATAGATGTTTAATTGTTTCTTTTATTGAGTAGTCTTTATGTTTGATAACAATTCCACTTAAAAAGAAGAACAATGGCATTTGGAAAACTGTAAGCCAACTATATATTCTCATGTTGTCAGCATTATTCACATTACCTCTATTTATACAAAATAAACAGATGTGACCTGTAATCACGAGTAAAATTGCAAAGGCTTTAGAGTAATCTATGTAATTATATCTTTCTTTCATTGATAGTTCACTGATAGTTTTTTGAACTCTTAAGTAAAGAAAATCAGACTGGCAAGAAGTATCGAACTTCGAACATTGGTTCCACCTGCGTTGCCAGTTATCCTTATAATATTAAATATGATAAACGCCTTCAAGAGGACAGATATTGAAGCAGTCAAGAATAACCTTGCCCTTCAGCTTATTCCAATTTCCCTTAATGTGATCATGCTTAACCATAATAACAACCATATCTATATCAACAAGAAACTCATCGAAGTCATCGTACTGATTTTCTGCAATCTTGTTTCCTACGAGGAATGGGTCATAACACTTAAGTGGACGTGCAAGATGACGCTCTTGTAATTCAAGCATTTGGAGAGTTGGTGACTCTCGATAGTCATCGACATTCTCCTTGTAAGTGAGGCCGTAAAGACCTACCTTACGGTTATTCTCGATGTTGTTCTCCTTCATAATTTCATGGATACGGTTAAGGATAAACTCAGGCTGTGAGTCGTTTGTCTTCATTGACTCATCTATAACCTTAGCAAGACGTGGGTAATCACCTACAAGGAACCATGGGTCAACAGAAATACAGTGACCACCTACACCTGGGCCTGGCTGAAGGATATTAACACGTGGGTGCATATTACAAATCTTAATAATCTCGTAAATGTCCATATTATCATGACGACAGATGCGTGCAAGCTCGTTAGCAAAGGCAATGTTGACTGCACGGAAGGTATTCTCAACAACCTTGGTCATCTCTGCAGAGCGGATGTCAGTAACAACGATTTCCCCCTGACAGAACGATACATAGTACTGCTTTACCTTCTCGCCAATTTCCTTGGAATCAGCACCAATAGTACGATTATTGTGGAGAAGCTCATAAACCATATTACCTGGAATAATGCGCTCAGGTGCGTGAACAAGGTGGAGGTCTTCACCAATCTTAAAGCCATTCTCCTCGACTACTGGACGTACGAAATTGTCCATAGTACCAGGGCTAACTGTTGACTCAACAACAACGGTTGCTCCCTTAGGACATATCTTCATCACTTCCTTGATAGCTGCTACAACATAGCATGCGTCAACCTTCTTTGAGAACTTGTCATAAGGGGTAGGTACACTGACGATGTACATGTCAGTCTTCTGATATTCAGTGGTAAACTTAATGCCAGCTTTTACTGCATCATTGAAAAGTTCATCAAGACCATCCTCCTTAAAGGTCGTCTTACCTGCATTAAGAGTTGCAACGAGTTCTTTGTTATAATCAGTGCCGACAACTTCAACACCATGCGAGGCCATCATCAGAGCTGTAGGAAGTCCAATGTAGCCGAGGCCAATTACGTTAACCATGACTTATTTTGACATTTTACTTATTATTCTTTTTACTTTCCATAAGGAGTAGGATTCTCACCATTGAGAGCAGCAATAATGCGTTTACAAGCCTTACCATCACCATAAGGGTTAACTGCATGACTCATCTTCTCATAAGTAGCTTCATCATCAAGAAGCGCACTTACTTCATTCACAATCTTTTTATAATCAGTACCTACCAAATGGACGGTTCCAGAGCCGAGCGCTTCTGGACGCTCTGTAGTGTTACGCATTACAAGTACCGGTTTGCCAAGTCCTGGAGCCTCTTCCTGAATTCCGCCTGAATCAGTAAGAACAATAGTTGACTTTTCCATGAGGTAAACGAACTCCAAATACTGAAGTGGCTCAATGAAGAACAGATTTTCAAAGTTATCCAAATTCTCGCCAAAGACTTCATGGATTGGCTTACGCACGTTAGGATTGAGGTGCATTGGGTAAACGAAATCTACATCAGGATACTTCTGAGTAAGGTCTTTTATAGCTGTACACATATGGATGAAACCATCACCAAAGTTCTCACGACGATGACCGGTAATAAGGACGAGCTTCTTACCATCTGAGAGACGACTTACATCATAACCTGCTACTGCAAGTACATTGTCCTGTTCCTTTGCAAGTACTTTGTCGTTCTTCAGTTTGCTAACCACCATGTGGAGGGCATCAATAACAGTATTACCAGTTACGAAGATTTGACCAAGGACTTTCTCTGCAAGAAGGTTTATCTCTGAAACTGAGGTTGGTGAGAAGTTATAGGTAGCAATACGACCGGTGATCTGGCGATTCATTTCCTCTGGCCAAGGACTATAGATGTTGTGGGTACGAAGGCCAGCCTCTACGTGGCCAACAGGAATCTGTGCATAGAATGCTGCAAGGGCAGCTGCTGTAGAAGTGGTAGTATCACCATGGACAAGCACTACATCAGGACGACACTCCTTGAACACGTCACGCATACCAGTAAGGACGCGAGCGGTCACATCAGTTAAATCCTGACCTTGCTTCATGATGTTCAGGTCGTAATCAGGAGTAACTTCAAATAGCTTGAGCACCTGATCAAGCATTTCTCTATGCTGACCTGTAACACAAACGATAGTTTCGAACTCCTTCATATGCTTTTGGAGCTCATTAACGAGTGGGCACATCTTAATAGCCTCTGGACGAGTGCCAAAAACGAGCATTACTTTTTTTGCCATAAATGTGACTATATACGATTATATTAATCTTTATGAAACAACTATCTTAAATGACTTTGAATTCCTTATTTTCTTTGCACTTTGTTAGTACTCAATTGCTTTTCCATTATTATAAATATCAGTGACCAAACATTACTTATATTTTACAAATTAACATTTCAGATTCTTTTTATGCGGGAATAGATTGTTCCTCACGCTCGAAAACTTATTCTTCCCTTTTAGACAATCTTTCAGTTATTATCCAATACCTCAAACTTCGGTGAGTTCTTGGATTTAAACTCAGGTACCACTTTCTTCATTAGCTTCACTGTATCCATGATCTTTACCGTACGGGATAAATTCTCGAACTCTCCATAAGTATCAAGGATATCAGTATATTCATAATGACGTACCTTCGCTATCATTATCTTCTTATTTTCTGTAGGGATTGTATTCTCCTTATCACTCAATACTTCTTCATAAAGCTTCTCACCCGGACGCAATCCCGTAAACTCAATCTCAATATCTTCACCAGGACGATAACCGGCAAGTTCGATCATACGGGTAGCCAGGTCAACAATCTTCACAGCCGTCCCCATCTCAAAAACAAAAATCTCATTACCTTCACTCATCGTAGCAGCTTCCATTACCAGACGACAAGCTTCGGGAATAGTCATAAAGAAACGAATGATATCAGGGTGAGTCACTGTGACAGGACCACCATTCTCAATCTGTTCTTTAAAACGGGGAATTACAGAACCGTTACTACCCAAAACGTTACCAAAGCGGGTAGTGATAAATTTGGTACGACCTTTTACTTTTCCCTCACGGATGGCACAGCCCAGACTTTGTACATAGATTTCTGCCAGACGTTTCGAGCATCCCATTACATTAGTAGGATTTACAGCCTTATCGGTAGAGACCATGATCATCTTTTCTGCTCCGTATTCCACTGCCATATCAGCAACCTGGCGAGAGCCGACAACATTGACCAGTACAGCTTCACAAGGGTTTTCCTCCATTAATGGAACATGCTTATAGGCAGCGGCATGAAAGATTATCTGAGGCTGATAAGTTTCGAACACCATACGGAGACGTTCTTTCACACGGACATCTCCAATGATGGGAACAAAGTCTAGATTTGAATATTTCTTTTCAAATTCAAGACGTACATTATGCAAAGGAGTTTCGGCTGAATCGAACATTATTAATTTGCGAATGCCCATTTGCGCCAACTGACGGCACAGCTCACTACCAATACTCCCGGCAGCCCCCGTTACCATAATTATTTTATCCCGAAATTCTGCTGCAACTTCCTGTATATTGATACTGATTTCCGGACGCCCCAGCAAATCTTCTATCTTAATAGGACGTACCCATTGATGAAAGTTTCCATGTTCATCAGCCTCACTAATAGAAGGGGCTATCAGTGTTCTGATTTTATTTTTTTTGCAAAATTGAAGTAAACGGTCTTCCTCTTCTCGGGTATCTTCATAACGTGCAAATAAAATACTTTGGATGCAATGCTTGTGCATCTGTCTTTTGAAATCTCCTTCATTCTTAAAAGAATAAACCGGAAAGCCTGCTACACGAAGGATCGAAGCACTTGTATCATAAACATAAAAACCAACAACTTTGAAATGTCTGCTATTCATCAGACGTACCTGCAATGCCACACTTTTATCATCTTTACCATATATCAGAATACGCTCGTTTTTCTTATTCATCTGATTAAGAAGAAACTCGTAGATCAGTATCAGCTGAATACGAAATCCAGCCATTGCAATAAAGGTCAGCATACCATCGAATAATACAAAGATCATTCTCTGACTGTTGGACAAGCCCATTTGAGGTATGAAAATCCAAATAGCAATAACCATACAAATGGCTTTTAAACATGCACTTCCCATCAGACGCCACAATTCCTTTAATTGTGAAAAACGTATGGTATTGCGATAAGTACGAAATATGTATGAACCGAGTATACTGGAAATAAAAGAAATTCCTATAATTTTCGCAAAAACATCTGTTCGTACAGAAATTCCCGTCATACTGTAGATACCGATGTAGGCTATCCATGTACAAAGAACAGCTATAGCTGTATCAATTCCCAATATAATCCAATAACTACAATAATTCTTCCGGAGGTATTTTAAAACACCTTCTAATGTCTGTTTCATAAATATTATTCCCCAATATCTTAATTTTAAACTTTATACACTCATATACTCTTTGCAAACAGTATATAAATCATCTTTCAAAGGTGAGGGAGGAAGAGTTTCAAGAAGTTCCAGAGAACGGGAAAGAATATGTTCCCTTTTCAAGTCATCCTCCAGACTGGCATACAGACTCACACTATAGCCCAACAGAAGAGCAAGACACAAGGAAGCGTCCTGTTCCGGAGTACTGCCATGCAGAGGATATAACTCATTCATTTCATTATGAATATCCTTATTCAGCTGAGCCAGGTCGTCAGCATACAAATAACTGCCGGAGCATTCGATATGAAGAAGGCGATGGGCCTGATTATGAAGATGAAAGATTTTATCCTGTAACTCCATTATACAGATCTAATTATCTTGTCAAACTACGGCTTTTATTGATTCCACATACCCGGCAGGCATATCCACACAGGCGCATCCCAGCATATTCAGACGGACAGCAATCTTACTCTTACCGTCAACACTGACGAGTTCGCCGACAAGCCCCGACAAAGGTCCCTTTATCACACGGACCTGCTCGCCACGGGCTAAAGGAGAACTGCTCATGCATACGGCTTCCTTGGAATAGTCGAGCATGAAACGGAAACGGGCCATCTGCTCATCAGGAATAACGGCAGGATTGCTTTCACCACGCATCACCATATAACGGCTCACTGTAGAAAGGCTCAGAACTTCCACCCGTTCTTTCGGGTCGGCATGTACAAAGACCATCATTGGAAGAAGGACGGATTCGATCAGTTTACGACGGTCACTCCATTGATGCATCTCCTGTTGAAGAGGGATGAAATTTTCAATGCCCATCTTGTCTAAATACTCCGAAACTTTCTTCTCGTGATGCATACGAACCAAGGCGACATACCAGCGTTTTGAGTGTGCTACGCCTTCCCCTGTCCCATAGCTAGGCCCAGCATTAATAGATTTCTTGTTTGTTAGAATCATCTTTTTTTACCCCATTTTTGTCCGTTACTTCTTAGGTAACGGATTTAAATATGACGCAAAGATAGACAAAAACACAAATAGGAAACAAATAAAATTCCATTTTTTTTCGTTTTATCCGCAAATAAGGCAAAAAAGTCTTTGAACATGAAAAAACATTATCTTCATGTCCCACTGCCGTTATACCATATTTCCACAGGAATATACCCCTTCTCGCAGGCTGCAAACTCCTTCTATCACGTATTTGTCGATGTTTTTCACTGTTCCCATTCTGTTTGTCTTTGAATGTATAGGTTTCCGTTACCTAAGAAGTAATGCACATAGTTTAATACTGACTATTAATATTTTATATATTTACAACGCCTCCATTGAGTAGTTCTTCACGTAAGATAAATTCATCTTATTTACTTCCGTACGTTCCTTCAGTCCGAATCCCTTCAAATAGATCTGGGTTGTCTTGATGGACTTATGTCCCAGCGACTCGCTGATCATTTCAATAGGGACGCCACGATATTTGGCGGTAGTCGCCCATGAATGGCGGAGCGTATAGGAAGTCACCGGAGAAGTCAGACGCAAAGCTTTTGCCAATCCCTTCAAATGGTTATTGAACCGGCGAAGGGCGGACTGGTATTCACGGTAAGCACGTTCATCCTTACGCTTCTTGTCACCCGAAAGGATATCGAACAGATAGTCGGGACAATCCGGACGTGAAGGCTGATGATTCAGGAGCTGGCTGATCATCTCCTGCGCCGTATCAAGGATTTCCACACTCATCGGAGTCTTCGTCTTGATACGGCTGTAACGGAGAATATTCTGATCCAGGGCAGACTTCTCAAGATGTGCCAGATCGGCAAAGGACATCCCGCAGAACTGGAACATCAATCCGGCAATGGCCTGTGTACGTCGCAAACGGTCCGTCTTGGGATCCTCATACAGAAGCTTATGCAATTCCGGAACCGGCAACGCGCGTTTCTGCCGAATGTCCACTCCGGTATATACATCATGAAACAGTCGGGGGACATACGGAGCTCTCCCCGACTCCACTCCACGATTATAAACACTACGCAACATACGCATATAGGTAGAAACCGTATTCGGTTTCAAACCACAATCACTCAGATGCTGACCGTAACGGCGCAGACACTCACGGGTAACCTGACGGAACGACACGTTCTGCGTACCACAAAAGTTACTGAAAGAAAAAAGGGCATTCTTATAGACATGCGCTGTAGAAAAGCGCCCCTCTTTTTGTAAACGACCGATGTATAGTTCCCCACACCGGCTAAATCCATTCTTACTTTTCATCTTATATCACTAGTTATTTTATATACAAGTATAGGGCGAAAATATGAAAATTCCATCTTCGTCCGGCAGAGATTCTTAATTTTATTTAATTCAGGAAGAGTGGTAACGGCCGGACAGATGTTCCGGAGAGCAAGGGAGGCACGTAAAAAAAGAGAGGCAAAGGAAAAACGCCTGTTTGTAATAAACTTTGTTAAACGCTCAACCGCAAAAACCGTACTATTTATCAACATCAATCCCCGCGTATATACGCGCAATTTTAATTGGTAGCGGATAATTCTCATATCATTACACAGTAATATCAACCGGCATTTTCCTTATTTTGAAAAATACGAATATTCGTCCTAGCTTTGCACTTCGGTTTTAACCAATACCTCCGTTTCTCACCGAGAAACACCCTCTTGGTTTTAAAGAAACGGGGCGTTGGTTTTAAAGGAACGGCCCTTTGGTTTTAAACCAAAAAGAGGTATTTGTAACTATTTGATTTTCAATTTCTTATAAAAGCATAATTCCGTCCCCGTAACCCATGGGATTTTTCTCAACAAACAAAACGGAATTCATGACCCGAAGCGGTCTGATGCATATAATATTTATTTACAATTAAGAATTAAAATCCCATGGTTACAGTTACGATTACCATCAAGCCGTATCTGGCAAGGTATATGTACGTACGTTACGCACAAAGTTTAGAACCCGAATCCGAAAGTCGCCCCTCACCTTCTTCGTCAGCCTCTCTCCGAAAACCGATTCCTATCCATCTCTCTCACATCACTCCCATCTATCATTTTCTCTATCAGTTATCCGTCCCGCATCCATCCAAAGTATCCTGGAAAGAAACAGGAAATATCACGTTTGTCTGCCTAATCCAGCCTACGGAAAGAATCCGGAAGTATATAATTATATCGGGCAGGAAAGCGCATTAACCATAGAAAAGGAAATCGAAGTGGAAATGAGGGCGGAACTCTATGAATTTCTGCTGGAGAATAAATTCAAAAACGGAATCATGTTCAAACGCTCGATGGAGCTTTTTGTGGAACATTATAATATGGAAGGTACAGTGGAGGAAGATAGCCTTATGAGGGCTTTTAAGAGGTGGAGGAAGGCGATGAAAGATAATAGAAAATACTAATACATCTAAAAAAGGGGCTGTCCGATTTTGGACAGCCCCACACAAAAATAAGTCTTATATTTAGGCTGCACTAATAAAGCTACCTAAATCTTTATATATTTCCTCTATTTTAACAAACTACTATCAGGGAACTATCTGTCCGATTCATCATCTCTCCAATGTTCAGGTTTGTTCAACTCATCCGAACACCTGATCTTTCCTTTATCCACATCAAATCCCTTCGGACTGATTGCCTGAACCATCCAATAATCCGAGAACTGTTCCAGTATCGGGTAAGGAGCAGGATAACCCAGCCTGGCTGCATCCGGTATAAAACCATATTTTGGATAATATTCTTTATGCCCCAATACAAACACAAGGCACGAACCTTTTTCCTGCAACCTCTCTATACCTGCCCGTATCAGCATTCCGCCTATACCCTGCCGTTGATATTCCGGCTTGACAGCTAAAGGTGCAAGAATGTGCATCATCTGTTGTGCTCCCTGACCATCAAAATAGGCTCTGGTGAAGAGAATGTGTCCGACAGCCTCACCTTTGTAGAAAGCGAGCAACGAAACCATTGGTTTTGCAGTTTTGTCAGCCAGCAGATCGGCTACCAACTGTGCTTCTTTGTCATAGCCAAACGCTTGTTTTTCAACAGTCATTATGCTGTCGAAATCATCTGTATTGGTCTCTCTGATTTGTATATTAATTGAATTTATCATTTCATTGTTTTTTTGAGCATGTATATCTTGCAGATAGTTATTATCCGCTTTATAGACATGCGATTATACTTATTATATAGAATATGAAAATAACTCTGGCAAGAATATGCCAGAGTATGAATTAAGGGATAACCTTGACAGACTGCCAAAGGTTATTTACTTCACGGACTCCTTCTTAGCTTTACACATAGACCGCAAAGGTAATGCTTTCTATTGCATTATGCTATAGTTTGCAGCGAAAACTATCCATCAATTTTACTTTTTTATTGCTAGAAACTACTTTTATTTCATTCTCTCCCAGCTGCAACTCCACATTTTTCCATTCTAAAATAGCATACTGATCCGGCATTGCCTTACCATAGCTTTTTCCATTGACAAACAGTTCCGCCCCGGGCTGATTAGTGAATGCAGTAATCGTTTGCAGACGTCGGGAACGTACGGTGTTACGTTTTCCGGCCAGATAAAGCACAGGTTCTTCCTTGTTCCAGTTAGCCTTATAAAAGTAGAACGCGTCTTTACGTACTTTCCGGTCAAAGGTAACCAGCCCCTTATCATTAATTCCCGGACGATCGCCTTCCGTACGGTGAGCCGCACCGAAATCAAACATATTCCATACAAAGCTACCCCATATATAAGGACGGGCAGAAATCGCTTTCCAGTTCTCGATATGATAATAGGTCTGCCAATTCTCCGGATGCCACCAACTGTTTGGCACGGATTTTACCAACGAATCCTGCTGATGATAAATGCTGGCACCGGCACCATACTCACTGATGGCAATACGGATTTCCGGATAATCTCTATGCATACCGTCCAGCCAGCGTCCTAAATCGGCCGGGGTGCCTCCATACCATCCGTCGTACCGATTCCATGCGATGGCATCCGTTATGAAATTCAAGTCACCCATTTGATTACTTGCCGAAGTGGTAGGACGCGTAGTATCTTCCTGATGCGCCAGCTCATTTAATTCCTTGATATATTCCACCGGATTATCACCGGATTCAAGCAGTTCATTGAACAGCCCCCATACACAGATGGAAGGATGATTAAAATGTTGGCGGATCAGCTCCTTCAGCTGTTCTTTCCCATTGGCACGGAAAGAAGGCAGATTAACAAATCCTTTATCATCATATCCTCCGGGACCGATAAAAGGTATTTCTGCCCAGACAATAATCCCATTCTTATCCATCAGATCATAGAAATAGGTAGCTTGCGGATAATGTGCCAGCCGAACCGCATTCACTCCCATTTCCAGCATCAGGGCTGCATCTTCTTCATGATGCTGAGGACGTAAAGCATTACCCACCTCACTCCTGTCCTGATGCCGGCAAACACCGTGAAGAGGCAGATGCTTGCCATTCAAAAAGAATCCCTTATCCGGATCAATCCGATAATAACGAAGTCCTAAAGGCTGCGTCACACAATCTACCAGTTGCCCTCCTCTCGACAGAGAAACCTCCGCCTGATAAAGAAACGGGTCCTGACGGCCATTCCACAGATGAGGATTATTTATCTCAAATGTAAGTTCCTGCTGCAAAGCTGCATTCCCGGCAAGAGTAAGTGTCTGTTTCTGTTGCGCCACCACTTTCTGACCATCCAGCAAACGGATACCCAGTTCTACTTCCTGACCGGCATTATTGCCATTTGCCAAATCAACGACCGCCCTTATTTTCGCATATTGATGACTGACACTATCCTGTATCAGACGAACTCCCGGAGAAGCATAATTCAAAGGAGAAATACATGCCTCATCAGTGATCAGCAGATGCACATCCCTGTAAATACCGCCATAAAAATTAAAGTCACCCACCAAAGGCATCACGTCCAGTTGTTCTCCATTATTCACCCGCACTAATATAGAGTTCTCTTTTCCATAATTCACCTCTCCGGTTATTTCAAAGACAAAAGCTCCGTATCCTCCACGATGTTCACCGATATGACGGCGATTGATAAATACATCTGCTATACTGTTCGCTCCTTCGAAACGAAGGAAAAGACGCTTGCCTTGCCATTCGGGACGAATGAACAGTTTCTTTTCATAATTACCGATTCCCCGTTTATAGTCGATCTTTCCGGACAAAGCATCCTGTGTATTCCAGGTATGGGGCAGATCTACTCTTATTTCCGACCCTTTCTGCACCTGATGCGAGAATCGGAACTTCCAGTTGTCGTTTAATAAAATATCCTGCCGCTGAGCAAATAGCGGCATACTGCAAAACAGAAATAAAGCAACTGCCATCAAACGGCAGCATGACATAATTGGTGTTCTCATATTATTTTTTTAATGATGATTTCTTCACTTTGATAAAAGAAGAGAGTGATTCAACTTTACTCTTATATTTTTTCTCATTGACTCTATTTTTGTTTTCTTCTTTATCTATCCGATGATCGAACAGCATACTTGCTTTCTTCACGTCACCTTTCATCCATTCGGCATAACTAAAACGTTGATCAACCGCATTGTCTCCCCCTTCCCACTGAATATAGACTTCATCCTTCGTCTTAGCCTTCAGATTGCTGAAAACTTTTGCAAAGCTCTGTCCATCCAACTGTTCTGCTGGTTGTGGTATCTGGCATAACTCGCACAAAGTAGGATACAAATCTACAAACTCAACCATCGACCGGGTCTTTCCTTTTTTCATTCCGGGCACACGGATAATCAACGGCACATGAGTAGAACGGTCCATCAGATTATGTTTACCCACAAAATCATGTTCGCCCAGATTCCAGCCATGATCTCCCAGCAGTACCACAATCGTATTCTCCGCCAGACCTAACTCATCCAGAGCATCCAGCACTTTTCCGATTTGTGCATCCACGTAGCTCAGGCAAGCATAATATCCATGCTTCACTTCCCGCTGAAAATCGGCATCCCCCGTATCAGTCACCCGTGCATAAGCATATATCTCACTCGAATTACGGACTTGTTCCGGCAAGCCTTCCGGTCTGAAACGGTTGGAAGCCAAAGGTATCTCTTCCCGCTTATACAAATCCCAATATTTCTTCGGAGCATTAAACGGCAAATGAGGTTTCCAAAATCCGCAAGCCAGGAAAAACGGTTTGTTCATTTCTTTCATACGCCGCAGGTCACGAATGGCACGTTCCGCCAATTTTCCGTCATCGTATGCCGTATCCGGAACATCCGCTGACTCGCAAAACGGTCCGCGCATAGTCTTGGGATTGATCGTCTTGCCCGATTCTGAGTTCATCCAAAGTTCCCATTTATTATATTCCGCCCAATAGACATCGTATCCATCCGGATGATTCCGGTAGGGAGGTTCGCTCCACGATGCGGCATGATCGCTCATGTGGTGAAAAACTTTGCCATCCGAAACTGTATGATAACCATTCTTTGTGAACCATCCGGAAAGAGGTATAGCCTCCGGACAATCCTTGCTGGCATAAGCCGAGAAATTCACAAAACGATCGGGATAGTGAGGATATACGCCTGTCAGAAGGCTGGCACGGGAAGCGCCACTCACCGGAACATTGCAATAAGCGTTCTGAAACAAGACTCCGCTCGATGCCAGACGATCCATATTCGGAGTCTTGACCGCCTCCACTCCGTAACAACCCAGTTCGGGACGCATATCGTCAGCCATCAGAAAAAGAACATTCATTCTGGAAACATCGGAGACATTGTGCTGCGCCTGCACAGCAGAGGCCATACAGCAAGCTGTCCCGCAAAGAAGGGTATATTTTACCGAAATAGCGTTCTTCATTTTATAGTTTAAATTTTCAAGACCTGCAATATACAAAATATTACAGGTCTTGCCTCTGTTTTTACTCAAAAAATTATTTAGTCCATACCGGATTCTGTTCCAGATTCGTATTCAGTGCCAGTTGCTTCAGAGGCAGCGGATACAGGTAATAATGTTCCTGCCATCCGAGCGGAGCGTCAAAGAAGTAAACATACCCTTCGTCATTACTCGGTCCGCCGGTTACTTTCAGATTTTTAGCCGAAGCTCCCATCACATATACTCCCAACGGGCGTTTATTGACATAGTCTCCTTTTTTCCATCTGCGAAGGTCATCCAGACGGAATCCTTCCCCCATCAGTTCCACACGTCTCTCCCTGCGTACCTCCCACAGAAGAGCAGGAACGGAAGGATCACGGGCCGTATCAAAATCATCTGTAATGTCTTCGACCGTCATTTTCGCTACATGTCCGCGTGCACGAAGTTTATTAATGGATTTATCGGCAGCCGTCTGATCAAACTTACCTAATTCGCACATGGCTTCGGCATAATTCACCATTACCTCTCCTACACGGAACAAAGGCGCATCTGTCGTATTCACTCCATTGGCATTGGTAGCTACGGTATGCGTATTATAGTACTTCCATACCCAGAATCCCATTTGAGAAGCATTCCAGCCCTGTCCCCAGTTCTGATTCTTGAAGTGCGGCTGCCCCTGCACCGTGAATCCTTTGAAGTTGGAAGACGGCAAACGATGATAAGTCTCACCGGAGATTGTAGCAAGAAGATCTATAAACTCTCTGTCCTGCGCATGATCCGTATATTTCCAGTCGGCCGTGCTCGGACCATTTTCTTTCTTTACCATATAGGGAGGACATATCGTCAGATACAACCGGTAATCACGGTCGCGGAACTGTCCGTAAATCTCCTTATCACCGCCATACCGACTGGTGGTAGTACTTACCGGACGACCATCCGTACACAGATAACTGTCTACCGCATCCTTTGTCGCCTCAATATAAGATTCACCGGTACGCACCATGCGTGTCAGGCCATGCATCAACTGACCGGTTTCATAGGCTTTATACAAGATAATGCCCGTCACCCCATCCAAAGACTCCGAATTGAAAAGCTCGTCATACTGTGGATGTACATTCGGATAAACCTTCAAGACTTCTTCCGACGCACGTACACACTCTTTCAAGTAAGTCTCGGCATCAGACAATCCATGATACTTCCGCCAAGTACCCTCGAACAAGGCAAAACGGGAAATAAGTGCCTGCACCACAGATATACCAATGGTGTTTTTGCCATCGTCCGCACCGATATGTGTCTCCGCATATTTCAGGTTGGACAGGATATTCGAAGCCACCAGATCGCGACTATCCCGTTTGCCGTACAGTTCCGGACTGTCTTCTTTCAACGCATTCTCCACCCAGGGGATATCTCCAAAGCGGGAAAGCATCTGAAAGTATTTATATGAACGGAAGAAATAGCCGACACTGCGCCAGTGCTCCTTCTCCGTATCATTCATCTGCGAACCGTCGATATTGTCCAGCATCAGATTTACCCGGCGGATATAGTCGTAATCCCATTCCTTGACTTCATCTGTTGCCTTCGCCTTCTGGTATGCCCACTGCCCTTCATATCCGGACAAACCTTTGATCATATTGTCCGACTCAAAATCTCCGCGGAATATTTCGTCCGTCTGCCCCGTATCATACGTATATCCGAAGAATACATTATATAATCCCCATGCATACGTTTTGAAGTTATCATAGGTAGTAAAGACTGTCGCTTCCGTCTGTTGTCCTTTCGGATAAACTTCCAGAAAAGAGTCATTCAAACAAGACGACATCAGCAAACAGAGACTAATGCCCGTACCCAGTATATATTTCTTCATAACAATTACTCTTTTAAATAGTGAAACAATCAGAATGAAAGGTTGATACCAAACGAATACTGCCGCATATACGGATAGGTAAAACCACGTTGTCCCAAGTCATCCGTTACCGAACGTTCCGGATCGAGTCCTTTCGGCAAATGATCGAATGTATAAAGATTCTCACCGCTAAAGAAGACAGCCAGATTATTGACACCGATCTTAGTCATCCACTTGGACGGGAAATTATAAGATAAGGTGATGTTCCGGATACTCAGGTAGGAACCATCCTGCAGATAACGGGTCTGAATACGTGTATTGGCAGCTGTATTTCCGGCAGCTTTCTCATACAGACGGGGGAAATAGCTGTCTGTGCGCTCCGGCGTCCAGTAATTCAGTTGTGTGTCATATACCGTCGTCCATGCGTCATAGTGCGGATAGAACAAGTCATTCATAATCCACAAATCACGTTTGCCTACTCCTTGCAACAGGAAAGATAAAGAGACCCCCTTCCAGTTTGCACCACCGTGGATGCCATACTGATAACGACGGGTACTATTACCGATGATCTTACGGTCGCCCGGATCTTTCGTCGTACTTGTGCCCCCGTTGATAATATCGTTGTCATCCAGATCTTTATACAGGATATCACCCGGATTCGGATTATAGCCTTCCACTTTTGGAATGCCTGCTTTCAGCTTGCCATCGGCATCGAAATCATCAACAGTATACAGGCGGTCTGTAACATACCCCCAGATTTCACCCAGTTCCATACCTACACGGTAAGTATCTTTATCGTTCTTATCCTTGCCGAAGAGACCTGTCTCGTTATTATACTTGGTAATCTTGGTTTTAGCATCATAAAGGTTGAAGCCCAGATTGTATTTCACTTTTCCGATCTGATCATTCCAGTCTACAGTGATCTCCCATCCTTTGGAACGAAGATCGGCAGTATTCTGCAAAGGAGCACTTGCACCCAGCACAGCCGGTAATTCCGCTCCCGGAGCGAGCATACCTTTCGTATCACGACGATACCAATCGAATACAAGATTCAGCCTGTTGTTCAATAAACCCAGATCAAAACCGACATCGACAGTCGTCACTTTCTCCCAGGTAAAACTGTTACTGACCAATGCGGCAGGTTTAAGGGTAGTTACCTTGATACCCGAAACGGTCCAGTAAGCCTGCTCGGCATCCATACCCGGAATATAAGCGTATGGAGTGATACTCTGATTGCCGATATTACCCCACGAAGCACGCAATTTTAAGTTAGACAATACGGATGTCAACGGTTTCATAAACGCTTCTTCGCTCACACGCCATCCGGCAGAGACAGAAGGAAAGAAACCGAAGCGACTGTCTTTCGGAAATTTGGAAGAGCCGTCATAGCGTCCGTTCGTTTCAATCAGATATTTGCCGGCAAAGGAGTAGTTGATACGATAGAATAATCCTCTTACTGTATAGCGTTCGAATTTATCTTTAGCGAAATAATCTCCTGTAGCCTGCGATATAGAAGGAAGGTCTTCGTTAATCATGTTCATACGCGACATTTCCGCATAGCGATAGTCACTGCTCTCCTGATTGAAACCTCCCATCACGGTGACTTCATGCTTGCCCCATGTGTTATTGTAGTTTCCGTAGAAGTTCAGGGCATTATAATCGGTAATGCCGTTGGAGTTTTCATACTTAGAGTTTGCCGTCGAAGTCTCTTTCACAAAGTTACCTCCGTGGGCATAATAGAACTTCTTTTCAAACTTGGTCTTTTCATTACTCAGATGGTTGTATGTATATTCACCCACCAGTTTGACGTTCTTCAAAGGAGTAATCGTCACCTTTCCGAAGATACGGATATTGTTTTTCTGGATAGTCGTCGGATAAGCAAGATTAATCAGATTCCGGGGAGTATTAATCGGTAGTTCTTCTCCGTCGATATTCATTGTTCCGGTAGGGAAATAAGACGGGAAGGCAACGGCTGCTCCCCAGATTCCATATCCTCCCGAAGTCTCCGGCAATTCTGATTTCGAGTTCGTGTATTTGATATCCAGTTCCGGAGTAATCCATGAGAATACGTCCGAACGGATATAAGAAGACACATTGTAACGTTTATACGCATCCTTGTCCGAGGCCAGCACTCCATTCTCATCGACCATACCGAAAGAGAAACGATAAGATATATCTTTCGTGCCGCCACCTACAGAAAGATTGTGCGTCTGCTGGAAACCGGTCTCCATCATATCATCAAACAGATTGGTTTCTGCCAGACTATAGCGCAATCCGTCCACCATTGCATACCCATCGGGATAAGCCGAAGGATTGGCATTGTATTCTTTCAATAAATCCAGCCACGTATCCACATTCTGTCCACTCTGATAGTTGATGGTTCCCATGTCTTTATAAGCCTGCACCGTCTGAAGCGGTGTTGCCTTACGAGGCATATTGGCAGGTCTGCTAAATGAGAAATTGTTAGAATAATTAATAGAAAGCCTGGTTGAATCCGATCCTTTCTTTGTCGTAATCAGAATGACGCCAAATGCGGCACGTGCCCCGTAGATAGCCGAAGAAGCAGCATCTTTCAAGACCGTTACTGATTCAATATCATTCGGATCGAGCATATTGATATCCATTTCTACGTTATCCACCAGAACCAACGGTTTGCCATTCTTATCCAGACTGTTGACACCACGGATATTGAAACTCATTTCCTCTCCTGGTCTACCGGAGTTACCCGTAATCTGCAAACCGGGCATCGCGCCTTTCAAGGCATCGCTGACCGACACTACCGGACGGTCTCCCAATACTTCATCCATCTTCACGCTGCTTACCGCACCAGTCAGATTCGCTTTCTTCTGTACACCGTAGCCTACTACCACCACTTCGTCAATCAGACGGCTGTCTTCTTTCAGAGCAATGTGCAAAGGAGTCTGATTTTTGACAACGACTTCCTGCGTAGCATATCCGATATAAGACACGGATAATCGTGCATTCGGAGTCACCGACAGAGAAAAGTTTCCATCCATATCCGTAATCGTACCTTCCGTAGAATTCAGCACTTTCACATTGGCACCAATCACTCCTTCACCCGAAGGATCGGTCACTTTGCCTTTCAGGACAAACGCTTTTCCCTGTTCCTTTTCAGGCACTGCGGCATGGAATATGACCACCCGGTTTCCGTTCACTTCATAACTGATCCCCGTACCGGTCAGCAGTTGGGCCATCACGTCATTAATTGTACCCTTGTCCACGTTCACAGAGACTTTCTTATTCAGGTCAATGTCGTTATTGCGAATCAGAAAAGAATAATTTCCTTGCTTCCTGACTACTTCAATGGCTTCTTTCAAAGTAACGTTATCTGCTTTGACACTGAACTTCTTGTTTTGTTCCTGCGCTGAAAGTTGAAAACCTGTCAGGACATTACTTAGGGACAAAAGCAGAAACATCAATAATGTTTTTCTTATTATCAATCTCATTTTTATCACTATTAAAGGTTAACATATAGTTATTTATCGTAGCTGCGGACTGCCGGTATATCTATCGGCTGTGTCCATTTTCTTTCTCCTTCCTTTTATCTTACCCCCCTTTCTTTTATCGGTAATAAAGATGGTGTCACCACTGACTTTCCACGTGTATTGTTTCTCAACGTTGATTTCGTGTAATATATCATAAATATTCTGATTGCTGTCGAAAGAACCGGAGAAGTGTTCGGCCTTCAGACGTTCGCTTTCTATGCTGATCTTCACCTGGAATTTACGTTCCAGACGATGGGCAATATCAGCGAATGAAGCATTCTCGAAGGTCAACCCGCCATCCAGCCAATCGCAGGCTTTACTTGCATTGGTCTTCAGCTTTTCCATTCGTCCGGTGTTCTTGTTATACAGTGCCTGCTCATTCGGGAATAATTTCATCACAGAATTAGCAGACGCTGATAAATTCACCCTGCCTTCCAGCAGAGACACCATCACATAATTATCGTCATCATAAGCACGGACATTGAATACCGTGCCGACTACCTGCACCTGCACATCGTTCGTCTTCACGAAGAAGGGAACCTCTGCATTTTTCGCAACTTTAAAGTATCCTTCGCCATCCAACGTCACATTACGTTCGCGGATACCAAACCCACGGTGATAGCGCAATACAGAACCTGCATTCAGAGAAACCTCCGTCCCGTCAGGAAGAACGATATTCGTTCTTGATCCGGCAGGAACCTTGATTTCGTAAGGAGAATCGGCGTTGGTATATACTTCCGTCAGATTTTCCGTATACGTATACCAGAAATAGTTGCAGCCGATCAGCAGAATAACGGCGGCAGCCACTTTCAGCCAGACAGGTATCAGTTTCCGGACAGGCTTCGAAGAGGCAGGAGCAGTCATTCTCTCCTTTATCCGCACTAAATTGGAGTTTTCTATTTCTGCAAACGACGGTACGGAAGAAAGTGCCCATACGGCAGACATTTCCCGGAAAGTCCGGGCAGCTGCTTCATTGGAAGCCAGAAAGGCAAGCAACGTTTCTTTTTCTTCATCGGTACTATTGCCCGACAAATAATTACTAATCTGTAATTCCAGTTCTTCTTTATCGTAATATTCTATCATAAACCGTTCTTTTTCTATGGTGTATATAACTAGATACGCAATAAAAAAAGAAACGTTTAAAAGAAAACCGATTTTTTTTAAAGAAACATCAAAATAGCTATCATATAGGGAGTACCAAGGGATTCGCGCAATTTAGTCAGCGCAATTTTCATCTGCACCCTGACGGTGGCGACATTAATATTCTGCTCTTCCGCAATTTCGCTGTACGATTTGCCTTCATACAGGCTCGCCTTAAAAACAGCACGGCATTTGGCAGGGAGTTCCTCTACTTTCCGCAGAATGATCTCGTTCATTTCACTGCTTTCCAATGCCTGCAATGGATTGTCGGAAGAAAGAATATGATTTTCTAGAAAAGCCCATATTTCCTCCATCTGTTCGGTCATTATGCGCTCATTAAAAGCGGAAGACCGCAAATAACTGATACTTGCATTCTGTATAGCCCGACGAAGATACGGAAGGGCAGGATAAGTGATATGGTGGCGATTCTGCCAGAAAGAGACGAAGACATCATTGACTATTTCACCGGCGACTCTCTTGTCATGTACATAGTAAACAGCTATCGCACACAGGTATAAATAGTACGTATGATAAATTTTATCAAATGCTTTGGTGCTACCGTGATTCAGTTGTTCGATTAGTTTTTCAGAGACTTCTGGTAAATTCATTCGTTCTTTTTCTTTAAGGGACGGGTGCAAATATAGCGATTAATTCAGAAACTCAAAATTCCGGTTATTAAAACCGGAACTTTGAATCGTGAATTATAACCCCATCGGTATCTTCAACAGATACCATACGATAAACAGCAATGTCCATGCTGCCAGAATGCACAAGGAGTACCTCCATGTATATTTCAGCAACGATCCGTATGTGATCTGTTTGTCATATTGCCGCATATACGTCAACACCAGCGGCATATAGAATAAGAAAGGAGTAATGGCATTCGTCGAACTGTCTCCGATACGAAAAGCACACTGCGTGACGTCCGGCGAAATCCCCATCTGCGCAAACATCGGGATGAAGATGAAAGACATAAACGCCCATTTGGAAGTGGCGGATACCATAATCAGATTGATAAATGCCGTAAACAGGATAAACAAGATGAGTGCGGACAAAGGAGCCGGCTCAAAAGAAGAAAGCAGGTCCGCTCCCATAATCGCAAGACACTTGTCCAGATGAGAATACTCGAAACAGGCAAACATCTGGGCAGCAAAGAAAGCAATAACGAAATACACACCCAGCAGTTTGATCGGCTGGGTAAGTCCTTCAATCACATCATTATCGCTGCGATAACGACCGGAACTGAACCCATAAGCCATCCCCGTAAAGCCTGCGCCCAAAGATAGCAGAAACAGGATACCGGCAATGAAGGGCGAGTGCATCAAACCTCCGTTAACGCCACGCAGGATACCATAGGAAGAGAAAGTAAGCCACAAAATAAGGGCAACGTATATCCCTGCCACTGTGACAGCCACCATCAACGCACGACGTTCTTTCCGTGACAAAGGGCGGTAGGCTTCGACTTTCACACTTCCCTCATATTTTCCTAAGTTCGGGAGAAGCCATTTCTGAGTCACCCAATAAACGATCCCTGTAATCACCACTGTCGAAGCGCTCATAAAGAAGTAGTTGCACAGCGGCTCCGTGTTTCCCTGATATCCCATCAGTGTGAGCGCGGCTTCCTGAGTGGTATGCGCCAAGAGCGGGTCCATCGTACTCAGTACGATATTGCCACTATATCCGCAGGCCACGGAAACGTAAGCCGTCACAATCCCCGCTATCGGATGAAGTCCCACCCACTGAAACAGCATGGCGGCAATGGGAAGCAGAATAATATAACCGCCGTCCCCAATGACGTTCGACAGCAATCCGAGGACAATCACCCACAGGATAACTTTTCTTTTCTCTTTCCGGTTTCCCACTCCCAGACGGATGCACGCATCGATAAATCCGGAATGTTGGGCCACCCCCAGTCCGAACATGGCGATAATCACCATGCCCAGCGGAGCAAAACCGGTAAAGTTCTTGATAGCATTCCGCAACCACCAGCGGATTCCCTCAGGACTCAGCAGGCTTTGCACCCGAATATCCTCCCCTGATTGCGGCAGCGTTACTTTCAGTCCGTAGATATCACATATCCACGAAAGAAAGACCACCGCCATTGTCAGCAGCAGAAACATCGTAGCGGGATGCGGCATACGCCATTTACTCTTCATCAGCTTCCAGATTATCCAGATCGATAATGCGTAATTCCAATGCACGGACAGCCAGACGGGTCGCGTTCACTCCCACCCGTTCTCCATTCGGGAAGAGACGTCCGATCAGGTCATTCTGTCGTTTCTCCAGTGATTTCACGCCGAATGGCATTCCTTTCAGATTGGCAATCATATCTTTGGTGTAGCCTAATGCCAGATGGCGAAGAAAACGCTCGTCATATTCATCAATATCATAGTTGATTACCGCTTCCTGACGCTTGGCATCATTCGCTACCGACTTCTTGAAACGGTCTACGATCTTCTCCAGAATCGGATAGTTGAATACCAGCTTCTTGCCGTCCATCACAGCTTGTACATCTGTCTTGGTCAGTAATTCTCCTGTTTTAAGAATAATGCCGTCCGCTCCTGCATTCAGCACATCCACCCACAGTTTTTCATTCAGTATTTCCCCCGTAAAGATCAATACACGAACCCCCTTGTAACGTTTGAAAATATTCCGGCAGATATCAACGCCAATCGTCGTAGAACCTCCCAGTCCCAAATCCAGCAAAACCAGATCGGGAAGCTGTGCCTCCATCAGCGGCCAGAACTCGCTTTCTGTCATTGCCGTGCCGATCACTTCTGCGTTGGGTATCTCATGACGGAAAATTTCTTCTGTGCCTTTCAATTCCAGTTTTACGTCCTCTACAATAATAACTTTAAACTTCTGTTCTTCCATTTTATTTATCTAATAACTTTTATGTGTCTTCTTTCTTATCTGCGCGGGATGGTGAAGTAAACCGTAAATCCCCCCCCTTCTGCCGGTTCGGCATTGATACGGCATCCTCTGCGCCCCGCAAATTCATCATGGTCACGAATAATCTGCTTGCATATCAGATATTCCGTTCCCCTCAACTCCCCTTTTTCGCCGGAAGTCATACGAGCCAGGTTCGGATAGAACAACTGGTTCAGCTCCGTCACACTCTTCTCGCGTCTGGTATCCGTAAAAAGGAAACGGATATATTCGTTATCCTTACGAGCCTGCAAGCGTATCACTCCTTCTTCACGAACCGCCAATGCTTCATCAATCAGATTCTCAAACAGGAAACGCAACTGATTCACGTCACCGATCACTTTGGCGTCCATCGGTTCTATGATTAGTTCTACCTTTTCCGTCCGATTTTTCGTGACCTTCCTGAAGTATTTTCCAGCAGCATCAAAAAGCTCCTGTACCGGAATCGTATTCCGGCGGAAAGTAACCTCCTCCAGCTGTCGAGCAGCGCATGAACTCAGAATCGTAAAGATCCCTTTATAATATTCTATCAGTTCTGTAATCGTTTCCACAGCTTCCCGTTCATCCTTTTCCGGAAGGTTCTGCGTATTCAACCGACCAATAATCTGTTTAATCTTGTTTGGATAATAAATTGTCTCATGTTTAATCGTCGAAAGGCAGTTATCAAGCACCATGTTCTGCACATGAAGCATACTGTCTTCCCACGAAGCACGGCGTGTTTCCTCGTGTGCCGACTCGATATCCCGGTATTGCGTAGCAAGCTTTACCACTGCATTGAACACCACAATCGATACATAACGTGCTACCAGCTCAAAAAGAAGATGATCCGTTTCCTGTTGCGTTCCTTCCCTCCGTTCCAGATAAAGCACACCTACACATTGATGCTCACCTCCGGCTTCCACCATCAACGGAATCGCCTGCAAATTCTGTTCTGAGAGATATTCCCCTGTTTCAAAACATTGCTGCACCATTTCCGGCATTTCCTGTCCGGGACAGGAAGCATATTCCAGCCGATGCGTGGTTTCGTTATAAACTGCAATGCCCATCAGGCTGATTGTCAGCAACTCATTTACTGAGCCAAAAGCCTCATTCACGATGCGCTGCGGAATCTCTTTAAGTGTATTTTCCTCTCTCTGAAGCGCTTCCTCGTTCTCCTGAGTCTGAGGTCTGACCAAAGAGGCGGCAAAAACTTTCTGATTTATCTCAAGCACCTGTTCCAGGTTCAGACGGTTCTGCAACATCTTCCTCATATACAAGAGATAATAGCCGATCAGAGAAACGATCAGCAAGACGAAACAGAGGATGATACCAACCGTCTTATTCGTGTTGGATCGTTCCAACTGCCTGCAATACCCTTCCAAAGTCTGGTCTTCTCCCTGTACCTTATATAAATCTGTAAAAGCAGAATTATTATAACTGTAGGCATCAATTTGTTTCAAAGCAAGGAATGCTACCGCCGCTTCATTTCTGATATCCAAAATCACATGATAGTCTGAATCAAAAAGTTCATTCCACCAAAACAGTTCGGCAGGGGTTCCTTTTCCCACCAGTTTCATGTATCGATGCGGCTTCGGGGTACGCGTATATTTCTTATAATGCTCATTCAGCGACATCATTGCCGAATCTATATACTGCAATGCTATTTCGTAGTTCTCATCCACATTGGCAAAATAAGCGGCATTGGCATAATCAGAGGCTGCATCAAGCAGATCTTCATAAGTAGAATCTGTAGTAATCGCAATGGAGTCACTATCCTGCAATATCGACGGAAGGGGTTCATGCAGACAAGAAGCCATTCCCAACGGAAGCAACAGGCAGAGCAACACGCCAATCACTTTACGTACTCCTGAAGGCAAGCGGAAATAAAAACGGCTTCCCTTTCCCGGTTCGCTTTCTATATCGAATACGCATACTCGGAACAGTTCATTCGTTTTCTTATATTTCTCTATGATTCCCTTGCAGTTCATCAAGCCAAAACCGCTTCCCTTATTCTCTTTCAGTTCTTCCGGATCTGCCGCGTCTTTCATGCCGATAGCACGCGAATCATATACCTTTTCACCAATGATATGCGCGATATCTTCTGCTGAAAGTCCTCTCCCATTATCTTCTACGGAGATTTCCACATACGCATCGGTAGCATGCGCATATACTTTAACCGTTCCCCCCTCAGGCGTATACTTACGGGCATTTTCAGCCAGTGTATTAATCATAAACAAGGTCAATGCACGATCGGCCTTTACCATCAGGGTGGTCGGTTCGATTTCCAGCTTTTGCTTTTTCATTTCAAAAGCACGCCGTCCTTTTCCCAGCAAATCAAACAATTCATTCAGACTGAATGTCTCGATGTTCAGACTAAGCGTACCTTGCTTCATCTTGATCCAAAGTGCCAGAATATCATTATATTCGTTGATGGTAGTCACCAGTTCATCAATGTACTGGTACTTCTCTTTCTTTATCTTGGTGTCATCAATATATCCTTTTTCCGTCAACTTATGTACTTCGTTCAGAATCCGGTCGATATAAGGATTAATCCCGTTGACGATGGCCATACAAGCCTTCTTTATCAGATTCTGACATTTGTTTCCTGCAATATGCTGCTCGTAGATATACCGCTGTTTCTCCAGCTGATTTCGCTCGTCGCTCAACGTAGCCACCATTTGTTCATTTTCAGCAGCCCATACGATATAAGGTTCCACTACATGCACCAATGCCTTCTCGTCCCGGTTCAGTCGATGGGAAGAAGGTACCAGTGCAGCTTTTCCTTCTTCCGGAATTTCCAGCGTCAGACGTCCTTTCCCGAACAACTGGTCAATGCCTTGCTGAATCAGAGGTACGTTCATCGGTATGGAAGAAGTGATATCCCGACAAAGAGAGAGAATCCGTTGCAGACGCTCCACATCCACCTGATTCCTGATTTTGGAACGTTTGTTGAAGAACCACCAAAGGATAATCACCAGTACCAAGCCGACAATAACCAGAAAAAGAACGACCGTCATCTGTCGCGAACCTGCTTCCAAAGACAAATAACGGCTTTCCAACTCCTTATCCTGACGGGTAAAGTTCAAAATATCCAGATAGATATTCCGGTTATAATCAGAAGCATCCTTCATCCCCAGCCCGGCATATGAAACGCTTAACTGCTCCCTTATCCGTGAGATCCATTCGGGAACGGTCTTCACCTTCTCCTGTCCAATCCATGGAACTCCGGTATAAGTAGTATCTCCCTCGGCAAACGTATATAATTTATCAAGCGTATCCACTTCATTATGATAATAAAGCATGTGATGATGGTTTACGCAGTTCAATGCTTTTGATAATGTATCCAAAGCTTCCTGATAACGTCCATGCGCATTCAGGTATTTGCCGATAGATACATAAGCTCCGGCAATCTGATACAAGTCATTATATTCGCGAAATTTCTCCAGTGCCAGTTGGGCCAAACGCAAAGGGAACAAAGAATCTACCGGAAAATCAAACTGATCCAACGCATGTGTACGCCTTGTCTTGAAAAACTCAAAATTAGACGGGGATGCCATCAGATTGGCAAGTCCCTGCATTCCATTCCCCTCAAAATACGGATGCTTGCTCTTCACGGCTGTCCGCCAAGTGAAATAAAGTTCGTCAAACTCGCGGAGTTTCCGTTCTTCCGGAGTATTCGCTGCGACCAAAGAAGCCGATCCTTTGAGATAATGATAATAAAGAAGCTGATTGGTATCGCTCAACGCTTCGTCTTCCTGAATATTATCGATAGAGGTTATCGCTTCCTGCCGTTGCTGGAGATAGTAATAGTAAATGGAGGAAACGAGAAAAAATTCGGTAAATGCGTAATCCAGCCGAAGCGCTTCGTGACGGTCGGCAAAGAGGTCGCTCTCTTCACGGATACGCTTCATCCGTCGGAGGGCACTGTTCCGGTAATCATAAAATTCTTTGTTGAGCGCTGTCCGCTGGCAGATTTTCATCAGTCCGATGTCTGCAATCAACAGCTCAAGCTCATTTTTAGTCAGTTTGTATACCTCTTTATGATACGCCTCGGCACGGTCGAAATCCATATTCATGAAAGCACAGAACCCCAGATTATTGGAAGCTTCCGCTTTCCCCGACTTATACAGGTTTACTTGCCGATATGCTTTATAGGCGTATTTGTAGGAAGAGTCCAGATTACGGTAACGATAAGCATACGCTTTTCCATTCAGCGAGTCGATAAGCCTCACTTCTTTTGTGGGCACCATGTCGGTACACGAAAAAAGGGAGGAAAGCAACAATACTCCTATTATATATAATGGAGAATGGAAAATGGAAAATGGAGAATAAAAAGACAGGCGATAACTATCTTTCATTCTTCGCTCTTCATTTTCTGTTTTTCGTCCATAATTCTTCATTCTTCATTCTCAGTTCTTCGTTCTTACTTGCAAATCTACAAATATTTCCGATAAGTTGGAGAGAAAATTATTTTTTCTACAATAAGTCTTTCTAAATAATAAGAGAAATTCCTACCTTTGCAGGCAAATTAACAAATAGGTAAC
>ENA-OYXM01000199-OYXM01000199.1-human-gut-metagenome-genome-assembly--contig:-NODE-199-length-31047-cov-6.282815_pt1 | contig 31047 bp, 30 predicted proteins | sample MGYA00243239_ERZ653427 | MGnify/ENA primary metagenome ERZ653427 (study PRJEB26926, sample SAMN06165110) | human gut metagenome | biome: ENVO:00009003; feature: ENVO:2100002; material: ENVO:00002003... | reverse complement strand
GGAGATGTGTATAAGAGACAGGGGGTGCGGATATCGTGGGACATATTGGAAAGGAAGGTGCTCTTGGCGCGGTTCGCGCTCTCTGCTTTTTCCACGGCGACCTGCAATTTTGCATTCAGTTCCTGCGTATCGCTTGCGGCTTTCCTTGCAGCAGCTTCGGCTTTACGCGCCTTCTGGAGCAGCATCAAAACCGTGAGCAGAACAACTGCAACAGCAATGCTGCTGATCAACATAACTTTAAAGAAGTTATCCTTTATAAAATCGCTCAGGGTAACCTTCCGCGCGGAGCTCTTATACATCGCAAGCGCGCCGGCAAGCATATTAACAGGCATTGCCTTGATCGTTTTGTTCAGGATGGACAGCAGGCTGCGGTTTCCGCTATTGACCGCAAAGCAGGATCTTACAGGGTTTACCAGCGGAACGCTGTAAAAGCTGTATTTCTTGCTGTATTTATTCTCACTGCTGATCCCGGTAACAAAGCAATCTGCCTGTCCGTCTTTGACCAGCCTTGCCGCATCCTCCTGTGTATCGCAGTCCACGATCTCCCACTGCGGGTAATAAAACGCAAGGTACTTTTTCAGGGAGAGTTTGTTTTGGGGAACGGCAATGCGGTTTACATTGTTTTCGTTAAAGTGCTGTTTGTTCGTGACCGCCATCAGGTTGGAGGTCCACGTTGTGTTGGTACAGGCAAAGTGATACTCTTCCGCCAGATTGGGGTTCTGGTCGCAATGGAAGATCATGTCGATCTCGCCCGATTTCAGCGCATCCAGTTCTGCTTCCTTGCTGTCATAGCCGACCAGCTGGAATTCCAGTTCCTGATTGCCCAGACAATCTGCTGCAAACTGAATATAGTCCGTGATTACCCCGGTAAATTCCCCGGTGGCAGGGTCAAAGGTGCTGACGCCGCTGTCGCTCGCCAGAAAGCCCATCCTGATCGCACCGTGCTTTCTGAGCCACGCCTTTTCCTCCCCTGTAAGGATGGGCGTATAATCCATTGAGAAATATCTTTTGTACAGATCCGCCGTATAAAAAGGCACAGCTTCGTCCAACGCGCGCATCGCATCGTCAAGTTCTTCCTTGATATCAGGCCGGTTTTTGTTGATCGCATAGTAGATGCCGGATTCTCCCACACGGGTTATGGTCGAGATGCCACGCTCTGCCCAGAAGGATTCTTCCAGCGAAACAAAGCAGTCGATCTCGTGGTTTGCCAGCTTTTGCTTCACATCCTCGTTGTTGGAGATGTTGACGTGTTCCGTTTTCAGGCCGTATTTTTCTTCCCACTCGGCCAGCATCACTTCCGGCTCTGTTCCCATCAGAACGCCGATCTTTTTGCCGTTCAGCGTCTTGAAGTCGGAGGCGGAGATGTCTGCGCGCGAGAGATCTGCGTAGAGGTAATATTTTTCCACTCCCATCGGCTCGTCTGAAAACAGCATCTCCTGGGTGCGGTCCTCCGTATAAGAGATACCGCCAATAATGTCGATCTCGCCGTTTTTGAGCTTTTCGAAGCAGTCTGACCAGTCGCAGGTCACATACTCGAACTGCCAGCCTGTATAGCCGGACAAGGTCTCCAGCAATTCGTAGCCGTAGCCCTTTCTTGCGCCCTTCTCGTTGACATAGTTGAAGGTGTCCTCAAACGAGCCGACACGAACAACCTTTGCAGAGGCGGTTTCCGCGGCAGCTTTCACAGGGAGCACGGCTGACAGTAGCAACAGTAGGCTCAGCATCACACAGGCGCTTTTCCGTGTCAAGGTCTGCATGGTTTCGCTCATTCCAGAGTTTTTCATTTTATCCAATCTTTCTCCACCCCAGACGGTCTCATTCCGGCTTTATTTTCACTTCACCGATTTCAGGAAGGTGCTTGCAATATCATTCTCGTTCTGCTGTCAGCAGCTTTTTTGAATATCTATCCTATTATGTAGCATAATTGTAACATTATAACAGAAGCGTTTCAAGATTTTTTCTTGTAAAGAGCACCTATTTTCTATGGAACGCTTTTATCCCTTACCGGCAAAAAGCCGTTCCCGCAAAAATACTGCGATGACGATAAAAAAGCGAGCAGCCTTTTTCAGGTCGCCCGCTTATGGAATCTATGGTATTTTACCGCAAGGCAAGAAATGCGTGAAGCATTAAAAGGCGGTATAGGTCTGCCCTGTGCTTTTAATCCAGAATTTTTCCGTCAATGGAGATGGTGGCCACCTGCCACGGAATGAACTTTCCGCTGGTCTGAAGCGCCTTTTTCGCCGCCATCTCCAAGCCGCCGCAGCAGGGCACCTCCATGCGGAGGATGGTCACGCTCTGGATATCGTTGCTGCGCAGGATCTCGGTCAGCTTTTCGCTGTAATCCACAGCATCCAGCTTCGGGCAGCCGATAAGGGTCACCTTGCCGCGCATAAACTCCTGATGGAAATTGGCGTAGGCATAGGCCGTGCAGTCCGCTGCAATCAGTAGCTTTGCGCCCTCAAAGTAAGGCGCATGGATGGGTGCCAGCTTGATCTGCACCGGCCAGTTGCGCAGGCGGGAGACCGGCTGCACAGGGGCGGCAACTGCACTTTCGGCAGCGGTCTCCGGCTGTTCCAGCATCCGCATCCGGGAGCCGGGGCAGCCGCCCTCGTGGAGGTGCTTCATCTTCTCCTGCAATTCCTTTTTCTTTTTGTTCTCCTGCACCGCTGCCTCGTCGTAGGCAGGGGCTTCCCGCTCCTCAAAGGTGATAGCTCCGGTGGGGCAGCCCGGCAGGCAGTCGCCAAAGCCATCGCAGAAATTTTCCCGCACCAGCTTTGCTTTGCCGTTGATGATATCAATGGCTCCCTCATGGCAGGCGGTTGCGCACAAGCCGCAGCCGTTGCATTTTTCTTCGTCAATATGGATGATCTTCCGAATCATATCTATACTCTCCTGTTGTGGGTGTTTTTGCATTTGCAGGTTTATTATAGTATACTAAAGCCATCTTGTATGTTTGAATTCCAACAAGGAGAGCATTTATGCAAAAATATCTGCCTGTTCTGCGGAGCTGCCCCTTCTTTACCGGGCTTTGCGATGATGAGATTTTGTCCATCCTGCACTGTGTCAGTGCAGCGAAAATCACCCGGCCCCGGGGCTCCTACATTTTCCGTGCCGGAGATTCCACGGAGGTCATGGGGCTCATGTTGTCCGGCTCCACCCTTGTGATACAGGAGGATCTTTGGGGACACCGCAATATCCTGTCCAAGTGCAATACCGGAGACTTTTTCGGGGAGCCTTACGCCGCCACCCCCGGTGCCATCCTGAACATCAGCGTGGTGGCAGAGGAGGATTGCGAGATCCTGCTGCTGAACGTCAAGCGGCTGCTCACCGCCTGCCCCACCGCCTGCGACCATCACCAGAAACTCATCCGCAATCTGGTCAGCGTTCTGGCAAACAAAATACTGCTTTTTAACGATAAGATCACCCATGTCAGCAAGCGCACCACCCGGGAAAAGCTGCTGTCCTACCTGTCCGCCGAATCCATCCGGCAGTCCTCCCTTTCCTTTGACATCCCCTTTGACCGTCAGCAGCTGGCGGATTTTCTCTGCGTGGAGCGTGCCGCCATGTCGGTGGAGCTTTCCAAGCTGCAAAAGGAAGGGCTGCTGGTCACCAAACGGAACCACTTTGAGCTGTTGACCCGCTGACCGCTCGGTACACTGCCTGCAAGCACCGGCTTCTTTGCGGAAACCGGTGTTTTTTTTGCAGTTGCACTTTTCCCGGGAGATTATTATACTTATCTTATAAAAAAGACCGGGTGCTGCAAGGGCAGGAGGGAAAGCGTATGGCACGGAACAAAACCGCACAGGGCGGCATCTCCCTGCGCAGCAGGGTCACGGCATGGCTTGCCGCGATTTTGCTGGTCACCATGCTTTCTACCGGCATTGCTACCATGGCGGGGCAGTGGACGGTGCGCTCCTTTGATACGCTGCTGGCCGACAACGCCCTCTGCTACACGGTGCAGAACGCCCTCAAGGACGAAACACAGGCCTTTGCACGCTATGTGCGCCAGCCTACTTCTGAAACGGAGCAGGCCTATACCGCTGCCTGCGCTGCCGCCGAGCAGAGCCTTGCGGCCCTGCCCTTCGATTATGCCCGCATCGGTGAAGAGCGCTATGCCCGTACATGGAACCTTTTACAGGGGTACGCGGGCTACCGGCAGGAGCGGGATGCCTTTTTGCAGCTTTCGCCCTCGGCAGATACCTATATTGAGCAGATGTACCATGTGATGGCTTTGCAGGACTACCTTGCCGAGTATGCACTGCGGCTGACACAGGCCACGCTGGAACAGGAAAACACCCTTTACAGCAGCACGGCGACCCGCCTCCGGCATCTGCCGTGGCTGTATCTGGGGCTGTTCCTGACGGCGGCTGTGCTGATGCTGCTGCTCATCCGGGTGCTGAGCCGCGCAGTGGTGCGTCCGCTGCTGCGGTTGGCGCAGGCTTCTCACAGCATTGCCGAGGGAGATTTTTCCAGCCCGGATCTTCCGGTGAAAAGCAGCGACGAGGTGGGGCGGCTGACAGCCACCTTCAACCAGATGAAACACGCCATGGCGCAGCAGCTGACCACGCAGCAGGCCTTGCACCGGGAAGAGGTGCGGAACCTTGCGCTGGAAAAGGATCTGGAACACACCCGGCTGGAGGTGCTTAAAAGTCAGGTAAACCCGCATTTTTTATTCAACACCCTGAACATGATCTCCTGCATGGCGCGGCTGGAGGATGCTGCCACCACCGACCAGATGATCGTGCATTTGGGCAGTTTGTTCCGGCACAACCTGCGCACCAAGCGCCAGCAGATCACGCTGGAGGAGGAGCTGGACGGGCTGGAGGACTACATTTATTTGCAGCAGATGCGGTTTGATGGACGCATTACCGTAGAAAAAAGCATCCGGGTGCAGCCTGCGGCGGTTTTCGTGCCGTCCTTTATGCTGCAGCCGGTGGTGGAAAACGCTTACTCGCATGGGCTCAAGTCCCGCGAGGAAGGCGGACGCATCCTGCTGCGGGCATGGATGCAGGGCAAGGTGCTGGTGCTCACGGTCGCAGACAACGGCAAGGGGATGACCCCAGAGGAGTTGGACGCCGTGCAAACCAAAATTGCCCAGAGCGAGCAGACCGGCCGTAACATCGGCCTTGGCAACATTTCCCGCCGCATCGGGATGCTGTATCCGGGCGGTAAAATGCAGGTATACAGCCGCGCAGGTCATGGCACTGTGGTGCGGTTTGAACTGCCGCAAACGCAGCAGCCGGAAGAAAAGGAGGAGACACTCTCGTGAAGTGCAAATTGCTGGTGGCAGAGGATGAATTGATCGAGCGCAAAGTGCTGTGCAGGACCTTGCAGAAGTATCTGGGAGATTTGATAAGCCTGTATGAGGCCAAAAACGGCAGAGAGGCTCTGGAAATTTTTTCCCGCGAAGCGCCGCAGGTGGCTGTGCTGGACATTGAAATGCCGGGTCTTACCGGGCTGGAGGTGGCGCGCAAGATCCGCGAAACGGACAAAAATTGCGCCATCCTGTTCCTTACCGGCTTTGATAAGTTCGACTACGCACGGCAGGCGATCTCTGTGCGGGCGATGGACTATCTGCTCAAACCCTACAACGAGCAGGAGTTGGTATTCGCAGTGGAAGATGCCATCCGGCAGGTGTCGGTGCAGCTGCCTGCCCGCCCGGCACAGCCCCCTGCGCCTGCAGAGCCCCTCCGCCGGGAAGAGGATGAGGATATGCGCACCGCCATCATCCGTGCCGAGATCAGCCGCTTCATCGACGCTCACTATGGGGAGGATATCTCCATGCAGGATGCCGCCGCTGCGCTGCGCTACTCGGACGCCTACTTCTGCAAGCTGTTCAAACAATGTTTTAAGGTGAACTTTTCGGCCTACCTGAACGAATACCGGGTGAACAAGGCGCGCCAGCTGATTTTGGACCCGCGCCTGAGCCTGAAGGATATCGGCGCTGCTGTGGGTTACAGCGACCCCAACTATTTTACAAGGGTGTTCAAGCGCCTGACCGGCCAGACCCCTTCGGAATACCGCATGGCCGCAGCAGAAAAAGCGGTACAGAGATAACTCAGATCCAAAAGAAGCACTCGTTCTTTCCTGCCTGTCAGCAGGAGAGGGACGGGCGCTTCTTTATTTTTGCCAGTTTCTTTCGTCCAAAAAACACAAAAATTGTACTTGGATACAACAAAGACAAAATCGTACTGCGTTTCACAAAATAATCCGGTTTCGCAAAAATGAACGGTTTGTTAAACTATAATCATAGAAAAAGTGCGAAAAGAGAGGATGCCATTCATGAAGAGAAGAACGTTTCTGTCGCTGATGGGCGCGGCGGCACTGACCAGCAGCATGATGCTTACCGGCTGCGGCGCCGGCTCCGATGATGACCGCAAGATCGTGCGCATCGGCCATGTGCAGTCCCAGACCCACCCGGATCATCTGGGACTGGAAGCCTTCGCCAACTATATCAACGAGAAGCTGGGCGACAAGTACCGCGTGGAGGTGTACCCCAGCGAGCTGCTGGGCTCCCAGACCGAAATGGTGCAGCTGACCCAGACCGGTGCCATCGACTTTGTGGTGGCATCCAATGCCATTATGGAGACCTTCAGCGCCAAATACCAGATCTTCAACCTGCCTTACCTGTTCTCCAGCGTGGAAGCCTACCACGAGGCCATGGATGACCCCGATGTGACGGACCCCATTTTCAAGACCACTTCCAAGGCCGGTCTGGAAACGGTGGCGTGGCTGGATGCCGGTACCCGCAACTTCTACACCATCAAGACCCCCATCAACCAGCCCTCCGACCTGAAGGGTCTGAAGATCCGCGTGCAGCAGTCGCCCACCAACGTGGAAATGATGCGTCTGCTGGGCGGCACGGCGACTCCCATGGGCTTCGGCGATGTGTACACCGCGCTGCAGGCCGGTATTCTGGATGGTGCCGAGAACAACGAGCTGGCTCTGACCGATAACGGTCACGGTGATATCTGCAAGTATTACTCCTACGATATGCACCAGATGGTGCCGGATCTGCTGGTGGCAAACTACGCCTTCCTGAACGAGCTCAGCGACGAGGAGCGCGCGATCTTTGAAGAAGGTTTCCAGATCGTGAAGCGCACCGAGCAGGATGCTTGGGAGGATGCTGTGGCTGAGGCGAAAGATAAGGCCGAGAATGAGCAGCACGTCAACTTTATTTACCCGGACACTGCACCGTTTCAGGAGGCTATGGCCCCCCTGCACGATTCCGTGCTGGCCGCAAACCCGGAGTTGCAGCCCATTTATGACCTGATCCAGCAGCACAACGCTGCCCATACTGCGGACTGAGGAGGAGCATCATGGAAAAACTGAGAAATACCCTGAACAAGGTGCTCAACCTGCTGGCAGGTCTGAGCATGACGGTCATGGTGGTGCTGACCACCTATCAGGTCATCGTGCGTTACATCTTCAACTCTCCCTCCACATGGTCGGAAGAGCTGGTGGGTTATCTATTCGGCTGGAGCACCCTGCTGGGTGCCACCATCGTTTCCGGCGAGCGCGGCCACATGAACATCCCCGTGCTGGTGGACCGGTTCAACCCCATCATGCGCAAGGCTCTCCACATCTTTGCCGAGGTCATCGCCTTCCTCTTCTCTGCGACCATTCTGGTGTTCGGCGGTTTTCAGGTGTCCCAGCTGGCTATGGGACAGCAGACCTCCTCGCTGGGCGTAGCCGTGGGCGTGTTCTACTGGGTCATGCCCATCTGCGGCGTGATCATTCTGGTGTATTCCGTGCTGAACATTATCGGTATCGCCAACGGCTCCATCTGTCTGGATACCCCGGAGGATGCAGACTTTGCAAAGGTGGAAGCCGAAATGGCTGCCGATGCCGACAAGGAAAACAAGGAGGACTAAGCTGTGGCAATTCAAGCGTTACTCGTAATTCTGGCAGTGCTGCTGGTGCTGCTGTTCCTCGGCGTGCCTATCTCGTACGCCATTGCAGTCTCTTCCCTGACTGCCATCCTTTCTTCCATTGATCTGAATGTGGCCGTGCTGACCGCTGCCCAGCGCACCTTTGTGGGCATGAGCAAGTTCAGCCTGACCGCCATCCCGTTCTTTATTCTGGCCGGCAACATCATGAATCAGGGCGGCATCGCCAAGCGTCTGGTGGATTTCGTCATGGCCATTCTGGGCAAGCTGCCCGGCGCACTGCTGGTGACCAACATCGGCACCAACGCCCTGTTCGGCGCCATCTCCGGCTCTGCTTCCGCTGCGGCAGCTGCTGTTGGCTCCATGATCCGCGATGGTGCCGACGAGCAGGGCTACGACCCCGCCGTGACCGCTGCCACCAACGCTGCTTCCTCCTGCTCCGGCCTGCTGATCCCGCCGTCCAACGCCCTGATTACCTACTCGCTGGCGTCCGGCGGCACCTCTGTGGCTGCGCTGTTCATGGCTGGTTACATCCCCGGCATCATCTGGGCGCTGTGCTGCTGCGTGGTGGGCGTGCTGCTGGCGGTCAAGCTGGGCTATAAAGGCACACCCGGCAAATTTGACTGGAAAAACCTCGGCGTCTGCACCCTGCGCGCCCTGCCTTCGCTCTCCCTGATCATCGTGGTCATTGGCGGCATCATCGGCGGTGTGTTCTCTGCCACCGAAGGCTCTGCTATCGCGGTCGTCTATGCGCTGGTGCTGGCTTTCTGCTACCGCTCCATCAACCTGAAGAGCCTGTGGAAGATCATCGTGGACTCTGCCAAGATGTCCGGCATGGTGGTGTTCCTTGTGGGTGTTTCCAACATTCTGGGCTGGGTCATGGCCTTTTTGCAGATCCCGGATGCCGTGGCGGCAGCCCTGCTGAGCCTGACCAGCAATAAGTACATCATCCTGCTCATCATGAACGTGATCCTGCTGGTGTCCGGCACCTTCATGGATGTGACCCCGGCCATCCTCATCTTCACCCCGCTGTTCCTGCCCATCTGCCAGAGCTTTGGCATGAGCACCATCCAGTTCGGTCTGATCCTCGTGTATAACCTTTGCATCGGCAACATCACCCCGCCCGTGGGCAACGCCCTGTTCGTGGGTATCAAGGTGGGGCGCACCTCGCTTTCCAAGGTCATGCCGTATATGCTTATGTACTATGTGGCTATCATCGGCGGCCTGCTGCTGGTCACCTTTATCCCGGCAGTGTCTACCGCACTGCCGCAGGCAATGGGCCTGATGTAACTGAAACATCTCCTTTTTCTTCTCCTAAAAGGCGGTACCTGCTTTGCGGCGGGCACCGCCTTTTCCTATCTCTTGCACAAAAGCAGTCTTGTGCGCTATACTATCTGCAAAGGGAGGGAGAGACCATGCGCAGACGGACCTTTTTAGCCGGACTGGGCTTTGCAGCCTTGCAGCTGGCAGGCTGTGCCGCAAAGCCGCAGACTACACCGGACTATGTGCTGACCTATGCCGACAACCAGCCCGCCGGGTACCCCACCACACAAGGCGCACAGTATTTTGCAGACCTTGTGCAGCAGCAGACCGGGGGTAAGGTGGTCATTCAGGTCAAAGCGAACGGCGAGTACGGCTCGGAACAGCAGGTGTGGGAGCAGCTTGCCATTGGCGGCGTAGATTTTGCACGTGTGTCGCTTTCGGCGGTCACAGACGATCTGCCCCGGCTCAACGTGCTGCTGCTGCCGTATCTCTACCGGGATGCCGACCATATGTGGCGTGTGCTGGATGGCAGCATCGGGGCAGAGTTTTTGCAGGACTTTACCGCGCATGGGCGGGTGGGCCTGAGCTGGTACGACGCGGGTGCCCGCTCGTTCTATGCCCGTCAGCCGGTGCGCAGCCTGAACGATCTGCAGGGCAAAACCATCCGCGTGCAGGATTCGCAGATCGTGATCGACATGATCCGCCTGCTGGGTGCAGTGCCGGAGACCACGGCTTACAGCGACGTGTACTCGGCGTTTGAGACCGGGCAGATTGATGCCGCCGAAAACAACTGGCCGGCCTACTATTCCATGGAGCACTACAAGGTGGCACGGTACTACATGGCCGATGAGCACAGCCGCGTACCGGAGGTGCAGCTGGCTTCCGGCCGCACATGGGATGCACTGCCGGAGGAATACCAGCAGATTCTGCAGAAATGCGCCCGGGCATCGGCGCAATACGAGCGCCAACTCTGGGCGCAGGAGGAAACAGCTGCCCGAAAAGCGGCATTGGCTGGCGGGTGCCGGGAGCTGCCGCTGCCCGAAGAGGAAATGCAGAACTTCCGCCAGCTGGTACAGCCGCTGTACCGGAAATATTGTGCCGACTATCTGCCGCTGGTGGAAGAGATACAGGCAGAATGACAACAGAGAAAGTCCTTTGAGGGTGCAGGGAACTGCTCCCCACCATCGTGCGCGATTTTCAGGCGGTCATCTCCAAGGAGATCAAGGAGTTGCTGCTGGGAAAGCGGAGAGCGGCTTTTATACCGTTCTCCGCGCTTTGTTCTTATTTTATCTTCGGTGTTTCCTTTCGCTGCCGGGTGGATCTCAGGTATTCCAGCAGCGTCCGGCTCACCACCGAGCTTGCCGTCTTGGAAAACGCCAGCCCCAATGTCCGGCAGCAGGCAGGCTCCAGCGGGCGGGACACCACACCGGGGCAGCCGAACGCCTGCATCACCAGTTCCTGCGAGATGGTCACGCCCAGCCCGCTGCGCACGAACGCCATGATGAGGGTATCGTCCCGAAAGCTGTAAAAAATATTCGGCTTCACCGGGCATTTGAGCATCAGGTGCTGGATGTCGTTATCACAGCCGGGCGTTTCGATGATGAGCGGATGCTGAAACAGCTGCGGCAGGGTCACACTGGAATGTGCAGCCAGCGGATGCCCCTCCGGGAACACAGCGCACAGCGGATCGTCCCGGAGCGGGTAGAATTTCAGGTCGTCTGCCACAATGGACGAGAGGAAACCGCAGTCCACCTGCCCACGGATGATCCATTCCCGGATCTCATCATAGTTGCCGTCCAGAATTTCAATCTTCACCTTCGGGTAGTTTTCCTTGAAATAATGCACAACTTCCGGCATCCAGAGCGTTGTGATGCTGGAAATGCTGCCCACCCGCAGCTTGCCCTCCACCTTGTGGTTGATATTGAACGCCGCCTGCCGCAGCCGGGTCTTCTGGTTGGCCAGCTCCCGGATGTAGGGCAAAAGGCGGGTGCCGTTATCTGTCAGGGTCACGCCCCGGTTGATGCGGGCGAACAGCTGCACGCCCAATTCCTCTTCCAGCCCTGCCATCATCTGGCTGATGCCGGATTGGGTATAGTTCAGTGCCTCCGCTGCTTTGGAAAAGCTGCCCGTTTCGCATACTTTCAAGAATATCTCGTATCGGTCTTTCTGTTCCCGCATTGTAAACGCTCCATAAGTAAAATTTATAGGTCGCAGTAATTTTATTGGGTTTACTGATATGATACTTCATGTTATCCTATATTACAATAGGTTTTTAGGATAGGAGTTTGAGAATCATGGAAAAGAAAGCAAGCAGTTTCTCCGGACAAATCGGATTTGTCCTTGCTGCCGCCGGAAGTGCGGTAGGTGTCGGCAACCTGTGGCGGTTCCCGTACCTTGCCGCAAAGGATGGCGGCGGTTTGTTTTTGCTGGTGTATCTGGTGCTGGTGCTGACCTTCGGTTTTACCCTGCTCACCTCGGATATCGCCATCGGACGCCGCACCAAGCAGAGTGCCATCCGCGCCTACGAGACCATGCGCCCCAAGTGGAAATTCCTCGGCATCCTGACCTTTCTGGTGCCGGTTCTGATCATGACCTACTATGCCGTCATCGGCGGGTGGATCACGAAATATGCGGTGGTCTACCTCACCGGACAGTCTGCCGCCGCTGCGGAGGACGGTTATTTTACCAGCTTCATTACCTCGCCGGTGTCTCCTGTGGTGTTCGCTCTGTTGTTCATGGGCGTGACGGCTTTCATCGTGTACAACGGCGTGGAGGGCGGCATTGAGCGGGTGTCCCGCTACATGATGCCCATTCTGCTGGTGCTGGTGGTCGTGATTGCGGGCTATGCCCTCACCCTGCGCCACGAGGACGCTTCCGGTCAGATGCGCACCGGTATGGAAGGGCTGCGCTACTACCTGACCCCGCACATGGAAGGGCTGACCATCAGCCGCTTTTTGCAGATCTTGCTGGACGCCATGAGCCAGCTGTTCTTCTCCCTCAGCGTGTCCATGGGCATTATGATCACCTACGGTTCTTACGTCAAACCGGACGTAGACCTGAACAAAGCGGTGAATCAGATCGAGATCTTCGATACCGGCGTGGCTCTGCTGGCCGGTGCCATGATCATTCCTGCCGTGTATGTGTTCTCCGGTACCGAGGGCATGAGCGCAGGCCCCAGCCTGATGTTCGTCTCGCTGCCCAAGGTGTTTGCCGCTATGGGCAAGGCCGGTACTTTCGTGGGCATCCTGTTCTTTGTCACTGCTATTTTTGCCACTCTCACTTCCTGCATCTCGGTGCTGGAATCCATCACCGCCAACTGCATGGAGATCTTTCACGCGGGCCGCAAAAAGACGGTGCTTGTGCTGACGGTCATTTATCTGGCCGCGTCCGCCATCATTGCGCTGGGTTACAGCATCTTCTATTTTGAGGTGCAGCTGCCCAACGGCTCTGCGGCTCAGCTGCTGGATATCATGGACTACGTCAGCAACAGTGTCATGATGCCTTTCATCGCCCTGCTGTCCACCATCCTGATTGGCTGGGTCATGACGCCGGATTACGTCATTGACGAGATGCAGCGGGGCGGCAAGACCTTCCGCCGCAAGAAGCTCTACCGGGTGATGATCCGCTATGTTGCCCCGGTGATGATGCTGGTGCTGTTTTTGCAGTCCACCGGGATCCTTGCTTAAAAGGCTACTCTTCCATGTATCAGGACGTAAACTTCTGGCATTTCCACGGAAGTTGACGCCATTGAGGGTGCATATAAGTACCGGAAAGACTGATGATGCCAGTTTTAGCGGATGGTTCTGCGGAGCCATCCGTTTTTTCTTATTCAGATTGCATTTTTTCTGTTTTCTCTTGACGATGCCCCGCCAATGGAGTAGGATTGTGCTGCAAAAATGAATTGCAAAAGAGGAGTTCTAAATGCAAATCAGCCTTTTATTGATGCAGCAGATCGCGCAACTATTTCTGATTCTGCTGATGGGATATGCCGTTGTGAAAACCGGCCTGTTGAAGTCATCGGACAGTAAGGTGCTGTCTGTGGTCTTTGTCTATCTGGTCATGCCCTGTGTCGTTCTGAACGCCTTTCAGATCAAGGATACTCCGGAGATCCGCACCGGGCTGCTTTATTCCATGGGCATCGCCGTTGGAATGCACGTTGTATTTCTGCTTCTGAATGCGCTGTTCCGCAAGTCTCTCAAGCTGGACGCCGTGGAGCAGGTCAATATCATTTACAGCAATGCCGCCGCGCTGGTCATCCCCATTGTGCAGGCCCTGCTGGGGGAGAAATATGTTGTCTACTCCTGCGCCTTTGTCATTGTACAGCTGGTACTGCTCTGGACCCATGCAAGCGCCTGCCTGCAGGGGTCTGCCCGGCTGGAATGGCGCAAGCTCCTTACCAATGTCAACCTGATCGCCATTGCAGCCGGTGCGCTGCTGTACCTGCTGCACGTCTCGCTGCCCGCCCCGATCACCAGCACACTGAGCAGTGTCGGCAATATGATCGGCCCCATGGGAATGCTGCTGGCAGGCATGGCCATTGCGGAAGTGCCCCTGAAAAAGGTTTTCTGCACCCCGCGCAACTATCTGCCGGTGTTTCTGCGTCTGCTGGGTGTTCCGCTGGTCATCGTTCTGCTGCTTTGGGCAGTTCACGCATCCCTTTGGATCCCGGACGGCAAGTCCATCCTGATGACGGTCTACCTTTCTGCTATTACCCCCGCCTGTGCAACAGTCACCTCCATGGCACAGCTCTATGACCGGGATGCTTCTCATTCCAGCGCGATCTATGTCCTGAGCACGCTGCTTTCCATCCTGACCATGCCGCTGATGATCGGGTTGTTTGAGCTGCTGCTCTGAAATACGGAAAAAGGCCGTCCGGCACCGCAGCAGGGCTGCCTTTACAATTACAAGGATGTGTCTCTATGAAACTACTCAAACAATTCATTCAGCAGGAAACGGTCCTCACCGCAGCCGCTGTGCTGGCCGTTGTCTCCGCCTTCTTTGTTCCACCGGATGCGCAGTATCTCGGCTACATTGACCTGCGCACGCTGGCGATCCTGTTTTCCCTGATGACGGTCATGGCCGGGCTGCGGCGGCAGGGCTTTTTTGATGGACTGGGACGGGCATTGCTGTCCCGTACCCACAGCACCTTTCAGCTGACACTGGTACTGGTCGGGCTGTGCTTTTTCGGAAGCATGTTCATCACCAACGATGTTTCCCTGCTGACCTTCGTTCCCTTTACGTTCGTGGTCCTGAGCCGTCTGGGAGCGGATGTCCGCCGCTCCCTTCTGATCCCGGTGGTCTGTATGCAGACCATTGCGGCAAACCTTGGCAGTATGCTGACTCCCATCGGCAACCCGCAGAACCTCTATCTTTACGGAAAAAGCGGCATGAGCATCGGGGGATTTGTGCTTCTTATGCTGCCTTACACACTGGTTTCTCTGCTCCTGCTGCTGGCTTGGGCAGCGCTGGTCTGCCGAAAAGCCTCTGCCGCCCTCTCCGTGGATGAGCTTGTTTCTTCTTCTGCATCTCAGGGAGATCAGAAGATCATCCTGCTGTATCTGGTTCTGTTTGCCGTTTGCCTGCTGTCCGTGATCCGGGTGCTGCCCTATGGCATTGCCTTTGCCGCTGTACTCGTCTGCGCCCTTTTTGCAGACCCGCACACCTTACGGGCAGTGGACTATTCCCTGCTTTTGACCTTTGTGGCTTTTTTCATCTTCATTGGCAATCTGGGCCGCATTCCGGCCTTTTCCGGCTGGCTGCAGGAGTTTCTGACCGGCCGGGAAGTTCTGGTGGCGGTTCTTGCTTCGCAGGTCACCAGTAATGTTCCTGCCGCCCTGCTGCTGTCCGGGTTCACGGCAGAGACACAAGCCCTCATCATCGGTACCAATCTGGGAGGTCTTGGCACTTTGATCGCATCCATGGCCAGTCTTATTTCCTACCGGCAGATCGCACGGGAGCTGCCACAGGGGAAGAAGCAGTATTTTGGGCTGTTCACCCTGTCCAACCTGATCTTCCTTGCGCTCCTGCTGGGCGTGTGGTTCTTGCTCCGTTGACCGTGGCAGATGACTTATGGTTTTTTATAAAGCTAAAAAAGGGGAGTTCCGTCACGGACGAAGGTCCGGGCAGAGCTCCCTTTGGTTTTATCGTATACACAGTTATCAAGTAAAGAATAAAAGTTTGCAAAACAACCACTACAAGGCTCAAATCGTAAGCGGTCAGCTGCTTTTGAAAGGAACCGGCAAACAGCACCCACATCCCCATGGGCATCCCGGCATATTTCATTGTCTGTCTCCAAATCCGATCTTCACGATCTGCATTTTCATCCCGTTGTCCCCGACCCTTGCAAGAAACCGGAAAAAGCCGCTGACAGAAGGATCTTTCAAATCGTTGTACCCCATCATATAGCCCCTGCTGGATACTTGCAAACGGCTGTCCCATGGGGAAAGCTCGCTTTTCGCATCCGAAACCGCGAAATATGCTCCCACATCCTTGATTTTCGCCGTTCTGAGCCATGTTTTCGCAATCATCTTTACCGCCGTGCGGTTGGCGGCATCGAACACCAGCACCCCGCCGGGAAAAGCATCTGCCATCCCCTGCACCAGTTCCCGAACCTGCTGGGTCAGGAAGTAATAGAACACCCCGGAGGCAAAGAATACCGCCCCGCCGGAGGCATCGATACGGTCAAACCATACGGGATCTTTCAGGTCGCAGGGGATGTTTTGCTCCCGCTCCCCGGCGGGCAGCAGCTGCTGACGCAAGGCAATCACATCCGGGAAGTCCAGATTGTAGATTTTACATCTGCCGTTGTCACAGGCTCTGCCGGTGTTATCCAGCCCGCAGCCCAGATTGACCACTGCCGCACAGGGGTGCGTTTTCAGGTACGCCCGCACCTCAAAGGCAAGGTCATTCTGCCGCATGGCGACCTCCAGCGCACCGAACCGCTGCATCAGGCTGCGGGAGTTTTTCTCTGCCTCTGAAAAGTCGTAGTCGATCTGGTCGATCAGATGCACCGCTGTTTCGTCCCGATAAAGGTTCGGATACAGCTCGGTACACAGCTTCCGGGAATACAGCGGGAGGATCAACGTCTCCTGCACGGTATTTTTCTCGATTTTGTATTTCATAGGTTCCTCCCTGTTCTCCTTATTCTGCTTTCCGGCAGACAAACCATGCCATGTTCTTCACTGTTCCAAATGTTACAGTTGCACTACTTCACCGCTTTTGCGCCGTAACGCACAGCCAGCCCTTTTTATTTTTGTGGCTTTGGATCTGACAAAATCCTGCTTTTTCCAGATACTTTTTCAGTGCAGTATCCGTATAGATGGTCATGCCATCGATGATCTGCGTCCATTTGTCGTCTTTTGTCGTTTCGCCGTTTGCTTCGTTACAGATGAAAAAGATTCCGCCAGGCTTCAGCACCCGATAGACCTCTCTGAAATTCTGTGCAAGCTCCGGCCAGAAGTAGACCGTTTCAAAGGCGGTCACCACATCAAACTGCTCCGCTTCAAACGGCAGCTCTGCCACACTTGCCTGTTGCACGGTACACCGTCCTGCCGCAAGGGCTCTGGCATTGACCTTTCGCGCTTTTTCCACGCTGACGGCTGAGTAGTCGATGCCCTGCACCTTGCCGTTGGGGCACAGTTTCAACAGCGTTTTAATGTTCGCTCCACCGCCGCAGCCGCAGTCCAGCACCATGGCATCCGGGGCAGGCTGTAAAAAGCGCAGCCCCCATTCTGCCATTGCGCTGTGTCCAAAGTTCATCATAGCAACCATGATCTTCCCGCCAAGGCCTACGGGCTTTCGGGTGTTTTCAAAAAAGGACATAACGCCACCCTCTTTCTATTTACCGTTCACAATGCAATGCTTTTTACCAGATGCGCCCACTGCTCCGGATGACAGGCCAGCAATTCCTCGTGCCGCAAGTTAGGCATAGTTAACTTTCTGTTCTATAAAAAGCCGCTTCTCAGCGGTCCTTCTGCCAAAATAATACGCCCTGCTGTTGCCTCTGTCAAGAAGTTTAGGCATTTTCGGAGATTCCGAAAAAGATTTCGCCTTCGAGGGCTCCATCCGTCACCCCAGTGCCACATCCAGCACCATCATCACGCTGAAGCCCACCGCGAAAAATACCGTGCCAACGTTGGAGTGCTGTCCCTGCGACATTTCCGGGATCAGTTCCTCCACCACCACATACAGCATGGCTCCGGCGGCAAAGCTGAGCAGATAGGGCAACGCGGGCACCACGATGCCTGCCGCCAGAATCGTCAACACTGCCCCGATGGGCTCTACGATGCCGGACAGTACACCGCCCCAGAATGCCCGGCCCTTTTTCATTCCTTCCGCCCGCAGTGGCATGGAGATGATGGCACCCTCCGGGAAGTTCTGGATAGCAATGCCAAGGGAAAGTGCCAGCGCCCCGGCGGCGGTGATCTGAGCCGTTCCGGCAAGGTATCCGGCATAGACTACGCCCACTGCCATACCCTCCGGGATGTTGTGCAGCGTTACCGCCAGAACCATCATGGTGGTGCGCTGGAGCTGGCTTTTGGGCCCTTCGGCCTGCAAACTGTTCTGGTGCAGATGCGGGATGAGATGGTCCAGCAGCAGCAAAAACAGGATACCCAGCCAGAAACCCACCGCCGCCGGGAAAAACGCCAGCCTGCCCAGATCTGCGGCCTGCTCCATAGCCGGGATCAGCAAGCTCCATACCGATGCCGCCACCATCACTCCGGCGGCAAAGCCGGTGAGGGCGCGCTGGATGCCGTCACACAGAGAGTTTTTCAAAAAGAACACACAGCCCGCCCCAAGACTTGTGCCCAGAAAGGGGATCAATATCCCCCAGAATGCGTCTTGTATCATGTAGTACCTCCTTGCGGTTAAACGTAACTAACCATACAGGCAGTATACTGCGCTCCGGCAAAAAGGTCAAGGGCTTTGCGGTATAGAGGATGCAGATCGTTTCCTGCACCGAAAATTTACCTCTGCAAACTTGCCGGTTTCTACTTGACAACGCCCGGTGGGAGTGCTATTTTTATTTCGCGAATTTGTTTTGCCTAACCATCTGAGGGGCGTTGCCCCTGCATTTTTTTGCATCGATTGTTAGGCAAAGCTAACTGTTTTTTCAAAACTGAGATAGAGGTGTGTTACCATGAGATTGAAACAAGTATTTGCAGGTGCACTTGCGGCCGCTATGCTGGTATGCGCTGTGGCAGTCCCGGCCTTCGCTGCGGAAGAGGTGGAACAGGAAAACTGCCTGACCTCCAGCTATGTCCAGATGAACATCCCCTACGCCGACTTCTACAAGGCTGCCGGTGTGGACAACGCATCTGAGATCGACGCTGTGACCAGCGCCACCAAGAACAAGACCCGTGCGGGCAACCTTGCCGGCGGTTCCTACCACGTCAACGCAGATGGCACCGACATCACCGGCGTTTCCTTCCCGGTCAAGGTGCTGACCCCGTGGGCGCTGAAGAACGCAAAGCAGGTCACCGATGCCGACAGCTACGACATTACCGTTACCCTGAAGGGCAAGGAATCCACCACCACCTACACCGGCGCAGATGCCTTGTTTGAGAACGAGAGCTACGCTTACTACAAGCTCAGTGAGACACCTGCCTACTACATTACCGCATGGTATAACCTGCTGAGCGGCAAGTGGGAGTTTGGCAAGGTCCACGCCACCGAGACCACCGTAGAGGGCACCACTGTGGAACTGAATACCAACGGTCACCACACCACCTACGAGATGAAGCTCTCCGGTCTTGATCTGGACTACAAGACCAACAAGGTCTACGGCGTAGTTCTGACCACCGCCGATGGCAGTGAGTACGGCCTGCATCATGTGACCAACATCTGGCATGGTACCAAGCTGGGCTTCAATGCCGATGATCCTTACTTTGCATCCATCATCGGCAAGACGATTACTCAGATCACCTTCTACGCCGCCGACGGCGTGTATGTCCTGCCGGTCAATGTGGCGCTGTGAACACACGGGAAACTGCCTAATTTATTGTAAAATATAACACAAAAGGGCAAGGTCTCCTGCATGCAGACGGCTTTGCCCTTTTTTATTGCAGACGGAGCCCAATCGCAGGGTCAACAGTTTTTACGTCTGCAATACGGAATCAATATTGCCGGCATTACTCTGCGAATCATAAAAGGATCCATCCAACAGCGTTTTGGCAATGTCCACGCCCAATGCGTGGGCTGCCTCTGCCACGGTTCGTTCAGCACAATGACATGGTCTCCCAAGCCTTTTTCTTCCAGATCTGCTTTTGCTTTTTCAAAGGACATTTTCCCACTTCTCCGCTCTTATTCGGTAATGGCCCAGATCCTTGCGGGCAGACCGGTTGCACCTTCAATGCGAGGATAAGAAACGATGACCACCGCACCAGCAGGCTGAACTTTATCCAGATTTGCAAGCACCTCCACCTGCAGCTTGTCGTTGTCCAGAACATAGCGCTCGCAGGCAAGGTCGCCCTTTTCTTCCGCCACCGCAGAGGAATCGGTATCCAGCGTTTCGTGGCCGTTGGCGGCGGCGTTGCGCACCTTGTAGATATACTCCAGTGCTTCCAGCGACCAGCCGGGAGCATTTTCTTTGCCCTCTGCGTCGATGCCGGACAGCGCATCCATATCCGGCCACTTCTTGTACCAGTCGCTGCGCAGAGCCACCAGCGCACCATCCGGGATAGGACCGTACTTTGCTTCATAGGCCTTGATGTCCTCCACCGTCACAGCGTAGCGGGGGTCTTTCTTGGCCTGCTGGGAAATATCAATGACCACCAGCGGGAAGATCAGGTCGTTCACATCATACTTTTCGGACAATGCTTTGCCCTTGATGAAGTGCCCCGGGAAGTCGATATGGGTACCGAACTGTCCGGGGAATTTGAAGGTCTGGATCAGGCATTCCAGTTCCGGCTTGCCCCAGTCCCACACGGTCTTTGCCAGCTCCACAGAGCCTTCCGGGATGCCGGACCAGTAGGGGCTTTCGTTGTTCAGCGAGTGAGAAAGTTCCACCCAGCGATATTTTTTAGCATCCTTCAGTGCGTTCCACAGTTTATAATCAGCCATTGTCGGTTCTCCTTTTATTGTGACGATGTATGTTCAGGCACTTCTCCCAGACAACGGCATCTTCCTGTTTTTTCTCAGTCTGTCTGCCGGAAAAATGTCTGGGAGCAGCGCATTCGCCCGGGCAGCCTGTGCCGGGCATCTGTTGTACGTTTCATCTGCCTGTGCTCCCTTCCTTGTGTTGGGGATAGTATAAGCCTATTTTCACACCATGTCAATAGGTTTATGCTCTCAAAGACAACTCTGCCTTCTCGTCAGCCGGATGCCCACTGCCGGAGCCCCCTTAATTTCATACGTCCTGCTGTTTTTCCAGTGCTTCAAAGTGATACCGGGGCTTGCCTTTGCTCTTTTTGCCGTACTCGATGGCCTCTTTGGGGCAATAGCAGATGCACGCCATGCAGTGGGTGCAGTTTTTGCCCCAGACCGGCTTTCCGTTTTCCAGATGGATATTGTTCAGGGGGCACAACTCCACGCACTTACCGCAGCCGATGCAGGCGTCCGTTGCCCGGAAGGCATCCGCTTTTACAAAGAAGCGATAGAATACCGGGTTTACCGGGCCGCTCATAAAGCGGTCGTAAAGGTTCTCTCTCGGCGGAGGAAATTTCTGCCCGGCCCTGAGCTGCGCCAGTACCCTCTGAAGTGCAGGCTCTGCCTGCTCCACGATGCTCAGTGCCTGCTCCTTCCGGGGCGCATTGAACATGGCAATGTAGTTTTCCGGCATGATGATCTGGGCTGTGCCCATATACTGCAGCTGCTTTTGCGCCGCAAGCTGCCGGTTGTATTTTGCCGCATTGCCGATCTCGCTGCCGCAGTCCATCACAAACCAGATACGCTCTGCCCCGGTCAGCGCGGTCTTGTCCAGCCACTCCGACACCACCCGGGGGATGCGCCATGCGTAGGTAGGCGTCACCAGCACCACGTCACGCCCGGTCTGCACCGGGGCAGTATCCCCTGCCTTGATACAAGCGTTCAGGTCGTAAAGCGGCATTTCCAACCCTTCGGCAATGCGCCGCGCCAGATACCGGCTGTTGCCGGTTCCCGTAAAATAAAGTACCATGGTTGCTCCCTCATTTTGTGTTTTTCAGTTACCTGTCTGCCCGACAAACTGGAATTTGACACTTTGTATTTATCGAGAATACTCTTGAAACCATTTTGCAAAGCGTGATTTATTGAAAATAATGAATTTATATAGTTCTCCATTTTTCATGTTAACTGTTGCAATTGGAAAGACTATCCACTTCCAAGAGATTTCTTTTATTTCCTGCATCGGCAAAACTAAATTTCTGTATTTTTTGTCAACTGTAAGCTTGTTTGTCTTGTAAGTAAGCGACTGACTATCGAGGTACAGACCTCCTCCAAGTATGCCATTGTGACACAAACTGCAAACAAAAGATTTCATAGAAACATCCCTCCATTAAATTCCAAGTTGTCGTTCTTAGTGTCCCATGGTTTCCGCACACAAAAAGTCCCCTGTACAAGGTGCGTGCTTACACCTCGCCCGCAAACTTCATGCCCCAGCTCATGCGGGTGTCGTACATCAGGCGGGTCAGGGCAAGGCTGTCCTGCGGGGTGTAGCGGTCGCTGCCGGTACGTCCCTGCTTGACGCAGCGGCTTGCTTCCCGGATCTCATACTCAAAGCCGTTGATGTCCACCGGGCAGCGGATGACCTCCGGCTCTTTGCCCTCCACTTCCAGCGTCATGGTCTCGGCGTGCTGGAAATCCGGCAGGAAAATGCTGCCCTTGGTGCCAAGGATGCGGGCGTTGCGCGCAAGCTCCTGCCCGATGGTCTGGACAGACTCCGCTTTGCAGCCGCCGGGGTAGGTCAGCACAAGGCGGCTGTAATCGTCGGTGCCGTACTCGTTGATGTGGACCTCTTTGGTTTCCACCTTCTCCGGGTCCTGCCCGGTGAGAATGCGCAGAAAGCCCAGATTGTAGATGCCGATATCCAGCAGCGCACCGCCGCCCAGACCGGAATCAAACTTGCGGTCCTTCCGGGCACCGGAGGCAACAAAGCCGTACTGACAGGTGATCTGCTTCAGTTCCCCGATGGTGCCAGCCGCAAGGATCTCGCGCAGGCGGTCGTACAGCGGCAGCAGCCAGATCCAGAACGCCTCCATGAGAAAGAGGTGCTTTTCCTCCGCCAGACGGTACAGCTGCTGCGCCTGTTCCGGGCTGATGGTAAAGGGTTTTTCGCACAAAACGTGCTTACCCTGCTCCAAGCAGAGCTTGCAGTTTTCGTAATGCAGGGTGTTGGGGGTGGCGATATAGATGGCCTCCACCTCCGGGTCGGCGGCAAGGGCTTCGTAGGAGTCATAGCAGCGGGGAATGCCGTACTGCTGTGCAAACGCCTGTGCGCTTTCCATGTGCCGTGAGCCCACGGCAACAAGCTGCTCTCCCTCTGCGCCCATCTGTTCCACCGTAGATGCAAATTTTTTGGCAATGGTGCCGGTCGCTAAAATTCCCCACTTCATAACGGTACCTCCCGGTTTATTACTTTGGATTCGTTGCGTTCAGTATACCATGGTTTTCCCCTGCGGAAAAGATAGTGAAAAACAAAAATATCCCCGGAGGGCTCGTTCCGACTCTCCGGGGACAGATTCTATGCACCGGTTTCTTTCATCTTGTTCCAAACATTCTCATCCATTATAATAGAGATAGAAAGAAGGTGCCAACATGAAACATCGCATTGTGACGGCTGCGCAGATGAAGGAAATTGAACGAGCCGGGGATGCCCACGGTCTGCCTTACCTGCAAATGATGGAAAATGCCGGGCTGGCGGCTTACGCCGAACTGCAAAAGCAGTTTTTGCATCCCGGCAGGCTGCTGGTGGTCTGCGGGAAGGGCAACAACGGCGGCGATGGGTTCGTGATCGCCCGTGCCGCTGCAAAAGATGGCTGGAGCGTGACCGTTCTTCTGGCCGAGGGCGAGCCGAAAACTTCTGACGCCATCCGCAATTTTGAACGTCTGCACTCCCTGCCGGTGCACATCTGCACTGACGGTTCTGTACTGGAAACCCAGAGCTTTGCTGCCGTTGTGGATGCCCTCTACGGCACCGGGTTCCATGGTGAACTGCGGCCTTCCGGCCTTGCTACCTGCGGACTGATACGCCATCTGCACAAGGACGGTGCCTTTGTGCTTGCTGTAGACCTGCCCAGCGGCATCAATACGGACACCGGGGAGGTTGCCGAGGGTGCAGCCCATGCAGATCTGACCGTAACCTTCGACAGCTATAAACCGCTGCATATCGCAGAAACTTCTGCGCCGCTGTGCGGAAAGATCGTCTGTGCCGACATTGGCATCCGGGATGAATGGCACCCGGAGTTTTGACGAGGGCTTGCCGCTGCGGAAAAGCACCTGTGCACAAAAGAGCCGCCGCACAGATCCCTGTGCAGCGGCTCTCTAGCTCTCAGCGCCGACGGTGTCACATCCTGCGCTCAAGGTTCTGCCGGAACAGCTTATACGCTGCCCGCATCTCCTCCGGCAGACGCTTCAAGGTCTCCTGCTGCAATTCAGACGGCATCCCGTAAAAGGCTTCGGCAATGCCGCCGGTGATGCAGGCAAGGGTGTCGCTGTTTCCTCCTTTACTCCTGATGCCGCTTCTGGAAATCAGCTTCGATTTGTTCTTTCCACTCTGCGCCGATGGATGCCGGGCAGGCTGCCTGCCGCATCCGGCAGACCGTTTCGCTGACCACATGGTAATTGACTGCCACGCCCTGCGCATCATTCTCGAACCGCACCGCCCGGTCTGCCCCGATGCCGAAGCGAGCGGCCTCCTGCACGGCGTCCATGTTAGCACCAAGGAACAGAAATTCCCAGCCGTACCGTTCTTTTTCCCGCTCGATCATCCGGCGAATCTTCTCGTAGCCAAACCGCTTGCTGGCGTTTTCCAGCCCATCGGTGGTGATGACAAAGATGACCTTTTCGGCACGTTCGTCCTCCGGCAGATGGCGCTGGATATTCACCATCTTCTCCACGCCGTAACCGATGGCATCCAGCAGCGCCGTACAGCCCCGGACGTAGTAGTCCTTTTCGGTCAGCGGCGCAACGGCGTGCAGCGGAAAGCGGTCGTGCAGCAACTGCACCTCGTGGTCAAACAGGATGGTGGTCACATTGGCTTCGCCTTCCTGCCCCTTCTGCCGGGTCAGCATGGCGTTGAACCCGCCGATGGTGTCCGGTTCCAGCCCACCCATGGAGCCGCTGCGGTCCAGAATGAAAACAAGCTCGGTAAGATTTTTCTTCATAATAAATGCCCTCCGTTTTTTGTGGTGTTCTGTCTTTCTGACAAGAGGATACCACAAACCGGAGGGCAAAAGGTCAACGGGTAGGCGACAAATCACGCACCCAGCTGTTCCTGATCGTATTCAAACAATAGCGTATTGACCTGATTGATGTTATAAATTTTTTGTTCCAGACAGTACCGCACGATCCAATCCCGCTTGGAGCCGTCGGAGAAGGCATAGCCTGCGCTTTTAAGCAGGTCGATGGTCTCATCCTCCGACAGATGCAGCCCCACCGCAAAGGCAAGTACGGTCTTCTTTTTGGGGTTGTAGTCCCGGTTGCACTGAATTTTGGAGAAATGCTGCCGGGAGATGTTGGACTGCTTGTACACGGTGGAATCCTTCAGCCCCCGCTCATCAATGAGCCGCAACAGCCGGGTGGTGAAGCTTTCACCGAGATTATTCATCAGGCTTTCCAGACTGCGGGCTGCCATGGGGGTGGCAGGCGCAGGCGGTGCAGCCGCAAAGACCGGCGGCGCGCACTCTTGCGCAGGATACTCCCGGTCGGCAAGCGCAGCATCTTCCCAGCGTTCCACGTATTCTCTGCGCCGACGGCCAAATCCGTAGCTTTCATCGTTCTGTGCTACATAGTGGTCGTCAATGTACTCCTCCACCGAGGTGAACAGCTTGCGGCTCACCGCCAACGAGTGCCGGTCGTAAAGCACCAGATACACGGTCAGGTCGTGCTCCATGACGTACTGCGTGATGGTGTCCACCGCAATGCGGAAGGCCTGTTCTTTGGGGTAGCCATAGTTCCCGCTGGACAGCAGCGGAAAAGCCACGCTCTCGCAGTGGTATTCTGCGGCTAGTTCCAGCGCAGAATGGTACGCACCGGCCAATTGTTTTGCTTCGCCAAAAAATCCACCGTGCCATGCCGGGCAGACCGCATGGAAGATATACTTTGCAGGCAGCCCGAATGCCGGGGTACACACTGCCCTGCCCGGCTCGCAGTGCCCAACGGCTTCACAGGCCACGGTCAGCTCCTGCTCCCCTGCCGCCTGATAGATGGCGCGGCTGGTGCCGCTGCCCTGCAAAAGGTTCCGGTTGGCCGGGTTGACGATGGCATCCGCTGTTACCTTGGTGATGTCGTTGCGGATCATCAAAAAAGGCATGGTGGTTCCTCCCTCATGTGGTTTTCTTCATCCTATCACATCCGGCAGGGTGGTGCAAGGGCTGCGCTTATTTTGCTGTCCACACAACCATTATAACAGTGTCATGCTTCTTTCCCGCAGAAAAGCATCTGCACGCCAAAACAGGCTCCTGCAAGCGTTTAACCACTGGCAGGAGCCCGTTTATTTCTTACAGCTTCGTCATCCACAGACCATGCAGGTTGCAGTAAGCGTAGACCGCCACCGGCTTTTCGCCGCCCAGCTCAAACACCGCCTTGGGTGCCTGACCGGGGGTAAGATAGCGGAGATGTCCGCCGTTTTCGGTCTCCACAAAGAGCCACTGGATGTGGTGCACATCCACCATGGGGTGCTCCACCGCACCCACCGTAACCGTGAGGGTGCTGCCGGAAAGCTCTGCCACCGGCAGATGCTTTTCGCCGCTGGCTTCCACGGTGTTGGGGAGCAGCTCCTTCATCTTTTCGCCGCAGCAGACCAGCGGAACGCCTGCGTTGTGGATGGTGGTGACCAGATTGCCACAGTGCTCACAGATATAAAACTTTGCCTTCATATTCAAATCCTCCATCGGAATGTTGTTGGTGTTTTCTATGGCTATATGATAACATTTCCTAGTTATGTTTTCTGTGACCGGGTCACGCAAGACAGCCTTGTGCTATAGAAATGCCCTCAGTTCCCCATGCCGAGGAGCACCAGCACGACCACCACCGCAATGGCGATGAGGCAGCCGCAGCCGCTGCCGTCTCCGCCACCGCCGCCGCCATTGTTGTGGTTCCCACCGCCGCCGGACGAACCGCCGAAGTTGCGGTTGAAGGCCGTCATGTATTGGGCATAGCCCGTGTCCCCTTTGCCGAAATAGCCGTAATCACCGTTTGCCATTGTGTTTTCCTCCATCCGAAGTGTGTTTTGCTTCTTCTGAGGTCATTTTACTGAAAGAGCTGTCCTATAAACATCTCTTTCAGCATTTCTTGTCATCTCATTCTTCCCGGATTCCCAGATAGAGTGGCTATTTCATCTGTGATTCAGACAACAAAAAAGAGTGGCAGCATTTCAAGCTGAAACGCTGCCACTCTGTAGGTACTGCGTAATGACTGACGATTATCCTTCTACTTTGACCGTAGCACGATCGCTCTTTGCGTTTCCATCCGCATCCAGCGTGATATGCACAAAATGTTCCGGCTTATCATAATCCTTTGTCTCGCCGTCATCGGTATAGTATTCATAGGATGCACCATCGGGAGCATAGGCAAGCAGGCGCAGATCTGCAAAATCCACATCGGCAACGCTCTGGATCTTTTTGCCGTCCTTGGCAAGGGGCAGAAGGTGTCCCTTGCGCATAAAGAACACCACTTCATCCAGCTCCACCGGAATGTAATGATGGCCTGCTGGCAGCACACTGGTTTCGATGCGGTTGCTTTCGCTGTACTTTACCCGCACCTGCAGCATCTCCTCCGGCAGATAAACATAACGACCTCGGGCATTTTGCTCATATACCGGGGCGATCAACAGGCTTTCACCGATCATCACCTCATCCTCTACCTGGCGGGCAAAGTCATCCTCCGGGAAGGCGAACGCCAACGGCATACAGTACATGCCGTCGTGCAGAGCAGCTTTCATGTACTCGCTGTAAATGTAGGGCAGCAGCAGGTAGCGCAGTTGTAAAATACCGGCAAAGGCGGCCTTGTTCTTAAAGCGGTAGGGTTCCTGCCGGCGGGTGCCGTTGGCGGAGTGGTTCCGCAGCAGCGGAGAGAAGATGCCCAAGCCGTACCAGCGCAGCACCAGATCCTCCGTGGTATTGCTGCCAAAGCCGCCAATGTCAGGGCCTTCGTACAGGAAGCCGCACATATTCAGGGAGGGCATCATGTGCAGCGCAAGCAGAATGTGGCTCCACCAAGAATGGTTGTCGCCAGTCCAGATGCCGCCATACCGGTGCATCCCGATGCAGGCAGAACGGGAGTACATCAAAATGCGCTTGTCCGGCTCCAGCCGCTCAAAAGCCTCGCCTGCAGCACGGGTCATGTTATAACCAAAAAGATTATGTACCTTGTCGTGCCGCATACGCCCCTGCTTGGTATTGTGGTAGAACAGCTTATAATCGTTTTCGTTGTTGGAAAGCTCTGCCACCATGCCGGTAAAAGCAGCAAAGCTGGAAATATCCAGGTTTTGCTTGTCGTATTCCCCAATTTTAGCAAAGGTCTTTTTCAGTCTTTCCTCTGCGTAGAAGATAGCAGGCTCGTTCATATCGTTCCAGAAGCCCTCGATCCCCTGATCCAGCAGAACTTTATATTGACTGCCAAACCAAGCGCGGGCTTCCGGGTTGAGCATATCGGGGAAGTGTACCCGTCCCGGCCACACACCGGCTACAAAGGGGGTGCCATCCTGATTCGTGCAGAAGTATCCGTTTTTCACGCCCTCCTCGTACACATCATATCCATCTTCGATTTTGACTCCTGCATCGATGATGGGGACAAGATGGATGCCCTGCGCTTTCATCTCGGCGGCAAAGTCTGCAAAACGCGGGAAGCGCTGCGCATCCACCGTAAAGTCCTTGTAATGCTCCATGTAATCAATATCCAAAACCACAGCGTCCAGCGGCATATTATTGGCACGGTAATTTGCCACCACCTCGCGGACCTCGTCCTCGTTCATGTAGCTCCAGCGGCTCTGGGCGTTGCCAAAAGCCCATTTGGGCGGAATATAACTGCGTCCCACCAACTGGCGGAACTGGTGCACAATATCGGTCAGGCTTTCGCCCTCAATGATGTAGAAATCGTAATTTTCCTCGGCCACCGTGATGCGTAAGGTATCCAGGTCGGTGTAGCCGCAGTCAAAGGTGACCTTGCCCGGGTAGTCGATAAAAGCGCCAAATGTATCCTTGCCGGACACGATCATAAAATTATAAGCACCGTACAGCGAGGATTTGCCCTCGGTATGGTTGCCGTCATCGGAGCATTTGCTTTCGTACACCCACCCGCGCTTGTTGATACCACGGACATTTTCGCCAAGACCATACAGAACATCCTGCGGCTCCATGGCATAGGAGAAACCATCCGGCTCCTTGGTCAGATAGGGTATCGTTTCCATCATGGGCAAAAAAGAACCCACTACACTTTCGGTATCAAACGGTTGTCCGTATCGCTTTTTGTAGATCATAGTAAAATATCTCTCCTCTGTTTTTTGAATTGTCACTATGTAAAACGTACCAACGTATTTTTGATGGACAATTAAGAAACTCTGACATTGACTGGAGCAATTGGGGCTTCAGCTTTTTTTCAACCCAATCGCTGCGGTTGTGCAGCTATTTCAATACAAGATCCTTGAAACGTGATGTTCCTGTTTACCCAGATACAGCTCCACGATCATCCGTCCGTTTTCGGTATTGCAGAGGTTTTCTTTGCAATAGCCGCAGAGCTTTCCGTCTGCCTGTGCCACATAGCGGCGCAGCGGCTGCTGAAGCTCCTGCGGGATGCTGCTCCACGGGATCACATAGCTCATGCCGGTGTCCCCCACATCCACGATGCAGGCCCGGTCGCTGTCCTCCTCTGATAAAATCAGCTCTACCTGAAACACATCCGCAAAGGGTGCGCCCTGATACTGGGCTTTTTCCCGCCTGCGCTGGGCACGCAGGTCAGACAGGGCGGCGTCCAGCTCCGCCTCCGGCACATCGGTCTGGTACAGCAGAATGTGCAGCTGCTGCTCTGCCGCCTCGCTCCCTTGCTCCCTGTCGGGCTGCAGGGTCACGTCTGCATGAATGGCGCAGACCTGCTCCTGCAGCTCGGTGCGCAGCCGTGCAAGCATCTGCTGATGCTCCGCCTCCACCTCCTGCGGTGTTTTTGGCTCCGGGACAGGTAGGTTTTCGGTATCCAGCAAAGGCTTTTCCGCCGCAGGGGCAGGTTTCACCGTTGTTTCACGGGGCGGCTTTGCCTCCGCAGCAGGGACTTTCAGCCTATCTGCCGTGGGTGCTGATGCGGTCCTTGCTGTCGTTTTCAGTGCAGACGAAGGCGACCGCTGCTTTTTGGGCTGCGCTGCATCTGTGGTTTTCGGGGCGGCTTTTGCAGATTCAGAGGGATTGCTTCTTGTGCCGGAATCGTAGGACGGTCGGAACTCGTTCCCGGTGCGGTGGTAGTACCGCTTGCCCACCTGTTCCCGGCTTTTCTTCACACCATCGTAGATCCACGCAAAGATCATGTACCGGGTAAGCGTATCCCAAAAACTGTTGCGCCGGTAGCGCCCCTTGTGGTTTTATGACGGCGGCCGGAGTTGTGGTACGCCAGCGACATGGTTTCAAAGACCAGAAAGCCGCACACAAAGCCCATGCCGGCAAACAACTTTTTCCAGAAGTTCATTCCTCGCACCTCCCGAAGTGTGTTTTGCGGTGAACTTTTCTAATCACAAGTCAAGAAATTAGTGCAACATTCAAACAGCATATTTGCGATATGCAATTCAACGCTGTTGTTGCTGCATTAAAAAGTTGAATTGCTAAGTTTCCTGTTATAAAATATTTGCAGCAAATTCATCTATCAGCCGATTCACCTGTTCGGGTCTGTCTGTGTTGGAATTATGCCCTGCTCCTTCGATCCACGTCAATGGGATTTTCGTATTGCGATGCCATGCTTTGTTGTACCGTATACACGAACCTGCGTGATCTTGTGTGCCGCATATCAGCAACGCCGGACATTTGATCTCATACGGCAGATTCTTTTCTATGGCCGCTGCCAAAATACGAAAACCATGTCCGGCAATTTGTGCATAGCGTTTCTGGTTTCCGTCATAAGTCAGCATCATTTCACGCATGAGATTTCTACCGTAATCAGACGTAGCAACGCCTTCTGACCCCGATTTCAGGAGCCATTTCCACGGATAGTGAGCATATACCGGTTCCATCCGTTTCAAAAGCCAAATTTCAACTGCCGTCACATAGCTTCGTTGCAGCGGTGCAGAGTCAATGGAGACAAAACCCGTCATTTTGTCTGGGTAAAGCTGTGCATAAGCCTGTCCCACATATCCCCCCATGGACTGCCCAACAATGACAGGCTTTGTGATTCCTTCTTGGTTTAAGATATCGTTCAGCCATTTTGCCTTATCGAACAGATCAAAATCAAACCGAAACGGCCATGAGGAGCCGTGTGCCGGTGCATCCCAGACGATAACATTATACCTGTTCTCGAAATACTGAATCTGCTTATCAAACAATCTATGATCCGCAGTCAACCCCGGCAGAAAAACAAGCGTAATTGTATCCGGGTTTGACACACTTACCCAATACCGAATCGTTCCGCACCGAGTTTGACAAGTCTTTTCTTTCATCAGGCTCCCCTCCACAAATTACAAGTTATCCCCCTCAGTATACCACGCTTTTCCCCTGCAGAAAAGCTGCTGCACACAAAAGGCTTCTCCGGCAACTATCCGCGCCCCGGCTCATACAATCTAACAACT
>ENA-OYXM01000197-OYXM01000197.1-human-gut-metagenome-genome-assembly--contig:-NODE-197-length-31283-cov-12.768637_pt1 | contig 31283 bp, 33 predicted proteins | sample MGYA00243239_ERZ653427 | MGnify/ENA primary metagenome ERZ653427 (study PRJEB26926, sample SAMN06165110) | human gut metagenome | biome: ENVO:00009003; feature: ENVO:2100002; material: ENVO:00002003... | reverse complement strand
GATCGCTCAGTGTCTCGTGGGCTCGGAGATGTGTATAAGAGACAGTAATTATACAAACATATCTTACTATGAATTAGATTTGTATAGTAAGTATCTCGTTGATGTTAGTCAAATAGTTCTGACTACGGTGTTCGCATTTCACTCTCCATTTCTGTTCCTTGTCCCCTTCAGCCAGCAGTTTTATTGTCTTCAAACCATACCGATGGTTTATTACATCGATAGCTTTCATTAAGTCAGAACGCTCCTTCCGATTGTGAATCGGATCGAACAGATTCATCTGAAGCATGGACATGCTGACGATATCACCTACGATGACTCCTGATTTCTTGTACTGGATGCCAGGGCGGTAGATTTGTTTCAACAATTTCAATGCAGCACTCGTAATCTCAAGTGTATCGGAGGTGGGTGTTATAAAAGTATAAGTGGCAGAATTTCCATATTGGGGCAAATCCTCTCTAAACCGATTGCTACAGATGAAGACGGTAACGGAGCGTGCTCCAGCGTTCTGACCACGAAGTTTGTTGGCACAACTGCTGGCAAACAAAGCTACGGATACCTTGAGGGATGGTAAGTCTGAAACCATTTCACCAAAGCTTCGGCTGGTACAAATGGTTTGGTTCTGAACAACCTCGGATGTATCAATACAAGGGGTACCATTCAGCTCAAGCCACGTCTGTATGCCTGGTTTATGAAAATTGGAGCGAACCCACGATTCGCTTTTGTTGGCAAATTCAAGAGGCGTGGATACTCCCAAATAGTTCAACTTACTTAAAGTTTGTCGGCCGATGCCCCATATATCTGCCAAATCAAAGAGGGATAGAGCCTTTATCCGTTTCTCTTCGCTATCAATCATGCAAACGCTATGGTAGCCATCGTATTTTTTGGCGAATTTATTAGCGACTTTAGCTAGAGTCTTGGTAGGTGCAATGCCAACACTTACTGGGATATCTGTCCAAAGCTTTATCCTGTCTGCCACGCCTCGCATCAAGTCCACCAGATCGAAATGGCTTTCATAGCCTTTGAGGTTACAAAAGCTTTCATCGATACTATAGTTCTCTACGTGATGAATGGACTTGCGGAGAATGTTGGTTACTCGCTTGCTCATGGCTGCATAAAGCTGCATATTGGTAGAGAAAATAGTAACGCCATGCTTACGGACAATATCCTGCACCTTGAAAATGGGATCGCCACGATGAAGGCCGAGTTTCTTTGCTTCGGGAGTGAGTGCAACAATGCAACCGTCATTGTTCGAGAGAACACAGACGGGCTTACCCTCCAGTCCAGGATGAAAAACCTTTTCTACCGAACAGAAGAAGCTGTTGCAATCTACCAAGGCATACATATCAATGACGGGGTTTGTGGATGATATAGGTGACTGTTCCCCAAATGGAGAATCGGTCATCGGGAGTAACCTTTATTTCTGGAAAGTCGGGATTGGCTGGTATGAGCCATCCGAAGCCATCTCTCTTGACGAAACGCTTCAATGTGTAATCACCGTTAAACTCGCAAACAGCTACCTGACTTTCGGTTGGATTACGGTTGCTCTTATCGACTATGACAATGTCACCAGAATGTATACCTGCATCGATCATTGAATATCCTTCCACACGGATAAGATAGCATGATTCGGGATTGGGACATAGCATCTTCAGCAGTTCAATGTCTTGAGCTTTCTCGTCATTATCCAATGGAATCGGGAATCCTGCAACAATACCAATGTCAAAGTACGGCAAATTCATTTCCTTGATTTGAGTTGCCGAATATACAGTACCCAACTTCTCAAGGTTTGTACGCTCGTCAACGATGGACTTTGCTATACAGTTCTTGATGAAGTCCGTCTTGTTATCTTGAGCATCTATGTATTCAGCCATACCTTTAGGTGCTCTGAAAGTATAGAGTTTGCTATCGGTACCAGGTCTTCCAGCACCTTCACGCTTTCCTCCTCTTGAACCTTTTTTCATTGAATTATCCATAGTCTCCATATTCTTTGGTGCAAAATTATGAACTTATTTTGATTTCCGTATTACATAATCAAAGAAAAGTATTCATCAATGCTGAAAAAGTAGTAATTTCATGCCGTATAGCTTCATTTTGTATTCTGTATAGCGGTATAAAGGATGCCGTAGGATGCATTTGAGACACCTGTCATGAAGATGACAAATGTCTGTATGCTGTAATAGAAAAGTAAGTCCAGACTATATCGTAGTGCAACCACGACATAAGGATGGTGTTGTAGAAACACCCTATAAAAGGAGAATGATTTTGCAATGATTTCCAAATGATGTGCGTCATTCGGAAATCATTGTTATTAGCGTGGCTACTCAAATGTGAACTTATTGATGTAAAAGTAGGTATCCAAGTCCTCGTATTCATACTCATGGATGTAGTCCATCATTTCGTCTTCAGATTTATCACCTCTTTCCACTCCCATCTTTGAACACCATTCCTGTATGGCATCTTCAATGGTATCAAAGGCTTCATCACACAAATCATCGAACGGGTCTCCAGAACACGACACACAACAATCTTCAGTAAAGAACTCGCCCTCGTCATGAACACAGAAGATGATACATCCTGGTTCTATTTCACGATAACTGATGCTAAGCTCATCGCCAAGAACTTCATTGACGGCATGGAAGAAATCGTGACAGCCAGCCCATGCCGTATCGGTTTCCAATGTAAGCAAGTGCCAATCCTCTTTTTCGTCCGATTCATATTCCGCAAAGATGATATTACCTCTGACGGAAATCTGCCGTTGCTGATAGTCTATTCCGTAATGTTCTGCCAATTTTGCAAGCCAAACATCTTTTGAATTTACATCCATAGACTCAAGGGTGTCCCATAAATTCTTTACTGCCTTTTGTGTACCAGTAATCTTGTAAGTGGTGTAACAGTTGTTTGCCATACTCTTAACGTATTGAATTATAAATGTTGATAATCTCCATCCCCATAGACTTTGCCTTTTTATAAGTATAAAATGTGCCACCTTTATATTTGCCATCATACAAGGTAATAAGCCGTGAACTTCGTTGAACCATATAGTCATTTCGTCGCAAGAAACATTGTTGTTGATAATGTTCGCTGACAATAATAGTTTCATCCACCTCATTTAGAATACGTTCATATTCCACTTTATGCTTTTCATTCCATCGCTCAGCCTGTTCACGATATGGTAGAACTGCTATAATTTTAATCTGCGATAATTCAGGCTTCAAAGAAAGGACAGCCTTAGCAGCCAATAAATCAAATCCTATTGCCATTCCACAATAGAAACAATGATAACCCTCGTGATAGGATTTGGTTATCTCATTTCTCAAAAGTTGCATAATTTCATTTTGTTTTGCAAATGGTACAATCCTATGTCCACTAAAGCAAACCGATTTCAATGTCTCAAATTCTTTTTTCATTTTATACTACCTTATAGTGAGTTCTTGCTAAAAATACACCGCCAATTACATTTGCTCCATTACTTTCAAGTTGATGGGCGTATGTTGCGTAACTTATGCCCTTGGTTATTATATCATCAAAAACCAATACGCACTTTCCATTAAAGAAAGCAGAATCAAAAACTATGTTTTCTTCCTTACGAATATCAAGTTCTTGTTTCCGGTTCTTATGAAGAGGTCTTCTCTCCTTACTGATTGTTACGTGTTCATAGCCGTTGATTGCACCCGTTAGTTCGCATACTCGCTTGCAGAATGCCTTGTAGCGGATTTCGTTTTTCATACTTGTTGATGCAGGGACAGGTGAAAAAACGATATTGCCACAATCTAAACCACATAGTTCATTCATGGCAAAAGCGGTTCGTTGGGCAACTTGTTCAAATGATTTTCCATCCTTAAAATCAAAGATGACTTTTCGGTCGTTGATTTCACGTTCGCCTACATTCTTAATCCGTGTAGGGAAATATTTGTAAAACCATACTTGAGGTTTATCCAATTGTCTTTTAAGTTCGCTGCACAACATAAGTTTCATAAGTTTTTCTTTTCCCTCATGTAGATTCAATTCTATTTTGGGCGGTTCAACAATTATGTTGCGTCCAAGATGCAGCTGGTCCAAAGACAAAGGTTCTACTACAAAATACTACCTGAAAGTGTGGAGATTTTGCAGTAGACATGCGGCTCGACCTTTAAGGCTTTGAGACAAAGCAAATAACTTTGCAACACAATTCTGAGCCGACACAAAAGAGTTGTTATAGTAATCTATAAAAGAAGATGTATGTAGTTACATAGTTATATAATTATATACTTGATTAAAAATATAATTGGTCAAATCTTTGGCTATACCAATGTTTTTCAATATCTTTGCATATACTTAATTATATAATTATATAACTCAATGGAAAACAGAATAGTATTGTTCAGCAATATAAAGGGTGGTGTGGGAAAGACTACGTTGTGTGCTCTTTTTGCAAGCTATCTCGCAGAGAAAGGCATACCAGTATTTGCAATGGATGCAGACTTGCAAGCATCCTTGTACCGTCACAGACAGCGTGAGAAGAATGTTGATCCAGATACATCTGCTCCATGGGCTGTTGAGATGCTGAACACCTCAGACGGGAAGAAACTGGAGGAGACCATCAGCAAACTTAAGAGCGTTCCTGGTATTGTCTTGATTGACTGCCCGGGTAACTTGAACGACCGAAATCTTGAGCATATATATAAGGCTGCTGATGTGGCCGTAATCCCCATGTCTTTCGATGCGGATACAGTTGACGCAACAGGTATCTTCATTAAAGCATTCAAAACTATTTCGAATGCAAAGCTCTTGTTCGCACCAAACCGAATAAATACGTCAGAGGGTAAGGCTGAAGAACTTCGCCAACGCACTCAGACAACCGAGTTCTTGGGTCTGGTGGGAACTGTACTACCTAGAATCAAGCAAAGTGTAGTAGTTAAGAGATATACAACACTGTATCCATTGGAGCGAAATCAGAATAGTGCAGTGGAATCAACATTTGAAACAATCATTCAGGAACTGAATATAAAGTAATAAAGCTATGGCTAATAAAAAAGAAAGACCTGCAATAGAAAACCCATTGGCAAATATGGGTCTTGATGAAATTGTCAGAGGTATAACAATAAATGAAGCCCCACAAGAAAAGCCAGTTGTAAAAGTCAAGGAGCCAAAGAAACGCATATCGGCTGGTATGAAGCGATTCGAAGAAAATCTTGACAAGTATACTGGCGTGAGCGAACAAGGCGTAGCCATTTGGCTTCCAAAAGAGGTAAAGAAACGCCTTGAGGTTATCCGTGCTAATGCGGACAGAAATATTCCGCTCAGATCATTGGCTGCTGCCATTATTATGACCTATATTGAAGAAAACGAATCAAAACTGGATGAGCTATGATACAGAAGGATATGACAATTAAAGATATTCAAGATTTGATTTTCGGTGACGAGGATCGTGTTCTTGAGCTCAAAAAGAGTACTGGAGAGTTGAAGGATGGCATGAAGAGTGCATGTGCATTTCTTAATACCGATGGCGGTTGGGTGATTTTCGGAATCACACCTACCTCATTAAAAATAGTCGGTCAACAGGTAACAGACAACACAAGAAAAGAGATAGGACAAGAAATTGCAAAATTGTATCCTGCCATCGACTTGAAGCCTATCTACGTGCCCGTACCTGACAAAGACGACTTTTACGTGATAGCCATACACCTCAATGCATGGCCAAGAGGTACTGCACCTTATACATACGACAATCGTCCATATTACAGACTGGAAAGCATCACCAAGGTCATGCCAAGAGAAATGTTCGAGGAAAGAATCCGTGAAAGCAAACCTCATTTGTATGCATGGGAAAGACAACAAGCGGATGGTATAAACATCGAGGATTTGGATGATAACCTTATAGCTGGCGCAGTACGTGGTGGTGTTAAAGGAGGTCGATTGAGCACTTCTGCCTTGAGCGAAACAACAGAGAACATATTGTCTAAATTCCAACTGCTCAATGAAGGTAAGCCTAACAATGCAGCGGTTGCTCTTTTTGCGAAAGAAACAGGATGGTACACTCAATTGGAGCTGAGAATGGCTCGTTTCAAAGGCAATGGAAAGAATGAGTTTGGCGATAACCAGTCATTAAAAGGCAACATATTCAAACTGTTCGATGCAGGTATGGCATTCTTCTTCAAGCATCTAAACCTTAGTGGCAAGATAACAGGAACTCGCAGACAAGAAGAATTGGAAATCCCTTATGTGGCACTTAGAGAAGCATTAACCAATGCTTTGTGTCATCGAACATATGATGAACTTGGCCCTTCGGTTGGAATTGCCATATACGATGATCGTGTAGAAATAACGAATCCAGGAAGATTCCCTGCTCATTTAACCGCTGAGACCATTAAGCAGCCTCATGATTCGCATCCACGCAATCCTCTTATTGCAAATGTTCTTTATTTGTCTACATATTTGGAAAAATGGGGTTCAGGCGTTGCTCGTATTATAGAAGCGTGCAAAGAGCATGATGTTCCAGAGCCAACTTACGAAGACAGAGGAGGTTTCATTCATATTGTTTTCAAGAGAAAGTCATTTTCACTGTCAAATGACACCCAAAATGACACCCAAAATGACACCCAAAATGACACCCAAAACGGTTTGTCTGAAAGACAGAATAAAATTGTTGAAATATTGAAGAAAAATAATAAAACTACCGTTGAAGAATTGTGTGGAGTATTTTCAAAATCAGAATCAACAATAATAAGAGACATTAGAAACATAAAGAAACAAATGTCACTTAGTTGGATTGGACCAAGCAAAGGTGGCCATTGGGAAATCAAAGAATAAGGAATAATGAAACCATATATAATCTGTCACATGATGTCTCTCCTTGACGGACGAATTGATTGTGATGTAACAGAAAAGATAGAGACTGGGGATGAGTACTACGATGCCCTGAACCAGTTGGATTGTTCATCTACATTGATGGGTAGAGTGACCATGGAAATGCATTATGCACTTCCAGAAGCATTTGTTGCAGAAGACAAAGCTCCTATCGGTGAGGAATGCTTCAATATAGCCATTCAGACAAAAGGTTATATCATAGCCATTGATACAAAGGGAAGATTAAAGTGGCCACACAACCAGTTCGACGGAATGCCACTTCTAGTCATTACGTCAGAGGATTGCCCGAAAGAATACCTTGACACTCTAACCAAGCAGTATATATCATGGATTGCAGTAGGCAAAGGCTCCATCGACCTAAAACGTGCCATGGAAATACTAAGAGCCGAGTTTGGCATAGAAAGGTTGAGCGTAACAGGTGGTGGCAACATAAATGCTGCATTCCTGAAAGAAGGCCTCCTAGATGAAGTGAGTATGATGTGGTGTCCAGGTATCGATGGTAGAAAAGGTATGACAGCTGCGTTCGATGGACTTGCCAATGACTTCCCTCCTACTAAACTCAAGCTTATAAGTGTAGAAAAACTAGGAGACACCATTTGGGCAAGGTATAATCTATAAAAGGACGAAAATAAGGTTTATTACAAAGAGTCGGCAATGCTTTTGCTGATGGGCAAAACATGAAAATATGAGACAATTCAAAGTTATAAATCAGCTACAATTGATTGATAGTGTTCTAATGTGCAAGAAGCCATCAGGACGTTCATTTCAAAAAGCTCATTATAGACAAGGTGATTTAGATGAGGCCTGCGGTGCGTATTCAATTGCAATGGTTCTCAACATATTGGGAGTGTTTGAAGCAGATAATATTTACAGTGACTCAAATAGTGGAGATAATCGATTTGCAGAAAGAAGACTCATAAAAGCATTAAATGAACAAGGTCTTTATCGTGACGGCTTAGATTCTAATGAAATCAGGCAAATTCTCACAACAGCTTGCGATAAAGTTCGAAGATAGATACAATTTGCTGTAGGTTTGTTATATTTACACCGATAAATCGAAATTTTATGGTCACTTATTTTGATGCATGTGAGATTCTTGAAATGCTGTCTGAAGCATCTGTAAAGGTGTTTCTGGACGGCGGTTGGGGTGTCGATGCACTTATAGGCAGAGAAACAAGAATACATAACGACATCGATCTGTTCGTAGAGAAGAAAGACTATGGTAAGGCCATATCCGTGATTACCTGGAAGGGATACAGAGAAGTTGTAATGGACTATACGACCGATAGCCATACTGTCTGGAAAGATGACAACGGAAGAATAATCGATCTGCATTGTTTCGAATATGTCGAAGATGGAATTCTATATGACGGATACACTTTCCCAAGCGAAACTTTCTCAGGTAAAGGAAATATCGGGAATATTGAGGTAACATGCATAAACCCGGAGGCACAGGTACAGTTCCATCTTGGATATGAATACGATGAAAATGATGTCCACGACGTCCTGTTATTATGCAGAACTTTCAATCTTGAGATACCGGAGCAATATAAAACTCACATCTGATTCAATATGCTATGATTACTGATAGTTATGATATTGAAACTGAACCAATGATCAATCTGTTTGATTTCTACGGCAGACGTGGAGATTTTGCAGATATATGCCTGATAATATTCTCGAAGGAGATTCATCGGCATTTACTTGATTCCTACGAATCTGAAATTATTGCAACTATGCCGGCTTGCAATGGCGATACGCATATCTATAAAACAACTTATAAAGGAGTTACGATAACTTTCTACCTGTCAGGAATAGGTTCAGCAGTAGCATCCTCTCAATGTCATCTTGCAAGCTGGCTAACTGGAGCATCAAAGTTCATTATGTTCGGTTCCTGTGGCAGTCTTGACCGTACAACCACACAAGGTAGATTTATCATACCGACACAAAGTTACAGAGGGGACGGGTGTTCATATTATTTTGCAGCACCATCTGACTATATTGATATAGCCGCAAGCAAGGAACTTTCCATAATTTTCGACAAATTATCTGTACCATATATTACAGGTAAAATATGGACGACAGATTCGATGATCAGAGAAACAAAAGGACTTGTACGCAAACGTATGGAAGAAGGGTGCATCGCTGTAGAAATGGAATTGGCTGGAGTTCAATCTGTGTGCGACTTCTACAATTTGAAGTTGTATGCTTTTTTTGAAGCAGGTGACATTTTGGATACAAATGGATATGAAGCCAAAGGCTTGAACAATGCCAACCATAGTTTAAACAAACTTTATATCGCTTTAGAAACGGCAACCTACATCTGAAGTATATGAGAATTGTAAATTCGAATTTATCTAACAGCCTGACACAGTTCAGCTGACGCCCCCGAAATGGCGTACTCCAGAAGCCTGTTTGTTAGGGCTGGCTGTAATTGGTGGAAGCATCGGTGCTTATCTCGGTATAAAAGTATGGCATCACAAGACCCTGCATAAGAAATTTAAGTATGGCATACCAGCCATTATCATCCTTCAGACTGTTTGCATCTGCCTTGTATGGTTTAGATATTAAGAATAGAGCCTATATCCGACATCATTTGTTAGATATAGGCTCTTTCTTTATTATTGTAGAATGTAGGAAGTCACATACTCCAGATGACCGGCAAAGATTTCATCAACATCTAATGAATGCGGATTGCCTCGGTTATTCTTTTCATCACCTACAAGACTTATATATCCATCATCGTCTACACGAACTGAAAGAATTACCACATCGCAAGGTTCATCATAATCATATGCCGCTATTATGGGACATTCACCCTCAAAATGGTATTCATAGCCATCGTCAACCCTTGTTCCAAGATGACGGAGTACATCTGCGAGTTCTTCTTGTTCTCTACGCTTAATATCCTGTACGCTATCATAGATAGTGAAATTCTTCAACCTTGCGGTGCGTTCTGAATGTGTTTCTTCACCATTATCTTTGACATCAAATTCGTGGAACTTGATAGGCACATAATCGTTAACATCGCTCAGAACCTCCATCCAAGAAATATTACTCACGTCAAATCCTCTGTCATAGAGAAATTCTTCAATCTCATCAGGGCACAAACTATCTACCACATTCAACAGTTCAACCCTTACATCAGTGTGGTTCAATACTACAATCTTCATAATCAAAAATCTTAATCGTTAATAATCAGTTCATCTTTATACACAGACAACTCTTTTCCGTTTGTCAAGCGAACCAATAGCTCCAAACCATAGTCGTCTATAACTTCACCTTCTGAATATCCTTTGTAAGGGTGGAGAAGAGTACAGGTACTACCAATCAGTGTAGTTTCATTGTCATAACCATACATAGCACTAAAATTTTAAGTTTTACTTTTCCCTCATTTATCATCTGACTGACCTGAAGGATGAATTCTGTTGCTTGAAATGGAGCAATGATACTTGTGCAAGGTTTTATAAGAAATACTACCGACTACTGGCGTGTGGAGATTTCGAAATAAATTGAAGACATGACCTTGAAACTAGAAAATCATTGGTTCTACATTTGCAACTGAACTCACCAATCAGGTCATTGATATAATATTATAGAAAGGACAAACCTCGTATAACAAGATTGGCATTACCTTTGTTCAAAAAAATACAAGTTAAAGAAAACAAAAAGGGACTTATAACTGTTATATAAGTGAATATGCATATTAACAGGCTAAGATTTTCTATTAAAGTTCTTTTGTGAAACAGCCTTAATCGGAAAAGAAGCACGAGAATTGGAGGGTTTGAACATTTTACTTCAGTCCCTCCAATTTTGGATTATATAATAAAAAAATAGAAGGTTAGTCATTCCGATATTGAGCTAACCTCCTATATACCATTGCAAAAATGCAATATAATTATAGATTTATATACTTATATAATTATATAATCATTATTTAACTTTCTCCATAAATTCCTTGGCAGGCTTGAATGCCGGAATGTTGTGAGCAGGGATAATGATTGTTGTATTCTTAGAAATGTTTCGTGCAGTCTTTTCCGCTCTGTGCTTAATGATAAAGCTACCGAATCCACGAAGGAACACTTCATTTCCATTGATCATTGAGGTTTTAATGGTATCCATCATACCTTCTACAACAGTTAATACAACCTGCTTCTCCAAACCTGTCTTTGCAGCGATTTCGCTGACAATTTCTGCTTTTGTCATAGTTCTCTATCTGATTATTTATAAAATTCAAAAAAGGATTGCAAAGGTAATGCTTTTAAAAGAAAGAAACTCTTAATGCCTTGGCTAAATCAGCTAAAATGAGGAAAAAATCAGGTTAACTCAATGTTCAGTGAAGGATTATCACTACCTTTGAGAACAATTTAGACAAGATACCATTTATGAGTGAAAAGGGAAAGACATATCGCTTCACAGTCAAGCTACGAAAGAAGCCACTTCAAGGAGGCCGTTTCTCGTTGATACTTGACTACTACAACGGTAATGTTGAATACCTATCAAACGAGCAGCGTGGTGAAAGAGTGAGAGAGCATCTTGGTCTTTATTTAATTCCAGAAAATTCCCCTGAAGACAAATTGGCTAATGAGAGAACTATGGAGTTAGCAAGGGAGATTTTGGAAAAGAAAAAGGCAGAGCTTGATGCCTTGAAGAAAGATGGTCTACAGCCAATTGTAAAGAAATCAAAGGACGAACCTATTGAATTGCCTAGTTCGCTGGCCAAATCTTCAAATACCGTTTCTGAACTTTTGATGGTGAACGCTTCAAAATGCGTAATCAACAACATCAATACAATTTCAATTCACATAGGACATAGGAAGATAAAGGATAATCGTCTATCGCTTTTCCTTGACTGCAACTTCGGATCCAATATCATCTATCTAGGAAATGATAAATTCGAAGGTCGCAAGAGAAAATTCCTTGGGTTATACCTTACAGATGATGATACTCCAGAAGCTCGTATTGCTAATAGTCAAAACAGACTTCAGGCAGAGTCTATACTTGAAAAAGTAACCGAATATCTTAATGAACTGAAAAGAATTCATATACTATCTGAAAATACAAAATCTGTAGAATCACCATCTACCACACCGTTAATGTCAGATGATACGTCCAAAACAGAATCTGATGATCCGACTATCTTGACCGACTTGAAACTTACAAAAACGGAGGAAGAAAGCTACCATAATGCTTTGGACAAATTAGACCAGATGCTTTCAGAAATTTGATTGCTTGACAAAAGAAAAATGAACAGAATCTGGTTTAATTTCTCTTCTTTTGAGAAGCAAAAAGAGTATATTTGGCACTTCTCAGAAACTCGTATTAAAAGGTAGACGGATATAAAGAAACACATAACATCTGCAAATGAGAGGAACAAAGTCCATTTTAGAAGAGTGTAAAGCCACTGCTATAACAGACCTCTTAGATTTGACGATGAAGGCAGTTTAGTTTACTTCTATTCTATATATACATTGGACTAAACTAAACCACTAAATTTAATAGCTATCGCAGGTGCAATTTCTGCTCAAATTAAAGGCCATTTTACCATGCAACGAAATGCAAATATGCTAAAAAATCTAAAAAAGTGCATTTTTGCAGATTGTATTAGTTTCTTTGCAGAAATGCAGTCCCCAGTTTGTCCCCCCGAACGAACTTATGTCCTTCGGTAAAACCCTGCAATATATTATATATCAAGCACTTACAAAAACATAAATAGGCGTTAAAAAAATATTTTGCATCGGCAAATGATTTGTTGTAAACAACTGTAACTATTTAGAGTCAACTATAAGGAAGTCGCTGAATTTCAGCGGCTTTTTTGTTATCCATATTCCAGATAAGTAGGGTAAACACCCGTTTTTCACCATATTTTTCTACCGTATTTCTACCGCGGAACATTTACCGCAATATGGCCGATGTCACACTAAGGCATTTGATGACATGTGTGTACAATGGTTTACGTAGAGAGACAAAAAGCGAAATAAAAACTTTATGGTTTCATTAAAAATATGGAGAAAATAACATGGAAGTAAAAAGAATTTGTCAATGGTGTGGTAAGCCCTTTATAGCGCAAAAGACCACCACTAATTATTGCAGTCATCAATGCTCAAGCCGAGGTTACAAACATCGGATGAAAGAGCGAAGAATGGAACTCATCCACAGTCAGGAATTGTTGGAAGTAAAGAAGCGATTAGAGAGCCAAGAGTACTTTACTTTTTCGCAAGCAGCCAAAGTAATGGGTGTATCTCGTCAATACATCTACAAATTAGTCAAGGAAGAAAAGTTAAGAGCATCAAGAATCAGTTCAAGAATGTCTTTTATACGCAGAGCTGATATTGAGTTAATGTTAAAATCCAAGCCTTATGAACGAGTAGTAACAAAAGTCGAATTTGATATTGCCGAGTACTACACTGCAGAGGAAATAGCAGAAAAGTACAAGGTAAACCCTAAATGGGTATGGACATACACTCGTGAGCATAACATCCCAAAAGTAAAAATCCGTCAGTTCAATTATTACAGCAAGAAGCATATCGATGCTGCTTTTGCTAAGTATAAGGTTGATAATGACCTTACCGAATGGTACACTCCCGAAGATATTCAGGAGAAGTACGGCATGACCCGTGTAGCCATCCGTTCGCAAGTCTATCGGAATAACATACCATCTAAGAAAGAACACGGACAAATATTCTATTCAAAATTGCATTTCGACTTATCCAAATCTTCCGGCCAAGAAAAAGAAGCTGAATACTACACAGTACAAGAAGCAATGAAGAAATTCAACCTTACCAGAGAGTCCGTTTATAACACTCTCCGCTTCCACGAAATCAAAAGAGAGAAGAAAGGACGCTTCGTGAAGTTCTTGAAAGTGGACTTTGACCGCGTAATGGGAGTGAAAAAATAGCAGAAATTCCAAATGACTACAGAAATTATAAAATTATTTCATGCTGAATGATTTCTGCATGTTTTCATTATTCACCTTTGCGACAGAAACAAACAGAAAACCCTAGTTATTAACAATTTAATTTTATTAAGTATGGCAGAGTGTAAAACTGTAACACTTAGAACGCGTCCATTAAAGAATGGAATGATTTCCTTTTATTTGGATTATTATCCTGGTTATCGTGAACAAGAAACAATGAAGACTATTCGTCATGAGGGATTAAACATTTATATATATGCCAATCCCAAGAACCAACGTGAACGTGACTTCAACACCACAATGTATGAGAAGGCTGAAGCAATCCGTTGCAGACGTTATGAAGCTATCGTAAACGAACGTTATGATTTCTTCGACAAGCGAAAATTCAAAGCAGATTTTTTGGAATATTATCGAAGTCAACTAGCCAAGCATGATCAGAAATGGGGATTTGTGTATCAGCACTTCAATAATTTTGCCCATGGTAAATGTACCTTTGAAGACATTGATGTAGACTTCTGCAACAAATTCCGAGAATACTTGCTATCCGCAAAACAACTTAGACATCCCGACAGAAAGGTTACAAAGAACTCCGCTTCGGGTTATTGGTCAACATTCAGAGGTTTCTTGAAGATTCTATATCGCAGTAGAATGATCAAGACCAATGTCAATGATTATCTAGATAAAATTGAAACCGAAGATGTAATCAAAGACTATCTGAGTGTAGAAGAATTGTTTGCTCTGGCGGAGACTCCATGCAAAAAGCCCGTACTAAAGAACGCATCACTATTTTCATGTCTGACCAGTTTGCGTCTTGGTGACATCCTTTCGCTTCGTTGGGAAGAGATTGTTGATTTTGCAGCTGGCGGGAAATGCGTACACACCATTTGTGAAAAGACAAAGACCGAAGACATCATTCCTATCAGCGATGAAGCTTTGGAACTCATTGGATATTCCCCAAAGAAAAAAGGCAGAGTATTTGAGGGTTTGAAAAGAAGTTGGGTTCAACAGCCAATGAAAGAATGGATTCGTTCGGCTGGTATAACCAAGCACATAACCTTTCACTCCTACCGCAGAACATTTGCTACCCTTCAAGGTGCAGCTGGAACAGACATCCGTACTATACAAAGTATGATGGCACACAAAAGTATTACAACTACCCAAAGATATATGAAACCAGTGGATAGTAACAAACGTGAAGCAAGTAACAAAATATCATTGACAAGAAAGGAATAAAGGTCATAAATCTACGATTAAAATGCCCCAAGTATGACTTATAGTACCATTTTAGAGTACCATTTCATACTTTGGGCTATTTTTTGTTAAAATTCGAACGATTTATTGCAGTTAATTATCACCATTGAGAAACAGTAAATAATTTTGTGATAAATAACAACATTAAATATCAACAGACTATGGCAAATTATATTCAAATTCGAGCAAAAAAAGCAAGTGATGTAATCGGAGCAGGCGTAATCTCCTATGCTTTAATTGGAAGTTTTTTACTCTATAAATTCCATATAAATTTAATGGAATATACAACACCTATAATACTAGGCTTTGTTGTAATAACTGTGTCTTTTGCATGTACAAAAAGATTATTCTACCATATTATGATGGAGAACTCTAATCTTTTATCTTTTAGCATGCAAAAAGAATTCATCTCTGTTTCCTCTACAATAAATGAACCCCAAAGTGAACCCCAAAGTGAACCCCAAAGTGAACCCCAAAAAGCAAATAATGATACTCAAGAGAATGAAGTTGGTGGACAAGAAACATTGAAAAGTGGACAAGAAATCCTGAATGACACCAAAAATGACACCAAAAATGACACCAAGAATGACACCAAGAATGACACCAAGAATGACACTAGAAATGATACCTCAAAAGATTCTGGCTATTCCTACCTTGATAAGTATGCGATGCTACAGGAGAACATCGAAAAGGAAAACATTAAACGCAAAGTACTCATCATGGAGGCTGTACGTGAGTATGTTACCTACACAGTAGCACCATATCTAAAGAAAGAGGATGTTTTGATTTTATTGGAGAACATCAACTGTATGGCAATAGGTCATACAAGTTCTTATAAAAGTATTCGCTCTGATTTAAACAATCCATTAAGGTCGCCCGATTTACGCCATTTGGCATGGAACATTGGCGAAAGATTAGGAATTTCAAATAGAGAACGTGCCATTTTTATTAAGGCTTCATTTCCATTTGAACTTCGTGATGCAACTGTTGAGTATCTTGAAAGGAATCTCCGTGATGTTATTCCGGCATCAATTCCAATAGATAGACCAGCCAAGGGTGACTACAAATTCAACTCAATGAAGAAAACTATAGCTGCTTAGTAATAATTTACTTGTTCAGCAAGATAATTATTCCAGTCTGCACTATTTCTGCGATTATTCATTATATTCATTTGCACCATGTTAAACCTCAAAGTTAAAAAACATGGTAACAAAAGAATTTACATTTAACGACCTACCAACAGTTGTAGGTGAGTTGTGCGAGAAAATCGCAAGTCTGGAAACAACGATTAAAGAGAACATCAAAAATCGTAATGAGGTAAAGGAGAACACACATGTACTCATGAGCGTACAGGAAGCGTGTGAATACCTTAAAATGCCTCTATCCACCTTCTATTACAAGGTGAAGAATGATGGACTACCGGCAATCAAGCAAGGCAAGCATCTTTTGATCTATCGGGATGAACTCGACAAGTGGCTGGAACTCTCTCGCAAGAATCCGGTTCCCTTGACAGCCGAGGAAGAGAATGAGAAACTTTCGGCATCGTTCCGTCGCAAGGCAAAACCTTTAAAGTGGTAGCATTATGGATTACAGAGAAAATACCCGTAAGATGCTGCCCGAAGAGCTGGCTTCTTGTATTGAGGAATCAACCATTCACATGACCGATGAGTACACCTGTTCACCCGAAGTCTTGAGAGTTGGGGAGGCTGTTGTCGGCACACTAGGCAATTTCAGTGCATCCATCGGTAAGGCAAAGAGTAAAAAGACATTCAATGTCTCTGCCATAGTTGCTTCTGCCTTATCGAACAATGAAGTGCTCCGTTACAATTCCGATTTCCCATCGGACAAACGCAACATCCTTTATATTGACACCGAGCAGGGACGTCATCATTGCCAAAAGGTACTGAAGCGAATTGTCCGCTTGGCTAATTTGCCAATAGACATTGAGCCCAAAAACCTGAAGATATTAGCACTTCGCAAATATACTCCAGAAGAACGATTGGCTATTGTGGAGTATGCTTTGAATATAATACCCAATATCGGGTTGGTCATCATTGATGGCATCCGTGATTTTGTCTACGACATCAATTCTCCAAGTGAAGCCACAAAGATCATCTCCAAACTAATGCAATGGACTGATGACTATCAGATCCATATTCACACCATTCTTCATCAGAACAAGAATGATGAGCATGCTCGTGGCCACATCGGAACTGAACTGAACAATAAGGCTGAGACCATTATGCAAATTGAGGTGGACAAAGACGACAAATCTGTGAGCGTTGTGGAAGCCATCCATATCCGCGACAAGGAGTTTGAATCATTCGCTTTTCGCATCAACGACGAAGCCTTGCCTGAACTGGTAGAATGCTATTCGCCAAAAGAGAAGAGAGTCGGCCGTCCCAAAAAGGAGGAATTTGATCCATATCGAGACATCCCCGAAATGGTACATCGCCAAGTTTTGGAAACAACTTTTGCCAATGGCGATATTGAGGGTTATGACAATGTACGGCAGACATTACAGACTGCCTATGCCAATGCTGGTTATAAACTCAGTTATAACAAATCGGTAGCCGTGCTAAAATTTCTCACCAATAAACGGATGGTTGTGAAAGAGAAGAAGGGTTATCATTTCATGTCCGACTACCACTATTAAATCACTTTACTTTATTCAAGGGGGCGTAGATATAGGAATAAAGCAAAACTCTACATTTTGTATAATCCTATAGCTTGCTGAGCAGAGCACAACAGGTATCTGTTGCGAGATATGCCAAGGTATAACCTCACTTACGTTGAGATTCTACTTTAGCCCTCTCGCCAGCTCTGTTACACAGCTGGTACGCTACTCGCAAGCTCGCACCCCTTTCACTTATTAAAAGACACCCGTATGAAGAATAAGATAAATCAAACGAACCACTCTCCCATCACAAAGAGAAGTGTATTCATTGGAGCCAAAGTAACTCCACAACAGAAAGAGGAAATCCATGTCTTTGCCAATCAATGTGGCATGACCGTCAGTGATTATCTTCTAGCCAGAGCCTATAACTATAAGCCAAAAGCCAGACTCACCAAAGAAGAATCTCTCCTTTTACAGAACCTGGATAGCTGTCGTGCCGACCTGGTGAATTACGTATCAGCTTTGCACGGCATGAACAATAAACAACGATTGGAGATGTTCAACCGAATACCATTTATGGTTGGCTGGCTTCAAAAACTGGGAGATGTAGCCGAGGCTGTTTGCCAGTTCCTCGACAGCGTGAGAGTCCCGAACAACATTCCGTCCAACAACCAAACCGATGACTTATGATAGCAAAGGCCAAAGCAATATCACATGGAATAAACGGTATCCGTTACATCACCGGTGAATCCCACAATAAAAAACATCCCGAAAAGATTCATCAGATTATGGACAATCTGCTTCCCTCTCATCTTGATGCTATGGGAATCTGGAACTCCATGTTATTTACACTTTCAGCGTACAAGAACATGAAGAACTCGGTCATCCGCATAGAACTGAGTCCATCACCCGAACATACCAAGTGCTTCACTCCTGCCGATTGGAAAGACCTTTGGCTGGAGTTTCTTGTCGAGTTTGACAAGCAAAAGATTCAGGACAAGAACGGCATAATCATCTCCAATCAAACACACCTGATGAATAGTAAACATACAGTGTGGCTACATACAGAATCCAATGGAGGAGTACCACATCTACATGGCGCTATATGTCGAGTGGATGAAGATGGCAATATAAACAACGATCACCATATCCACCTTCGGGCACAGCGTGCAGCCGAACAGGTAACCTTGCGCAGAGGCTGGACAACGGCAGCACAGGTGAGGAACAACAACATTCATCAAGTAAACAATGACTGCATGGAAATCATCAGAAATATGCCGGAGTGGTCATGGGTGAGCTATAAGGCAGCTCTCATCCGAAAAGGATATTCTGTCCTTGAACGAAGAGATAGTAAAAATATCCTTCGTGGTTATATCCTTCAAAAAGGGAATGCCAAATACAAGGCCTCCGAATTGGGTGTAGGTAGAAACCTAATGGCCTCTAAGCTCTATCAGACCTGGTTGAAAAAACATCCCGAAAGCAATCAGTCACAAAGAATGCGCGAGTCTAAATCTGTAACGAGACCCAGTGTTGGCTACACTCAATATGAACATGGAACAGTTCCTTATCGCCTTACCACCAATGGAGATGAACATAGATTCTATATCCCCGAAAAGGTGCTTACGATGTTTGATGATGAATTCGACTACCGTTTTATCAGCAATGCTCAGGAACTTACCGACATGGCTGTTTCTATTTTTGTCGGCTTGCTTACTGCTCAGGATGTAAATGTTGGCAGTGGCGGTGGTGGTTCACAAAGTGACCTACCATGGAGAGATAAAGACGATGACGACTTGAAGTGGGCACGCAAATGCACACTAGCCGCCAGTCGCTCATTGGGAAAGAAACCTAAAACCGGATTCAGACGATAGCTTATGAAGAAGATATTTGATTTTTCAGCAGAGATTGAGAGTGCCGAAGCTCGCACCAATCAAGAATATCGGGAATCAGAAAGTACTTCTGAGATTGTACAACTGCTTGATAATATTGTCTATAATCTGAGAGATTTGTCCTCGTTGAATCACACAGTGATACAACTTAGACGTACTCTGAAGAATTTCCTTGAAACAGTTCCTTTGGTCAGCGACCATGTAAAAGAACAAGCCATTAAGCAGGGGCAAGCTGAAGCTACTCAAAATCTTATATTAGCAACCAATCATCTTGTAGATCGCATTAATGCAAAGTGCAAAGATGCGGAGAAACGAATCAAGGATATAGACGGGCACATCGCAATATCAACTACTACTTTTTATATTGCCCTGGTATGCCTGTTAGCACTATTTTCCTTTTTTCTCTGCGTGTTTTTCCTAAATATTGAATTTCTGCAATCACCCTTGATTTGGAAATGCTTTGGAATGACCATTGGCATATCTGTTTTAGGTATTATTATCGCAATCTATGTACCGATGTGGATCGGAAAATTGCAAAAGAAATAATAATGAAATTCCCCAACCGGTTAGCAATACTAACCGGTTGGGGAATTGAATGCAGTGGGGATGTGATGAAACAGCATACACTTAATTACTAGAAATAGAAAAAGTAAGATAATATAGTCAGTTATATTCGCTAATTAATTTATAACATTTTCTTAAAGCTAATAGTAGATGCGTTAGAAACCGAAATCTTCCTAAATCTAGATGGAGCAGTATTATCTTCCATTTTCATCGTTGTAGCTTTGTTTATTGAAGGCGCTTGATACAATAAGACATAATGTATGGTTTTACTACCAAAGAATATATTTTTGCCCAACATTAAATCAAAAACATTATCTGCATATTTTAGTAAGCATAAATCTGATGAGAATTTTTGTATACATTCATGTTCAAGATCATTTTTTACTTCCGTTCTTGATTTAATTTCAATCAGGACAATGTGATCATCAGTAATAATAACATAATCAGAATGTTTATTGTATCCCCATTCCCTATTTGGTATAAAAAAATTATCAACCTTTGATTTATCCATCTTTTTTTTAACGATAGAATTATCAGGAAGATCAATTATATTAATTTCACTTAATGTCGCCTGTGGATCATCTTCTGTTAATTGTACCATATTTGAATGGCATTGAGCATTAGATAATGCTAATTGTAAAGAGTTTTTATCCATTTTAGCAGAACATTATCGATTCTTGAATATTATTCATCTCCTCAATTGTATTATCAAAACTAATAGCTTCTATCCCAAATTCAGAAGTAATATTAGCTGGCACTAATGACTGAACTCTTGATTTTCTTTTATTCCCAGGTAATAAAATATTAGCTTTTTCTGAGATAAACATTTTTATTTTCATCGGAGATAATAGTCCTTCCTCAGCATAGCCTTTTTCTATCATTAAATTCTTAATGCGTGAATTCTCTTTGCGATGATTAAGCATTAATAAAGTATTAAATTCTTTAATAATATAATCACTATGAGTTGTTATATAAACTCTGACTCCATAATTTACTAACAAAGCAATTAATCTAGCCAAGTTTCTCTGACTTTCAGGATGTAAGTTTAATTCAGGTTCATCAATCATCAGCATATGACCTGGTTTTGCAACATACTTTAAATAGAAATATATATCGAGTAGAGACCTCACAGAGCTTGCACTTTCCCCAATTGTTAACTTGGCAGACTTAGATCCTGAAGGTAAATAATATACTCCATCTTTAGATACTTTATACTCTCCGCCAACGATCGAATTAAAAATTTCTATTATTTCTGGATGAGATTTATATAATAAACCTTCTTCTTTTGATATTGATTCGAGATTTCTAATAAAATCGATATTTCTTCTAACAGGTAATGCATAATTTGTAGTATAAATTTTATCTACAATATCCTCTATGTGTATTTCATCTGCAATAGCCACCTCACGTAGAATATTATTTTTCTGAAAATTTAGTTCATCCTTAAATATTACAGCTCCTGTTCGCTCCGCACTAGCAATAAAGCATTCTTTAAAGACACTATCGAATAACACTTTTTTAATGACGTCTCCAATAATTCTTTCTACAGCGACTCTTACAGAAGAATTTTCATCTATCTCATCATCACGTAAAAGAAGAGTAATAAATAATTCATTTTTATCCTCTGCCTTTTGAATCTGCAAGAAGTCTTTTTTATTAGTTCTAAAACCATATTCAAACTTATCAGGTATTGATATTTCATCTGAAGACACTTTTATACAAAAGTGTGATTCCTCAAAATATTTTTCTTGTGCTGAAAAAATTTTAGGAAGAAGTTTCTGAAATGCTTTGCATGCACCATTTACGTATTTATCTATAGTCGATTGAGATGTATCTAGCGGCAACGACAATGTTCCTTTCTCGAACAATGTTGAAATATAAGCATTAGAAACTTTAATATTGTAGCCTCTTCTAAAGAAGTCAATAAAACCATAAAGTGCATATGTAGCATATGTTTTACCTGTATTGTTTCTTCCACAGATAATTGTCAAGTCTGCAAGTTCATATTCTGCATACTTAAACACACCAATATTTTCAATTGTAATTTTCATATCTTTAAATATTTAATAATACATTTCTATGTATTGATACGCTCGTTCAAACACATCATTGTCTTTTATCTGGTACTTAACCCAGAGGATAGCGCGCAGTTTCTTTTTGATTTCTCTGCGGGCTGTTACACTTTGGAAAGCATCATTAAATTGACGTACAATGTTAACTACCTCATTATCTATATCATTTACAACTTGCTCAACGATAATTGGTGTTTCTTCGGTCTTAATGCTTTGGAAAAGGTCTGTTAAGGCAGCACGAGCCTGTGCTCTTTTATCCTGAGGCTCATCCTTCTTCTTTTCTTCTTCAAGTAAGTCTTTTGCTAATGCAAGAAGTTGTTTCAAAAAATCAATACTGCTGATTAAGTTTTGTTCCATTCGTTCTCGGAGTTCATCCAATTTCTCAGCAAATTTCTTGAAGTTAGGATCACCTTTGTGCTCGCCCAATCTTAATCGAAGCATTTTCTCTACTTCAACAATCTTCTTCTCACGTGCTTTTTCATCTTCAAGTACAGCATCTATCACATCTGCATCAACTACCAAATCCTCTAATGGAGTACCAATATCAATGGTTTCAATATTGCGATGTATAATCTCAATTGTCTTAGCTCCAAGCAAAGTCCAGATAAGATTACCACCACTTACAGGACGTACACTTTGATACACCTGAGCCAACCAAGTATAATCATTTTGGTATTCGGCTAAACAAGCATCTGGAGAAACTATCTCCCACGCTTTATTGAGGCGGGCAAAGTGACGTCCAAAGTTTGTCTTCACTCCATCATCTTTTAAGCATTGTTGAGCGGCAGTAAGCCCCTCCCAACCACCAATAGTCCTATCTACGCCAGGGAAGAACTCAATACATTGTTGCATGAATGTAGGAATAAGACTTTTAATCTCATCTATATTCTGAACGATCGTCTTAACAGTCTCTTCATCAAAAGCAAGACTCTTGGCAACGTCCTCAAACACACCAACAAAATCGACAATCAATCCACATTTCTTATTCTCATTGTATGTACGATTGGTTCTGCAAATTGCTTGCAACAAAGTATGATTCTTCATCGGCTTATCCAAGTACATGCACTGAAGAATTGGCGCATCAAACCCAGTGAGCAGCTTACTTGTTACGATGACAAACTTTAGCGGAGAGAGAGGGTCTCTGAATTGGTCGAGCAATTTCTTTTCTTCATCGCGGCTTCGTTTGTATGCTTTGTATTCATCCGCTTTATCCCCCGCGGTATGCATTACGATAGTTGTTTGGTCATCGGCCCCAAGAAGGGCATCTAAAGCTTTTTTATATTTGATACAACATTCTCTATTATAAACCACTACCTGAGCCTTCATGCCTGTTGGTTCTACATACTCTCTGAAATGAGAAATAATATACTTACAAACATCATTGATTCTTTTTTCAGCGGTAAAGAATGCATCCACGCTTGTTCGTCTTACCAGCTCATTCTTATCCTCTTCACTAATTTGATCGGTCAGTTCGTCAAACTCTTTTTGCAACTTCACTTCATCCAAGTGCATCTCAACCGGAACAGTCTTGAAATTAAGTTCAAGAGTAGCTCCATCAGCAACAGAGTTTTGGAATGTGTATTTGGATATATATCCATATTTATCCTCCTCGGCACCAAAACATGCAAACGTATTGTGGTCATTTCGGTTAATAGGCGTACCAGTCAAACCAAAAAAGAATGCATTTGGTAATGCTGTACGCATCTTTTTACCCAAATCTCCTTCTTGGGTTCTATGAGCTTCGTCCATCAAGAGGATGATATTATCACGTTCATCAATTACTTCGCCATCATTCAAATCACCAAACTTAAAGATTGTCGTAATCAAAATCTTTCTTTGATGGATTTTTTCCTCAAGCTCTTGTTTTGATGATATGCTGTCAATGTTAGGTATTTCTGCACGAGTGAAATCTCCGGTAATCTGGTCTTCCAAATCTATTCTATCGTCCACAATCACAACAGTTGGCGCTTTTAGTACTTCTTGACGACGAAGTTTTTGAGCTGCAAACACCATCAACCACGACTTTCCAGAACCCTGAAAATGCCATATCAAACCTTTGCGAGGACCAGCCCCCTTTGTATATGTAGAGAGAACACGTTGAACAATAGCCTCACCACCCAAATATTGTTGGTAACGACATACTATTTTTATCTTTCTACCTCCAGAGGTTCCTGTAAAAACAGAATAGAAACGATATATATCCAACAACCTCTCAGGAGTCATCAATGATACATAGTTATGCTCCACATCTTCCAATGTACCATGCTTACGATCTTCATCAGCAAACCAAGGTCCCCATTTATCAATAGGGCAACCGATACCAGCATATTGTAAATCTCTGCCCTCGCTCGCAAATGTTAAAATATTCGGAACAAACATTTCAGGGATACTCTTCTGGTAATGCATAATATCAGTAGCACCATCAGCCCATGTTACAGACGCCTTAACAGGAGTCTTTGCTTCACCGACAACCATAGGTATACCATTGATGACATATACGAGGTCTAAACGCTTGCCACCTTCCTTACTCTTTCTCGGATACTCCCACTGATTAGTCACTATGCAACGATTCTTATATTCATCATCCTTGGCTGCAAAGAAACGAATGTTGATATTATCGCCATTATCACCGAATGGGTATGAGTTCTCTTCAAACAGCAACTTGCGGAACTTATCATTAGCTGTGATTAGTTCATCAGAAGCGCCACCACTTGTAATACAAGCTCGAAGTTTATATATAACCTGTTCTGCTTGTTCTGGAGTAATAGGATTCAATGCCAACAGAGCCTCCATGAGCCATTCAACGACAAGAACTTCATCTGGAAGTCTTGGTACAAATTGCGGTTCTACATATATCCAACCGCATTGACCTGCTGCATTAATGAGCATTTGCTCAACCGTATTTTCTTCGTTAAAGTATGCCATATGTTATTATATTTTTATTTCTAATTGTAATATTCTGATTTATCGGCCTGTTGGTAAATTACACTAACCTTCTGTGACAACTGTATGTCCGGAATATGTATTACATATGATAAGACATCACTATTATTTACAGCAGGATATAATCCACCACTTGCTTTGTCACACATAGACTCAGTATATGCATCAGATTTTACTATCGAAAGTAGATATTCGCGATAGCCATCTTTTGGCCGCAACACACAAAAGCCTGTTGATGCAACAAGATTCTGCAAGTCTTTAGTTACCACAGCTATATTTCTGTTAACAGGACGCACTGTAGAAACGAGTATGTCACCATTCTTTACACACTGCTGTGCCCTAGATGGGGCATTTGATACCTCATATTTTGTTGTCTCGACCACAATGTTACTGACATTGTCAATAGATGATATATCTATATACTCAATCTCGTCGTTTGGTTTATAAGATTTCTTTACACTTGTAATTCCTTTATCCACAAGGTCTCCAATTTTACCATTATCTGGCAACCCTTTGAACATCTCGATAAATTGCGATTTCACCATTTCTTGGGTAGCGGTGAGAAGTTTCTTATATGATTCCTTAAGTCTATATGCAGCCCACAATTTATCTGCTAAAATACGCTGTTCCTCTATTGGAGGAAGTGAAAATTCGTAGTCATAAAGCATATCTTTTGAGATACGCTTTGAATTCATTCCATCTGCATGTTTATTTGCATACGCCCAAAAATCATTACTGTTTAGAATAAAGGGGATTATTCTTATAGCATCATCTTTAGGAATACCTGTTCTATCCTCGCAATCATTATATATACGAAGAACTATAGAATCACCTGATGTCAATCCTGAAAAGAAAACAATACCAGCTCTCCTTAAATAGACATTACGCCTTGCTATTAGTATGTCATTCTCACTAAACTCCTTAACAGATGAAGATAAAAGACTAGTATCCGTAAAACGAGTTATAACAGGCTCATTAGAATCATAATGTTCCAGTCCAACAAAACGTTTGAGTGGACTTAATTGAGCATCTTTAACTGCAACAGAGATGTCCTGCGCAAATTCTTTTAATTTAAAGGTTCTCTGTTTCATCTGATATTAATTTTACAAGAGATATAAATTCCTTATTAAAAGCAGTACTGCTTTCGTTCCATAAACTAATTGACTCTTCATAATCAACATTCTCTTCCTCAATACCTTCTACATAATATGAAATACTAAGGACTGAATTTGCTTGGAGAATATCGCTATTAGTAACAACTTTTGCAAAACCTTCTATATTCTCAAAACCATTGTAAGCATTGAGAATTTTCTCTATTTGATGTGGCGCGAGAAAGCTATGTGCATTCTTTCGTGTAACATCCTGCTCTGCATCTATAAAAATAACCTTGTTCTTATGTTTGCTGTCTTTGTTTACTCTACAAATGAGAATACAAGATATCATTGCAGAGTTATAGAACAAATTATGACCAAGCGCTATTACTGCTTCAAGGAGATCCATCTTAACGAGCTTCTCACGCATTTCTTTTTCTTCTTTTCTAAAAAGTATACCATGAGGTAACAATATTGCACATCGTCCAGATATATCTTTCATTGATGCAATAATATGCTGGATAAAAGCATAATCAGCTTTACTCTGATTGGGCGTTCCTAAAAAATTTCTCCCCCATTTATCATTAATAAAAGCATCTCTATTCCATTGCTTTATTGCATATGGCGGATTGGCCAACACCACATCAAACTTACGCAACCTACTTCCATCTACAAATGCAGGATGTGCTAAAGTGTCTTCACGAACAATAGAAAAGTCTTCTACGCCATTCAGGTAAAGATTCATTCGAGCAATTGCACTAGTGAGCGCATTAATCTCTTGGCCAAACACCTTCACTCCTTGCCAGGGTTCGCCCTTCTTGCGAAGAAAATCAAGACATTTTACAAGCATACCACCCGAACCACAAGTAGGGTCATAGATACTTTCACCTGGACGAGGTTGAAGTATCTCTGCCATCAAATCCACAACTGTACGGTTAGTGTAAAACTCCTGTGCAGTATTACCTGCATCGTCAGCAAACTTACCTACAAGATACTCGTATGCCTGTCCCATCTCATCCGCAGGACACGCTTTGAGAGACAAATTGTAACGTGAAAAATCTTCTATCAATGATGTGATGATATGGTCGGGCATCTTAGCCTTGTTTGTCCAGCCGTCTTTAGGTCCGAAGATACCCTCCAAACCTCCAATCACACGACCATCAGCATGCTCGCCTGGATTGGCTTGCTCAATAGCGATAAAAGCCTCTACTAATCGCTGGCCAACATTCTCTGTACACTCACGTACATCACGCCAATGTGCACCATCAGGGATACGAATCACCAATTCTTGGGCTTGGGCATTGGCATACTCTATACCTCCTTCGCAAACATAGCCTTCAAATTGCTCATCGTACACATCAGAAATTCGTTTGAAGAATAGCAAAGGGAAAATGTATTCCTTATAACCGGCTGCATCAATCTGACCACGAAGGCGTGTTGCTGCTCCCCATAGGAACGATTTCAAGTCTTCCAATGAAATAGGCTCATCGGGATTTCTATAATATTTTACAGGTTGTTCCATAGGGTTATAAGTTTAACAATTTTCTAAATTCTTCTTCACATCTCACTACCTCCTCGTATGCCGCCTTGAATTCAGCAAGAACTTCTGCATATGGACGGATTTCCTCTTTGTGATATTCCACGTATTTATTAGGAGAAAGGTCATAATCCTTAGCTGCAATATCATCCAGCGTTACCACTTTAGCGAAATCTTCTACATCCTCATAATTGGTGTACAGTTCGTAAAGACGGTCTACATTTTCTGGAGATAGTATATTCTGTGCACGCTTGACGGTGAGAATCTTTGTTCCATCAATCATCAGCACCCGCGCACTATGTGCAGCCGGTTTCAAGCGACGCAAAATCAAGAAACATGGAGAAAGGCCTGTACCATAGAAAAGTTTATCTCCTAATGTCACAACAGCTTCAACCAAATCGCTCTTTACCAGTTTCTCACGAATGCGGCCTTCTTCATTACCACGGAACAATACACCTTGAGGCATAACAACCGCCATACGGCCATTGCCTGATGCCATACTTTTCACCATATGCTGAATCCAAGCATAGTCTCCGCAAGAATCGCTAGGTGTTCCCCAAACATTGCGGCCATATTTATCTGAAGACCATTCTACTGAACCCCATTTCTCAAGTGAGAAGGGAGGGTTAGCTATAACACAATCGAATTTAGCAATCTCTCCATTCTGCAAAATCTTAGGTGAACGAAGTGTGTCGCCTTGCATGATATTAAAGTCACTGGCACCATGCAAAAACAGATTCATTTTGGCGATGGCTGAGTTGACAACGTTCTTCTCTTGTCCGAATATGCTTCCACAACAAAGGCTTGAATGATTCATGTGCTGTACCGCCTCTATCAGCATACCGCCACTACCACATGCTGGGTCATAGACAGTTTCACCCGGCTTCGGATCGAGAATGCGTACAAGCAAACTTACGACCGAACGAGGCGTATAGAACTCTCCAGCTTGAGCCTTACTGTCATCGGCAAATTTCTTCAGCAGTATTTCATATGCATCCCCCATTAAATCAGCTGGGTAATCATTGTTGCCCAATCGACGAGTGGATAGATGTTCTATCAAATCACGAATCTTACCATCAGAAAGGTTTTTCTTATCGGTCCATTTCTGTGCGCTGAACATCGACAATACGCCATATAGTGTATCAGGATTTGCTAACTCTATACCTCGCATTGCACCAACAATTGCAGCACCAAGATTCTCAGAGCGTTCACGAATATCACTCCAATGACAACCATCTGGAATTACAAAACGATGTTGTTCAGGCAAGGATGCATACTCCTCGTCACCACCACTTTCTTCAAGCGCAGTTTGAGTTTCTTCGTCATATACATCAGATATACGCTTAAAATAGAGGATAGGTGTTATATAATCTTTGAAGTTATCTTGACTCACAGGACCACGCAATATGTTGCATGCCTCAAATAGAAAGTTGTACAGATTCTGTACGCCTTCCATTTTAAGGGTTTTCTCATCTTTGGGAACAAGAGATTCTTCAACTTTATTTTTCTTTTTAGCCATTTAGTAACTTCTTATTTTACCACATTCTCAAAGCGAATAAGTTCTTTCATATCCACTTCCAATAACTGCGCGATTCTAACCAAAGTCTTCAAATCAGGCTGACAAGTGTTTGTACACCACTTTGAAACCGTACCTTGGTCTTTTCCTAATTGTTCAGCTAACCATTTATTGGTTCGTTTTTTTTCGACCAATACAACTTTTAACCTATTTAAATCTTCATTTTGCATACGCTAATCTGTTTTTCTCATACAAATGTACTGCTTTTAATTTAAAAGCCATCATTGTCCTCAAGTTTTTATTAGGATTCTCTATTTATTGAGTCAATTTCAATCCTTAAAAGTAGTAGATTTAAAAATTTTATTAATAAAAAAGCCCGATATATGATTTATCGGACTTCCTTATTTGCTATCAATTTTATCTCACCATTCAATGCATCTTTCAGAATTGCTTTTACAAAGTCTTGCGCATCAATAGCGATGATTTTCTTTTCATTTTTGTATTCATATTCATACTTGATTTCGTTGATTTTAATCTTCCCCCATCGAGTATTTACATATGCATCTTCGTATTTGAAAACAATATCCGAATCAGAATCTTTGGGAAGTTCTTCCTCAATTTTTTCAAGCGTAGTTATTGTTGTTCCATTCGAATTTATAATGTTTCTATCAATAAGTTCTAAAGGGATGTGCGTTGCATTAATCCAAGATGATTCATTATTAAGACTCATCCAATCAAGAAAATGCTTATACTTTGTAACACTGAATTTATCTGTTTCTGAATAATCCGCATCTACTAAGAATAAACATCGTCTAACTGAAATATCGAAATTCATTTCAACTTCGCCAATAATAGCTTCACCAGGATTCGGAGTTCTAAGTTCTTTTAGTGATATCCCATATTCAGATGCATATTCTTTAGCTCCTTTTTGGTATCCAACTTTTGTAACCATTATTCCAGCTACATTATTCAAATCGTATAAAACACCATAGAAATCTCGGACTTTACCTATTCCGACAGTTTTATTATAGTTTTTACATTCTATTGCAACCTTTTGCTTTGTACCTGCGATTTCATACTCCCAATAGACATCTATCTGATGTTCTTGTCCCGACCTACCTTTCAACTTAACATTATGCTGAACATCGGTCGTTTTTAAAACATCTACATTAACCAATTCTTGATAAATTTCTTGTGTAAACTTTTCGTATTCAATATTGGGATTCATATATATAGCGTATTATTATAACTTTTTACAAAGGTACAGATTAATAATAAAGGTAAGGATTAAATGAGTAAAAAAAAAAACATCTCAACTATCCAATAAATTCGGATAGTTCGAATCTATATTGCCATGAAACGTTTATCTAACGCATAGGGAGAGTATATTCCATTTCAACCGTTTGGTCGATATGGTGGCAAAACAAAGGCTTTATTTATAACAAATTGAACTATCTTTGCATTCAGTTATCCAATATTTTGTAACAACTGAAATATAATGACATTATGGAAATAGTCAACCTACTACACTTTGAGGAACGTGCCGAGCTTCGGCAATGGCTCAAAGAAAACCACAACAAAGAGAAATGTTGTTGGGTGGTGACTTATCGCAGTAAGTGTCCACCTGAATGGCCTGCTATTCCATACATTGAAGTGGTGGAAGAGTCTCTTTGTTTCGGTTGGATTGACTCTACATTGAAGCGGTTGCCCGATGGGCGGTTGGCTCAGCGCCTCTCTCCTCGCCGACCTAAGAGCCATTGGACTCAACTGAACATGGACAGATGTGTGGATCTTGAAGATAGAGGACTGATGACTGAGGCAGGCAGACGAGCTTTTGAAAAAGCATTCGAGTATGAGATTATTCCACCAGATTCTGAGTTAAACCAAAGGATAAAAGAAGAAACCAAATTCAGACGACCAGGAATGTATAAAGAAAGTTGATATATCCTGTAATTATAAATTCACACTGAAAAATAAAGGAGCAGTGGAGGATGTAAATTAAACTGTGTCAGCAAGGAATAAAGTATTAACTTTGCTAACA
>ENA-OYXM01000187-OYXM01000187.1-human-gut-metagenome-genome-assembly--contig:-NODE-187-length-32089-cov-7.714990_pt1 | contig 32089 bp, 24 predicted proteins | sample MGYA00243239_ERZ653427 | MGnify/ENA primary metagenome ERZ653427 (study PRJEB26926, sample SAMN06165110) | human gut metagenome | biome: ENVO:00009003; feature: ENVO:2100002; material: ENVO:00002003... | reverse complement strand
CGAGATCGCTCAGTGTCTCGTGGGCTCGGAGATGTGTATAAGAGACAGATGAAGGCCAGCGGGGTCTTGGGCTCCACATCGCCGTGGTGTGCCTCAATGGCGTGGATGATCTGGGTGTTCTCCTTGTACTTGCGGCAGATGTCCACGCCGATCTGGACGTGGCTGCCCTCGATCTCGTGATCCAGTGCCTTGCCGATATCATGCAGCAGACCGGCGCGGCGTGCCATGGTGACGTTCACGCCCATCTCGCCTGCCAGCAGACCGGCCACCCAAGCCACTTCCATGCTGTGGGTCAGGGCGTTCTGGCCAAAGCTGGTGCGGTACTTCAGCCGGCCGATCAGCTTGATCAGGTCGGGGTGCAGGCCGTGGATGCCCAGCTCCATCACCGCACGCTCGCCCTCGCGCTTCATCTGCAGTTCCAGATCGTGGCGGCACTTTTCCACCGTCTCCTCGATGCGGGCGGGGTGGATACGGCCATCGCCGATCAGGCGCTCCAGCGTCATGCGGGCCACCTCGCGGCGGGTCTGGTCGAAGGAGGACAGGGTAATGGCCTCCGGGGTATCGTCGATGATCAGATCTACGCCGGTAGCGGTCTCCAGTGCGCGGATGTTGCGGCCCTCGCGGCCGATGATGCGGCCCTTCATCTCATCGCTGGGCAGCGGCACCACACTGACGGTAGTCTCGCTGCAATGGTCGGCAGCGCAGCGGCTGACGGCCTGTCCGATAAGGTTGCGGGCGATGTTATCGCAGTTTTCCTTCAGGTCGGTCTCGTAGGCGGCAACGCGCACGGCCTTTTCGTGGGTCAGCTCCTCGTCCACCTTGTGCAGCAGCACCTCGCGGGCGTCCTCCTGGCTCAGACCGGCCAGCGTTTCCAGACGCTCCATCTCCTTGGCGCGCAGAGCGTCGATCTCTGCCAGACGCTCCTCGGCCTCGGCAGCGCGCTTTTTCAGCTCTTCTTCCTTCTTTTCCAGCGCCTCGGTCTTGCGGTCCAGCGCTGTTTCCTTCTGGTCGATGCGGTTCTCCTGACGGCTGATCTCCGCACGGCGCTGCTTGATCTCCTTGTCGGCCTCTGCCTTCTGGGCATCGACCTCGGCTTTCAGGCGGAAAGCCTCGTCCTTTGCTTCCAGAACCGCTTCCTTGCGCTTCTGGTCGGCGGTCTTGATCGCCTCGTTCACCAGCCGGGTAGCCTCGGCCTCGGCGCTGCCGATCTGGGCTTCGGCGGTCTTTTTACGGTTGTTGTAACCAATAAAATAGCCCGCAGCCACACCGACAACAGCAACGATCAAGGCCACGATCACTCCGATCGCGGTCATTGCGTTCACTCTCCTTTGTTTCAATTCAATGCAAAATTAAAAGCAGGAGACGCTGCGCAGCAGGACACGGGCAATGATATAGAAAGAGCTTTCAATGCAAAAAGTGACACCAAAACCATACGCACCACCCAAAACCGGCGGCACGGGCAAAAGCATACGGCTTTTCTCTTTACGGTTCCATTTTATATCAAACAGGCACGCTTTGCCTGAAACGGGTACAGGGGTCACACAGAAACCTGCGTACAGCGTCTTTGATTCCATACTACTAAATATAGTACGAAACATTTGCCCGCTTGTCAAGAGGAAAACCCTGCCCGCAGAACATTTTGTGCAGAAAAACAAAAATAAGATGACTGAGAGGGTTCTCTTCCCAAACCAAAAGGGCTGCCCCGGAGAACGGAGCAGCCCTTTTGGTTTATGATGAAGAGAAGAAAATGAAGGAGAATAGCTTATTATTTGGCGGCTTTTTCGCCCTCCGGGAAGATGATCTTATTCACAAAGAAGAAGATGACCATGGAGATGCCGCCGTTGAGGACGGTGGTGCCGATGTTGTAGATGAAGTCCGGTACCAGCAGCCCGGCCACCGCCACCCAGATGCAGTTGATGGAGTTGACGATGCAGGTGATGATGCAGAAGGCCAGCACATACCAGCCGATCTGTTTTGCCAGATTGCCCTTGCTGCGGAACACAAAATTGCGCTGGATGGGGAAGTTGATGCACTCGCCGATGACCATGGCGATCATGTAGGCGCAGAAGTAGGGCAGACCGCCGTGGGCGGCATCGTAGCCGAGGATGTTCCATTTGAAGGTCTCGCCGAACAGGGTGATGTCGATGCCCGGCCAGCCGAAATCCACCACCGGCAGGCTTGCAAAGGCCTTGGGCAGGAACTGCAGCAGCAGGTACTTGAACACCGTGATGAGGTTGGACACGATGACGAACAGGCCGCCCTCGCGCACCCACTTGGCAGCGGCGGGGTGCTTTGCCGCGAAGTTATTCCAGAAATTCATAGCCTGCTTCCTTTCAGCTGTTTTTCAAGCGCTCTTCCATGCGGCTGTTCAGCACGAGGTTCTTCACGGCCTCCACGATCACCCGCACAAGACCGATGATCCAGAAGCCCTGCAGCTCCATCACGATGCCGTCCACCATGCCCATGCTGATAGCGCCGTTGGTCATTTTGGACAGCGCACGCAGAGGCATATTGTACTGGAACAGGATGTTCAGGTCGGGCTTGCCCTTTTTGATGCTGCGGCGCAGCAGGGCGCCCAGCACGGCAGCCGCCAGCCAGCCGATGGGGCTGCGTCCGTGCCCCATCTCGCCCAGCGTCATGTTGCGGTCGATGTGCACCTTGTTCTCCGGGATAGCGTGCCCCAGCAGCGCTTCAAACTCCGCGTCCGGCACCTTCTGCACCTGTGCGGTGCGGTAATGCTCCAGATTTTTGCCCGCGTAGGGGTCGGGTGCGCCGGTGCCCGCCACCGTAACGGCGGCAGTCAGACGGATATCGGCGCTGGAAGCGCCCACCAGCAGCTGATAGCTGCCGCCCTCCACCTCCCAGCGGTCGGTGGCAACGTTCCAGTAGCGGAACGCCTTATCGTCCAGCGGGATGGTGACGGTCTTGCTCTCTCCGGCTTCCAGCTGCACCTTGGCAAAGCCCTTCAGCTCCTTGACGGGGCGGAAAACTTTTGCATCCGGCTTTGCCACATACAGCTGCACCACCTCGGCACCTGCACAGCTGCCGGTGTTGGTGACAGTCAGGGTCACGCCCTTTTCGTCTGCTTTCAGGTCACTGTATGCAAAGCTGGTATAGCTCAGGCCGTAGCCGAAGGGGAAGGCGGTGGGCACACCGGCGGTGTCGTAGTAGCGGTAGCCCACATACAGACCCTCGCGGTACTCCACAGTGGGGCCGTCACCGCCGAAATGCGCTTTTGCGGGGGTGTCGGCGTAGCTGCGCGCCCAAGTCTCCGCCAGCTTACCGCAGGGGTTCTGCGCGCCGGTGAGCACCTCGACCAGTGCGCCTGCACCGGCCTGACCGCCCAGACAGCCGTAGACCAGCGCCTTGCAGTCCTTGACCCAATCGCTTTCCAGCGAGGAGCCTGCACTCAGCAGCACCACCACGTTGGGGTTTGCCGCCGCCACAGCTGCCAGCAGTTCCAGCTGGTTCTCTGCCAGCTTCATGTCGGCGCGGTCGATGCCCTCGCTCTCCTTGATTTCATCCAGACCCATGCATAGCAGCACCACATTGGCGTTCTTTGCCAGCCGCACCGCCTCGGCTTTCAGTGCCTCATCGGGCTTGCCCTGCCGGTCAAAGCCCTTGGCGTAGCCGACGCTGTTCAGGCCGCTCTCGGCAAGGCAGTCCAAGAAGGAATCCACCTTGATGGAGTTGACGGCGCTGGAACCTGCACCCTGATAGCGGGGCGTCTGGGCAAAGTCGCCGATGACCGCCACCTTCTCCCCCTTTGCAAGGGGCAGCAGGCTGTTTTCATTTTTCAGCAGCACGATGCTCTGGGCAGCAGCCCGGCGTGCCAGTGCGTGGTGGGCGTCGGCATCGAACTTGCCGGGTGCGGCGTCCACCGCCGCCTTGGTGGTGAACACCAGCTCCAGCAGTTCCTCCAGCCGGGCGTCCACGTCCGCTTCGGTGATCTTGCCGGTCTGCACTGCCTTCATCAGCTCCCGGATGGCGTCCCCGCCGGGGGCGGGCATTTCCAGCGTAGAACCGTTCTTTACGCCCAAGGCGTGGTCGTTGCTGCCGCCCCAGTCGGTGACCACTGCGCCGTCAAAGCCCCAGTCCCTGCGCAGGATATCCATGAGCAGGTGGGCGTTCTCGTTGGCGTAGGTGCCGTTGACAAGGTTATAGGCGGACATGATGGTCTTGGGCTGCGCCTCCTTGACCACCATCTCGAAGCCGGTCAGGTAAATTTCCCGCAGGGTGCGCTCGTCCACGATGGAATCCGAGGCCATGCGGCGCAGCTCCTGACTGTTCACGGCAAAGTGCTTGGGGCAGGCGGCAATGCCGTTTTTCTGGATGCCGCGGACGTAGGCCGCCGCCATCTTACCGGCAAGGTAGGGATCCTCCGAGAAATACTCGAAGTTGCGGCCGCACAGCGGGCTGCGCTTGATGTTCAGGCCGGGGCCCAGCAGCACCGACACGCCCTGTGCCGCTGCTTCTTCGCCCATGGCTGCGCCCACAGCCTCGCCAAGCTCCGGGTCCCAGCTGTTGGCCACGGTGGCCGAGGTGGGAAAGCAGGTGGCGGGCACACTGGGGTTCAGGCCCAGATGGTCAGCTGCGCCCGCCTGCTTGCGCACGCCGTTGGGGCCGTCCGACAGGGTAATGGCCGGGATGCCCTTGCCCGGCAGCGCCCGGGTGGTGAACACCGTGCCGCCGCTCAGCAGGGCGCATTTCTGTTCCAGACTCAGTTTTGCAATAATATCCTGATGTTTCACGGGGAAATCTCCTTTCAGTAGAAACGGTATTGCCTTTGGAAACAGGACCACGCATAAGGAGAAGAAGCGTGATTCTGTTTCCAAAAGGGAACACGGCTGCAGGTCGTAACTGCCGTGCAGCCGTGTTCCGGGATTAGAAGGAAGACAGTTTTGATTATGGGTCAGTACTTATTCCTTACTCACATCCGCACCTGCATTGGTATTAGCCAGCGTTTTATTATACTTGCGGCGGCGAAGAATCACCACAACACCTGCCAGAACCAACACATAGACAATCACACTGCCTACCAGTGCAGGCGTGCGCCACATAGGCACAGGTGCATCTACATCTACACCGTAGCTATTCGCCAGCGTATACAGATACTGATGTGCAGCTTCGCGCATCTTCAGCTGACCGGTAGCAGTCTGGCTCAGGTTATCGAAGGTCTTAGTGCCCCAGCCAAACAGCAGATTGGTACCACCTGCCAAGACAGCTTTTTCAATATCCATAAAGCCATGCTCCTCGTTGTTATCCGTAATCACAGTGCCAATAAAGCCCCATTCATTACGCAGAACATTGGTCAGTAGTGCAGTACTTGCACCGGCCCAAGTAGTACCAATATTATTGTAGGAAGACATCACAGCCGTGCTGCCGCCTTCCTTCACAGCCTTTTCAAACGGCATGAAGTAAATTTCACGCATTGCCTGCTCATCGGCCCAGGTGCACAGGCCATAATGACGCCAGGTTTCACGCTCATTCAGTGCAAAATGCTTAATGTAGCAGTACATACCATTTTTCTCTGCTGCACCAACCGTAGCAGCGGACATGGAACCAGAAAGGAAGCCATCCTCAGAATAGTACTCAAAGTTACGGCCAGCAAATGCATTGCGGTGGGTATTAGCACCAGGTGCATACCAGCCGGAAATATTCCACGCCTTTCCTTCCTGCGAAATTGCATCGCCAAATTCAGAAGCCAGGTCTACATTCCAAGTAGCCGCCAGCAGAACTTCTGCCGGATAAGTAACCGTCTTATATGTGCAGGTACCCATAAAGGCATCGAACACATAACTCAGAGCGGCAGGTCCGTCCATTTCATAAGTCTGTCCCTTACCGATATCATCAACTGCTGCACTTCCCCAGCCATCTGCGCCCAGCAGTTTGTACATATCATCAAGGGTCAGCTGATCCAGCAGCTTATCCCACTGTGCATCATCATAGGCAAGGCCTTCCATGTCTTTCAGCGTAAGGCCATTCTTTGCACCAAAGGTCGGCGCAGTGTCATCTGCATTCACATAGCTATCATCCACTAACAGCGCATTGTTGAAGGCTTCCAGCTGTTCAGCAGTTGCTTCCTTGCTGGTACCGGGAACGATCTGCCAAGTGTCACGGTTGAGGTAAGCCACATCACCAGCTGCATCATCAAACTGATTTGTTGCTACCACTTCGTCCGAAGAGCGCTTGCCGACATACTTGCAGTTTTCCACACCACTGCCAAACGCACTGTCCTGGAACACTTCATTCTCAGCAACCTTGCAGGTCATGGTCAGATTATCTTTCACCGTATGAGAATCCGTACGCAGAGAAATCTGATACTCGCCAGCTTCCAGCACGTAGGAACCGGTAGAAGTGTAGTACTTCTGTGCATCATAAGAAGCCATCTGCTCTACCGGCATAGAAATCGTAACCGTTTCCGTTTCGCCCGGCTGCAATTCCTTCGTCTTTGCAAAGCCGCCCAGTACTTCGCCAGCCTTCTGCAAGCCGCTGCCGCCTTCAGCTGCACTGTAATAGGGCGCACTGTAATACAGTTCCACAACATCTTTGCCAGCCACATTGCCAGTATTGGTAACTTTGACATTCCACTCCAGCGTATCCTGTGCGGTAACGGTAGTCGGAATCGTGTTTTCCAGTTCCCAGTCAAAGCTTGTGTAGCTCAAGCCATAGCCAAAGGGGAACTGCACTACATCATTGTAGGAAAGTCCCGTCAGATTTTCTCCTTCACGGGTAGTGTAATCGTAGCTTTCACGGGTTTCGTAATAACGATATCCCACATAAATGCCTTCCTGATACTCTACAAGGTAGGCAGGATGACTTTCGAAGTTTTTGAAGCAGTCCTTAGAGTTAGTATACTCAAAGGTATCAAAGTTGTAGTAAGAAGGGGTCGTTTCTACTGCATAAGGATAGATATCCGGCAGACGGCCAGAGGGGTTGACTGCACCCGTCAAAATGTTGACAATTCCAATCGTGCCCACATCACCGGGATCACCGATCCAGAGGGCTGCATCAACGCCTTCATCATTCAGGAAGCCCAGTTCCATCGCATTGCCTGAATTGATCAGAACGATAACATTATCAAATGTCGCTTCTGCCTGTTCCAGCAAAGACTGTTCCGCGCTGTTCAGTTCCAGATAATGCTTGCTCTGATCCGGTGCATACGAGGTATTTTCAGCCATCGAAGTGGGCAAGTCATTGCCTTCACCGCCCTTGCGGGAGAACACGACCACAGCAGTATCCGAAAAATCCTTCATTGCTTCAAATGAGCAGTCTCCAGTATACTGGTACTCCACACCCATGTCCTTAGCCAATTCCTCGGTTGCAGGCAGTTCCGGGATGGAAAAATCAACAGAGAATGTATTTCCGCCTTCGTTGTTTTTGGGTCTGTAGAGATTGACCAGATTTTGATTCACTTCAAAACCTGCATCCGTAAAGGCTTTTACAAAATCTGTCCGGTTTGCAGTGTAGCTGCTGCCACCGGAACCCGTACCGCCATAAACCGGATTTGCGGAAGCATAGCCCAGAAGATTGATTTTTCGGTTTGTTCCTGCCAACGGCAGAGCGCCGTCATTTTTCAGAAGGACTGCGCCTTCCTCCTCGATTTTCTGAGCCACTGACAAGCCATTTGCATAAGATGTTTTTTGCAATTCCGGGTCTCCATTCTGGCCAGGGAATGCCTTGTCCAGAGAACTGGGAAACACACCAAACATTGCTACATCTGCCACTATTCCAACTGCCAGTAAGAGTGCTGTAACAGCTGTCAGCAACTTTGTGGGCTTTTTGTTGTTCGGATCGCGCTTCATTGTGTTGTCTCCTCCATATTCTTTTATATTTTTTGGGCCGTACCCAACTGTGACCCATTATAACGGATATTTGCGCATCGTTATCATCTTTTGCACAATCTGTCGTTTTGGATACACAGTTTGCAAAAGTTACAATAAATTTTCAATTTTTATTGTGCTAATACACAAATATTGCAACATTGTATTTGTGCACCCTGCCAGACAACAAAAAAACGGCAGGGGATACCTGCCGTAAAAATATTATTGCTTTTGGGGCAGCGGGAACAGGATGCGCAGGGTGCACCAGTTGTTTTCCCAGTGCATCGTCATGCTGCCGCCGTGCTGCCCGACGGTGGTGCGGACGCTTTTCAGGTCCGACCCCTGCTGCGGCAGACCGTCCGCATCCAGTGCGGGGGCGGCCTCTGTATAATGCTCGAACCGCAGCATGGCAAAGCCGCCCTGACTGTACACCGCCACCTTGATGAGCCGCTTTTCGGGGTCCGGCTCGGCGCGCACGGCGGCAATGGCGTTGTCCAGCGCCACGCCCACGATGGTGCACAGCTCCCGGATGGTGAGAAAGCCCAGCATCCTGCCGTCCGCCACGCTGGTGATGGTGATATTCTCCTGCTGGCATTCCATGGTCTTGGCGGTGAGCAGGGTATCCAGCACCGGGTTGCCGGTCTTGTTCTCGGCCTCGTACTGGCGGATATTCTGCTCCATGGCGGCAATGGCAGCGTTCTGCTTGGTCTGGTCCTGCTCCTCCCGGATGCGGGCAAGCTGGACTTTCAGCTCATGGTACCGCCGGTTGATGAGGTTGATGCCCTCCTTGCTGCGCTTGTACTGCTCGTACTGGCGGTGCAGTACCTCGTCCATGGCGGCAAGCTCGCTGTGCAAAGCGTTCTCCTGCAGCTGCTCGTGCTGCACAGATAAGATCAGCACGCCGGAAAAATCCACCAGAGTGCGGATGGAAAAAATGCTCATGTTGATCTCGCTGCCGGGCAGAAAGCCCAGATTGCTTACCGCAAAGGCAGTCAGCGCCAGCATGACCGCCGTCAGGGCGGCGCTGCCGCCGATCTGTAAGTGCCCGGCGGGCTGGGGACGGCGGTGCTGCAGATAGCACATGATGCCGAACAGCGTCCCATACACCAGTGCCAGCAACAGCAAAGAAAGCGGCTCCCATGGGCCGCGGGCGGGCCAGAGGGCGCAGTGCAGCTGCCACTCCACGCTGGCGGCAAGCTCTGCCAGAATAAACGCCCGTGCGCAGTGATACCCGGCTTCCAGCAGAGTGATGTTCCACATGCCCCATAGATATAGGTAGGAAAACCCGATGGCCGCTGCCATGCAGGGGATCCAGAGCCCGCCGGGCACATCGCCCGTCAGCCCCAGAAAGGCCGACAGCACCGCCGCCCACAGCAGGGTGACACCCCCGGTGACCGCTCTGGAAAAGCGGGGCGCAAGCGCCGGGGTGAACAGCAGCACCGCAAGACACTCGGCAAGGGCGGTGTACAGCCGGGGGATATCCGGCAGCGCGGTCATGAGCCTTCACCTCCGATGTAATCGGTCAGTGCGGCAAGAAAAGCCTTACGCTTGGGGCGGCTGACCTGCAGCTCGCAGGGGCCCACCTGCACGGTGCTCTGCCGCAGCTCCCGCACCTGTGCCAGATTGACAAGATAGCCGCTGTTGCAGCGGGCAAAGGGGCAGTCTGCCAGCTTTTCCTCAAAGGCCTTGAGGGCGCCGGGGGCGGAAAAATCGCCCTCATCGGTATAAAAATGCACCCGGTGCCCCTCGCTTTCCAGATAATAGATGCTTGCGGTGTCCAGCCGGCGCAGCCCGCCCTCCACCGGCACGGTCAGGTAGTGCTTTGCCCGCTTTTCCAGCCGGGCAACCGCCTTGAGCAGCTGCTGCGAAAAGGCAAAGTAGGGCACCGGCTTCAGCACATAGTCCAGCGCTCCCACCGAGTAGCCCCGGATGGCGTACTGCGCCATATTGGTGATGAAGATCAGGATGACGTCTGCATCCATCTGCCGGATGCGCTCGGCCGTGGTCATGCCGTCCAGATGCTTCATCTCCACATCCAGAAAAATAATGTCGTAGACCGCGCGGTAATCCTCCAGAATATCCACGCCGTCCGCAAAGACCGTCACTTCAAACTCTGTCCCGTACTGCCGGGTATACCGCCGGACATACTCCTGCAATACCCCCTGTACCTCCGCGTCGTCCTCTACGATCGCCACCCGGATCATGACCGCACCTCCCTTACCACACCTTTGTGGAACTGTTACGGCTCTATTATAGCGCAATCCCGTCCGGTTTGCCAAGGGGGGCATCCGCACAAAGGGCAGGGCAGCCCACAGCTGACCACCGTGGACGTCAACCCCTACCAGCTGGGCATGGAGGCTGCCAGCCAGACCATCAACCACATCGAGAACCCGAACCTTCTGGCCACAAAGATCATCGTGCCGCACAAGCTCATCCCCCGGGAGAGCTGCTGCCCGCCGGAGGAGCGGCGCTAGGAAGTGCTTTGTTTCCGCTTCCGGGAGCTGCCGCGCAGTGCTTGATCTACTGCCCCCAGAGTAGACAGCGTAAAAAACGCTGCATCCTCCGGGGGTATTTTTATGCCCAAAAAGGCACAAAAGAATGCCCGCCCACCTGTGGGAAACCACGGTGGGCGGGCATTTTGCGTTTTATTGTTCGTGCCGCTGTAAAAGCCTTCAGAGGGTGGCGGTCTGGGGTACCAGCCGGAAGAGCATTACAGGCAGCGCGCTGTTTGCAAAATCCAGCGTAAGGATGATCGTTCCGCGCTCTGTTTCAAAAGGCATCTCCGTCTGTGTGCCGTCCGGGGCAATGCGCACAAGCGTTTTGCCTTCCAGCAGTCCGGCGGGCAGCGCAAGCCTTACCCGACCGGTGGGCTGCGTCAGGCTGCCGGCAGTCTCAAATGCCACACTCAGGTATTCCCCGTTCGTCCGTGCGGTCACATCTGCCGCAGAAAGGCTGCCGCTGATAGTCCACGCCGTTGCGGCGTCGATCTTTTCCAGCTGCGCGGCGTTTTCTGCCTGCCCGCACACGGGGCAGAAGGTCAGCGTTTCGCCTTCCGCAGTGCGGAAAGTAAACTTCCGGCAATCGGTGTTGCCAGTGTGCGCACAGCCCTGCCGCAGACAATCGGCGCTCTGAGAGCCGGTTCCGTTCGGGGACCATGCACCGAACTGGTGTCCCAGCTTATCGGTCGGGTCTGCGGTGTAGCTGTCTTTGCAGCGGGAGCAGGTAAAAACAGTATAGCCGTCTGTTTCACAGGTAGGCTCTACGGTAACAGCCTGATAATCATGGTTCAGCGCGGGCTGCTCCGCATAGGTGGTATAGTCACAACGAGAGCAGGTTTTGTAAGCATCCCAGCCCTTTTCCGTACAGGTGGGGGCTTTTGCTGCGTGCTGCACCAGAGCATGGTTCAGTGCGGGCAGCTCCGCATAGGTGGTATAGTCGCAACGAGAGCAGGTTTTGTAAGCATCCCAGCCAATTTCCGTACAGGTGGGGGCTTTTGCTTCGTGATGCTCCAGAGCATGATTCAGCGCGGGCAGCTCCGCATAGGTGGTATAGTCACAACGAGAGCAGGTTTTGTAAGCATCCCAGCCGGGTTCCGTACAGGTAGGAGCTTTTGCTGCGTGCTGCACCAGAGCATGATTCAGTGCGGGCAGCTCTTTGCGGGTGGTATAGTCACAGCGGGAGCAGGTTTCGTAAGCATCCCAGCCGATTTCCGTACAGGTGGGAGCTTGCGCTTCGTGCTGCTCCAGAGCATGGTTCAGTGCGGGCAGCTCCACATAGGTGGTGGTATAGTCACAGCGGGAGCAGGTATCGTAAGCATCCCAGCCAATTCCCGTACAGGTGGGGGCTTTTGCTGCGTGATGCCTCAGATCATGCTGTGCAGGCAGCTCCGCATAGGTGGTATAGTCGCAGCGGGAGCAGGTTTCGTAAGCATCCCAGCCGATTTCCGTACAGGTGGGAGCTTGCGCTTCGTGCTGCTCCAGAGCATGATTCAGTGCGGGCAGCTCTTTGCGGGTGGTATAGTCGCAGCGGGAGCAGGTTTCGTAAGCATCCCAGCCCTTTTCCGTGCAGGTGGGGGCTTTTGCTTCGTGGTGCTCTAAATCATGTTTTAGCGCGGGGATTGCTCGAAAAGTGGTATAGTAGCAGCGGGGACAGGTGTCGAAAGCGTCCCAGCCGGGTTTCGTACAGGTGGGGGCTTGCGCATCATAATGCACCAGAGCATGATTATTTAGGTTTCTTTTGCCGTATTTCCCACCACACGCCTCACAGACCGCTTTGGTGGTGCAGGTTGCTGTGCCACCGGTACAGCTTGCGGTACCATTTAAGCCGCAGCGCAAGCAAATGATGCGGTGCGTGCCGTTGCCAAGGGAGGCGTTCGCCGGAGTTTTCCATTTGTGACCGAGAATGCCGTATTCCGCGCCGCATTTTTCACAGGTTTTGCCTGTGGTGCAGGTGGGCGTTTCGGTGCCGCCGGTATGGTCCGAAAGATCTCCATAAACAATGCTGTTCTTCCTGCCGCAGACTGAGCATTTTATATGGATCCTATGCTTGGTTGAATCAACTTTTGTATATCCGAGGATCTCATAGTTTCTTTGTTGCATACAGACGAAGCAGTACGTATAGATAGAATCTGCCGCTTTAACGTTTAACACGATCCCCGGTATCAGGCACACCATTGCCAGCACCGTCAAACACCAGATCAGCCATTTTTTCATGTTACTCCCTCCTTGTCATCAAACCTTGTTATCCTTTCAGATCAAACTGTACGGACAGCGATGCAAGCACGGCATCTACCACCTTCCGCGCCTCGGCAAGCATATCGATCTCCGCCACAAAAGCGATGACCTGCTCGCGCTCCTGCGCGGGGACCTGCAGCGCACTCAGGCTCATGCTCAGATAGCGCCGTATTTTGCGCTCCAGCGTAAAGTAGGGGTCGCACCGCCGTGCCATGTAGCCGCGCATCATGCCAGCCGTGCCCAGCTCCATCTCGTAGAAATCACACTCGGCGCACCCGGGCAGATACGCGCTGAACGCCGCCTGCAGCTCCGCCGTGGTGCTGCGGTGGATGATCTCCGCCGTGGCGGGGAAGGTGTACGCTTCCACATAGATATCCCGCAGATTCTCGCTCAGCTCGGTCACCGCCAGCTGCAAAGCCGTTTCCACCGCGTAGAGGTACACCGGCGAGGGGGCGTTTGCCGCCAGCGGCCTTACCGCGCCGAACTGCCTGCTGAACATCATGCCGATCAGCTCGGTCAGCACACCGTCCTTGGTGCGGAAAATATTCTGGAACGACCCGGCGGAAACATCTGCTTCCTTTAAAATTTCTGCAACCTTGGTGTTCGTGTAGCCTTTTTCCAGAAAAAGCCGGACACAGGCGGTCAGTATCCGCCGTTTTGCTTCTTTGCTGTCGTATCTGCGCGCCATTGGGAATCATCCTTTTCTATAATTGGTTTCTAACCCAATTATATATTGATTCGAAAATTGCGTCAAGTAAACTTTTAAGGGCGTATTTTGGGCAGTTTGACGAGGGAGAGCTTTCTGCGGGTGCGCATCCGGGCAAAACAAAGCGCAATGGACCTTGCTGTTATCCGCTGCCGCAGCCAGACAGTTCGCGGCAGCAAAAAAGAGGCCACCGATCGGGGTGACCTCTTTTCAGCGTATTTTCAGCGTAAATCCCGCAGCAGGCGAACCCACCATCTCCATGACGGCTCTTTTGGAGTTGCTCTTTGCGTAAGATTGCAAGATAAATCTTATTTCTGACAGAAAGAGCCGAACCCGTGCAACGAGTCCGGCTCTTTCTGTGCTTTGGTTGGATCTTAAGCAAAGTTATGGTAAATGAAGAAGTTGGCTTTGGGAGTTTACAGCAGGCTCAGTGCTTCCTCGTCTGCCACAAGGATGCAGTCCGGATGCAGCTGCAGGATACTGCCGGGGCAGGCAGGGGTCACAGGGCCGGTCACGGCGTCCTTGACGGCCTGTGCCTTGGCTTTACCGTTGGCTACCACCAGCACCTTGCGTGCCTGCATGATGGTCTTGATGCCCATGGTGTATGCCTGTTTGGGGACAAGGGCCTCGTTGCCGTCAAAGAAGCGCTTGTTGGCTTCGATGGTAGTGGGCGCAAGGTCGATGCAGTGGGTCTCCAGCTCAAAGGCTTCGCCCGGCTCATTGAAGCCGATATGACCATTGGGGCCGATGCCCAGCAGCTGCAGGTCGATGCCGCCCAGCTTGTGGATGATACCGTTGTAGCGGGCACACTCGGCGGCGGTGTCCAGATTGGTGCCGTCCGGCAGGTTGGTCTTGGCCGGGTCGATATTCACCTTGCTGAACAGGTTCTCATTCATGAAATACCAGTAGCTCTGGGGATGCTCCTTGGGCAGGCCGCGGTACTCGTCCAGATTGACAGTAGTGACCTCGGAGAAATCCAAATCGCCTTTGTTGTACCAGTCCACCAGTTGGGCATAAGTGCCCACCGGGGTGCCGCCGGTGGCAAGACCCAGTACACAGTCCGGCTTCATGATGACCTGTGCGGAGATGATGTTGGCCGCTTTGCGGGACATATCCTGATAATCTTTTGCGCGGATGATCTTCATAATAATGCTCCTTTTATAGTACTGTTACGCCTGCGTTCCGGCAGGCCTGTAAAAATTCTACGGGCAGCTTTCCGTCCGAGATCACAATATCAATATCGGACAGCTCGCAGATGTGGAATGTGCTTTTCAGTCCGATCTTGGAGGAATCCAGCAGCACAGCTTTCTGCTCACAGCGGCGGAGCACGGTCTGCTTGAGCCGTGCTTCATCCTCTACGCCGCAGGTAAAACCGGTTTCCGGGCTGTAACTGGTCACGCCCAGCAGCAGCAGATCAAAGTTGATGCCCTCCATCGTCTGGATGCTCTGTGCACCGCAGACGCTCAGGCTGAACCGGTTCAGGCTGCCGCCCGGCAGGGACACATGGGGCTTTTCCAGCTTTGCCAGCTCCATGGCGCAGCTCAGGCCGCTGGTGTAGATGAGCATGGGCTGATCCGGGATGCACCGGGCCACTGCTGTGGCGGTGCTGCCGGAATCCAGAAACAGAGTGGTGTTGGGGCGCAGCAGAGCAGTGGCTTTTTCGGCAATGATCTGCTTTGCTTCGGCATTGCGGGCGGAACGGCGGCTCAGCAGGTCGTCTGTGCCTACCACCTGCTCCACCGACTTGACACCGCCATGCACCCGCACCACACGGCGGGCTTCATCCAGTGCTTTCAGGTCGGTGCGCAGGGTCATTTCCGAAACGGAAGGGAAAGCTTCCTTGAGCTGGGCAAAGCTAATGCTGCCTTTGCGGTTCACCAGCTCCACGATCTGATTGCGGCGTTGTTCCATGGGGGATTCCTCCTGTCTGCGTTTGTCCTGTCCCATGGCACGTTCTGCTTAGTCCTCCGGGTTGAAGTTTGCCAGCAGATATTCCTCTGCTTCCGGGCACCACAGGCCGTTGTGGGCATCCACGATGTCAGCCAGTGCGGTATAGCGGGGGTCGTTGTCCTGTTCGCCCTTGGCACGCAGATCGGTCAGGGCGATGAGGGGCATGGTCAGGTGGGTATAGATCAGCTTTTTGCCGCCGGGGATCTTGGGCAGGTTGAGGGTGGTCTCGGCAGCGGCGTTCAGACCGCCGATGTGGGTGACCATCACAGCCGGATCGATGCGCTTAGCGGCGGTCAGTTCCAGCGACTCGATCATGTCGGCGGTATTACCGCCGGTGGTGCCCATGACATGGGTAGAATTGTAGTGCACATCGTAGAAGTTCATCTTGGCGCTGAACTGCTTGTCGGTGGGGCCTGCAAAGAAGTTCAGGCAGCCGTCACGACCCAGCACAGCACTGGACAGCTCCACCACCGGCGCGATGGGGGCGTAGCAGAACACATCATCAAAGCCGGTACCGCCGGTCAGCTCCCGCAGCTCGGCAGCGGGGTCTGCCATGTTGGCGGTGTTGACGAAGTACAGGTCGATGCCGTCCTTCTCCTTGACCTCCTTCGGGGGGAAGAGGGACTCCGCACGGGCCAGACGATCCTCGTTGATATCGGTGACCACCACCATGCCGGGGCGCACATCACGGTGCAGTGCGTAGGTCAGAGCACCCAGACCCATGGGGCCTGCACCGGCCAGAATCGCCAGCTTGCCACCCTTCTTGATACCCATATCGTGATGGTACACACCCATCTTGGTGTGGTAGGCGGCGTTGAAAGCACCGATGGAGCAGCTCATAGGCTCGGCCAGAGAAGCCTCGTAGTAAGCACGGCCCTTGTACTCCAGCAGGCAGCCCAGTTCCATGACCTCGGCAGGGATGATGCAGTAGGTGGCGTCGCCGCCGAAGAACTCGTAGGAGTAGCCGGGGCTCCACATGGTGCCCTTGTAGTTCAGGGCGGGCTGCAGGGTGAACTTCATGCCGGGCTTGAACTTGTCCTGATGCGCCTTGCCCACCTTGACGATATCACCGGCGAACTCGTGACCCATGATGGCGGGGTGCTCGGCTACATCCGGATGCACACGCTTGTGCGCAGTGCCTCCATCAGCCGGGGCGTTTCGATCAGCTGCCCGCTGACATTCTGCATGACCTCCACCGGGACGCCGTTCCCGTCGTCCGGAGCCAGCAGCACCAGTGCCCCCAGCACGATGCGCCCCGGCTCATAGACCGGCGGCTGTGCCTGCAGATAGCCCAAGCGGCAGTCCTTTACCGCACTTGTCCTGCAATGGAGCAGCAGGGCAGACACCACCCTCCGGTAGGAAGAAGCATCCCCCTGCAGCCAGACCCCCACGCCGGGGCGGCGGAACATCTCCACCCGGTAGGGGTGTAGCTTGGTCTCAAGTTCATCCAAGTCCGCAGACAGCGTGCTTTCCGAAACGCCAAGCGCCCGTGCCAGTACCGCTGTTTTGCAGGGCTCCTGCTCGCTGAGTAGCCTTGTCAAAAGCTGCTGCCGCCGCTCTGCGCGGGAAAGTTCTTTCCTGTCGCCGCTGTTCAGCTGGGTGCGCAGTGCGTCTCGCCGCTCCGGCGCTTCATCCAGCAGCAGACCCTTGCCGGGATTCCGCACAAAATGTGCCCCGGCAGCCTGCATCCACTGCTCCACAGCGGGCAGCTCCCGCAGCACGGTGCGGCGGCTGACCCCGATGCTTTCAGCCAGCGCCGCCGCCGTCACCCAGCCCTGCGGAAGGCTGAGCAGCTGCTCGATCAGCTTCCGTGCATTTGCCGACAGTTCCTCACGATACACCGCACCCATGTTGCTTCTCTCCTTTTCCCAAAAGTTACCCATTGCTTCTATTGTAGCATAGTGCCACCCCGTCTGCCAGCCCCCAACGCAGAAAAGAAGTTGTGTGTTTTTTGTCACCATTGCCCGGTGACAAAAGCTTCCTTGTTCCCGTCTTGTATCCCGGCGCATCAGCAAATATGCACAAATCACCCGCGCATCCATTGGAAATGTTGCCGTATCAGCCCACTGGTGTCACCATCCTCCGGTGACAACCCCACCGCTTGTCACCATTGAAATCCGGCGCATTATCGGCTAGAATAGTGCCAGAACGAAACGAAAGCTCCTCCGAACAACCGTCCGCAGGCCGCAGCTCCCATGCCACAGGAGCTGCACCGCCTGCCTTTCAAGTGAAAAAGGAGAGCTACAAATGAAAAACGCTGTTTCCCGCTTTGGCAAGTTCCTCAGCGGCATGGTCATGCCGAATATCGGCGCATTCATCGCGTGGGGCTTCCTCACTGCTCTGTTCATTGAAGCGGGCTGGTTCCCCAACGAAAAGCTGGCCAGCATGGTATCCCCGATGCTGACCTACCTGCTGCCCATCCTCATTGCAGGGCAGGGCGGCAAGATGATTGCAGGCGACCGCGGCCGCGTCATCGCCGCCATCGCCGTGGTGGGCTGCATCTGCGGCTCGGACTACACCATGCTGATGGGCGCCATGGTCATGGGCCCTCTGGCCGGCTGGGTCATCAAGCAATTCGATAAGAAGGTGGAAGGCCATATTCCCGCCGGTTTTGAGATGCTGATCAACAACTTCTCCATCGGCATTCTGGGTATGCTGCTGGCCATCCTCGGCTACTACGTCATCGGCCCGTTCATGACCGCCATCCTCACCGTGCTGACCGCCGGTGTGGACTTCCTTGTGGCACACAGCCTGCTGCCGCTGGTGTCCATCTTTATTGAGCCTGCCAAGGTATTGTTCCTGAACAACGCTATCAACCACGGCATCTTCAGCCCCATCGGTGCAAGCCAGGCCGCTGAGACCGGTCGTTCCATCATGTATATGCTGGAAGCCAACCCCGGTCCCGGTCTTGGTGTCCTGCTGGCCTACTGCTTCTTCTGCAAGGACGGCACCACCCGCCAGTCCGCTCCCGGTGCTGTCATCATCCACCTGCTGGGCGGCATCCACGAGATCTACTTCCCCTACATCCTGATGAACCCCGTGATCATCATCGCCCCCATCGTGGGCAACTTCTGCGCCATCCTGTTCTACTCTATGACCGGTGCAGGTCTGTCCGGTCCTGCTTCTCCCGGTTCCATCATCGCCTACATGGCAATGGCTCCCCGGGATTCCATTCTCACCGTTCTGCTGGGCGTTGTCATCGCCGGTGCTGTTTCCTTTGTTCTATCCTCGGTCATTCTGAAAGCGACCTCCGGTCACACCAAGAGCCTGACCGATGCCCAGAACGAAATGAAGGAGATGAAGACACAGGCTAAGGGCGAGATTCCTGAGCCTACTGCCGTAAATGTCGGTCAGATCCGCAAGATCGTCTTTGCCTGCGATGCCGGTATGGGTTCCAGCGCCATGGGTGCTACCAAGTTCCACAACCGCATTAAGGCGGAGCGCCCCGACTTGACCGTGACCAACTCCAGCGTGGATACCATCCCCGCCGACGCGGACGTGGTGGTCTGCCAGCGCGTTCTGGCTGACCGTGCCGCCAAGTGCGCCCCGCAGGCACAGCTCATCACGCTGGACAACTTCCTTGCAGATCCGCATCTGGACGCATTGTACAACGCACTGACCTCCACTTCCCCGGCACTGGATGCCAAGGCCGAAGCTGCCGCCAACGAGGAGATCGTATCCGACCTGCGCAATGCAGCCGTAGCCCCTCTGGCGGCTGCCGTGACCGAGGCTTCCAAAGCCAACGGTTCCGTGATGAAGATCCAGGCGGAGGACATCCAACTGGGTCTGCCCTCCGTCACCAAGGAGGAGGCCATCCGTGCCGCCGGTGCGCTGCTGGCAAAGCGGGGCTATGTGGATGACAGTTACGCCGATGCCATGGTGGAGCGCGAAAAGCTGGTGAGCACCTACATGGGCATGGGCGTAGCCATTCCCCACGGCACCAGCCAGAAGAAGGGCACCGTTAAAAAGTCCGGCGTTGTCCTGCTGCAATATCCGCAGGGCGTGGACTTCGGCGATGAAAAAGCCTACCTCGTGTTCGGCATTGCCGGTGTCGGCAACGACCATCTTGACTTGCTGGGCAATGTCTGCGAGATCCTTGAAGACGAGGATGCGCTGGAACAGCTCAAGACCACTTCCGATATGAACTATGTGCTGGAGCACTTACAATAACGATTCCAAAAAGGAGAGATTTTTTATGAAGAGCATCGATATCACCATTCAGGACAAAGAAGGTCTGCACGCCCGTCCCGCCGGTATCCTGAGCAAAGCTGCCAAAGGCTTTGAGAGCAAAGTCACTATGACTAAGAACGGCAAAGTCGCCGACATGAAGAAGATCTTTGCCGTAATGGGTCTGGCCGTGAAGTGCGGCGAGACCGTGACCATCGCCGCCGATGGCCCGGACGAGGATGCCGCCATCGAAGAATTGACCAAGCTGTGCAAGGACGCATGACTTCTCCCTCCGTCTATGACCATTCTGCATAAATACTGCTGACGCAAAACCGCTCCGGGCAGAACGCTCGGAGCGGTTTTACTGTCAGTATGCGTTTTTCATCACCGTGTTTTCCAGAAAGCTGAAAAACACATCGTATTCATTTGGGGTCAGCATTTTGGGAGAACGCATGATCACAAGATCATGCCCGTGGTTTCCCACATGATAGGGTGGATGAGTGTGAGAATAGGGATTTTCCAAAACCCTCTTGACGAATTTCACATACAGTGGTATTTTTCCTGTAAATCCCACCGTCTTTGTGGATTGGTTTGAAACCATCCACAAGATGTGGTCGTGTTCATTTTGAACACAGGCACAGAAAGTGGTTGGTTATCACCGTGAGACCCACCACTTCCGTGAGGAAAAGTCCACGAAAGAACTTACCGCCCCGCAACACACCCGATTCACTTTGCCGCTTACTTCACCCGACAAAATCCATCGCTGCGCTGCATGGGCGGTATTTTTCTTTTATGGTCACTTGTCGGGGCGGAGGCCCCTCCATCTTGCTAACGCAAGACCGTTCGGTCGCTCAAAAGCCCCACTGGGGCTTTTGTTGCTGCGCAAACGCGGCATTTTGCTTTCCGAAGAAACAAAAAATCCGAACCCTTCTCCTATTGAGAAAAGGTTCGGATTTTCATGGTTTGGTGCGATGGAAGGGACTCAAACCCCCGGCCTACTGATTCGTAGCGCACGCCGGGCGATTCCCTCAATTTTTGGAAGTTACGTTTCAACGTTATTTCTTTGCGATACATCGCAAATTTTGAGTTTCGAGTTTCTGCACCCTTTGTCCGATTTTGCAACAATTTGCACCCTTTGCACGTTTTGAAACCGTGCAAAAACCGTGCAGAAACCGTGCACTTGCTCCCGGACAAACTAAAAACCACTTCATCCGACAACGACTTGACGGCATTGGTTCGAGTGACCGCACACCAAAAATCAAGTCTTGGAGGATACTATTATGACGAAATTGCTTTCCTGCCGCTACAACATGGACACCAACCGGGTAGAAGCCCGGTTCGCAGATGGCACCACTCTTGCCATCAACTGCATCGCCGTGGAGGACGAGTACGGCAACACCCCGGCACAGCGGGCAGAGCTGGACTGGCTGCTGTATAATAAGCCACTGGAGTATGCACAGATGGTGCTGAGAGGGGAGATGGAGCACTACCTGTCGCTGGGGTGTGCGCATGGCAGGATGGAAAATTAACACTTCTCCCTAACAGAGTGGGAGCGTCACCTTCGGTTTGAGCCAAGAGTGACGCTCTCGCTTTTTAATTATTTGGAACTTGTACTCGCTGACGTATTTTAGCTGTCACCTCAGTATATAGGTCTACGTCAAAACCTTCTGCTACTTCAAAACTTACAAACAGACAATATGGTATCGCTTCTCTAAAATTACCCGCTTCTCGTTTGCAATTCACCTTTATGACAAGATTATCATCATCCCAAACAATAGGATTCTCACCCATAAAGATTTCATGTTGTAGAGTTCCTTTTCGAACAGTTTGCCATTCTGTATTTTGGCGATTAGGGACAAGCCCTTTTTCTCCATCATCTATGGTAAACCAAAGTTGTGCGGACCGATATGCCTGCTTGTTAGCTGCAATCGGAGAAAGATACGCTAATGTAACTGTCAGTTTACGTTTGAGTAAGCGCGTAGAAAAATCTACCGGCAGTGGAAGTCTAAAAATATCGCCTTTTTCTTTTTTTAGCTTTCCTAATCCAATAAGTGTTATACGTTCTTTTGTGCACTCAATAACTTTTTCAATGTTGGGGATTCCGTTACCAAGCCACTTGCACAACTTCTTTACAGAATCACCTGTGGCAGCCGTAACCTTATCTGCGATAGTTTCCCAAGATGCCCCGTGTGTAAGCATCGCTTTTAAAAGGATTGCTTTATAGTCATTGGGAACAGGTCCACCCGTTTCGCTAAGAAAAACTTGCTCTAATACATCATAACATTTTGCCGCTTCATGAGTTATTTGAGCCGCTGCGTCACTAGTTCCAAACGAATAAGCTTGTCCTGAACTGCCATCATATGGAGCTGCCACCTTGCATCCAGGTTCATGTCTTGATAACACCCACTCAAGAGTTCTATCGAATTTTTCTCGCACAAATTTTCTTCCACCATAATAAAACAAATCGGGTTTGACTGTTAAACGGTATCCTTTTCCGTATGCAGATATGGGTGAAGGCATTCCTTTTTCGACTGCCCAAATGAACCTGCCAGATTCTGTTCCGTTAGTAAAATCATCATATAAAGCACCTATTGTCAATCCATTTAAACTTTCAGCCGGAGCAAGCACTTTAAGATTTCGCTGATTCTCTTTTATTGCTTTACCGAAAATATTGTTTCTATCCAAAATGCTAAGAGCTTTGAAATCAGAAAAAGATTGGCCAACGTACTTGAGGATTTCATCATGGTTTCCAGCGCTAATAATAAACAGAATTTTATATTTATATGCAAGGTAATCTATCAGTCGTGCAGTTGGACTCATTATCGTTGAGAGTTGCCGGACTGGATCGCCAATTGACAAATTAATAACCTTTGTGTTTGGTGCCGTGGCACTTTCACCATTTTCCCCTTCCATCATCCGCTTAACTGCTCGATGAAGAATATCGACAAACAGTTCGTCATCCGGTACACACTCTTGTACAGAGTCAGGACCGATTAGCTTTGGTCGCAAAATGGGCCTTACATAGACAGGCGATGTAATAGGAGAATCATTTCGATTAAGATCTCCGTATATTACAAGTGATGTCATAGATGTACCATGAATGCGGTATTTGCTTTCGTATTTGATTGCATACTCATCTGGATCATCCACAATGATTCTATTTCGGAGTAGAGGATGATTTTGAATAGGCATACCATCGAAAACCGCGATGACTGGAGCAACATTTCTCATTTCTGGTGCAGGCACTTGCACAGTACATGGTTCCGAATCGGTTTTAGAAACGAACACAGACTGGCAGGTTGGTCTAAAAAACATAATATCATCTACTTGGGATAATTCAATATCTTCATATTGATTAACCAAGTTTTCTATTGCCACTCTGGGAAGTTCAACCAGCATAGCATGATATGCTATTTCACTTAAAATGCATTCATGGAGTACTCGTCCCCCTAGGGCATTGATTTTCTGATTTATGGTATTAGAAGCGATTCTTCTCGCTTCTTCCTTCGCACGGAAGAATAACTCTATTTCAAATGGAACGGGAGAATCGCCATCCAAGTCAAGATTCTCTCGCCAATATTCCACTGCATGAGTTTCAGAAATTCTGTCCTGTGCTCCCCACTTTCTGATATTTTTTATATGCGTAAAAACATCTCTGAGTCCTGCAAATCCACGTTGAAATACGTTGTCATCCCCATTTTGATAACGGTTCCAAAGGGAAATCATCTGCATCATTGCTTGCTGATTAGACATTACACAATACAATTTTCCGTTGAGAGCTTCGTCAGATGCTTGACCCTGCTCGTCAATATAATAAAAGTCTTCATCTGCTGTAAAAGGTTCCGACTCTTTATCAAAAATCCATTCCAGTCCTTCGACATGTTGCACCGCCGTATAAAAGCTATCAGCTGTCCCAATGATTTCAAAAACCAAAGCAAAATCAGGGTTAATCCCAACCGGAGATTGTTGAATAGCCACAGCTTTTTGTTCAAAAGCCGTTCTTAAAACATTAAAAGTCGGCTGCAAACGACTAAATTGTCTGTTGACTGAAGGAAAATTTGTTCTTATGACTACAGAGGTTTTGCTTTCCCTGTCTGCTCTTTCCGGTGTAGGAAATAATATCAAAGGTCGGTCCGGCATTTATCTGCAACTCCTTTCTCCATATCATGCGGTACAATTACCTGCGATTGCCAATCCCGGATAACTTTTTCTGTTATAATCTTGCTATTCTCATTTGGCAAAGAAAGAATATACTGGCGATAAACAGAGAGTGCGAATTCCTCAGCCTCTGCATAGCTTATCCCTAATGTTTTTTTAGCTAACGTACTTGCTTGTAGACCAAAGCTGAATTCATGTTCCCTTTCAAAAGATCTATAATATTCTTCCAGATTTCGACGACTAGGCCGGGGTATTTCTAGTTTGATTTGAAATCTACGCCATGCAGCTTTGTCCAACAATGTATCATGGTTTGTTGCGGCAATAGCAATAACGTAACTAGGCAGTGCATCAATTTGTAGCAAAAGCGAACTTACAACTCTTTTGATTTCGCCTGTCTCGTGAATATCTCCACGCTCTTTTCCTAGAGTTTCGAATTCATCAAAAAATAAAACACATTCCCTTGTTTTGGCATATTCGAATAATTTGGACAACCTGGATGCTGTTTCACCCAAATAAGAGCCAATTATACTTTCATACCGAACTGTGAGCAACGGAATCATCAAAGATTCAGCTATCGCTTCGGCCAAAGATGTTTTACCATTACCCGGTGGGCCAATCAAAAGTAACCTGTTACGCGGCTCTATACCATAAGAACGTAGTAAATCTGCACGATTTTGCTCAGAAATCAAGTCTTGGCATACAGAGCGAACCGTATCTGGAAGAATCAAGTGATCCAAACGTTTTTGTGGTATCTTTTCAACAAATAAATTTTGTTCGTTAACCGTCCCACGCAACATCGATGGATTTGTGATATCTTTAGTAATAGATTCATGAGATGTCTTCAACAAATCCTCTATCTTGTTTGCTAAAACTGTATGCTGTTTTGCACGTTCATCTGCACATAATGCTTCAGCTGCTTTTCTGAAATTTGTTGGATTATTTAATAATCCATATTTGATTAATTCACAAAGCAAATCGGCTCTTGCCATGACCTGTGCTCCTCCTAAGTGTCTCTTCAATATTTGTGGTCAGCAAAGTTATAATAGATTTTTGAAAATCGAAATAAAGTTTACTCATTTCGGCAATCTATGGATCTTTCAATCTGTTGCTCTGCTAGCTCTTGTATTGTTTCAATGCATTCATCTGTATCCTTCAGTATCTCTTTTTCCCAGAAGTGAATCGGATACCAATCTTTCGCCCTTAAATCCTTGTCATCCCGGATATCTCGCGCAATATTTTCTTCGATTTTGGCTATCCAGTACTCCCGGTTACGTTTCAGCTTTGGCTTGCGTTTCTCCCAGTTCTGCCCATGCCAAAACTCACCATCCACGAAGATAGCGATATTATATTTTAGGATGGCGATATCAGGAGAGCCGGGGAGCCGCTTATCGTTCAGCCTGTATCGAAACCCCAGATGCCACAGACGCTTCGCCAAAAGAACTTCCGCCTTGCCCTGCTTCAGGTGAACACGAGACATCCGTTTGGATGTTTCCGGGGTCGTATCATATGATTTTGGATGTTTCATTTGGTTTTATCACCGTATCTGAGGTGTCACATCCTCATAAACGATCCTATTGTCGATGCAGCTGTACCGCAAAAGCTTCAGCCGATTCCATTGTTTATTGCGGACCGGGTGACTTCCAAGCGTATAGTACCGTCGTACAACTTCTCGATAGTACTCGTTCAGATCATCCTCATAATCTGCTGCGATGATACAGGCTTCTATCATTTCATAGTCACCATACGCATACTCTGCACACACCCAATCAACGTATTTCAAGACTTGGTCTATCGTCGACTTTTCTGCCTTATCTTTCTTCAGTTCAATGGTCAAATATTGGCACGGAATCCTTGTCCCCTCCAAATATCTCGCAGCAAACACATCGATCTTATCCATATAATTGATAGGCTTGAACGGGGATGCTACCACTTGATGGGACACATAATCCCATCTGCCAAGATTCGGGATTCCCTCATTACATAAGTCATAAACGACCGATACCTCTAGGGCCATTTCATGTTTCACCCTATCTGCTCTTACACAATTGCAAAGCAAACTCTCCGGTTTGATCAAATATCGGTCTAACTCATGTGCACCTATCAGGTCATGTATCTCTTCATTTCTTTCCCAAACACACTGACCTGTTCGCATTTCTTGCTGATGCCGAAGCAATAATATCTCTTTCAGGGACTCGTTTTCTTCATCGCCCAATTTTATAAACGAGACGTTCCAAAAGGCACGAAGCATCTTGAACGTGTTCGGTTTATAGACCAGCACCTCATCGGTGTCGATTCCTTCCTCAAAAAAGTACGGCGATGCCTTAAAAGTGCATAACCATCGGTACCAGACACTATCCTCACCAGAATCGACCAACAGGTCATCCCTCACATCTGCGTAATCTACCGCTGCGCAAGTTGAGGAACCCGGAAAATTTGAATACTTGCAATCTGGGCCGACTGCAACCAATTCTCCGATACCATAGATTTTACGTTCACTAAAAAAGTAAACATTGTCACCCGGTTTCATGGACACATAATCCGCCAGCGTTGCCTCAAACGGTCTTGAAGCCAAACTGTTCAAGCGAGTCGCATAAACCCCTCGTTCTGCACAGATTTTTATTATCTCGGTATCCCCGCCGATAGCAAATACATATCCTGCCATTTTATACTTCCTTTATTTGCTCCGCAACATACGAATTGTTCAGCCAGAAGCACTGCTTCGTCATAGAACCACCCGTAGGCAGGGGCGCGGTATCCGTACTATCCCGCCCATGGGGGCGGACGTGAGCCACACGGCTTTCCGATGCCTTAGGCAAGTTATTGCAGTTCCGCCCGCTGGCATCTTTCCAGATGTGAACGCCCTCCCGTAGGGTATCGACCGTACGCTGCCACACATGATGCACCTCTTCCAGATCCTCTGCCGGGATATTCCAGAATTTCACCCTCTGGAAGTAGCACTCGCCGTCCTTCGACTTTTGGAAGATGATGAACAGGAATTTGGTCGGTGCAAGAAGGTCATAGAGCGCAGACTCTTCCCACGTTTCGTTCATCATCGCACAGAAATCCATCCTCGGGAAGGACACATTCTGTTCGATACTTCCATCTACCTCCACAGTGATGGCTTTCGGTTGGATACCTGCCTTTTGGAATTCCTCTGTGTTCGACAGATGCCCTTTCACGCCAAGCATCGCTGCCACTAAAAGCTCGTTGAGGTTCTTGGCATTCGTTTCTACGCCCAGCCGTGCCTTAAGTTCCGTCCTGCTCATTCCCACATAAGGCCGGACTTTTGCGCTGAACCAGTCCTCGAAGCTGGTCGTTCTTAACGCTGCCGGGTCTTTGATGATCTTCTCGCAGGGTTCGTCCCCGAAGATGTACCGCCGTAGGATCTGCGTCATGTAGCTGGACTTCAGCGAGTACGCCCGCTTCATGGCCGGGATAGGGCTGAATGGCTGCGACCGGGTATCCTGCGAGTTGCGGCCTTTCGGACACGCTGCCAGATACATGGTATCACCCTCACTGATCAGGTGTGCTTGTCCTGCCTTGATCTTGTCCATCAGGATCTTCCAGTCATTGCGGATGACCTCCAGATCCTCGTCCGGGAACTGGAACAGCACTGCCTTGTCGATCGTAAAGTCGACCTTGGGCACCCCATCCCGGTGCTCATAGGACATCAGCAGCATACAAGCACACTTCACCCAGAATGCACTGGTCTCGAAGGTCTTGTAGTATTCCTCATCATAGTTCAGCATATCGCAGACCAACCGCTCCTTGGCCTGAATGCCACGAGGGGTCTGCCGATAGGGCGTCACCTTCAATTCAACGCCCGCTTCCTCAAAATCGGGAGCCGGGTTGCTGTTGGGCTTATATCCAAACCAGCTTTCCTCCACAACGGTACCGATGGCACCCTTGCCTGTTGCGATGCGCCCAGTCTTGTCGATCTCGCCCAGCGTTTTGCCGACTGCTTCCTGTCCACGGGCGAGGACTTCCGCTTTTGTCTTATATTCGCGGTTTTTCATGATACCAGCTTACCTCCTTATAAAAGAGCACGACTTTTCTTTCAAAAAAACTTGATCTTTTGACGGATTTACGCTATAATAATGAAGAAGAAAGATTCAGAGCCAAAAACAGAGGTTGATCTTTTCCGCAAAAAAGTGTATACTTATGTTTAAGTATACCATAGAACGAGGTGTTATGAAAGTGTCAGCAAATAGCGATATTCGTGTTGTGGAGCTATTTGCCGGCGTCGGCGGTTTCCGCGTTGGATTGGAGCGTTGTTCCGAAAGATTTAAGACGATTTGGGCAAACCAATGGGAACCCGGCCAAGCTGGTCAATGGGCTTATAAGTGCTACGACAAAAATTTTGGCGAGGATTCCCACTGTGTGAATGCAGATATCGCCACCGTGATCGATCAAGTGCCGCCGCACGACCTTCTGGTGGGTGGCTTTCCCTGTCAGGACTACTCTGTTGCCAGCACCGGTGCTAAGGGCATCGAGGGCAAGAAGGGCGTCCTCTGGTGGTCCATCTATCAGATCATCCAGAAGAACCATCCCAACTACGTTCTGCTGGAGAATGTAGACCGCCTGCTTAAATCACCCGCATCCCAGCGGGGCCGTGATTTCGGCATCATCCTGAAGTGCCTGCAGGAAGAAGGCTATGGCATCGAATGGCGTGTGATCAATGCCGCAGACTATGGCTGCGTCCAGCGCAGACGGCGTACCTTCATCTTTGCATTCAAGAACACCACCAAGCAGTATGAGCGTATGACCTCGTGTTTCTCTGCGGACACAAAGGACGGTCGTGTCTGGCTGATGCAGGAGGGCTTCTTTGCCCATGCATTCCCGGTGCATTCTGAGGTCGCAGACCCTAAGAAAGTGACCACCGTCGATTTCAATGAATATACCGACACCGTTGACGTAACGAACCGTTTCAGAGCCGCTTTCTACAACAGCGGTGTGCTGTGCAACGGTAAGATCTTCTCTCTGGAAGCCGTCCCGAACGGCAAGGAGCCGATGCTGCTTGGCGAGATCGTTGTCAACGGCGATATCGACAAGAGCTTTTTCATCGAGGACGAGGATCTGGAAAAGTGGAAGTACATGAAGGGTGCCAAGACCATCGAGCGCACTTCCAAGACCGGCTACTCCTACACCTTTTCCGAAGGTCCCATTGCGTTCCCAGACCCTCTCGACCGTCCCGGTCGTACGATGCTCACCAGTGAGGGCACCAAGAACCGCAGTTCCCATGCGATTATCGACCCTAAAACAGGGAAGTTACGCATCCTGCTGCCGGAGGAGTGCGAACGCATGAACGGTTTCCCGACGGGCTGGACCGACACTGGGATGCCGAAGCGTCAGCGTTACTTCATCATGGGCAATGCCCTTGTCGTTCCGCTCATCACCCAAATGGGCAAGCAATTACTGGATATCTTATAACAAAAACCAAGGCTGCTTAGTCGGCCTTGGTTTTTATGCTTTTTCGCCACGATCAAGAGGTGCCCTATCATGGAGAATATCCGTGTTGTTGAGCTTTTCGCCGGGGTCGGCGGCTTTCGCCTTGGGCTGGAGCAGGCTTCCTCCTGCTTTCAAACTGTCTGGGCGAATCAGTGGGAACCATCCATGCGTTCCCAATTTGCTTTCGAGTGCTACGAACGGCATTTCGGGCATCGCCCAGAACACGTTTGTCAGAACATCGTGACCGCCAAAGAAAACATCCCTCCACACGACCTTTTGGTCGGTGGCTTTCCCTGTCAGGATTATTCCATCGCCAAAAAGGGCGCACGAGGGATAGAAGGGAAGAAGGGCGTTCTTTGGTGGGAGATCAACGCTATCCTACGGACACACAGGCCTCGCTATGTCCTTTTGGAAAACGTAGACCGGCTCATCAAATCTCCGGCCTGGCAAAAAGGGCGTGACTTTTCCATCATCCTGCGGTGCTTCTATGAAGCAGGCTATGCCGTTGAATGGCGGGTGATAAATGCCGCCGACTATGGCGAAGCACAGCGCAGGCGGCGCACCTTTCTCTTTGCCTTCCGAAACGACACCGCCCTGTTCCGAAAAGCGGCGGACCTCATCTGTGTGGAGGGTCTGAAGGGTGCCCACCAGTTGCTCCTGCAGGACGGCTTCTTTGCCCCCATCTTTCCCTTGTATGGTTTTGATTGGAAATACAGCGAGGGATGGCTCGACGAGTTTCGCTATCTCGATCTGAAGGATCTATCTGCCGCACAGTCCTGCCACTTCTACGCCTCCGGACTTATGGTCAACGGACGCTTTTATTCCGTCGAGAGCATCCCCCTTCAATTCCCATATAAGCCGCTTCGCTCCGTGTTGGAGACCACCCCACTTGCAGAGCGATATTTCCTTTCCGCTGCCGACATCGACCACTGGCGGTATCTCAAGGGCGCAAAGCAGGAGACCCGCCACCGCAGGAACGGTTCTACTTATTTCTTTTCGGAAGGCTCCATGGCGTTCCCCGATCGTTCCGACCTTCCTGCCCGCACGATGCTCACCAGCGAAGGCTCCGTTTCCCGCAGCACCCATGTAGTCGCAGACCCACAGACCCAACGTCTGCGTACGCTAACGCCCATCGAATGCGAACGGCTCAACGGCTTCCCGGATGATTGGACAGCCGGGATGCCAGAACGACTGCGCTATTTCACCATGGGGAATGCGCTTGTCGTTCCGCTGGTCAAGGCCATGGGCAAGCGGATCAGCGCACTGGCCGAGGACGAGCAGCGCAGTTGATGGGCGTTTCTCTTGGGTTTCCAAAGGGGCCGCAGCACCCCTTTGGCACACGACTTTGCTTGCAAAGTCTAGTGTGTTACACCTTGGTTCCGGCTGATGCGGAAAAGGGGCTGCGAGCGGCTCCGGCAAGCACCTGTTCTGCGGCAGAAGGATGCATGGATGGGCATGGCAGCTAATGGTTTCTGCCCACCCAGCGCAGGCTTGCAGAGGAACCAATGGTGTACGTTCTCCCGTCCTGCCGCAGCAGCGTTTTTCCCTATCTGGCGCAGAGCAAATGATCAACGTCTGTGCTTACCACGCATCCCTGCTTTTGTGCGGTGCTTCAACATGGAGGATTTGTTGAACACCCGCAGCAGGGTCATCTGTTCTTCTTTTGTCAGCTTGGAATAGTCGATGCCGATCTGTCCCATCAGGACATTCATCTTCTTTTCCAACGGAGAACCTTCAAACTTCTGCGCATTTTCAAGCTGCTTCCTCGCTTGCTCGATCGCTGCACCGTCCGATGTGGTCTTATCGTTCCCATGTGCCGCTTTGATCTGCTTCAGGATCGCCGCCAGCTCATCATAGAGGATTCGCCCGAAATACTCGTCCTCGTTGATCTGCGCTGCCTTCAGCGTCCGCATGGTCAAGTCCTCTGTATCGACATGGTACCTCTTTTCCAGCTCCTGCCGGGTAGCTTCTACCATGGCATTCATATCCCGGATGCGGTCACTGACCAGCCCGTCCACACAGATCTCAAGGTCGGTCATCCACCGGGCAAAATTGGGATGTTCCAGAAGCTCGCACAGCAGCCGATGATTGAATTTTCCATTCCTTAATACGTCCACTGCGCCATCGCCCAGATGCAAGTCCGAAAGGACTGCATCTGGGCGTTTTTTGTTTTCCGTCACACCCAGCAGGTAATCCGTGGTCACGCCATAGAACTCAGCCAGCGTTGTCACGGCGTAAATGCTGAGGTCGGTCACATCGTCGCTCTCATATTTCGACAGTGCCGATTTGGACAGACCCGTCTGCTCTGCCAGCGTTTCCAGCTTCAGATGCCGCTCCACACGCAGGTCTTTGAGCCGTTCTCCCAGTGTCAGCTTGATGTTCATGGTCGCACCTCCGATGTTTTTTGCACAGTATACCACTTCCGGCTGTTCCTGTCCATAAGCGTGGAATTTTGCAGTTTCTGCACCTGTTTTCCGACATTATGGATATACGGCACAGCGGCCATTGCAGTGCTATCCTATAGACAGAAAGAAAACATATTAACTCCCCAGCAGCGAACATATTAAGGGCTTCCCGCGAAAGCCCTCTGAAATATCTTTCATACCAGGACCTTGAGAACAGAATGACCGTCCGAACTGCCCAGACCGCCAAGACCTCCCATCGGGGGAGCGAGCGCCCTGCATGGGGCCGACACAGAGTCCAAAAAGATTTCCTGTCGGGAGGCAGCAAGGGAGACCGGCTTTGAACGTGGCAGGGATCAAATTGATCCGTGCCAGAGCCTTTGACCAAAGGAGAAATTTTGAGTTTATATCAAAAGATCAAGTCCGCCATCACCGTTCGGCAGGTGGGAGAGATGTACGGCATGGAGCCCGACCGCCATGGCATGGTGTGCTGTCCGTTCCACTCCGACAACCACCCCAGTATGATGCTGAACGACTCCTACTATTACTGTTTCGCTTGCGGGGCCAATGGAGATGCCATCGACCTCACCGCCAAGCTGTTCGACCTGAACCCCCGGCAAGCCGCCGAGAAGATGATGCTCATCGTTGGCAAGGGCGGCGAGGGCAAGTCCCGCATCGGGCTGGTGCTGAAGCGGCTCATGG
>ENA-OYXM01000184-OYXM01000184.1-human-gut-metagenome-genome-assembly--contig:-NODE-184-length-32743-cov-6.011594_pt1 | contig 32743 bp, 20 predicted proteins | sample MGYA00243239_ERZ653427 | MGnify/ENA primary metagenome ERZ653427 (study PRJEB26926, sample SAMN06165110) | human gut metagenome | biome: ENVO:00009003; feature: ENVO:2100002; material: ENVO:00002003... | reverse complement strand
CAGTGTCTCGTGGGCTCGGAGATGTGTATAAGAGCCAGGCTCCAGCCAGTGCTGCATCAAAAAGCTCAGTCCCCAGATGATGGCAGTGCCAAGGGCGACCAGCCACAGGTACACGCCGTAGTGCAGCAAAAAGGTATTTGCGGGCAAAAGCTGTACCAGTGCCGCGCTGCGGCCGTTCAGTGTTACCTTGACTACATAATACTTCTGGCCGTCCAGCTGCACCTTGCCCTGCCATGCGGTCTGCTCTGTCACGCCGTTATTGCTGCCGGTGCGCAGGGTGTAGTCCACCTCCCGCAGCGGATTTTCAATCTCGGTCAGGCTGCCGTTTTCGATCTGCCACAGGCGGCTGCCCATCTCCCAGTACAACGCGCTGCCGTCGGTCAGGCTGTAACCTGCTGCCGGGTCGGTGATAATGGCGGTATCCAGCGCAAGGTAGGTGCTGCCCCGGTGCAAGGTGCCCTTGCCGCAGCGGACAGGCTGGCTGATGGCGATGCAGCTCGGACTGCCGGGCAGCAGCGGGTCGGTGGTGAACTGCATCCCGTACCCCTTGGTGAGAAACTGCTTTACGCTGGTGCGGTTGAGCGCCGCCGAGGAGTTCAGCGGGCCGAACTGCAAATGCCGGTCGTTCTCATTGGTAACAAAAAAGCGGAGGATATGGCTGTACAGGGTGCTGGAATAGTATTTTTCCTGCATGGCTTCGTAGGCGGCAATGGTCTGGGTGCCGTTGATATTTTCCTGCGAGATGTACCGCCGCACGGTGCTGTCAATGGAAGCCCAGTTCAAAAGAGCATCGGCGCTGTCCAGACTGGTCTCGATGGAGGTAGCCACCAGCCGCAGGTTGAACTCTGCCGCCTGCAGGGAGTTGGCGCGCACATATTGGTTGGAGAGGGTGAACAGCGCCGCGCCCACAGCCAGCGAGGTAAGGATGGTAAAAAAGCGCATCCCCCACACGATCTGCCGCCGCAGCGGGAAACGATGGCTGCTCTTCATAGCGGAGCCTCCTTTCCGGTAATATTTTGCATTCTTTCCTTTATACAGTACTGATTCCGGCGCGGTTTGTCAACGACTTTTTTCATGGAAATTGTGTACTTTATACGCTTTTTTCTTGTGCCATGGATGTAAACTGTGCAAGAGAACAAGAAAGTGCAGACTCCAGTGTAAGAAAGTGCATCTTTTTTTAAAAGATACAGAAAAACTGCAACTCTTCCCGGAATTTTTCCATTCCGGTTTTTGCGTTTGTGCGGTATCCTAGTGTCAACAAAAGCGAGCGGCTCCCCGGCACGGGGGAGAACGCTGCACGAAATACACACACTGCCCTGAAGGAGGACACACTTATGAAAAAGATCTCTCGTCGTTCGTTCCTTACCGCTGCCGCAGCCTGCGGCGCTGCTGTTGCCCTGAGCGCCTGCGGCGGCTCTTCCGCAAGCTCCACCGCTGCTTCCTCCACTGCCGGCTCCACCGCTGCATCCGCAGCCGCAGGCCCTGTTACCCTGCAGTGGTCGGTGTGGGATAAGGAGTCCACCCCCTACTGGCAGGCCATGGCCGACGGCTACATGGCAAGCCACAAGGACGTGACCATCGAGATGGTGGATCTGGGCTCCAGCGATTACATGACCGTTCTGGCTACCCAGCTGGCCGGCAGCGCTGATCTGGATATCGTGACCATCAAGGATATCCCCGGCTACGCAAACCTGATCAATTTGGACTACCTCAAGCCCCTGAACGAGGTACTGACCCGCGACACTGGCGATTTCAACGGCACCATCGAGCAGCTGACCACCGACGACGGCAACTTCTACGCCGTGCCCTTCCGCAGCGACTTCTGGGTGCTGTACTACAACAAGGATCTGTTCGATAAGGCCGGTGTGGAGTATCCCTCCAATGACCTGACGATGGAAGATTACGATGCTCTGGCACGCAAGATGACCAGCGGCTCCGGCGACACCAAGGTCTATGGCTGCCACTACCACACCTGGCGCTCCGCCGCTTCTCTGTTCTCCATTCTGGACGGCAAGAACACCATCATCGACGGCAAATACGACTTCATGAAGCCCACCTACGATATGGTCATTGCCCAGCAGAAGGACGGCATCTGCATGGACTACGGCTACCTCAAGACCTCTTCTCTGCACTACTCCGCAGCCTTTGAGAACCAGCAGTGCGCAATGGTCAACATGGGCAGCTGGTTCATTTCCACGCTGGAAGCTTACATGAAGGATGCTGAGACCAAGTTCAACTGGGGCATCGTCAAGTATCCGCACCCCGCTGGTGCAGAGGCTGGTTCTACGCTGGGCACTGTGACCAGCCTGGCCATCAACGCGGATTCTCCCAAGGCAGAGGCCGCTGCCGACTTCATCAACTGGTGTGTCTCCGAGGAGGGCGCACAGGCCATTGCCAAGACCGGCACCTTCCCGGCCTGCGGCTCCGCTGCTACCGCCGAGATCATCAAGTCCACCGAGGGCTTCCCCGAGGACAGCAATTCTGTGGATGCACTGACCACCAGCAATGTCTATCTGGAAATGCCCTACACCCAGTACGCATCTGATATCGAGACCATTCTGAACGCCGAGCACGATGCTATTATGACCATGAGCGAGACCGTGGACGAGGGCATCCAGAACATGAACGATCAGGTTCCCGCAGTTCTCGGCTGATAAAGCGTTTTCCGCAATACGTTGCGGTTCTCCTTCTTCATTGTTTTCGATCCCCATTCATTTTCCGGTGGACGAGCATCGGAAAAAAGCCCTGTCCGAGCGGGGCGGGTATGCACAGCGCCCGCCCCGCTCATTTTTTGGAAAAATGGTTATACTTCCGGGAAAGGAGGCTCTTTTATGGCGAGTGCTGCTGTCCAGAATAAAACTCCCCGTAAAGTGCTTAAAAAATCGACCCGCGATTCTCTGATCGCGTATTCCTTCATTGCGCCAAACTTCATTGGCTTCTGCGTGTTTACGCTGGTGCCCATGGTGTTTGCCATTGCGCTGGCCTTCTGCGCATGGGACGGCCGCCACGCCATTGAATTTGTCGGCCTGAAAAACTTTGTAAAGCTCTTCACCACCGATAAAATCTTTCAGGCGGCTTTGAAAAACACCATCGTCTATGTCATCGGCACCGTGCCGCTTACGCTGGCCTGCTCGCTGGCCATGGCCGTGCTGCTGAACCAGAACGTGAAGCTGCGCAACTTCTTCCGCACGGTGGCGTTCTTCCCCTACGTTGCCTCGCTGGTGGCGGTGGCAGCGGTGTGGAACATGATTTTCAACCCCTCCATGGGCCCCATCAACATGATCCTGAACCAGTTCTTCGGCGTGGCGGTGGAAAACCTGCCCCGCTGGGCTGCCGGCAAGGACACCGCCATGATCACGGTCATCCTGTTCAGCGTGTGGAAGAACATGGGCTACTACATGGTCATCTATCTGGCCGGCCTGCAGGGCTGCAACCCGGACCTGAACGAAGCCGCCGAGCTGGACGGTGCAAACCGCTGGCAGCAGTTCTGGCACATCACTCTGCCCCAGCTGCGGCCTACCACCTTCTTTGTGGTCATCATGCTCACCATCTCCGGCTTCAAGGTCTACGACCAGATGTACATGATCACGCAGGGCGGCCCCGGTACTGCTACCATGACGCTGGTGTACTACATCTATAATGTGGCCTTCGTCAATACCCCGAAATACGGCTACGCAAGTGCAATTTCCATGGTGCTGTTCGTACTGGTGCTGATCGTTACCATCATCCAGTTCCGCGGCTCCAAGGGCGAGAACTGAGAAAGGAGGAAGAACCATGTCTGCTGCTATTATCAAGACCGAGGCCTCTCAGAAGCGCCGCAATTTCATCTCCAAGTTCCTGATCTATTTCTTCCTCATCGTCATCACAGCTTGTATGCTGCTGCCCTTTTTGTGGATGCTGTCCTCCTCCTTTAAGCTGAATAAGGACGTGTTCGGCTTCCCTATCCAGTGGATCCCCAAAAATCCCCGCTGGCAGAACTATGTGGACATCTGGACCCAGATCCCGCTGCTGACCTTTGTGAAAAACACGGTCAAGATCACCGTGGTGGTCACCCTGTTGCAGCTGTTCACTTCCTCCTTTGCAGCCTACGCCTTTGCTAAGATGCAGTTCAAGGGCAAAAACGCGCTCTTCCTCGGCTACATTGCCACCATTGCAGTGCCTTGGCAGGCCTACATGGTGCCCCAGTTCATGATGATGAGCTCGTGGCATTTGAACAACACCCATCTGGCCATTATGTGCCTGCAGGCCTTCAGCGCCTTCGGCGTGTTCCTGATGAAGCAGTTCTACGAGGGCGTGCCTACCGAGCTGTGTGAGGCTGCCCGCATTGATGGCCTGAGCGAGTACGGCATCTGGTGGCACATCATGCTGCCGCTCAGCCTGCCCGCCCTGTCCACCCTGACCATCTTCACCTTTGTGAACACCTGGAACGACTTCCTTGGCCCCCTGATCTACCTGACCAAGACCGAACTCAAGACAATCCAGATCGGTCTGCGTATGTTCATCACCCAGTATTCCGCAGAGTACGGCCTGATCATGGCGGCCTCTGTGGTGGCACTGATCCCGGTGCTGATCGTGTTCCTCTCCCTGCAGAAGTATTTTGTGCAGGGCGTGGCATCCACCGGCATCAAGGGCTAAACAAATCACCCGTAAGCGGGGCGTGGGCAGTACCCGCGCCCCGCATTTTTTGCAGAAATAGAGAGAAAGTGTTATGTTATATCCTGAACAGAATGAAGCGCGCTTGAAGCTGAGCCTTGACGGCACATGGGCGTTTGCGCTGGGCAGTTGCGTGGAAGACCAGTTCAATCCCGCAAAGCCCCTGCCGGATGCCCAGCCCATCGCCGTGCCAGCCAGCTACAACGACCAGAACGACCAGACCACCGCCCTGCGCCGCCACTACGGCTGGGCATGGTATCAGCGCAAAGTTACCCTGCCCACTTTCTGCGCCGGGCAGCGGGTGGTGCTGCGGTTCGGCTCGGTGACCCACACGGCAAACGTCTGGCTGAACGGCCAGCTTATCGCACAGCACAAGGGCGGCTTTACCCCCTTTGAAGCAGACGTTACCGCCCTGCTGCACCTCGGCGAGACGGTGCTGCTGACCGTCGCCTGCGACAACCGGGTAAACCACAGCACCCTGCCTGTGGGCAACGAGGACGGACAACTGGCCTTCTTTGGATCGGACAACGCGGGCATCCCCAGTGTGGAGGCTGCCAAGCGCGCCGCCGCACCCCAGAACCGCCCCAACTTTGACTTTTTCAACTATGCGGGCATCCACCGACCAGTGTGGCTCTACACCACCCCCAAAGAGTATATCGAGGATGTGACCGTAGTGCCCGCCGTGGACGGCACGGTGCAGTACGCGGTCAAAACCACCGGCAGCGCGCCTGCCCATGTCACGGTGCTGGATGCGGATGGCAACATCGTTGCAAGCGCCGAGGGTGCAGAAGGCACGATCACCATCCCGGAGGTGCATCTCTGGGAGCCCAGACCCGGCACGCCCTACCTGTACGCCCTGCACGTTACCTGCGGGGCAGACGTCTACGACCAGACCTTTGGCGTGCGCAGCATTGAGGTGCGGGGCACACAGGTGCTTTTGAACGGCAAGCCGCTCTATTTTAAAGGTTTCTGCAAGCACGAGGACTTTACCGCCCACGGCCGCGGCTTTGACCCGGTGCTGAACGTGAAGGACGTGAACCTGATCCACTGGGCAAACGCCAACGCGGTGCGTACCAGCCACTACCCCTACGCTGAGGAGTTCTACGACCTGTGCGACCGGGAGGGCATTCTGGTCATGGACGAGACCCCGGCGGTGGGCATCGGCGGCGGGGCGGCGGTGAACCCTTATAAGGAATATCCCCTTGCGGAGCATCACCGGCAGGTGCTTGCCGAGATGATCCATCGGGACAAAAACCACCCCTGCGTGGTGCTGTGGAGCCTTGGCAACGAGCCGGATCTGGAGCACTTCCCGCAGGATGCCTACGATTACTGGCACCCGCTGTATGAGCTGGCACATCAGCTGGACCCGCAGAACCGCCCGGTCACCCTCGTCTGCTGCCAGAACGACTACACCAAGGATATCACCACCCGCACCATGGATATCGTCTGCATCAACCGCTACTACGGCTGGTACAACCTTTCCGGCGACATGGACGCCGCCTGCTATGGCCTGAATCAGGAAATGGATTTCTGGGCAGAGCAGCACAAGCCCGTGATGATGAGCGAATACGGTGCAGACACTATGGCAGGCCTGCACACCGCCGGAGCCGAGATGTTCAGTGAGGAGTTTCAGGTGGAGTTCTACCGCCGTCTGGATGCAGAGTTTGACAAGCGCCCGTGGTTTGTGGGAGAATTTGTCTGGAACTTTGCAGACTACGACACCGTGCAGGGCCCCATGCGGGTGGACGGCAACAAAAAGGGCCTGTTCACCCGGGACCGCCGCCCCAAGCTGGGTATGCACTTTCTGCGCCAGCGGTGGGCAGAGATCCCTACGTTTGGATTTAAGGAGTAATCATGATGAAAACCTACCAGAACCACGCTATGACCGACGCCGAGGCACGGCAGGCACTGGCCGATGCCTGCAAACAGGTGGAGACCAATCTGCCCCTGTACACCTACCAGTGCCAGAACCATTCCAGCGTGAACAATATCTACCCCGGCTGTGCCAATAACCAGTGGACCTGCGGCTTCTGGCCGGGGGAAATTTGGCTGGCCTACGAAGCCACCGGGGAGGAAAAATTCAAGACCGCCGCCCTCATTCAAGTGGACAGCTTTGCGGACCGCATTGCCCGCAAGGTGGAGGTTGACCACCACGATATGGGCTTTTTGTACAGCCCCACCTGTGTGGCAGCATGGAAGCTGGTGGGCAGCGAAAAGGGCAAAAACGCCGCCATTGCCGCCGCCGACCAGCTGCTGACCCGCTACCAGCCCAGCGGCCGCTTCTTGCAGGCATGGGGCACCATGGACGACCCCGGCAACTACCGCTATATCATTGACTGTATGCTCAACGTGCCGCTGCTGTACTGGGCAGCGCAGGTGACCGGCAGCGACCACTACCGCGAGATCGCCGCCGCCCACACCGCCACTACGCTGGCAAACTCCTTCCGGCCGGACGGCAGCACCTACCACACCTTCTTTATGAACCCGGACGGCACCCCCAAGGGCGGCCGCACCTGTCAGGGCTATAAGGATGACAGCTTCTGGGCACGGGGACAGGCGTGGGGCGTGTACGGCAGCGCCATTGGCTACACCTACACCCACGATGAAAAGTTTTTGAATGTGTTCCGCAAAGCGCTGGCGTTTTACCTTTCCCGTCTGCCGGAGGATATGATCCCCTGCTGGGATATGCTCTTTGCCCCGGAAAGCGGCGAACCCCGGGATTCCTCCTCTGCGGCCATCGTGGCCTGCGGCCTGCTGGAAGCGGCAAAGTATGTGGACGAAACAGAAGCTGCCCAGTGGCGCACGCTGGCGCGGCAGATGCTGGCCAGCCTTGCCGCAAACTATGCGGTAAAGCCCGGCACCCTTGGCTCCGGCCAGCTGCTGCACGGCACTTACAGCAAAAAAAGCCCCTACAACACCTGCACCCCGGAGGGCGTAGATGAATGTACGAGCTGGGGCGATTATTTTTACATGGAGGCGCTGACCCGCCTGACCAAAGATTGGGAGATGTACTGGTGATGAACTTGCAGACCAAAGCGGATTTTACCGCACTGATGCACAAATTTCTCGACCCGCTCAAGCCTTATTATTCCGCAGGCTGTGCCCGGCTGCATCTGGGCGAGACGGGCGTGACCTACAACCAAAATGCCATTGAGCTGGAAGCCTTCAGCCGCCCGCTGTGGGCGCTGGTGCCCTTCTGGGTAGGTGGCGGCTCTGACCCGGAATTTGAAAAAATCTACCGCAAGGGTCTTGCCACCGGCGCCGACCCGGAAAACCCCGAATACTGGGGCACCACCGGGGAATACGACCAGTGTTATGTGGAGATGGCTGCCATTGCCTGCGGCATCCTCACCGCACCGGAAAAGTTGTGGACCCCGCTTTCTGACACCGAAAAACAGAACCTTGCTGCATGGCTGGGGCAGATCAACGCCCACACCATCCCGGACTGCAACTGGCAGTTTTTCCGCATCCTTGTAAACCTTGCCCTGAAAAGCGTGGGGATGCCTTTCAGCCCGGAACTGCTGGAGGACGGTCTTTGCAAAATTGACAGCTATTACAGCGGCGACGGCTGGTCCACCGATGGCGCCTCCGTACAAAAGGATTACTACATCCCGTGGGCCATCCAGTATTACGGGCTGCTCTACTCTAAATTTGCCGCCGACACCGACCCCCGGCGTGCTGCACTCTACCGCCAGCGCGCCCAGCTGTTCGCGCAGCAGTTCGTCTACTGGTTCGATGCCAACGGCGCAGCGCTGCCCTTTGGCCGCAGCCTGACCTACCGCTTTGCTCAGAACAGCTTCTGGGCGGCCTGCATCTGGGCAGGGCTGGAGCCGCTGCCCCTGCCGGTGATGAAAGGGCTCATCGTCCGCAACTTCAACTGGTGGCTGGGGCAGAAAATGTTCGACCGGGACGGTATCCTGACCATCGGCTACTGCTACCCGCAGATGTACATGGCCGAGCGGTACAACGCCCCCGGCAGTCCCTACTGGGGCATGAAGAGCTTTTTGCTGCTTGCTTTGCCGGATGACCATCCCTTCTGGTCTGCCGAAGCCGCGCCCATGCCCGCATTGGAGCGGCTCAAGCCAATGCCCTACGCCAATATGCTGGTGCAGCGCCGGGCGGGGCGGGTAACGGCCTATGCTGCCGGTGTCAACGAGGGGCACGGCCACGGACAGTTCCCGGAAAAGTATGCAAAATTTGCCTACGATACCCGCTTTGGCTTCTGCGCCTCCCGCAGCCGGGAGGTGCTCAATCAGGCGGCTCCCGACAGTATGCTGGCCTTTGTCATCGACGATAACGTGTTTGTGCGCAAGGTGAGCAAAACGTGGGAAATTGAAGCCGGGGCTGTGACTGCGCAGTGGTCGCCCTTCCCCGGCATTGAGGTGACCACTACCATCACCCCCACGGCCACCGGCCACTGCCGCCATCACGAGATTGACAGCAGTTTCGACTGCGAAGCCTACGACTGCGGTTTTGCCGTGCCCAATTTTGCACCGGGCTATGCCGAAAGCGTGGAAAATGACACCGCCGAAGCCCATTGCGACACCCTGCGCTGCACCGTGCGCGGCAGGGGAGAAGCAGTGGTCATCGGCTGCGACCCCAACACCAGCCTGTACTTCACTAACGTCCATCTGCCCGCCGTGAAGTACCACATCCCCAAGGGGCACACAGGACTGGACACCGAGGTCTTTGACGAAGCGGACTGATGCCGCTTCTTTCCAGAAAAACAGTCGTTTTGTGCGGCTGTTTTTCTTATATCCTGTGCTATAATAAAAGCAGAAAATGCTGCGAGGTGACATTTATGCCGTTAAATCATCCCATTACCTCGGCGCTTCTGGCCGACCCGGAAATTTTCCAGCAGAACCGTCTGCCCTTCCATGCCCATTTTACCGACCAGACCAGCCTGGAACTGCCCCTGACCGTCAGCTTGGACGGCGAGTGGAACTTCTGCTATGCGGAAAACCTGACTGCACCCTTTACGGACTGGGACACCCTGACCGTGCCGGGCTTCATCCAGATGCAGAGCCTGCAAAAGCCCGGCCAGCCCTACGGCGCGCCCCATTATGTCAACACCCAGTACCCGTGGGATGGCCACGAAAAGCTGCACCCCGGTCAGATTCCGCAGGACTATAACCCCATCGGGGAATACCAGCGCAGTTTCACCCTGCCGGAAAGCTGGGCAAGCTGTTACTTGCGCCTGAACGGTGCCGACAGTGCCGCCGCCGTCTGGTGCAACGGCGTTTACATCGGCTACACCGAGGATACCTTCACTCCCGCTGAATTTGACATGACCGCCGCCGTCCACCCCGGCGAAAATACCCTGACGGTACAGGTGTACCGTTTCTCCTCCGGCAGCTGGCTGGAGGATCAGGATTTCTGGCGCATGAGCGGCTTATTCCGCTCCGTGGAGCTGTTCACAAAGCCGGAAATTCACCTCGAGGATGTCTTTGTGAAGCAGGATTTTGCCCCGGACTTTTCCAGTGCCACCGTCACCTTTGATTGCAAGGTCAGCGGCGCGGGAACGGTGTCGGTGGTGTTCAATGGGCAGCAGCAGTCTGCTGAGGTGGGCGAGCCTGCGGAATACGACAGCGGCGTGGTGTTTGGCAAAGGCGAGTCCGACCCGGATGTGGAGGAGGACGTACAGGACGTTTCCTTCACTTTTACGGTGGAGCATCCCGCCCTGTGGAGCGCCGAGCAGCCGAACCTGTACGAGGCCGAGATTGCTCTGCTGCGCGAGGGCGCTCTCGTGGAGCGCACCGGGTTGAAAGTCGGTCTGCGCAAATTTGAACTGAAAGACCGCCAGATGCTTTTGAACGGCCAGCGCATCGTGTTCAAGGGTGTCAACCGCCACGAGTGGAGCTGCCGGACCGGCCGCACCGTCAGCCGGGAAGAGATGCTGTGGGATGTAAAGAACCTGAAGGCCCACAACGTCAACGCCGTGCGCACTAGCCACTACCCGGACGACCCCTATTTTCTGCAGCTCTGCGATGAATACGGTCTGTATGTCATCGGGGAGACCAATCTGGAGACCCACGGCACATGGCAGAAGCTGGGTGCGGACGGCTCGGACGAGTGGACGCTGCCCGGTGCCCGCCCGGAGTGGCGGGAGAATGTGCTTGCCCGCGCCGAAGCCATGCTGGAACGGGACAAAAACCACCCGGCCATCCTCATTTGGTCTTGCGGCAACGAGAGCCACGGCGGCAAGACCCTGTGGGAGATGAGCGAGTATTTCCGCCGCACCGACCCCAGCCGCCTTGTGCATTACGAGGGCATTTTCTGGAACCGGGAATACCCCGCCACCTCCGATATGGAAAGCCAGATGTACACCCCGGTGGCAGACATTAAAAAGTTTTTGGCAGAGCACCCGGAAAAGCCTTTCATCATGTGCGAATACAGCCACGCTATGGGCAACAGCTGCGGCGGCATCGCAGATTATACCGAGTATGCCTACGAAGAGCCGCTGTATCAGGGCGGGTTTATCTGGGAGTACATGGACCACGGCATTGCAGTGATAAGCCCGGACGGAAAGCCCGGCTTTGCCTACGGCGGCGACTTTGGCGACCGCCCCACCGACCGGGAATTCTGCGTGGACGGCCTTGTGCTGCCCGACCGCCGCAATACTCCCAAGATGGATGCAGTCAAGGCGGCCTACGCACCGCTGAAAATCACCCTGACCGACACCGAAGTCGTGATTGAAAACCGGAACCTCTTTACCGACCTGAGCGCCTACGACCTTGTGTTTGCATCTTCGGTCAACGGCAAGCCGGAACGCCGCGCGGTGCTGCGGGCAGACTGCGCACCCGGCAAGACTGCGCACATCGCGTTCCCGTTCCCTCTGCCGGAGACAGGGCTTGCCTGCATGACCGTTACCGCAGTGCAGCGGGCTGCAAAGCCCGGCATCCCGACGGGCTATGAAGCTGCCTTTGGGCAGGTATGGCACAACTACGCCGCCGCCCGGCTGACCGTTGCCGCGCCGGAATTGGTGGAGATGGACTGCAACATCGGCGTAAAGGGCGATGGCTTCGAGTACATCTTTGGTCGCGGCAAGGGGCTGGTGTCCATCCGCTACAACGGTGTGCAGCTGTTGGACGATACCGTGCGCCCCAACTTCTGGCGTGCGCCCACCAACAACGACGAGGGCTGCGCAGAGCCGTTTGCATTTGCCTTCTGGAAAACCGCCGGTCTCTACGCCCGGTGCGATAACCTGACTGCCGAAGCAAAGGATGAGTTCGTCATCGTCCGCGCAAACTACACCCTACCAGATGGGCAGACGCTGCCCATTGATTTTGCCATCGACGGCGCAGGCCGCTGCGATATCACCATGACATGGCAGGGCGAAAAGACTGAGCTGCCGGAGTTCGGGCTGCTCTTCCCGATGCGCCGGGAGCTGACCAAGGTATCCTATCTGGGTCTTGGCCCCCGGGAGACCACCGCCGACCGCACCGCAGGCGGCAAGATGGGCGCTTGGAGCTACAATGTCCGGCAGGATTTTGCCCAGAACAGCCCGGTCTACCCGCAGGAATGCGGCAGCCGTACCGGCGTGTACAGCGCAGCACTCACCGGCAGCGGATTGAATATAGGCATCGGCTTTGCAGGGGACGGCATGACCTTCTCGGCGCTGCCCTACACGCCCCATGAACTGGAAAACGCCCGCCACCTTTACGAGCTGCCCCGGGACGACAATAAGACGGTCGTCCGCTGCGCTGCTTTCCAGCGCGGCGTGGGCGGCGACAACAGCTGGGGCGCAAAGCCCCATGCAGACGCCTGCTTTGCGGTGGAGAAGGGAACCTCGTTCCGTTTTACGATTCAAAAATAAAAATTTACTTGGCTAAAGTGGTGGGTATCATCGTGATACCCACCACTTTGGTCTTATTGCGAAACCGTAACAAGACAAAAATCAGCGCAATATTCAAATAGTATATTTGCGATATGCAATCCAACGTTGTAGCTGCTGCATTAAAAAGTTGAATTGCGGTATCCATGTTGTAGCGGCAGGAAAGCAGTTTCATCATAGTAGTGTCCTCCTGGACCTGGACTTGATTTTGGTGTGCGGCCACGCAAATCAATGCTGCCAAGTCGGTGGAGATAAAACGGCAAGGCCGCCTGCTGCCGCCAAGAAGAAAAAGGCTGTAATTCTATAAAAAGGACGGAAATCAGAGGAACCTATCAGGATTCTGTGCTCTGGTGGTCGATATCAAGAGACAAGCCGCCAACTTCACCGTGGATCGCCTTTATGTGGTAAGCGACATATTCGCGCGGATTGACACCGTAATTCTTTTTGAAGGAGCGGTAAAAGGCGTTATAATCAGAAAAACCGCATTTGGCCGGGATGGAAGAGATCGGTTCTTTTTTCATCAGCAGTCGTTTGGCTTCCAGCAGCCGCTGCTGGATGACATACTGGTAAAAGCTGATCTGCATATTCTGCTTGAACATGTGGGAAAAATTGTATTTATCAATGAAAAGCGCCTTTGCCACCGTGTCCAGTGAAAGATCGCCGCTGAGGTTCAGATCGATATAATGCAGGGCGTTGCTCAGGACGCTTGGTTTCTGCGCCTTGGCAAAAACGTGCTCTCGATTATACAAGGAGCGGTTGATGCCGATCAGGATGCGGAGAATGTCGACCATGCCCTCACTGTGGTAACACAGGCTTTCCTCCCGGTAAGCGTGGGTCAGGGCTTCAAACTGCCCGAACCGGGCGCGGGAACTGTCCACGCTATCCCGAATCAAAAATGTTTTTGCATGACCCGGACGGAGAAAGTAATCGATGTCCGGGTCGATCTTTTTCATGGTATCAAAAGCCGGAGGGCTGAGCCACAACACATACCGCTCATAGGGGATCTCAAAGTCCCGGAAGATGGGATGGTGCATAATGGCAGGTGGGATGATTAGCAGGTCTCCCGGTTTGAGCCGGAACATTTTGTCGTGGACAACATAATCCGCATTTCCGCTGACAAAGAGAAAAATTTCATAGAACTCATGGTAATGAGAAGCGACCGGAGGATAGCTGGCATCCTTGTAATGGTCGATCTCAAAATCCGGCTCGGCCATGTAATGTTTATCGGTTTTGACGACTTTCACAGAAAAATACCTCCAGTCAAAAAATTCTTTTGGGCTAGTTCATCATAACACGATGTACCAATATATGCAATGTTTTAACCAATAAATGCCAACAATTTTGCAGAAAAGGCTGGATTATACCAAGAAATGCAAGGTTTTTGCCAAAAAAGGCCTGTACATTACAACGCGTTTGCGCTATTTTTGTTGACAGAAAGCCTGTTGCACAAGGCAGAACAGAAATGGTAGGGAATGCGCAGCCCGAAGCCCTTTGCGGAAGGGATAAATTTCACTCTGACCGACAGGAGATCAAAACCGGTTTTGTACGCAGTCAATCAAACAAAGAAAACTGGAGATGTCAATCATGATAGGAACAAGACGTATTACTCGCCGCAGCTTTCTGGCTGCTGCAGGTCTTGCTGCCGTAGGCGCAAGCCTGTCGCTCACCGGATGCAGCGGCTCGGTTTCAGACGGCCTGAGCTCCAAGCATCTGCTGGTGGCACACAGCCACAGCGAAGCGCACCCGGTCAACGTTGGACTGCAGAAGATGGCGGAAGTTGCTTCTGCTGAATCCGACCTGACCTTCAGCGTTTACCCCAATGGTCAGCTGGGCGACAACGCAGCAATGATCCAGCTGGTCAAGGCTGGTGTTCTGGATATTGCAAAGGTCTCCGCTTCCAGCATGGAGCAGTTCAACAGCGCATACGCCATCTTCTCGATGCCGTATGTGTTTGAGAGCACCGAGCAGTATTTTGCCGTTATGAACCAGAGCGAAGCGGTGCAGGAGATCTTCAAGAGCACCTACGATCAGGGCTTCTTTGCCATCGGCTGGTTCGATTCCGGCTCCCGCAGCATCTACACCACCAAAGACGGCCCCTGTGAAGGCCCCGCAGACCTGAAGGGTCTGAAGATCCGCACCCAGGACAGCCCCACGTCCATTGCCATGATCCGTGCCATGGGCGGCAGTGCAACGCCCATGTCCAGCGGCGAGACCTACACCGGTCTGCAGCAGGGCATTATTGACGGCGCAGAGAACAACGAGACAGTTCTGGTGCAGGACGGCCACGGTGAAGTCTGCAAGAGCTATACCTACACCCAGCACCAGATGGTGCCCGATATCGTGATCATCTCTACCGAGACTTGGGAAAGTCTGGACGAGACCGAGCAGAGTGCCATCGTAAACGGCATGACGCAGGGCAACGAAGCACACGAGGCCGTATGGCAGGATCTGGTGCAGGAGAACATTGACGGTGCCAAGGAGATGGGCGTCCAGTTCTACACTATCGACAAGACGGCCTTTATCGAGGCTACCCAGTCCCTGCGCGACGAGTTCTGTGCCAAGAGCGCCGACAATGCTCGTTATTACGAGGACTTCCTGTCCTATGTACAGGCTTGATGAGGAGGGAAGCATACCATGTTGATCGTTAAATTCCGCGGCCTGATCGATAAGATCATTCAGGTCCTCAGCACCATTATCATGGGTGTCATGGTCATTGCTGTCTGCTGGCAGGTCATCACCCGCTACATCCTGAACAACCCCAGCACCGTGACCGAAGAAGCGCTGCGTTATCTGCTGATCTGGGTGACCATGGTGGGCGGTGCTTACGCATACGGCCGCCGCAAGCATCTGGCAATCACCGCGCTGAGCAAGCGTCTGTCCTTCAAGGGCCAGAAGATCCTGGATATCTTTGTGCAGGCTATGGTCATCCTGTTCTGCGTTGTTGTCATGATCGGCGGCGGCACGCGCCTTGTCAACACCGCTGCGGATCAGCTGAGCGCTGCGCTGCAGCTGCCCATGCCCCTGATCTACGCCAGCGTCCCTGTGGGTGCCATCCTGTTCATCTTCTACGCGCTCATCTTCATCGGTGAGGATCTGCGCGATATGAAGCAGGGCCCCAAGGCAGAGTCTGCCAAAGAAGCATAAAAAAGGAGGACGAACCTAAAATGGGTACTTTTCAAGTCGGTCTGCTCCTGATCGGCACGTTTGCGCTGCTGCTGGCGCTGAGCGTCCCGGTCTCGGTCAGTATCATCATTTCGTCGGTCGTGACCATGGCCTCCACCTTGTCTCTGGATCTGGGCACTTTCGTTGCCAGCCAGCGCATGGTGGGCGGCGTTGACAGCTTCTCGCTGCTGGCTGTCCCGTTCTACATCCTCTGCGGTGTTCTGATGAACACCGGCGGCATTGCACAGAAACTGATCGATTTCGCAAAAATTCTGGTCGGCCGCATCCCCGGTGGTCTGGCGCACACCAACATTCTGGGCAACACGCTGTTCGGCTCTCTGTCCGGTTCCTCCGTTGCAGCTTCCGTTGCTATCGGCGGCGTTCTGATCCCCATGGAGGAGAAGGAAGGCTACGATAAAAAGTTTGCCGCTGCCGTCAACATCGCTTCCGCACCTACCGGTCTGATCATTCCTCCTTCCGGCATTCTGATCATCTATCCGGTGCTGGCTGGCTGCTCTGTGGTGGGCATGATCATGTCCGGCTACATCCCCGGCCTGATGTGGGCACTGGCCTGCATGGTCGTGGCTTATGTCATTGCAAAGAAGAATCACTATCCCACTGCTGGTAAGGTCCCGGCTTCCGTTTTCTTCAAGTACTTCGTGGACGCCATCCCCAGCCTGCTGCTGATCGTCATCATCGTCGGCGGCGTTATGTCCGGCATCTTCACGGCAACGGAGTCCGCTGCCGTGGCTGTTGCCTACACCCTGTTCCTGTCCATCGTTGTTTACCGCAGCATCAAGATCAAGGATCTGCCCAAGATCCTGCTGGACGCCTGCGAGACCACCGCTGTCATCATGTTCCTGATCGCCGGCTCCAACGTCATGAGCTTTGTTATGAGCTTCACCGGCCTGCCCAGCGCCATCGGCAACGCACTGATCAGCGTTTCCAGCAACAAGTACGTCATCCTGCTCATCATCAACCTTGTCCTGCTGGTGGTTGGCTGCTTCATGGACATCACCCCGGCTGTCCTGATCTTCACCCCGATCTTCCTGCCCGTTGTCCAGTCCTTCGGTATGGACCCCATCCACTTCGGTATCATGATGGTCATGAACCTGGGTATCGGTAACATCACCCCGCCCGTTGGCAGCGCACTGTTCAGCGGCTGCTCGGTGGCAGATATGGACATGGAGGACATGATCAAACCGATCCTGCCGTTCTATGCGGCGATCTTCGTGGCGCTGATGCTGGTAGCTTATGTGCCTTGGTTCTCCATGGCGCTGCCCACCCTGTTCGGCGCAGTCTGATAATGTGAAAAGGAGCAAGTTTTCATGGTTTATTCAGTCACCAAGTATGGCGCTGTCGGCGATGGCGCAACCAATGATGCCGCTGCAATCCAGTCTGCCATTGATGCCTGCAACGCAGCAGGCGGCGGCCGCGTTGTACTGGAGGGCGGTCATACCTACTATTCCAGTTCTATCGAGCTGAAAAGCAACGTGGAGCTGCATCTGGAACAGGGCGCCCTTCTGAAAGCGCACTCCGATATCTCCACCTATTTCAACCCCAACGGCGATGATGCTTCTGTGGCAGCAGTTTCCGGCGCAAAAGCCGTGGATCGTCCGGTGGCAAAACCGGCTTACACCTTTATTCACGCCAAGGATGCAGACAACTTCTCCATCACGGGTCAGGGCGCAGTGGACGGCAATGTTTATGCCTTTATGAAGCGGGCAAGCCGTTACTACTTCAACGGTGATTTTTACCCCCGTCCCACCATGGTGTATGTGGAGCACTGCAACCACATCTCGTTCCATGACGTGACACTGCAGAACTCTCCGTTCTGGACGCTGCACCCTGCCGGATGCAACGATGTGCTGATCTCCAACATCCGGGTGTTGAACCCGCTGGACTGCACCAACTCCGACGGTATCGATCCGGATCACTCCACCAATGTGCGGATCATTGGCTGCCATGTCCAGTGTGCAGATGACTGCATCTGCCTCAAGACCACAGCAGGCAACAACGAGTACGGCCCCACCAAGAACGTCATCATCTCCAACTGCACGCTGACCTCTACCAGTGCCGCGATCAAGATCGGCACAGAGGGCGTGGCAGATTTCGAGAATATTCTGGTGGATAACTGCATCATTACCGGAAGCAACCGGGGTCTGTCCATCCAGATTCGCGACGGCGGCTGTGTGCGGAACGTGAGCTTCTCCAACATCATGATCGAGACCCGCCGCTTTGCCGAGTGCTGGTGGGGCTGCGCGGAGCCTATCGTGATGACGACCCACGACCGGAACGCCAACACCCACAGCGGCAGCATCGAGAATGTTCGCTTCTTCAACGTCACCTGCAAGGGTGAGAACGGTGTGTTCCTCTCCGGCAACGAGGAGAATCACATCAAGAACGTTCTGTTTGAAAATGTCAACGTCTGTCTGGAAGCTACCAGCAAGTGGGAGCGGGGAATGTATGATCTGCGTCCCATTCCGCCTGAAAAGGAAGGCATGCTGCATCAGAAGAGTGCAGCCATGTTCCTGCGCTGGGTAGATGGCGTCACCGTCCGGAACTCCACGCTGGGCTTTGCGGGCGAGGACCGTTCGGACTTCGCACAGGCGCTTCTTACTCAGAACTGCACCAACGTGCAGACCATGGGTCTGACTGCTGAGGCTGCCGCCCCGGAGTACCAGAGCATCGAACTGGGCTGAGCCGCCTATCAATAATGAGCAAGCCGCCGCATCGGCGCTGGCCCCTTTTGCCGGGTCGGGCCGGGCGGCGGCTTTTTTTGAGGGACAAACCAATGAACAAGAAAAAGAACATCATCACGTTTGCCGCGTTCCTGATCCTGATGGTGGGTCTGGGCGCGAACGATGCCATGCGGGGCATTTTTTCCACGATCTTCTCTGCCCACTTCCAGCTGAGTACCGCCCAGTTGTCCCAGATCGTCACCGTAAGCTACATCGGCAACCTCGTGTTTCTGGCCGTCGGCGGCTTCGGGGTGGATATTCTGGGCCGCCGCAAGGCCATGCTGCTGTATACCTTTTTGTGGAGCGCAGCCATGCTGCTGTTTGCCACTACGGACTCCTATCTGCTGCTGCTTGTGGGAATGTTTTTTGCCATGGGCACATCCACACTGCTGAACACCAACATGAACCTGATCACGACCGGTATGTTTGCCGTTGCGCCCGGCTTTTTTGTGAACTTCCTGTTCTTCATTCAGGGCATCGGCACCAGCGGCAGCCAGAGCATCATTGGCAACTGGGCTACGGATATTTCCAGCTGGCACACCGTGGCATGGGGACTGCTGGCCATTGGCGCAGTGGCCATGGTGCTGTTCGTGCTGTTCCCCATGCCGGAAGTGCAGGAGCACAAAACGGAGGGGAAGGTATCGCCCAAGGAGATCATGAGCTGTCCGGCATTTCTGTCGTTGGTGCTGATCATCGGCCTGTATTTCATTGCAGAACATGGCATTATGAACTGGCTGGTGAGCTATGCTACCAATGCACTGGAAGTGCCCATGGGACAGGCGGCAAACTTTACCGCTGTTTTCTTCGGCTGTGTGATGGTGGGGCGTCTGGTGCTGAGCAGTCTGGTGGATAAGCTGGGCATCTACCGCTGCCTGCGGCTCTTCGCCACAAGCGCTGCGGTTCTGTACACCGCAGGTGTTCTGCTGGGTGCACCGGGTCTGTGGCTCCTGGCAGTCAGCGGTCTGCTGTTCTCCATCCTGTATCCGACCCTTGTCATGCTGATCCCGCGATACTGGCCTAGTCACGCAGCTTCCTCTGCATCGGGTCTGGTGCTGAGTGTGGCTTCGCTGGCGGATATCCTCTTCAATGCCGTGTTTGGCAGCTTGGTGGATGCCATCGGCTACCGGACCTCCTTCCTCATCATGCCTGCCTGCATGGTGGGATGCACGGCACTGCTCTGGCTGTTCTTTGCAAAAGCTAAAAAGCTGGAACGGTGCGATTAACGGGCATATACGGCCACGCAAACCAATGCCCTCAAGTTTTAAGCGAGCATAAAAAATACCGCCCACGCAGCGCTGCGTGGGCGGTAAATTTTTTTTCTTACCCAAAGTATAACAGGAGAACCGCAGACAGTACGGATGAAAAGTCGTGAAGCAAGATGAATTTTTTAAATTGTCATAAATAGCACGACTTTTTGACTGATAACACAAAATTTTGCACCCTTATTCCGTGGGATTCTCTTTATAATAAGAACAGAAATCAAACGGAAAAAGGAGATGCGGATGATGCAAGCAACAAACCTGAAAACGAATCATCTGACCCAGCCTCTCGGTATAGATGCCGGGACGCTGTTTTTATCGTGGCAGTGCGCCGAAGGCGTGCGCCAGACCGCCTACGAAATTGAAGTGACTGCCGGAGCCGAAACGCTGTGGGCAAGCGGAAAGATTTTGAGCAGTATGATGCACACCGAAACGCCCATCGCTGTACCGCCCAAGACGCAGGGACGGTGGCGCATCCGCCTGTGGGATGAAAATGACCAGCCCGGAGCATGGAGCACCGCTTCCTTCGAGACCGGGCTTGCACAGGCAGACTGGCAGGGCGTGTGGGCCTGCCCGGAAACGGAAGAACCGGATATCGACTGCGCTGATGCCATCAACGCCTTTGCAAAGCCCAACTGGGAGCAGAAGCAGGCGGCGCTGGAAGCCTCCGGCAAAGGGCAGGCGCAGCCTTATCAGCCCCACCGCCTGGCAAGCTATCTGCGCAAAACGTTCACCGCCCCGGCGGGGCAGTGCAAGCGGCTGTACATTACCGCCAAGGGGTTGTATGCGGCATGGCTGAACGGCAAGCGGGTCGGCGATATGGTGCTAGCCCCCGGCAGCTTTACCGCAGACAAGCACCTTGGGGCACAGACCTACGATGTGACTGCGCTTGTCCGTGACGGTGAAAATGAGCTGCTCATCGCATTGGGCGATGGCTGGTACCGCAGTACCTCCGGCGTGGATGGAGACCGTGACCTGTTCGGGAAAGAAGTGGCTGTCCTGTTCCAGCTGGAAGTGGACGGCAAGGCGGTCTGCGTTTCGGACGACGACATGGAGGCCACCCAGTGCGGCCCGATTCGCCAAAATGATATGCAGCAGGGCGAAGTGTACGATGCCCGGCTGGAAGGGGATCTTTCCGGCTGGCATGGCGTAAAGACCCAGCCGAACTCCCTGCCCATCACCGGTATGAACACTGTGCTCATCCGGGAGCAGGAGGCCTTTGCGGGCAGGCTGTTGTGCACCCCCAACGGCGAAACGGTGCTGGACTTTGGCCAGAACATGGCAGGCTATGTGGAGATGAAGCTGACCGCCCACGCCGGGCAGAAAATCAAGCTGCTGTGCGGCGAAGCACTGGACGAGAACGGCAACTTTACGCAGGAGAACTTTCAGGACCGCAACCGCCACAAGGAGGGCGGCACGGCGCAGCTGCTGGAACTCGTCTGCAAAGAGGGCGAGAACCACTACAAGCCCAGCTTTACCATTATGGGCTTCCGGTACGCAAAGGTGGAAACGGACATCGACCTGACCGGCGCAGAGTTTACTGCCCACGCCGTCTATTCGGAAATGCCGGTCACCGGCAGCTTTGCGTGCGGCAACGCTGATGTGGATCAGCTGGTGCAAAACAGTGTGTGGAGCCAGAAGAGCAATTTCTGCGATATCCCCACCGACTGCCCCACCCGGGAGCGCGCCGGCTGGACGGGCGATATGGGGGTGTTCATCGAGACCGGCCTGACCCTGATGGACTGCTACCCGGTGGTGGAAAAATGGCTGGCCGAGTGCCGCCTGAACCAGTACCCGGATGGACGCATGGCGAACATTGCGCCGCCTACCAGCCGCCCCGGCTACATGACCCCCATGCTCTGCATGTCGGCGGGCTGGGGCGATGCCGCCATTCTGGTGCCCTACGCCCTTTATAAGCGCACCGGCGACCGCAAGATTCTTGCGGACAACTACGAGATGATGCAGAAGTGGTATGCGTTCCTGCTTGGCCGTGCCCAGCAGACCACCGAGGAGCAGCAGACCGGGGCATACGCCAAGTACACGGTGCTGAACGGTCTGGACTACGGCGAATGGTGTGAGCCGGGCATTACCCCCATGCAGGCGATGATGAACCCGCGCAAGAGCGTGGGTACGGCCTATCTGGCTTATTCCGGGCGGCTTCTGGCAGAAATTGCACAGGCGCTGGGCAAGGCAGAGGATGCAGCGCAGTACCGCGACACGGCAGAAAAGGCGGTAAAGGCGTACCGCGCTGTCTTTACGAACAACGGAACCATCACTTCGGACCGGCAGTGCGAATACGTCCGCGCCATTGCCTTTGCACTGCTGGGCGAGGAGGAGAGCCAAGCCGCTGCGGATACCCTGAACCGGATGGTGGCGGAAAACGGCTACCACCTGAACACCGGCTTCCTTTCTACGCCCTTCCTCTGCGAGGTGCTGGCAAAGTACGGCTATGCCGACACCGCCTATAAGCTGCTGTTACAGGACACCGCTCCCAGCTGGCTCTATGAGGTCAAGCAGGGCGCTACCACCGTCTGGGAGACATGGACGGGCATTGACGCAAACGGACACCCCAGCGAATCCCTGAACCATTACTCCTACGGTGCCATCTGCGGCTGGCTGTTCGGCGGCGTGTGCGGCATTCATCTGGCAGGGGAGACCCTGACCATCGCCCCCACCCCGAACCCGGCTCTGGGATGGGCAAAAGCGGTGTACGATTCCCCGGTGGGGCGCATTGAAAGCGGCTGGCAGTATGCAGGCGATGCTGTGACCTACACCATCACCGTGCCCTGCAACAGAACCGCAGAAGTTACCCTCCCGGATGGCAGAAGCCTGACCTTGCAGCCGGGCACCCACACCCTGTAACGCAAAAAGATTCCCCGCAAAACACAACGCCCCGCACCGGAAGGAGTAACCGGTGCGGGGCATTGCTTTTATGGGGATAATAAAGAAGAAAATAATGAGAGAATGGCAGATCAGAATTTTTGTGCAAGGTATTTTGCACTGAGCTGGAAGCTCTTGACGGGGGAGTTGTCCACCCAGTTGCGGTGGCTTTCCAGAATAACGGCATCCACCTCCACGGCAAGGGCCTGTGCCATCAGGCTGTCCAGGTCCATGTTGCCGGTGCCCAGCTCCATGCTGTCGGTTTTCAGGATGGGCGTGATGGCACTGCCGGTGATGCGGGTGCCCCGGTCGTTGATGTGCCACAGCTTCATGCGGGGACCAAGCCGCTGCATCCATGCCAGCGCGTTTGCACCGCCCTCGGTGAACCAGTAGCTGTCAAACTCAAAGTTGACAAATTCGGGATTCGTTTCCTCGATTAAAATATCGTAGGAGCGCTTTTCCGCATTCACATGCCGCAGCTCGCAGTTGTGGTTGTGGTAGAGCAGGTGGATGCCCTCGGCTGCCAAGGCTTCGCCGGCTTTGTTCAGCCGCTGTGCCAGTTCGTGCATGGCGGCTTCATCGCCGTAATCAAACCGGTACATCCCGGTGATGACCACATGCTGTGTGCCGAAGCTCTTAGCTTCCTCGGCCACTGCGTGGGCATCCCGCTCCAGAGAGCCAAGGTCGGTGTGCAGGCTGACCACCTGAAGGCCTGCCTCCTGCACCAGCGTGTGCCAGTCCAGATTGCCGCCCTTGCCCACCGGCATACCGGCGGCCTTGGTCAGCAGCTTTACCACAAAACCAATGGGGTGGATCATAAATCCACACAGTTCAATGCCGTCGTACCCGGCGGCTTTCATGGCAGCAAGGGTCTCTTTGGCCTGCTGCTCGTTGCTTAGTACAGTGCCCAGCATAAATTGCTGCACGGCTTTGATGGGCATGGTTTACCCCTCCAGTTTGAAAATCTTACCCGGCGTGATGCCGTTTTCGTTAAAGCTGTCCACGCAGACATAGTATTCCTGCCCGGCGGTCAGGGTGGAAAGGGTCACTTCGTCTGCGTCATACACCAGCCAGCTCAGATAGAGTTTATCGGGCGCAGCGCCGTAGCGGACATTGCAGCCCTGCGCGTTTTCGATGTGCTTCCAAGTGATCGTTGCATCCAGTGCATCTGTACGGGTCCCGGCGGCTTCGGCCTGTGCGGGCTTCGGGCCTTCGCCGTTGCCGAACACCCGCAGACCGCTGATGCGCAGCGGCTGTCCATAGGGCAGTTCGCCGCCGGTCACCCGGACGTACCGGGCGCGGATGCCGCCGGCATATTCGTAGTAGCCGTTGGAGCATTCCCGGGCAACCGTTTCGCGGGTCGTCCAGTCTGCGCCGTTCACACTGGTCTCCACCGTGTAATGGGAAATCTGCGGGCGGGTCTCGATGTGGCGGGTCTTGCGGTCGTCGCCGTAGCTGTCCGCCGGGAAATCCACCACCAGCTTTTCATCCGCCATGTTTACCTGAATGGCACGGACATCACTCTCTTTGCCAAGGTCCACGCAGAGCCATTCGCCCGGCTCTGCACCGGCGGCGCTCCACCAGCTGCGGCAGTCCTCGTTGACTGCCAACTCCGGGCTGCTGTTTTCTGCGGTGCTGGAAGCCGTGACCGACTTTTTGTAGCTCAGCAGCATCCATTCCGGCTGCTGGCTGGCGGCATCGAATTTGCCAGCCGGGATGCGGTGGGGGTAATCGGAAAAGTTCTGGTTGCAGTAAAGCACGCCGTCCTTGTCGAACCCGGCAGGGAACAGCCCCACCCGGCGCTCAAAGTCATAGTTGACGGAAATGCGCATGGTGGAGGCGTGCCACCAGTTGCCGTAGATGTCGGCAATGGTGCTGCCGTGGCCTGCACCGGTGATGAATCCACCGGGCTTTGCGGAAAACGGATTGGATGCCTGCCGCACAAAAGGACCCAGCGGAGAACGGGAGGTGTATACACCATCGGCGTAAGTGTTGTATTGGGTGCCGGGGCAGGCGTATTGCAGGTAATAGAGGCCGTTATGCTTTGTCATAAAGGCACCCTCAATGTAGGGCTTGCCGATGGCGTTGAACATGGCAGTCAGGCTTTCGGCACTCAGGCCGGGGATGCTTGCCATCTGCGGCGGCAGATTCAGCTTGCCGGTCTTGGGGTCATAGAACTGCTTCATGGACTGGTACAGCACGCTGGCTTCCCGGTCCACAATGCCGTTGTTGCCGGGGCGTTCGTAGCCAAGTATGGTTTCATTGCCGAAGATCAGCTCCTGCTTTTCACTGATGGGGGTCATGGTGTTCGGGTCCAGCTCCACGCCGTAGATGGGGGCAATATTGGAACAGCCCCAGTAGAAGTACACCCGGCCATCGTCATCGCAGAACAGATCCGGGTCCCAGAAAGCAAAGGGCGCGGAAACCTCGGTAAACGGCTCGGTCAGGGGGTCAGCGGTGCGCAGGATGGGGCAGTTGCGCCCCTTGCGGCTGGCGCAGAAGTAGAGGTAATCGCCCACCTGCCGCACATCCGGTGCGTAGTCATAGATCAGCAGGCCGGGGTCTGCATGGAAGTCCCAGTTCAGCAGATCCTCCGAGTACCAGAACCCTGCCGACATGGAAACGAACAGATAATATCTGCCTTTGAAGTACACCAGCGTCGGGTCTGCACCCTCCCGGAAACCTGCCACGCGGGGGCCTTCCTTCATGTGCTGGTAACGGTAGCCCAGATCAAGGGGGTTGCAATAGGTCTGTTTCATCGAAGCTTACTCCTTGGAAATGCCCTGCAATACCCGGTTCAGCTGCTTGATGTCCTCTTCCGAAGTGCCTGCCTGCATCAGCATGGATTGAATGGTCATCCGCTGCATGGCACGCTCCATCATCGCCACCAGAGCCGGATTGTCCTTCACGGCGGCGGCCACATCTCCGCGGGCAGCGGCGGCTTTATCAGAAATCTGCTTCAGGATAGGACCAGCCTTGGGGTCTGCCATGGCGGCAGCCATGTTGTCCTTCACCGACCAGCAGCTTTCGTCCAGCTCGCCGTCAAACCAGTTGGTCACGTTCTTGCGGTTGTCCATGGCGTAATCCGGGTTGGGGGCGTCCACCTTGTTCACCAGGATCACGCTGCTGTGCTCACCGGAGCGTGCCTCAATGCTGTGCTTGCCGGTAATGGGCAGCTGGAAGGTGAACACTTTGTCGCCCTGCTTGGTCTCCACCAGCTGACCGTCCTTGTACAGCGAGACCTCCGGCAGATTGGAGTAGACCTTGATCTCGGTCACATCCTCGGCGCGGTCCACATAGCGGCTGCCGCACAGGTGCACGAACGGCTCTTTGCTCCAATAGGCCTTGTAGAGATAGAAGGGGTCTTTTTTGATCTTGCGGTCAAAGGTGACAAGTCCCTTCTGGTTCTCGCCGTGCTTGCCGCCCTCATCACGGCCATCGGCGGCAAAATCAAACATATTCCACACATGCGTCGCCCACAGCCAAGGACGGTCGGCAATCATCTTTGCAATGTGCTCGTGGTAAACGCACTGATAACTCTCGGTGTAGTCGCCTTTTTCCGGGTGGCTGCTCTGGTACTGGGGGTTGGCGTCTGCACCATACTCCGAAAAGCCGATGCAGCGGTCCGGGAAATCGGCATGGTATTTGTCAAAGAACTCGTCGTTCTGCTCCAATTCGCCCAGATACCAGCCGAAGTAGAGGTTGTAGCTGTTCACATCGGGAATTTCCAGAATGGGACTGGTGGTCTCCAGCATAAACACATTTGCCATGGTGGTCTTGCGGGTGGGGTCCAGCTTGTGCGCCAGTTCGTTCAGCAGACGGTGGTTTTCCAGCAGATCCTCGTTGACCGCAGAGGCGGCGGTGATCTCGTTAGAAAGGCCCCACACGGCAATGCAGGGGTGGTTGTAGTTCTGGACGATCAGCTCTTCCATCTGGGTCAGGGTGTTGGCACGGCCGTTGGTCATGTGCATGGTGATGTAGGGGATCTCTGCCCAGATGACAAGACCCTTTTCATCACACAGGTCGTAGAAATACGGTGCGTGCTGATAGTGTGCCAGCCGGATGGTGTTGGCGCCCATTTCCAGAATGATGGAGATATCCTCCTCCATCATTTCTTTGGTCAGGGCATTGCCCATACCCTTACGGTCCTGATGGCGGGAAACGCCGCGCAGGGGATAGCTGCGGCCGTTCAGGATAAAGCCCTTCTGGGGGTCAAACTCAAATTTCCGGCAGCCGAACCGGGCGGAGGTCTCCTCACCATTGTCCAGCTTGGCAGATACGGTGTAGAGGAAGGGGTCGTCCACGCCATCCCACAGATGGGCGTTGTTCAGCGTGAAAACAACCTTTGCGGTGCCCTTTTCCACCGGGGCGGTGAGGGTCTGACCCTCCAGTGCAAAGGTCACGTTCTGTGCGCCCACCACGGCGGCTTCCACGGTGACCTCAGAGGTCTTGGCAGCAAGATCGGTGACGATGGGGGTCAGCTTCAGTGCCGGTGCGCCATTAGCGGGCAGGGCAAAGTGCTCTGCCGGGACGATATGCAGGGTCACATCCCGGTAAATACCGCCGTAGAAGGTAAAATCGGCTTTCTGGGGATACACGGTGTCGTTGTCGCGGTTGTCCACGGAAATGGCCAGCAGATTTTCCTCTTTGAGGTGGTCGGTCAGGTCCACCCGGAAGGTGGAGTAGCCGCCCTTGTGCTCGGCCAGCTTTTCACCGTTCAGGTAGACGGCGGCGGTCATGGCTGCGCCATCCAGCTGCAAAACAGCCTTGCCGCCTGCCGGGATGGCGGGCTTTTCCAGTGCCAGCGTATACCAGCAGGTGCCGCGGTAGTAATCGTTGCCGCCGTCCTGACCGTCCACCGCGTTCCATGTGTGGGGCAGGGCAACGGCCTCACCCATAACAGCGGTGGGGATGCCGGGGTTCTCCTTGGTAAAATGCCAGTCGCTCTGATTCAACAGGATGGTCTTGCTCATGGTAAAAACTCCTTTATATTTATAAAAGATGGATAGAATCAGCAAAAACCGAAAGAGCGTATGAATCCTTTCGGTCTTTGCGGGGTGTTACTGCATATTCTCTGCAATTACTTCATGACGAAGGGCGTCTTTTTTATCTGCGATGCGCTTCTGGACGTTGACCATTTCTTCCTTGGTCAGCGGGCAGCCCGGCATGGCGATCAGGGTGATGACCCAGCCCAGCATCGGCAGACCGTACTTGATGGCAAGGGTCATCCAGAAGATGCCGCTGGTGTAGGGATCCGTGGGCTGGGGCATGGTGGTGGTGTAACCCAGAAGGGCGACCGCACCGGTGGCGATGACAGCAGCCACCGAGGTGATGAGCTTATCGATCAGGCTGTAAGTGCCGGAGACAACCGCCGGGATGTAACGGCCGCTGCGGTCCAGCTCGTAGTCGATGGTATCAGCCATGTAAGAGTTGTTGGAGGTGGTGATGCACATGTTGGAGCCGTTCTGCAGCAGGGTCAGCAGGACGTAAACGATCATGTTCCAGCTGCCGATCACACCGATCTGACGAGTGTCGGTAAAGATGAAGAACAGGATCAGCACAGAGGTGATGGCCATGCTGACGCAGGTCCAGGTCACGATGCCCTTCTTGCTGCCTTTTTTGCCTACATACTTTGCACCGAAGGCCGCAAAGAAGATGGAAGGCACCATGCTGATCATGCTAAGGGTGGTAGCAAGACCCATGTTGCCGATGAGGATGCCGTTCAGCATCGTGTTGATGATGGCCTGGCTGCCTACCTGCTGTGCCAGCTTATCGGAAGCGTGGGAGGCAACATAGCACTGCAGGGGCTTGTTGTGTTTGAACACCTCAAGAATATCCGCAACCTTCAGCGGTTCGTGATTTTTGCTGATGCCCTCAAAGTTTTCGGGCTTATCGTAGGCGGAGATGCCGGCACAGACAATCAGGGTGCCGATGCCGGCAATGATCAGGACGATGGTGCAGACCGTGCTGAGGAAGCCCTGATTGAAGGTGCCGCCGCACTTGGGCAGGATGACGGTGTAGACCAGCATGCTCATGCCCATGGGCACGAAGTAGTTCAGCGCAGTGGTCCAGACACCGATGGTGGGACGCTGGCGGGGATCGTTGGTCATAATAGCCGGCAGGGTCTGGATGGTCATGTTGGTGACGGTATAGCCGATAATATAAATAATGTAGGTCAAAACGAACACCGGCAGGCCGAAGCCCTTGCTGGAACACAGGTTGAACATACACAGCAGGCCCACCGCTTCGATCAGGTAGCCGCTGATCAGCAGAACGCGCAGCTTGCCGAAACGGGTGTTGACGCGGTCGTAGACGAATGCCAGCATCGGATCGGTGAAGGCGTCCAGAATGCGGGCCAGCATCAGGATGATGCCAACGGTTGCAGTGGTGATGCCGTAGCCGATGCTGGCAGAATAACTTGCCATACCGATCAGGGAGTAGACGCTCATGCCCACAAAGGCGTTGCAGGCATAACAGATGATCTGCCATGTTTTGGCGCGGCGGTACTGGACGTCGTCTACCTCACTGGCACTGGGTTTCTTTTGGAACATAATGTTTTTCCTCCTTTTTGTGTGAACTGAGTTCTGCTTTTTCTGACACCAGAATAACAGAATGCAATAGGTACTGCCAGACAAAAAATTGGAATTAAGGATAAAAATTCGTGTAGTTCTGACCGCTCAACGAAAAATTTACCAATAACGTGAAAAATTATCCTTTTTGCTCCGCACAGACCTGTTACAATAGGCACAGAGAAAACACGGCTTCTGATAAAAAGGAGAATCATCATGCTGCCATGGAGAATGCACAGGTGTTCGGCATACCCCAGCCGCAGATCTTTGTCAGCGAGCGCACCCCGGAGGGCGCAGAACTGACCCAGATGGATTACGAGGTCTATCCGCAGGCACTGGAACACGTCCTCCGCAAGGTGGCAGAAGCATTCAAGGGCGACCTCATGGTCACCGAAAACGGCATTGCCACCGCTGAGGACACCCGCCGTGTGGCGTTTATCCGACAGGCACTGGAGGGCGTACAGCATTGCATCGCCGACGGCATCCCGGTGAAGGGCTACTTCCATTGGAGCCTGATGGATAATTTTGAGTGGCAGAAGGGCTATGCCATGCAGTTCGGCCTGATCGCCGTGAACCGTGAAACTATGGAACGGACCGCAAAGCCCAGACTTGCGATGCTGGGGGAGTATTGCGGAGCTTGAGAGGGGGTTCCGGGCATCGGTAGAAAAAACGGCGGAAGTATGATATACTGGCTCTATCAATGAGCCAATGAGCCGGAGGGGTTACACATGAATGTTCTCCAGAATATGATGCTGTTTTCCGAGCTTGTCCAGTGCGGCGGCAATGTTTATACATGGTGCTATGATGCAAAGGGAAAGCTACTACGGAGCAACTGCCCGGACGAGGCATTTCTTTCCAGTGCATTTGAACTGTTCGGTTGCAAACAGCGGATGCTGGAGCATGGGAACCGGGACGATGTGCCCGTTACCTTGGGGACGGCATTGGGTCTTTTGTGGGGCGCAGCCTTTGAAAAGGAAGAGGGGAAACTGAAGCGTGTCTGGGTCATCGGGCCGGTGTTCCATCGGGATGTGACAATGCGCGGGATCGAGGAAGGGCTGAAATATTACAGCAAGCTGGAGATCAGTGTGGCATGGACGATCCAACTTTACAAAGCCCTTGAAAAAGTTCCTACCCTGCAAAACACCATTATGAACCGCTATCTGCTGATGATGCACTACTGCCTGACCGGGCAGCGGCTGGAGTTGAGCGATGTGAACAGCAGTGCAGCACAGGACGAACGGCTGAAAAGCGATGCGATTCCCCATGACCGGCATAAGATCTGGATGGCGGAGCAGGGAATGCTGCAAATGGTCCGCACCGGAGACCTGAATTACAAGCAGGCGCTTTCCAACAGTATGAGCATGAGCGCAGGCGTGCCGGTGCAGAGCAGCGATGTGCTACGCCAGAGTAAGACCTCCATCATCGTGTTCACCTCGCTGGTGTGCCGTGCTGCCATTGAGGGTGGTCTTTCCCCGGAGGAGGCGTACTCGCTGGGGGACAGCTACATTCAGGCGGCAGAATCGGCAAAATCGCTGGATGAGCTGAGCCCCCTTGCAATGATGATGTACGATGATTTCATCCGACGTGTCCACAAACACCGGACAAACCCGAACCTCAGTAGACAGATCCAGAAGTGTGTGGATTATATCGAGATGAATCTGGACAAAAAGATCGTAGCGGAAGATCTTGCCGCCCTGGTGGGCTACACAGAATATTACCTCACCCACAAATTCAAGGAAGAAACGGGTCTGAGTGTCACGAACTATGTAAAGTTTGCAAAGGTCGAACGTGCGAAAGTTCTGCTGAAAAGTACACCGTTCAGCGTCCGGGAAATTTCCGAGCAGCTTGGCTTTGCCACCCGCAATTATTTCAGCGCAGTCTTTCAGCAGGTCACCGGAAAAACGCCCATGGAATTCCGGGAAACATAAAGCAGAACAGGCATCCTGCGATACCGTTTGGCGGTATCGGACAGGATGCCTGTTCTGCTATGATGAAAAAGAATGGAGAAAGATGGCTTAGTTGAGGAACTTTTCGTTCAGGGTCACGCCAAAGTCGTGGGCAATAGCACGGAGGTCGTCGTCGGTGATGGTCTGCCGGATGATGCCGCCGCCCATGGAGAGCACCTTGACGTAGATCTCTGCACTCTTTTCAATGGTGTGGGCCAGACCAAAGGTGATGTCAAAGTCCGGGCCGGAGGCAAACAGACCGTGCTGTGCCCAGATGGCAGCCTGATAGGTTTTCATCAGCTCACTGGTGGCCATGGCAATGTCTGCCCCGCCGGGCACCATCCACGGGCAGACGCCCACGCCCTCCGGGAACACCACCGGGCACTCAGTAGCGCTCTGCCACAACGCACGGGTGAAGTCCCGGTCGGTCAGGGGCAGAATGTAGGTCAGGGCAATGACGTTGGTGGCGTGGCAGTGGTAGATGACACGGTTTGCGCCATTGGTGGCGGCCTTGCGGACGCTATGGTTCATAAAGTGGCTGGGGAACTCACTGGTAGGCTTTGCGCCGCCCTCCAAGCCCCAGACGATGCGCCAGCTGTCGCCCTTGTCGTTGATCTCCACAATACCGATGCTGTGAACAGGGTCCGGCTCCACGTTGCGGAAGAACTTGCCGGAACCGGTGGTGATGAAATACTCCCCCGCCAGATTATCCGCCTGCACCCCCATGTTCACCCATTCGCGGGGCTGCGGGTCAAAGAAAGGACGGCACTGTGCCACTTCCTCTTCCTTCATGCGGTAGGTCAGGTTGCCGCCGTTGCGCTCGTGCCAGCCCTGCAGCCAGCCATCGTTGCACATCCGCATAAAACCTTTGACGATCTCAATATCCAGAATACCCATCTTCAAAAACCTCTCTCATTCAAATGCGCTTGCTCAGCACGTTCTGCTCGTACTTTTTGACTTCCTCAAACCATGCACCGTCCACCGGCACACCGTTCCGGCGGCAGTATTCGTCCCAGACTTCCCCAAAAGGCAGGGTCTTCAGCTCCTCTTGCCGCACCATCAGCTCGGTGAACTGGTTGGTGTCCTGCAGCTCCTTCAGTACCGTATGCGGGGTGCACAGGGCAGACAGTAGCGCCTTTTCCACGTTGCGGAAGCCAACCGTCCATGCGGAGATGCGGTTGATGGAAGCGTCAAAGTAATCCAGTGCAATGTTCACCCGGCCGTCCAGACCGCCGCAGCGCACGATCTCCTTGCAGATCTCCTTCGTTTCATCGTCAAACAGCACCACATGGTCGGAGTCCCAGCGGATGGGGCGGGTGACGTGGAGGGCAATCTCCGGGAAGAAGGCCAGCAGGGCAGGAATCTTGTCGCTGACCACCTCGGTGGGATGGTAGTGGCCGTTATCCATCAGCGGAATGCACTTTTCCCGGTTGAAGGCGGCGTAGCTCAGGGCAAACTCGGCACTGCCCACGGTGTACGCCTCTACGCCGATGCCGAACACCTTGCTCTCGATGCAGGGCTTCACCAGCTTGAAGTCGTAAGGCTCGCTCAAAATCTCGTCGATGCTGGCCTTGTAGCGGTCGCGGGGGCCTTTGCGATCCGCCGGTACGTCCTTGAAGCCGTCGCCCGTCCAGATGTTCATGGTGCAGGGCTTCACCAGCTTGAAGTCGTAAGGCTCGCTCAAAATCTCGTCGATGCT
>ENA-OYXM01000166-OYXM01000166.1-human-gut-metagenome-genome-assembly--contig:-NODE-166-length-35461-cov-12.224086_pt1 | contig 35461 bp, 22 predicted proteins | sample MGYA00243239_ERZ653427 | MGnify/ENA primary metagenome ERZ653427 (study PRJEB26926, sample SAMN06165110) | human gut metagenome | biome: ENVO:00009003; feature: ENVO:2100002; material: ENVO:00002003... | reverse complement strand
ATATCCGCTTTAAGCAGATGCTTTGTAAGGCAGGATTGGAGCATAACCGCAGCCGTTTTATCGTAAAACGCATCTTCAAAGAGGAGTTCGTCGTCCTCCGACGCAACTTCGAAGACACAATTCGTTGCCCGGCTGAACGACTTTTATTTCCAGTTTCAGAAACTTGCCAACAACTACAATCAGGTTGTAAAAGCCGTCAATGCACACTTTTCAAGCGTCACAATCACGCAACAAATTGCCGCTCTGGAGCAGCGGACGCGCGAGCTGAAAGCCCTGAGTATCGAAATTCTGAACCTGGCAAAACAGGCTAAGGAGTGGTTGCGAATATAAGATCGGGCTCTTCGCCCGGCGGGGCTTTGTACTACAACAAAGAGAAAGTAGACCGGGATGAAGCTGAAATCCTCTATTGGCAGAAAATGCTCGAACCGCTCGACAAAAACGGACGTATGGATGTCGATGTAGGCTATACAGACATCCTCATGCGAATTATTTATTAATGCCGATTTACCGCTCAAAAAGTAATTTGCTACGCTTTTCTCGCTATAATCTTTAATGACTGAAAATTATATGACAACGATATTTATCGACATAATATTGCCCTCAGTATCAACCACGGTAAGCGTGTGGTAACCGCGGGAGGGGCGAACTGTACATTGATGAATATCCCGTGCTGAGCCGATGTAGTATGTGTCAAGATGCCAGAAAAGTTCGGTCGAAGGGTCGGAATGGGCTACTTTGTAAACAATCGCTCCGAACGAGCCGTCTGCCTGTTTAGGGCGTTTGACCACGCTTCCGTCTGCCGGATAGATAAAATGCATCGGGCTCTCCGCTTTATAGGCTTCCCGTTGCTTGACCGGAGGAAGAGGACAATACTCCGGGTGACCAGCTTTGTAATAGTGTTCCATAACCGGCGGTAGCGAGAAGCGATGTTCCATGCGGATAGGCTCGCTACGGTCTGCGATGCGATATGAGCCGTCGAGCGAAAGCCACACTTCCCTGCAATAGGAGCAGACCTCGCTTTTTGTCGCACTTCTCGGCAATCGGATTTCGTCCGTTTCCGAGCAATGGCGTCCGGCCAGACAGCCCGAGTGACGGCATACTTTCAACATCATTCCATCTTCTTTCTGCGGGGCGACGAACCATTCACAATACGGTAGCAGGGCGAACAGATCGAACAGTACTGGCCCTGCCGTCCGGGCTCCTGTAAGCTCTGCCACGCCGCTTCCATCGGCATTGCCGGCCCAGACACCCACGGCATATTTCGGCGTGACGCCCACAGCCCATGCGTCGCACGAGCCATAGCTCGTGCCTGTCTTCCAGGCTACGTTCTGCACCGATACGGCCCGGCGCCAATCCATCTGGTCGGGGCGATTCACATCGCGCATCGCGTCGAACGTATAGTGAAGCGCCATACGATCACGGAGCGGAAAGCCGGTGTGCCGGGTTGAGTCCGCATAACAGGCTGCCATGCTGGCGTAGCACGAAACGATATCGACAAGTGTGATCTCGGCACCGCCCAGCACCAGAGACAGACCGTACTGGTCCGCCGGCCGATTGAGCGATGCAAATCCCGCACGTCGCAGCGTCTCGGCGAAACGACTCACGCCGAACTCTTTGAGCAGATGCACATTCGGAATGTTAAGCGACTGCGCGAGCGCCTCGTCGGCCGCAACAGATCCAGCGTAGGCGCCGTCGAAGTTCTTCGGAGAGAATCCCCCGAAATCCATCGGCACGTCGGGCAAGAGCGTGTGCGGCAGAATCGTACCATCTTGCAAGGCTGCGGCGTAGAGCAACGGTTTGAGGATGCTGCCCGATGAGCGCGGCGCCCGGGCGATATCGACCCATTTGCCGTCGCGCTCGAACGTCCTATCGCTGTTGCCGCAGTAAGCCACGACTTGCCCGCTTTCGACCTCGATGACGACCGCCGCCAGATCGCGCACGCCCGACAGCCGCAGTTCGCGGCTCCAGCGGGTCGTGAGCTCTTCGACGCGACGCTGCAGCGGAAGGTCGATCCGCGTGGCTGTCCGTCGGCCATGGGCTGTGCGGTCATACTGCTCGACCAAGTGTGTGGCATATTGCGGCATTGGATATGGGACGCCGATCAGAGGCTCCCCGACCGCCAGCGCATAATCCTCGTCTGACAATTCCCCCTTCTCCTTCAGGCGTTCCAGCAGGCGGTTGCGCTTGGCGAGCAGCGCATCGCGGTTTTTGGCGAGGTGGATGGCCGAAGGGGCATTCTGCAGCACGGCAAGCGTCGCGGCCTCGGCCCACGTGAACTCCGCACCGTCGTCGCCCAAATAGCGCCATAAGGCGGCATCTATCCCCACGACATTGCCCCCGAACGGTGCGTGCGAGGCGTAGAGACGCAGAATCTCCTTTTTCGAATAGCGCCACTCCAGACGTGTGGCCATGAAGATTTCGACCGCCTTCTGCCAGAGTGTGCGCGGACGGCGGCGCGACAGGCGGATGACCTGCATCGAAAGCGTGCTGCCGCCGCTTACGACATGCCCGTTCCGCAGGTTCTGCCATGCGGCGCGGCCCAGTGCCCGCAGGCTGACGCCCGCATGGCGGTAAAAGGAGCGGTCCTCGAACTCGACAAGCGCCCGGACGAACTTCTCGGGCAGTGTGTCGCAGGGTGGAAAGCGCCATTGCCCGTCGTCGGCCACGCGGGCGCTGAGCAGCTCTCCGCTGCGGTCGGTCACGACCGTCGAGTAGGCAACGTCCTCGAACAGCTCGCGCGGCAGGCAGAAGAGCCACAGCAGCAGGATGCCCCCTACCGCTGCGAACATACCGTATCGGCACCCGTGTCTCATTGCGCTACCTCCGTCCGTCCGTTGGCCGTAATGGCCCGGCACTGCGGGGCGTACATATCTTCGCATACCGCAGGCGGCACGGCGAACCGTCCACAGTAGGCTGCCTGCAAGCGCGCCGTGAACCGCTTGCTCTGCCCCGCCGCAAGTGGAAAATACCAGCTTATGCGGTCGTCGCGGATATCCGTATGGGCGGCTTCGGCCTGCTCTACACCGCTGACCAGCCGATCATTCCAGATCTCCCAGCCCGATGGCACGGCAAAGGTCAGCGCCATCGACTCGGAGGCCGTGGCATTCTTTTTCACTTCAATCTTCGCCATAAACTCTTCGCCCTGGCGAAGACGTTCGGCCGTCACCGCACGGCCCTGCAAGTCGGTGTATCGTATGGAAAGCGTGACGCTCGAAGCCGATGCCGGAATCGTTTCGTCCGCACCCGGGCGGCGCTTGGTCAGTAACGACACCGTCAGCGGGCCGTCACTGCAATTTTCTACCGTTACGACGCCCTTCGACGGATCGAGCGAAAGACACTTCACGTCGCGTATGTCGCGAATATCGAGCGGCGTTTTGTCCGACTCGCAGACAATCGCTCTGCAGCTTTCCCCGCCCGCCATGTCGGCCAAGCATCCCATCGCCGTGCTGACAAAGGCCACCTCCTGCGTCGTGCAGCCGGTCGCCGAGAAGTCGGAGGCCATACGCCGGGCCAGCGTGAGTGCCCGGTCAGAGTGTCCGGCCAGGACCCACGTTTCGACCTCCAGCGCCAAATCGCGCAGCGGCGACCAGAAAGTTGCATAGCTGCCGTTGACAGAGAGCACGCCGTCGGCCCGTTCGAGTAATTTGGCTGCTACCTCGTCGCGGCCGGCTACCGCATAGACCGCCGCCAGACGAAGCAGGGCCTGATGCGACAGCTGCTTCGATTCGCGCAGCTTGTTCATCGCAGCCGTCGGCTGTTCGCCGGCAAGCGCCAACGTGTAGAGACGGTAAGCCTGTAGAAGGTCAGCTGCACGGTCGGTTGTGTGGCGATAGCGGCGGGCGGCATCATGCTGGTATTTTTTCCAGCGGTCGTAGCTCTGTGCGGAGACAGTGAAACCCTGCCGACGGGCTTCGGTCATCACCGCCCCGATCATCGAGGTCGCCCAGTCGTGCGCCTCCGCATAGCCCGGCCAATAGGCGAATCCGCCGTTGGCGAGCTGACGCAGCTCAATGGCCTTGAGCAGGCCGGGCAGCGCCTTTTCCGCTCGCTTCCGTTCATCCTCTCCGAGGAAACGGCGGGCGTGGAGCATATATATTGCCCGCGACGAAAGCTGTTCGGTGCAGAGATGGGCATAGTTCTCGACGAATGCGAATGCGCCACCGAAGTCGATGGTAGGCAGGGCGGCAAGCTCCAGACGGGCCTCGCCCTCCGTAAATTCAGTCCATTCGAAAGCGTATCGCTCCCCGCTTCGGAGAGTGCGGCTTTCGGAGGTGATGATGTCGGGCAGCGGATTGCGCACCTCGATATGCACCGTCTCTGCCACCGACTGCCCACCGCCGCGGGCAGTAATCGTCACCTTGGCCCGGCCTCTCTTCGTCTTGTCGCAGATGAGTTCGAAATCAGTCAACTGTTCGCCCGGTGTCGCGAATGCGAGCGTCCGTTGTTTCGTTCCGGCAACCAACAGAGGGCCTTCGACTGCAACCGAGACCGTAACGTCCCGTATCTCCTCCGCCGTCGCGAAAACGTTGACCGGCATCTTCACCCGGTCACCGCAGGCGAGCGTCCGCGGCAGCGTGGGCAGAAGCACCAGCGGCGAGCGCACCGCAACCGTTTTGTCGGCATGACCGTAACACCTTTCGCGCGCCGCAACCGCCATTACGCGCACCGAACCCACGTACATCGGCAGCGTGATTTTATGCGTTTTCACACCGTTCCGCAAGGTGAACGGGCCGAGGAACTGAACCACTGGATTGAACCGCTTCTCCTTGCCCGCCGCCCGCCGCAGTGCCTCGTCGCCTCCGATGCTCAGAATCGGCGTGAATCTGCCGGCAAAGGTCCTGATCACCTCATCGTACATATCCCAGGTCCGAACGCCCAGCACCTCGCGTTGGTTCATCGCCTGCCACGGCTGCGGGGTCTTGAACGCCGTGATGTCGAGCAGCCCTTCGTCCACGATGGCCAGCGTATAGCTCATCGGCTTGCCGTCACGTTCGCGGATACGGATCGAAAACTCCTGCTGCGGACGGATCTCGTCAGCAACCTCGATCTCAGGATGCAGGATGGTACGGCGGTCGATCACTTCAGCCCCCTCGATACCGTACATGCGGATGGGCAGATCGTTCGCAGTCTGCGCGTGCGGTTGCAAAAGCGTGGCATGAACGTAGAAATTAGGAGACATCTCCCACGTGACGGGCATTTTGCAGGCGGTTTCCCGATCGGCGGAGGCCTGCACCCAGCGGCGCGAGAGGACCCGCGACCCGTTTTCGACCGATAGCAGCACGCGCCCTGCGGACGAACGAGGCAAGTAGATCGTGGCGGTCTCGCCCGCCTCGTATCGGCGCTTGTCGAGCGAAAAAGAAAGCATCGTGGCGGCCGTCGGATCACTCTTGCCCGAGTGTACGCGCCAATCGGGCCAGTCGATATAGACCACGCCGCCCGTCGCATGACCGCCCTGCGTATCGCGCACGAAAACCAGATATTTGCCCCATGCAGGATAATCCAGACGGAATGGCACTTCGGCTTTACCCTGCACTGTATTCAGCGTACTTGATGCAATGACCTCGGCCGAGGTCCCCTGTACATAACGGTTCAGGTCGAAGGCCGAGCCTTCCCACCACCAACTCCAGTCGAGACGGTAGATCTTGTATTCCAAGTTTCGTCCGGAGAGCGGATTGCCGTCGGCATCGACCGTCACGACAGGAAACCGCAGGTCGCAATCCGTTTCGAACTCCCTTTCTCCCAGCGCGATGCCCACATAGGTGTCGTAGGGCGAATAACGCACCGGCTTCGACGTCAGGCTCTCGTTGCCCCCGGCTTCGGTGACGCGGGCAATCAGGTTGGCCTGCAACATTCCCAGAGCCGATTCGGGGATCGGAAGGTAGTGTTTGCACGAAATCCGTCCCAGCGAGTCGAGCCTGCCCGAGAACACCTCGTGCTTGGCGTAGGAAAAGTTCCGGAGCGGATTGGAAAACACGTAATTGGCGTAACGATCGAACGGCTGTGGTGTGCCGTAGAGCGACATCTCGACCTTCGCCTGCAATCCGGCGGCCACGGGGCCGGTCAGCCAGTGCGCTTCGAGGTCGATTGTCGCGCAACTCGTGGCGCGCAGCACCTCGGGAGAAGCGATCGCTATCTTCAGGCGGTTGGGTTTGATGGTCTCGATACGCACCGGGTGGTGGAATGTCTGTCCGCCGACCTTGAACCGCGCATCCCACTGTCCCGTCAGGGCATCCTCGCCGGTGCGTGTATGGAATACGTAGATGCCATCGACGCTTTCGGTAAGCGTCTGGCAATCGTAGAGTTGTTCGGACGGGGTGTAGAGCTCCAGCGTCACGGGATGGTTCTTCGGCAGGGCCCGTTGCTTGTCCTCGACAATCAATGTCAGATGTATCTCGTCGCCCGGCCGCCATACGCCGCGCTCGCCGTAAACGAAGCCCTTGACACCCTGCGGGGTCTTCTTGCCGCCGACGTCGAACCGGCTCGTAGAGAGTTCATGCCCGCCGTTGATCTTCAGATAGGTGGTGGAGATGCCGTCCGAGGCCGTCACCACGAAAGGATTACCGTCAACCTCGAAATCGGCGAAACCCCGCTCATCGGTCCGGGCTGCGCCGATCTTGCGCATTTGGTAGTTGTAGGCCGTGACCCGCGCCCCGGCCCGCGGCGCGGCGGTCACGAGGTCTGCTACGGTTGTCCAGAGCCGGTCCCCCTCCGCACGCTTGACAATCAGACCGAGGTTCGATGCCGTGAGGTTGTATTCGGGCATACGATCGGAGCACATATAGTAGCTCGCTTTAGAGGGGTCGTCGCGATCTTTCCATGAGTAGTCCTTCCAATCGTAATCCGGAGCTGGGCGACTAATCCACGCATTGTCCGTGTCCCAGATTTTACGGTCGTTTTCCGTCAGGCCGGAGGTTAATGGAAAATCTTCGGTCTCGGTTCGGTCATAAAGTGAATAGGCCCTGCGGAATGAAAGCCGGATGTTGTAGACCGCTTCGCGTTCCTGCCGGAAAAGGCTCTTTAGGTCGAGCGAGAAGTTCTGCCACGTGTGCAGGTCGAGCGATCGGTCCTTGTCGAGACGCACTGTCTGCCGATAGATCAACCGTCCGACGCGTCGTAACCGATAGGTTTCGTCGATTTCGTTCTCCTGCAGGAAAGCCATTACGTTATCGGTGTAAATCTTGACCACCTCGACATCCACCGCGGCAAGATTAACAGCTCGGAACGGCAGAGTGAGGTTGCTGTTGTCGGGCAGGATCGTGCCGCTGAGGGGAATTTCGACAGCGGGCGGAATCACCTCCTGCGCGAAGTGTTGCTCCACCTCGCTGCTCAAAGAGAGCCCATCGCGGTTGCGGAGCAGGTTGGAGATGCGAAGCGTGAGGTCGGTCAGTCCGTTCTTCTCGTAGAAGAGTTTCACATTCGTGCCGCTGCGCTCGATGCGAAGCCGGTCGATACGGTCGATCGAGATCAACCCCTCCAGTTCCTGATCGGCGGCCAGCGGGGAGCTGAACTCCAACTCGATGTAGGGCTGTGCCGCCTCGTGCCGCTCGGCCGAGAGCAGTTTGAACTCCTTGACTCCGGGTACGATGATTGTTTGCGGTTCGGGTGCATCGAAGCCCAATTTCGCGGCATCGAAGGAGAGGTGCACCCGTGTCTCCGTCTCAAGCCGTTTCAGTTGCGTAAGGGTGAAGCGAAAAACGGTCGGCTCGTCGGTCGGCTCAACTATAAAATGGGCCGGAGTCCCCTGCATGTCACAATGCAGCAATGCTGCATCGACTTGCGACGCTTCGACCGGTTCGCTGAAGGTGATTGCCCCCTCGGCCCGCATATACCGTATATCGTTCGGATCGACCCGCACGCTTGTGATCTGTAATTGGGTTTCCCTCTTTGCCACGGTAAATGTAAACGCAAAATCCCCGAGCGAATCGATTTGCGTAAGTTCCGACATCCGTACATGGCATGCATATTCGCGACCGGGGTGCAAAGCACCCTCTCGGGGAACGAATTCAAGCGTGCGTCCTTCCACCAGATATAGTTCGCCCTTTATGCGGGGTGAGAAATGCAGCATACCGTCGAGCGGCGTATCCGGATAAAGGTGTCGCACGTTGTCGGTCAGTTCGATTCGGATCGGCGTGTTCGCGGAGATGCGCTCGGGCGAGTAGCCTGCAATCCATTTCATCGCCTCGGAATCGCTCATTGTCTTCGGCGAACAGGCTGTCATGCCGACCGCCGCAAAGCCGGGAAGAAGGAGGTTGAATAAAATTCTTTTCATCGGTTTTATACTTGTTTTTCGTGTTTGCGCACTATGCTGCAAGTACAAAACTGATAAAAAGAAACAATACAGCCGAGCCTTTCGGACCCGACTGTATGAAACGGTATCGAGGGTGTATAAAGTGGTATGCTGACTGCGATTTGAACCGTCGCTATCGCCTACTCAATATGCATTAGGCATAGCGTGTGTTTATCACATGTTTCGAGGAAAAGTTTCTTTTCAGGGTGAGTGCGAATAGATAACACGTAAAAATTATATATTTATAAATTTGTTTTTTTATGTTTTTTATTTATATAGTTGAAAACTATTAATGTAACAATTGTTATTAATGATAACCATGCAATTAATAATGCCCGTTCGTCTTTTAACTTGTTTTCGTGAATATAGCGAATTTTATGAATAATAGGCTCAGTTTCAGCTATATAAACATAGTACGACTGACTAGTAATTATGCAATATAACGGATTACGAATTGAATCCCATGGGTTATATTTTCTATAATCTTCACCTAATTCAATCTTAAAATACTCATTTTCGCATGTCGCGACTTGGCTATGGATGTATTTATCACTCCCTAAAATAAAATTATTATAAAATGGAGATTTAGGATTATTCGTCACATAATCAAAGGAATCACTCATAACTTTTGTGATGGATTGATGTTTGGTACTTTTAAAACCAATAGCATATGGAAATATTATCGAATATGACAAGCATAAATCAGATTGGTTAAAATCTATTTTGGTAGATATTAAATTCCAAGGAGCTATATTTCTTAAAGGCCAATCTACATATAGAGGATGAGTCGTTTTTAATTTGTAATATATTGAAATATTACTAAATAAACGATCCCAGTCACGAGATTGCCAATCTGTCGTTGGAACAGTATCTTCCGCAAACATTGGATAATCATTTTTGTCCATTGCTTTACCAATATCAACACACCAATTGAGTGTATCAAAAGCATTCAACAATGTAGTTTGGATTTCATTTCGTAACCGATCAATCTTTTTATTGACATAAATCTCAATCGCTATTATTGTTAATACTACAGCGCTAATATAACACCCAAGAAAATACAAACTTATTTTTTGCTTTTCCATAATATGTTATTATAACTACTAATAATCATTTCCGTCTTCTCCAAACGATATAACTTGTATTCCTGGGTAGGCTGCGGCTGTTTTCGAAGCCGAACTCCACACGATTGCCGTCGTCGTCCGTAGCCCAGCCGTAAGAGGTCGAGCCGACCAGATAGATCGCTTGCGTCACGCCGAGGTCGACCAATGCCTGTGCGAAGTCGTGGAACGATTCGGGCGAGGAGCAGTCGACCATCATGATTTCGCCCCGGCGGTCGCAGATCGCACGGCGGATCGACTTGTTCTTCGGCTCGTTCTCGACCAAGCAACCATTGTCGACCAGTGGGTATTGGCGGAAGAAGTAGCCGCCCTTTTCCGTTGCCTCCTCGAACAGTGGCGAGTTATCCGCCACGCCGATCGTAATCCGTCCGTCGATAACGGCGCAATAGCCCTTTTTCGACAGCCCCCACGCCAGCGGTTCGCCCTTCAGGACGAATGCCCCGACAATCTTGCGGTTGTCGCGGCGAATGTCGGCCGCCTGCGCCGCAAAGACGATAGTTGTATCATTCTTGTCGAGCCGCCCGACGTGCAAGATCATCTCTGCGTTGTGAGGAATATAGATGCGCAGAGGAATGTCGTTGATCACGGTGTCGCGGATTTCTGTAAAGCCATGGGCGAGAGAATCTACCTGGCGTCCCAACCGCCGTGAGATATTCGCTGAGGGGGAGGTGACTTCGGCATGAGGTTCGAAATAGGTCTCCGGTTCAAGAACTTCCATAGTTCTTTTGTTGCTATTGAGTGTGAGAAACACCCCGACAGCAACACCGAGCAGTGCAATGGCGAGCGCTATCCACCGGTCAGGTTCCCATCGATGAGGCTCGTTATTGTCGCCTATAATGCGAATCTCGTCGTCTCTTATCTCTTTTTCATCTTTCATACTATTTGGCCCCCTTTTCTAAAAGCTCCTTCAACTGCTTAAGTGCCTCTTTCGATGCTGCTACGGAATGGCTGAATGTAGCCACGTTGGAAAGTGTCAGTTTTTGTTTCGGCACATTGATGTAGTAAATGTAGGAACGGTTTATAATCAGGCTCTTGCCTATGCGGATAAAGATATTTCCATCCGCACCAAGCTGCGAGGCAATTAATTTTTCGATCTGTCCTAACTGGAACGAGAGCATTCGCATTTCACCATCGGCTTGCACAAGCGTCGAGTAGTTGCCATCCGAAGAGATATAGACGATGCGGTCGGGTGCGATACGCACCAGATCGCTCGAGGTGGATATGATCAACTGTTTCACCATTATTACACTCTCGTAAGCAAAAGTAAGGAAGTTTTGAATGGAGGTCAAGAAATACCGCTGTCAATGTATGAAATAACGGCAGGAGTGTATCAAATCTTCGTTGTAATCTTAATCAATTGTTATTGCAGATGTATTCCAGAATTAGTTTCATTACTTTATATGCCAGATACCCAAGTCGTATTTAGCCTCAACGCAATTCTCGATACTATCAGGAAGGGTGGAAAAAAAGTCGATCCCCGTCAATTGCTCAATCTCATCAACGGCTCTTGCATAAAAACTCAACTTACGATTCCCGGCTTTATTCTCAAAATAAAAACCGATACTTTCAAAACCGGTTGATGTTTCTACCAGCAAGACTTTGTAAAAGCCATCAGGAATTGTCACGCGATTGTGTCCTATACATCCATATTGAGCCTTTCCAATTATCGCTCCACAAGCGATGTATATCTTTTGGTAGTATTGAGTAAGAGCGCGGCATTTTTCTTCGAGGTCTTTCCAGTCACCACCATTTAGATTCGGATTCTGCGGGCAAATATTCGTAAAGTAAAAGGATTCATCCATTGCCTGTTTACTCCATTTCATATCTCCTGCAGGGCACATATGCCCCTTGTCCCAACCCGAATTTTTATAATCCCCGTTATCGGCTTGTATACCCTTCACATCGGGGTCTTGATTAAACTTTCTCGCACGAGGTGTAGTTCCTTGCACCTTTTCGTTCGTCAACTCGTACGCCACCCAGTTAGCAAGTCTGGTGGCCGTATTAAACGATACGCTATAACCTACATGGGTGATTATTTGTTCTCGTTGCTTATTGAGAAAAATGGGGATTTCAATTTTGCCGGAATATTCCTGAACTTCATTTTGCCCATTTTGAGGTATTGGCTTATTAGATGCTCCAAATGACGATGAGGTGGGTTGTGCATATGAAGATACTGTAGAACCTCTATCTTGACGGTTGCAAAGAGCCTCCTTTGTTCCACTATTACAACTGATCAGCAATCCTGCAACCATGAATAGCCCGAGCCTCATCATAATTTCCTATTGATATTTAATAACACCTGGCTTGGGGATAATATGGATTACAAACCGCTGATTACTCGTATTGCCCCAGATATCGGGCAGATTGCGAAATTTACTATTTTGTCCACTACCGGAGATAATCACTTCGCAAGGAAGACTATCAAATTTAATATCATTTTGTACCCAATATTCAACAAGAGCTAAAGCCCTTTCATAGCTCAGTTGATAGTTGCGTGTGTAATTATCCTTTGAACTCTGACCCTCTACTATCAGCATATACTCTGCTTGCGGAATATCTTGTTTGGCTTTGCGAAGGAACTCTTGTATGGCGCGTCCTGCATTGAGCAGTTTTTCCCTATCCTCTATAGAAATATCCTCAATTTTTGAACTCAATGTTTTAAATGAAATATTCACATTTTTTAGAGTGTGGCGTTTGTACTCACTAACATATTCAAAATATTGAGCATCAATATTCTCAATAGAATTTTCGAGTTCCTTAATTTTCTTCAACTGCTCTTTCGTTACATCTCGCTCTTTTCCGATTTTGACAACCTCTCGATGCAATAATGCAATTGCCAATATAAACAACATTAGCATGACAAAGAACAGATTTGTCATGAGGTCGGAATAACTCGTCCAAAAGAAAGATTCTTTTTTCTTTTTAGACATTACGGCAACGTGTTGTAAATGTAGAAAACACAAGTACCTATAATTGTTAGGCAGGTTATAATGCCTACGATAACAAGTGACATCGGTAATTTAGTTCGCGTTTCCATTGGTGTCTCATTTGAACTAAAACCAGAAGCAAAATTATCGATGGCATGTGCCAATTGTTCAAGTAACCCATTTTCGCGATTACTAGATGAAGCATGTTTCGCAACAACCAAGAGCTCTGACATCTGCTCGCTTTGCCTTGAACTTTGCGAAACAAGCTGAGCCATACTTTCCTTAACATCTACCAGATTCCTCAGCTCTCCTATAATTTGAGTGGTTTCCGTAAGCTTTATAGAGAGGGCCTGCTGTTGCTCTTCCACAGCCTTCAAGAACTCATTATGCTCTTTGGCTGTTGCGTTTGTCAGAGCAACATATTGGTCATGAGTATGCTTTGACAACTCTTCCAAAGCCTGCTGCATAGACCAATCAATCTTACCAACCGACTGACTAATGACGGCCTTGCGCTGCTCGATCTGCTGCACTTCATCCATAAAGAACTTACCCATATTCTCAATGAGTTTTGTTCGGTCATAATGATTTGCCAGATGTCCATTTAAAGACTCTACACTTGTCAGATATTGATTAGACTGATTGAGAAATTCTTGCAGCAGAGTAATCTTGCCAGTGCACTGCTGCAACTCCTGCAGAACGCGAACATTTGCAGTTGCAATCTCGTTGATGCGAAGATTCTCCACTAAACGAAGAACCTCAGCCTGGCCTTCATAAGTCGTATTGATGCGTGAGAATACCTCATTGAGGTTCCTGGAATTCTCAGCAAATCCCTCATTAAATTTTGTTAAATTACGCTGCAAAATATCTAGGGTTTTAACCATACTGCTGTTCATTTGTGGTAACAGCTCACCCTGCATCCAGCTTAAAAACAAATTTTTACGATATTCATTATTTCTTGCTGCATTCTTTGATGTGGTAGATCCCCATATCGTCAAGAAAACACCAATAAAAGTGGTCAACATTGCAATTGCAACACCTCGCAACAAGTCTTTAATACCCGTAGCTCCTTGATCCTCGAATACCGGTCCTACGTTACTCGCCGTTTCTGTTGTTGGTGATGTAAGTAAAGAATCAATTCCGCCTCCAAATCCAAGTACGGCAACCCCAAATACAATACCGATCAACGTCCCACATAATCCCACATAAATAGGGAATGGTGAGGTTGCTTCAGCCTGCTCCTCGACTGCATCGCAATTACGATCTGTAATATCTTTTAAAATTACAAATTCAGCGGCGCCCTTGTTTTTGTTCAAGTAATTATTAATGCTTGATACAATGTCAGAAAATACAGAACTCGGTTCGATCTCCGAACTAATCCGTATTTGTACTGTATTACTATCCTCATCTTTATATGTAGAGAGGACTTTATCCAAATCCTTTGGAAAAATGTTTTTAAAGATCTGTCTTGTCTTTTGTGTCTGCAAAAAGAACTTAATTTGAATGGCTGCAGCACCAATGAGCAGAACTACTGATATTAATATATTGCCCATTTCTAAATTTAGCTAAATCTAATTTTTAATTTATTCACGACAGTCCATTTACTGCCATTATATACAACCTCTCCCTTCTCTATTGTTTGCAAGTTCGTACCTGAGCCCTCTATTTCGCAGCAATATTCTAAGAAATCTTTGCATTCCTGTACTTTCCCATAAGCTTCTCCATATACTTCAAAAATACCCTTATTAAGATTCTGAGGATTTATTGCTATAGAAAAAATACTTTGATCTGAGGGCTGTTTGCTGACTTCATAGAATGTTTCTTCATCAACATCGTAAGATGATGCATACAGCTGCTGCACTTCATTAGAGGGAATAGAAGTCGTATTGGCCGACGTTTGAAGAGATAGGCGTTTCTCAACTTTTAGCAACACAGTTTCAACTATATCATTGAACATTGCCGTTGAGATTTCTGCTTGAGGAACATGTGAATTGTTCCGATTTTCCGCTATACACTTGCGATATATTCCCAGAATGTAGTTATTAATTCGGTTACTATCGCGAACAATATTGACAACCAAATCTTTAGTTTCTTGACTATATTTTCTTTGTTCCCTTCTTTCTTTAAATGGTGTGCAAACTTTCCGATATAGCGATATAGTTAGCCATGTCGCTATAATGCTCATGACAAGAGCTATGATGGCGATAATCATCTCTTGATTTTGAATTGCGGTTTGTATTATATTCTCCATAGAGGCTTTTATTTGATTTGTCTTGCCAGATTACTTAGCATCGCAACAATTGGATAAAAGAATAGAGTTTCCTCTATTTCAGCCTCTCCGTTTGCACCCCAAGATTCAAGCTCCTCGTACTTCTGCTCAAGCCCCTGCTTGGTATACTCAAGAAGGTCTGAATTACATATCTCTTTCACTTTGCTAACCAGGCTTGCATCAGCGGCCAAATTGTTGACAAAGAAGTTCTTATTCGCAGAATTTATCTCAAAAATGAATTCGATAAACTTGGAAACATGATCTGCGATGGATTGAATCTGCTCTGCTTGAATCTGCTTATATTGATAGCCATGCGTTAGTTCATAACTGTTTGTACCCAGCAATGAAACTTTGATATTATCAACAGCCTCAAATGTCAGGTTGTTACGATAGGTGATACCTCCTTTACACGTAGCGAGTTTCGGCTCTTTGTCGAAAATAATATCTAACTTGGTATTCAAATCAGAATACTTCGTACCATACACTTTCTCAAAGATCAGTGATGCAAATTTCGCTACGGTGTCATTATTAGGTGAAAGCACAGCTAATGTTTTCGAGCCGTTACCACTAAATGCTAATGTCTGTGGAAGAGCTATTCCCGTTGCTTTCATCATATTAGCAACATAATAGAGAACCGCGCCATAGAACATGATGAATACATATTTGTATTGATCGTTGTGCGAAAGCATCGCCAAGAAGTCAATCGGCACATTCTTCTCTTTAATAGTCTTGTTGGTCGCTAGGGAGAAAAAGAAAGCTATAATATCATTGGAATTATCGGAATTTTCAATGGTTTTGAAAGCATCGATAATATCGCTCATGCCTTGATTACTGTTTAGGATACTCAAGACATCTCCCTTAAATCCATTGACAAATCCATTGGTATCTGCTGAGAAATTATACCCGTCTCCAAAGATTGAGTTTGCTGCGAATCTGAACGAAGACAATATCTTCGGGATATTCTCTTCTACGACATACACATCAGTCGTACCGCCTCCAATATCAATCGTTACGACATTGGACTTGGCACCTCTTTTCTGCTTGTAATAATAGTATGGGGCAACAGATTCAGACATCATCACAAGATTGGTTTGTGGATCTCCCGCAAAATATTTCGTGTAGAGGTTTGCCCATATCGTGGCAAATGCGTCGCATCTTGCCTTCGTCATACTTACGGGATAGAACCATACAATCTTCGTTGCCGCCAAATTGCCTCCATTCATTAAGACCTTATTTCGTATGAGGAAGAACAGATTGTCCAAGTACAAACGTACACGGTCAGATTCCTTGTTGTTCCATTTGATATCTGTTTTTATCTTATTATACGGAGGAATAGCAGCCTTTTCATATCGGAATGGAATGTTGCCATCCGCTAAACTATCGGTTTGCCGTTTGTAGTCAATATTGATCCATTCTGCAAATGCAGTTCTCATCGGGAATGAATAATCATCTTCCGCAGCAATAGTATCAGGAATAAATGCGTCTGCAAAAGCGTATTGGATATCTCGATCAGCACCATAGTTTTGGTGCATTCGCTGCATTTGCTGTTCATTTTTGGTAATATCAAATGCATGAGATGTTGTGCTGCCATCGATTGAGTATTCGATATGTGTATTTGTTGTTCCAAAATCCACCGCAAAAGAGAACTGAGTCGCATTTCCCATCTTGTTGAATTTCGGAATGATGACATTGTTTGCTGAGTCTACCTCAACAAATATGCGATTAAACGAGGACTCCAACACATAGGATTCGACACTACATAACGGTGCTGGTTCTCGGCGAATAATATGCGATTTCACGTTGCAAACCGTATCACCAGCAAACGTCAATTTATGCTGTTTACTTTTACTAAAGAATGCTACCCGATAGTATGGATTAATCGGTTCTTTGAATTCAATCAAAGGCATTACTCCTAAACCAAATCGTCTTTCAACAACGCCACCTTGATTGTTATCCTCGTCAGGGGTATTATTCTTCAGATACTCTCGTTCGTATTTAATGTATCGTGATTTCTGAATCGGAATTCGTAAAGTCACAACAACGCTACCTCCAGCCAATGGCCGCATCTCAATCATTGGCGTACCATCTGCCATTGTCCCCATAAGTTCTGCGACAGTGAAAAACTCAAAGAATCTACTGGTTAAGGGCAAAAGGAACGTCTGTTTTTTGTCCTTGATGTTTCCATCAAAGAACGCGTCCGTTAATTCATACGGCATTGATATAATTGAGGGCTGTAAGAAGTCTCCAATAGTCAGATATGGGTACTTGTCTGCTGTATGAGGCAAAACTCGCTCACAGATTGATGAATTATCATAATAGGGGGCATGATTCTGTTTCTCCCAATTATCCTGCACATAACGTAGGCTAATATAATCATTCCCTTGCTTGACGGGCAATACAAGTGGCATCTTACCTTCATAAATGCTGGACTGAATAGTAAAGTCACTTTGTATATCATTATCACAACTGGTTTTTTGGTGGAAATTTATACCAAGGACTTCTACCGTATTTCCATCCAAGGACAACAGAGGATAATTTTCGATGCTATTCTCATCGAGAGATTCAATAGCATCCTTCTGGTCGTCACGGAGATAACGAAAACTTTCCTTTATATACGCATAAAATTCGGGGAATACTTTTGCGAAGTTTTCTCGGCCGTAATTGTATATAAGAGCCCACAGGTATTTCTGGAATTCGAAATCTCTCTGGTATAGAGGTGCATATGCTTCGTCAAATGGCTTGTCTTTCCCACTTGACTTCAATTCATCAGAAGCATAACTCAAGTCATTTGAAGAACTGATAAATAATGTCGAAGGAGATGTCGCTCCAATAATATTCATTTGTGCAGGACGATTTTTACCCTTGTAATTTAAGAGGTAAATACGCTGCATCTTGTCGAAATTATATGTCGCTGCGTCTTGAGTTAAAAACATCTCAAGAGTCCGACCAAGGATCTGATGTTCTTCGACCGGACTATTACAAAGCCTATCTAACTCTCGCTCTCTATCCCATACAATGAGTTCAAGTTTGTTGGATAATTTCTCGTAATTAAAGAATATCTCTCCCACATCGAGACTATCAGATACTATTTTATGATAGATAGTATCGCCCTCAAGTTGGCAAGAATCACTTATAGCTTTAAATGCCGTTTTTGCGAGGTCAATGCGTGCAAAAGGAGACGGGATTGATGTAATCTCCTTCTTCGCAGTTAAACCTGCTGGATCCTCTATCTGGTTGATGACATCCCTGCCATATCGTTTTGAGATACCCCAATCGATTATATTATCATTAGACTCTTTATGTAGTCTTAGTACCTTTGCCATAATTAGATATTGTATTTGCGTTCAACTAATTTCTTTGTTGCACGGTAAAACAATTCGATGAATTTTTGTTCTCGCGCAGCTGACTTATCCCATTTACTCCAATTCGAGTTGAGGGTGCTGTCACATAATGCATAGTTGGATGCAAGAGATCCAACCTTTGCAGGCTCTTGTCCTGCAATCATATCAAATAGCGGCTTAATACGCTCCACATTAAATGGCTTAAAGGCGCGATTATTATCGACCATTTCTTGTAACCACTCTTTGTAGTTATCAAGTAAGTCGAGCAAATCTTTGTAGAAATCATTGGTAAAGAATGAACTATCCAGCTCGTTATCTATTGCCCAAGGCTGATGCTTATACTCTGTTTCACATTCATTGATAAGGTACTTATACATCAGAAGCAATTGGGTCATCGGCTTCTGAATAGCACCTTTTGTTTCTCGGCCAAGGTCGCTAAATATAATCTGCGAAATATTAACATTGTTAGTATCCAGGCCGTACTCGTAATGCAATGTTTCTCCTGCCAAATCATTGTCAGGTGTTGCTGCAAACTTCAGAATAGCCAATGCTGAACATAACTCGATAATATGAGCATTGTTCCTTTGCTCTGATCCACCGTCATGATTCTCATAAGATGCAGGGATATTATCGCCGATATAATACAAAGCATTGATACCACCGTTTGCACTGATGTTATGCTCATAGTACGCCAAAGCAGATTTTGTCTTTGATATGAATGTTGAAGAATCAACTCCGCTATTTTCATCTTGTGAAACACTAAAGTATGGAAGGACTGTCACAGCTCCTATCATTGCCTTGCTAATTAAATTCCAGCTTTGAGAACTTTTGTCGGAACGAATGGTCTTGAGCAACAACGGGAAGCCACTTGCACCCGTGCCCCCAAAGATCGAACTTATGATAAAGATACGATCTCCTTGCTGGAATCCGTTTGCAAAATCCTTGTACTTTTGAGAATTTGCAAATTGATTGAGGACAACACTTCCGATATTCGGATTTCCTTTAAAACCGACCTTCATATCTGAATTGAGATTCTTCTCGGAGAATAACAGACTGACCAATGCGTGATTTGCTTTGTTCAGCTCATCAATTTTGATAAAGTCTTTAAAGAAACAATCCCTTGTGTTTTTTAACGGAAACCCAAAGTCCTCCATTCCTTCGACGGGACGTATCTCCGTTTTGAAGAATTTGTTTTGATCCGCTGTGGAGAAATCCAACTTACTCCTAATTGACATATAGTTATTCATAGCTGCAACGGTCCTCGTCTTGTCTGCAGCAGAATCATCGGGATCTATAATAATAGGTACAATGGTATTTGCGGCACATTCCACACCACTGGACAACATCATAGTCAGAGCCTTCAATACACGGGATCCAGTCCCTCCAATTCCGAATACGTATAATTTACTCATCCTTATTATCTGTTAATGCGTGTAACAATAGAAGTCCACGGACAGTGTTTGCAGTTCTTGCTCCAATGTCTAAATACAATGGAAAACACCAAAAATATAATGATTGCCAGAATCATATTGTATAATCCGAACATAGAAGCATTCAAAGAACCGATTCTCTCGATAAGACTTGGGGCTATACTTTGGCTGACAATATCTGCATTTACTACCTGATACCCCCAAACAAAAGCTGATACACCAACTATGACAAGCATAATGAGCCAACTCCACCAACGGTTGAATCTGGGTGAATTAAGCACGTAGTAAAATAGTAAAAAAGCAAGTAGGCAGATTGCAACCGTACTTATAAAAATAGAGGGGAACTGATTGTAATCGGGTCTAAAACCCATCAATGAGTCATCCCATCCCTTTAAGTGGTCATACAATTCAGCACCATACACATTTTTCAGTTTGTAGAAAAAATCGAAAAACTCCATATCCTAGTTTATTTTAAAGTCCATAACTGCATATATACCATTCGATCTTGCAGTAAATGCTTGCTGGATTCCATCGAACATATATTTAAGACCATAGGTCTTACGCTGATTTGCGTCAGTAAAATTTGAATCATCATCATCGGTAAAATCATAGGCCCATTGAGGAGAGGAGCAACGAACTGCCACAGATAAGTTCCCTTGTGGAATAGGACCATCTGTTCCGAGAATAATATTGTGGGTTGCAGGTGACGAAGGATTTGTATTTCGTGCGATCTCGATATACCACTCTTCCGAATCTTGTTTATTAATCAATCTGGAGTAATTATCGGCGTTCATTAAGTATTCATTTCCCAGCAAAAGTTCGAGAGATGTGAAATTAGCAGTTACCATAAATGCGAATTGCCCATTATTCCCTTTTTTTATTTTAGAGATTGCATGATCGGAATTTCTGTCAAAATCACCATTTACGGGGCGCGAAACAATGCTGTATGCCACTTGATCGACCGTTTTATTATATATACACCACTCATTTTGCACGCCTGCTCCGCTGAACTTTTCATTAGGAATAGCAACACGTAATTTGGCAATATTTAATGGATGGCCCATGACCCATATGTAATAAGGCCGCTCTCCTACATAGCTTCTAGGGCGATTTCTGTAATCATAGTATGTTCCATTGAAATTGGAATACAGCTGATACACAAGAATTGCCAATTCGGAATGCATTGCCAGATAGTCGGCAACACACTTTTTAATTCCGACCTGTTGATTGACTAGATATGCTTCTGGGGATTGAACACTACCCGGGGAAAAGATGCAATCAGATATAAACACCGAAACTGTATCATCATCTGTTTGCGCTAAAACCTGTTTGAAAACAGATGCTATATCGGTTGTTGCTGTATTTCCACCTGCAACATGAAAAGAGTTTGGAGTAAGTTTATGTATAAAGTTTGCTATTACACTGCCCTGGTCGATTATCTGACTATTGATAAAATGAAGGTTAATTTCGGAGGGAATACCTGAAATATCAATATCGCAGAGGTAGTTGTATACATCTTGCTGAAAAAGTGTCTGCCCTCCATTCACATAACCGTTCATGCTACCCGAATTCTCAAGATAAACATTGACAACGGGATGCTCTGCAATGGTTGTTGTTTGATTAACACCATTGTTTCCTTCAGGCGTTGGACTTGGTGAGTGTGTTGCACCTCCGCGACTACCTCCTTTACCTCCCATACAGGCTGAAAGGCATACCGCCAATGCACAAAGTCCTGACATTGCGGCAACGCTTAAACAATTCTTCATTTGCATACATTTGAGTTTCTGGTCTTTTGCAAACGAGAACTTGATGTTACCCTAGAGAAAATGGCGGAGTCGCGACACCGAAAAAATGGGGGTCTCTTCTCCTGCTCATCCAGAACTTGAATCTTTGCGACTATCAATAAGGATATACAACGCAACCAGCCCACGCCGAGATAAATATAAATTCCCACGCCAAAGGTATGTAGACATATATGCACCCACATGGACGTTATTGTTGCTGCACCACTTAGGATAATCAAAGTTGCGAAGTTTGAGTCCGGTAGATAACGTCAAGTAACGTCTTCAAATAATATATTTGCTCATCTTACCTATCTGTAGGTTAGCTGAACATGTACAAAATTAATATATTTTTTATATAAACTTTAAATTATTGCTAATAAAAATGTTCAAGAGTCAAATTCTCGTTTAAGTATTCTTGGGTAATTTTAAAATATTACGCTAATAAGAAGAATTTAAACCTGCAATTAGGCATCAACAAGCTTAAAGCTTTGTTTAAAGACTATTTAGAGGTCGTACATTTGTGCATTGTTAAACAATTGAATTAATTTTACAGTATCAAGCAAGGATCAAGGCAGATTTAGGGGTGGCAAAACCCGTGAGTAACGTTCGGTCCCCATGCTTTGCATCTCAAAACCGGAATTGCCGTTAGTCTGGTAAATCCAAAGCAGATCAAGCATTTTTCCCGGATGATGATGGCCGTTACCAAGACCGACGAGAAAGACGCCTGCATGATCGCCATGTACGGAGAGAAGATGAACCCTCCCATCTACAAAATGCCCTCGCAGGCAATCCTGCTGCTCAAACAGAAGAAGACCGTCATCCGTCAACTGCGTAAACAACTTGTTGCGTCAAAGAACCTACGTGGATCGCTCATCGTACTGCCTTATCGGGACAAAGCCTGTGTGCGGACACTGGACAAGACCATTGATTTCTTAACCAAGCAAATCGAGCAACTCGAAGCGGAACTGGCAGACATCGCATCATCCGAGTTTGATAAGCAACTCAAAGCACTGACATTCATCAAAGGAATCGGCATTACGCTCGCTACGGCGCTGATCCTTACGACCGGAGGGTTTACCTACTTCGATAATGCCAAGCAACTCTCCCGCTTCATCGGAATATGTCCTACCTATCAGCAATCGGGAACATCCGTAAATATCAAAGGGCATATAAACCGAAACGGCGATGAAAACCTGCATTCATTACTCTATGTTGCCTCGTGGTCGGCTCTGAGATCAAATGCGGTCTGTCGGGAATGTTATCTCCGATTAAAAACGAATGGGAAACCATCCAAAGTAGCTCTGATCGCTGTGGCCAACAAACTCGTTAGACAGGCTTTTGCCATTGCTACTACCGACTCAACCTATATCGACGGGTTTGTCTCGACTAAAAAATAATACCCTGTTCATTTTTTTACCTTTTTATTTGCTTTTCAATACAGTTCGTTACTCATAAACTGTTTTTTCAAACGTTGGCATTATAGAAAATTCTTGTTTTTAATTTCCAACTGTCATTTGGCCTATTTTTTCTCAAGTCAAATACATGCGGAGATAAAACAAATTACTATTTGAAAACATTCTTGAAATGTCTAGGTATTAAAGATATAACTGAACTTCTACTATTTATTGAATCCTGATATCGTTTGTCTAAATTTACAAAAGAGGCATAACATTCGTAAAAACACTTTAATACCTTGATTGTTTTTAACTTACGATTTAATTCTGTAACTTTACTTTATTCCCCGTTAGATATGGATTTCCGGTCTTAATTTATTAAATTATTCTGGAATCGACAACCTATTATAATAAGTCGATGCAAGTTCACTGAGTCTTTAGTTTCTTAAAGCCTTATTATCTCGGTTTATAATATTCCGTTAATGCTCTTCTGGATAGAGTTTCACCTGCATATTTCAATGATCTACCCTTAGTTTGTTTGTTAGTAAACCTCTATATTCCATACCAAAAATTTCACGCCCCAGGCAGTAGTTCCTGGGTGGGATTATAGTTTAATAGCAATACTTCTTTTGAAACTCTACATCTTTTGGTTATTTCCTTTCCTTGTCTCTACTATTTGTGTTGTCTGAGTATTATCTTGTAAGATTTCAATGAATCCCTTATGATTGGCTACATCTTGACGTAGAGTTTTTTCTTATTCAACTGTTTGGTTTGATTGCATTCAAAAAGAACAATACTTTCACTACACTGTGGCTGTGGGTAGCTGTTATCCTATTAATTTATCTGTCAGATTTTACCTTTTGCTCTTGAAAACTTCAGCTTGTTTTTCGTTCTTGTGATGCTTATAAATTAAAAACATTGCTACTAGGAGATATAGTCCCAATAGTATTATCCAATGATTGAGATATGGAATTTATTTACTATTTAGAGTTTTAGGTGTCCTCCCTAACTGTATCTTACTTATGAAAAGTTACGAAACCGTTATGCCTAATACAATAGGTGACATATGTAACTATCACACAAAATTTATCGATATATCAAAGGTTTTGATTTATCCAAATATTATACGTATCTTGGCAACAGTTATTTGAAACAAGGAAATTAAGTGCAATCGACTGAAAATAAACCGTTACCTTCTCGTTACCTATTCTCCTATATAAAAAATGTAACGACCCGATAAATCGAATCGTTACATCTGTTTAATCCCGCACTCGCAGGAGCCGGGTGGTTCTATATTGCCGGCGGGCTGTCCCGCCCGTTATGCGGCGGTTATTCGCCCTTGGCAGCTTTCCAGAGCGGGAAGTATTTGTCGTACTTCTCCTGAATGCCGGGTTCGTCGCGCAGACGGAAGCAGAGCTGCTTGAGCATGTCGAGCGTATTGAAGTCGTCGGCTTTCAGCTCGTGGGCCTTCTCGAACCACGGAATAGCCTCCATATAGACCGCATTGGCGGCTTTCAGGTCGGCATCGTAAGCGGCCTGACTGCTGTACTGCTTCTCGTTCATCACCTTGTTCATCTCGTCGGCCTTGATCGTGTAGAACACGCCCAGATAGTAGTTGCCTTCGAAGAGGTCGGGTTTCAGTTCGACGACCTTCCGGAACGATGCGATGCTTTCGTCGTACTGCTTCAGCGCGAAGAAGATACGGCCGCGGCCGAACCAGAGGTCCACATTCTCCGGATTGCTCTCGATAGCCGCGTCGATCAGCGCCACCAAGTCGGCGGGGTCGCCCACCGAATCCTCAGGATTGGTATAGAGCTGCACCAGACCGTCGAGAATACGCTCGTTCTTCGGGAACTTCTTGATACCGGCGACCAGCGCATCCTTGGCTTTCAGGACATTGGCCTTGTCGGCGTCCTTCTGGCCGTAATAGCAGTGGAAAAGGTAATAGTAGATATTGCCTTCCTCGTCGTTATAGCCCAGTTCGAGCGCCTTGTTCAGGTAATCGGCACCGATGACGAACGAAGCGGGGTTCGCAGCGCCGTCCACCGTGCGCAGGTAACCCGCATAGTAGAGCAGCGCGGGTTCGGGATTGCCGTGAGCGGGGCTGGACTGGGCTTCGAAAGCCAGTGCATAGGCGTCGGCGGCATCGGCGTAATTGCCGGTGTCGATACCCGTGTTGCCCACCTGCGAGCAGAAGTCGCTGATCTGCTTGAGACCCTCCTTGACCTTATCGGCCGTCTTGGGGTCCATTTCGTAAGCCTTGTTATAGGCTTCGATAGCCTTGGCGGGAGCGTCTTCAATCACCCACTGCGTCTGGCTCCAAGTCGCGATCTTGCCGTCCTTGATATATGCCGTGAACCAAGGATAGACCCAAGCCTCGTAGGGAACGTTGACGAGCGTCACCGATTCGGTCGAGGCGGGTTCGCCGACGGCCAGCTTGAGCATCGCGGCGTCCATATTGACGAAAAGGTTCTTCGTCGGTTCGATAGCCGCTTCGTAGAAGGCTTTGCCGCGGTTGATCCACGTCGCAGCCTTGGCGCCCTTCTTCGCATCGGCGATGTCGGCGTCGCTCTTCTCGATCTTGGATACAAGCGCCGACTTGTTTACTTTCTGGGCCTGAACGGCAGTAACTGCTACGAGAGCCACCGCAAGGACCGTCAAAAATACTTTTTTCATAACAGATTGAATTTTAATGTTTTAAAGTCATTTCTTCGTTACTCCTCCGCCGGACGGTCCGCTTCGGGAGTGGCGTCATTCCCGGTTGCAGCGACCTCTGCGGATTGTACTTCTTCGTCTTCATCGCCCGCTGCCGGCACGGCCATCACCGAAGCAATGGCGTCGCCCTCGCGCAGGTTGATGATACGCACGCCCTGCGTCGCGCGGCCCGCAAGGCGGATCTGCGACACTGCCGTACGTATGGTAAGTCCCGAACGGTTGATAATCATCAGGTCGTTGTCGTCCGTAACGGCCTGAATGGAGATAAGTTTGCCGGTTTTCTCCGTTACATTGATCGTCTTCACACCCTTGCCGCCGCGGTTGGTGATGCGGTATTCGTCCAGATCGGTACGTTTGCCGTAACCGTTCTCACTCAGCACCAGTACGTCCTGCTTCGAATCGGGTTCGACACATATCATGCCGACAACTTCGTCGCTCTCCTCGATCGAGATGCCGCGGACACCCGCACCGACACGTCCGATAGGACGCACCGTGCTCTCGTTGAAGCGGATGGCCTTGCCGTCGCGGGCCGCGATCATCACCTCGGCCTGACCGCTGGTGAGCTTGGCCTCGATCAGCTGGTCGCCCTCGCGGATGACGATGGCGTTCACGCCGTTCTGACGCGGACGCGAGTAGGCTTCGAGTTTGGTCTTCTTGATCGTACCGTCCTTGGTACACATGATGATGAAGTTGTTGTTGACGTACTCCTCGTCGTTCAGACGCTTGACGTTGATGTAGGCGCGGACCTTGTCGTCGGGTTCGATCTGGATGACGTTCTGGATGGCACGGCCCTTCGAAGAGCGGGCGCCTTCCGGAATCTCGTACACCTTGAGCCAGAAGCAGCGGCCCTTCTCCGTGAAGAAGAGCATCGTATTGTGCATCGAGGCCACGTAGATATGTTCGATGAAGTCTTCGTCGCGGGTGGCGCTGCCCTTGGCGCCGACGCCGCCGCGGTTCTGCGTGCGGTACTCGGCAAGCGGCGTACGCTTGATATAGCCCATGTGCGAAATGGTGATGACCATGTCGTCGTCGGCGTAAAAATCTTCGGGGTTGAACTCCTCGGAAGAGTAAACGATCTCCGAGCGGCGTTCGTCGCCGTATTTCTCCTTGATTTCGAGCAGTTCGTCCTTGATGATCTGCATCTGCATGCCGACGTTTTCGAGCACCTCCTTGAGGTAGGCGATCTGCTTGGTAAGTTCGTCGCGCTCGGCGATCAGCTTGCCGTATTCGAGTCCGGTCAGGGCGCGCAGGCGCATCTCGATAATGGCGGAAGCCTGAATGTCGCTCAGGTTGAAGCGCTCGATCATCGTCTGCTTGGCGGCGTCGGGCGTCTGCGACGAACGGATGATGTGCACGATCTCGTCGATGTTGTCCTGCGCGATCAGCAGACCCTGCACGATATGCAGGCGTTCCTCGGCCTTCTTCAGGTCGAAGCGCGCACGGCGCACCACCACGTCGTGGCGGTGATCGACGAAATGCTTGACCAGATCGCGCATCGGCAGCATCTGGGGACGGCCGTTCACCAGCGCGATATTGTTCACTGCAAACGAAGTCTGCAGCGGCGTATTCTTGAAGAGCGTGTTCAGCACGACGCTGGCGACGGCGTCGTGTTTGAGAATGATGATGATGCGAAGGCCGTTGCGGTCCGATTCGTCGTTGATATAGGAGATGCCCTCGATCTTCTTCTCGTTGATCATGTCGGCGATCTTCTTGATCATCTCGGCCTTGTTGATCATGTAGGGAATCTCGGTGATGACGATGCACTCGCGGCCGCTGGGAGTATGCTCGATATCGGTCTTGGCGCGCATCATAACGCGGCCGCGGCCCGTAAGCATCGCCTCGCGGACACCCTCGTAACCGTAGATGATACCTCCCGTCGGGAAGTCGGGGCCTTTGATATACTGCAGCATCTCCTCGCCCGTGATTTCGGGATTGTCGATATAGGCGCAGCAGGCGTCTACGACCTCGCTCAGGTTGTGCGGGGCCATGTTGGTGGCCATGCCGACGGCGATACCGCTCGCGCCGTTGACGATCAGCAGCGGAATCTTGGTGGGAAGCACCGTGGGTTCGGGAATCGTATCGTCGAAGTTGAGCGTCCAGTCCACGGTCTCCTTGTCGATGTCGGCCATCACCTCGTCGGTGATCTTCTTCATGCGGGCCTCGGTGTAACGCATGGCCGCAGGCGAGTCGCCGTCCATAGAACCGAAGTTACCCTGACCGTCGACCAGCGGATAACGCATCGACCAGTCCTGAGCCAGACGCACCATGGCGTCGTAGACTGATATATCGCCGTGGGGGTGGAACTTACCGAGCACGTCGCCGACGATACGGGCCGACTTACGGGTGGGCTTATCGGAGTAGAGGTTGAGCTCCGCACTCATATCGTAGAGGATGCGGCGGTGTACGGGCTTCATGCCGTCGCGCACATCGGGAAGCGCGCGCGACACGATGACCGACATCGAATAGTCGATGTACGCCGACTTCATCTGCTCTTCGATATTGATAGGAATGATACGTCCTACCAAACCGGCATTCTTTTCTTCTTCAGTTAGCATCTTGTCTCTTGAAATTACGGTCTTTTAACGAACAAAAATACGATTTATTTCCGATCTGAGCAACTTTAGGGCGATAAATCTGACGCCGGCGCACAAGATTTCCGGACCGACACCCCGTTTTTGCCCCTTTTCCGCCGATCTGACGGCCTGAAAAAAATCTCCCGACGAGGTGTCGGGAGAAAACGAGCCTGTTTGCAGCCGGGCGAGAGCCGGCGGCCGCGGCCGGGTGGGGGCAGATGCGTTTTCAGACGCAGGGAAAAAGTCGGGAAAAACGATTTCCGGGAAGCACGCCCCGCTTTTTTGCCGTTTCGGGAGGATTTTTTACCTTTGCGGCTTCGACCCGAATTTTATGACCCGAATCAATACCCCCAAAGAGGTCCTCGCGCTGGCCGGAAGCTCCGCGGCGGACAAACTGCAAAATACGGCCGGCAAGACCCTCATACTCGCTTTTCTGGCCGGCGCATACATCGCCATAGGCGGCCTGTTCTCGCTGATGGCGGGATTCGGATTTCCCGGAGCGGCCGAAGCGCCCGGATTCCAGCGTCTGCTGTCGGGCGCGGTATTCCCGCTGGGGCTTATACTGGTGGTATTCACCGGAGCCGAGCTGTTCACGGGCAACAACGCCGTGCTGATGCCGGGGGCGCTCGGCCGCCGGTACGGCTGGAGCAAAGTAGCGCGCAACTGGACGCTCGTGTGGCTGGGAAATTTCGCAGGGGCGCTCTTCTTCACCTATTTTCTGGTGGTTCTGCCCGGCGTGCTGTCGTCGGAAATGTGGCGGGAAGCGGCCTGCAATATTGCGCAGGCGAAGGTATCGCTGCCGTGGGGCACGGTTTTCCTGCGCGGCGTGGGCGCCAACTGGCTGGTATGTCTGGCCGTATGGCTCGGAATGAGCGCCAACGACGTGCCGGGACGTATGATAGGGCTGTTTTTTCCGATCATGTGCTTCGTGGTGATCGGCTACGAACACTGCATCGCCAACATGTTCTTCATCCCGCTGGGCATGCTGTTCGGCGCACCGGTATCAGCGGCGGAGCTGTTCGCCGGCAATCTGGTTCCGGCCACGCTCGGCAACATCGTGGGCGGCGGTCTCTTCGTGGGCGGGCTGTACTGGTATCTCAACCGGAAATAAGCGGCAGGAAATTCCCGCGGCAGCAGGGACGCGGCAGCCCGGCGCGCAATCCGGGGCATGAGCCGTCACATACGCACGCCGTTCGTATCCACGAAGTGTATCCGCCGGAGTATATCCGCGCAGGCGTATCAGCGCAAGCGTATCAGCGGAAGTCGATAAATTCGTAACCTTTGTAGTCCCCTTTGGAGAAAGCTTTGAGCGGCGTGTCGAGCGGCGCGACGCCGAGAACGGCAATGCCGACCTGCTCGCCGTCGTAATCGTAGCGGAGCGATTCGGGGCGCATCGCGGCGGTATCGACCGTAACGAGAATCTCCCCGGCGGGCGAGGCGTTCGCCGAAGTCGGGGTCAGCCGCACGACGGCCCGGCCGCCCGCGTCGCTCACCAGCGAGGGGGCATACTGGGTGCCGATGAAGTCGAAGGCATGGGCGGGGTTGCTGAGCAGATTACGGCTTGAAGTATCCACGTCGTCGATGGTCACTTCGCGGCGGCGGTTGTCGATCTCGTAGCGAATTTTGCCGTCGCAGTAGACCTCCGCCTCCCCCACCGCGATATAGTAGTTTTCACCCTCGACGGCATAACGGCCGCGGGTGGTGTATTCGTCCGAGCTGACCTCGAACGTCACTCCGTAAGCGCCCAGCGCACGGAATCCCGCAGCCAGTTTTTCAAGAATCTCAGCGGCCCGTCCGTCGGCAGAAGGCGCAAGGGCGGCAACCGCCGCGGAGGATGCGGGAGACGCAGCAGCAACAGGAACGCCGGACCGGAAGAAATCACCTGCGGCCGCAGGAACAGCGGATACGGTGGTTTCCGGGAAAACCGCACGAAGATCCGACGCAGCAGCTTCGGCAGACACTGAGAAAACAGCGGATGCGGCGGTTTCGGCTGACACCGAGGAAACAGCAGACATGGTAGCTTCGGCAGAAAGCATGGAAACAGTGGACGCGACGGCGGTTTCGGTTACGGCGAAGGTTTCGGAAAGCATCCCGCGGGCGGCGGCCGTCCGGGCCGCTGACAGCAGCACTATTGCGAATAAAAGTCGTTTCATGGGCGTAAGCATCAGAATAAACCGAGGTCCTGCAGTTTGGCTTCGAGCGACGGCAGGTCGTGGAACAGAATGTCGCGCGGCTTGGCCCCCTGCTGGCGGCCGACGATACCGGCGCGTTCGAGCTGCGTCATGATGCGACCGGCGCGGTTGAAGCCGACTTCGTAGTTGCGCTGGATCATCGAGGTCGAGATATTGCCGCCCGAAACTGCGTCGCGGGCGATCTCGGCGAAGAGCGAGTCGTATTTCACCGGAGCGGACTCCTCGCTGCCCTGACTGCTGCCGCCGCCGTCCGCATCGGGCGTATAGTCGGGCAGCGGATAGGCTTCGGTATAGCCCTGCTGGCGGGAGATGTAATCGACGACGCGCTCCACCTCCTTGGTCTCGACCAGCGCACACTGGATACGGGTCAGCTCGCCGTCCTTCGAGAAGAGCATGTCGCCGCGCCCGATCAGCTGGTTGGCGCCCGGCTGGTCGATGATCGTGCGCGAGTCGATCATCTGCATCACGCGGAAGGCGATACGGGCCGGGAAGTTGGCCTTGATGCCGCCCGTAATGACCTTCACGTCGGGACGCTGCGTGGCGATGATCAGGTGGATGCCGATGGCGCGGGCTTTCTGCGCCAGACGCATCACGGGTCCCTCGACCTCGCGGGCAGTCATGATCAGGTCGGCGAACTCATCGACGACGACGACGATATAAGGCAGGTAACGGTGGCCGTTATGCGGATTGAGCCGCCGGGAGGTGAATTTCTCGTTGTATTCGGCGATATTGCGCGCCCCGGCCTTCTTACAGAGTTCCAGACGGTTGTCCATCTCCGTACAGAGCGAGTTGAGCGCATAGACCGCCTTGCGGGGATCGGTGATGATCGCATCGTCCTCCGATTCCATCTTGGCGAGGAAATGCCGTTCGATCTTGGCGTAGAGCGAGAATTCGACCATCTTGGGGTCGATCATCACGAACTTCAGCTGCGCGGGGTGTTTGCGGTAGAGCAGCGAGGTGATGATCGCATTGAGTCCCACCGACTTGCCCTGACCCGTGGCACCCGCGACCAGCAGGTGCGGCATCTTGGCCAGATCGAAGACGTAGTTTTCGTTCTGGATCGTGCGGCCGATCACTACCGGAAGCTCGGCCTTCGACTCCTGAAAACGCAGCGAACGCACGGCGGAGTACATCGACACCACCTGCTTGTCGCGGTTGGGGACCTCGATGCCGATGGTTCCCTTGCCGGGAATGGGCGCGATGATGCGGATACCCAGCGCCTTAAGGCTCTGGGCTATGTCGTTTTCGAGACTCTGGATCTTCGAAATCTTGACGCCCTGCGCCTGCACGATCTCATAGAGCGTGACCGTGGGACCGACGGTGGCCTTGATGCGCTGGATCGGAATGCCGAAATTCTTGAGCGTCTCCTCGATGCGGGTCTTGTTGTCGAAAATCTCCTCGTCGCTAACCTCCGAATCGGACTGGTAGTCCTCCAGAAGCGTCACGGGCGGCTTGCTGTAGTTCACGAGGTCCTTCAGCGGATCGTAGCTCTCGGTCGTGATCGCCCGTTCGTCGACCATGCGGGCCTCGTTGGCTTCGACCGTAACGACGACGCCTTCGGCACCGGCCGAACCCGCGGAAACAGATGCGTCGGCGGGTGCGGATTCATATTCGGGCGCGGAGCCAGCTCCATGCGCAGGCGCATCTCCGGATGCGGAAGCAGAGTGGGAAGCAGAACCGGAAAGGGATTCGGAGCCGGAAAGGGATTCGGAGCCGGAAAGGGATTCGGGAGCGGCTCCGGCGAAAGTCTCCGGGGAAGATGCGCCGGCATCTCCGCCTACGGTAAGTTCGGTGAACGGGCCGTCGGAAACGGGCATATTGCGGACCGGAGTTCCGGCGGAGGGTGCGGCCGAGGGTGTCGAGGGACGCTCCAGCTCGACGAGTCCGCCGGGGCCGAGCACCAGCCGCCCTTCGGGACGCGAGAGGTCCACTTCGATAAATTCGCCGTCCTCGTCGGTCTTTACCGCGGATTCCGCTTCGCGGGCGGGTTCCGAGCCGACGGGGGTGCCGTCGGACGAGGTTTCGACGAAGGGATCGTCCTCTTCGCCGCGGACGATCTGCGTCGCGGCTGCTTCCGGCTCACGGGCGGGACGTACGATTTCGGGGTCCGGCGTACGTGCGGCGCGCGGCGTTTCAGGCTCCGGCACGCGCACGGCGCGCGGCATTTCGGGTTCGGCGGCACGCTCCGTTCCGGCTGCCCCGGCGGCATCCGGCGCGGCCGGCGTCGCGGCAGCAGAAACGGCCCCGTCGGCCTCCTCGGCGTGGAGGTGTCCCGGAACGACCTTATGCTTGACGATCTCGACGATCCGGCCGCTCTTGTCCACCATGACGTTGCCCGCGCGATTGACCTTGTTGATGAAATTGCGGTTGATGAAGACGCCCGTCAGTATCCAGCAGCCCACGAGTAGGATAAGCGTGCCGAAGACGCCGATATGCGTGTGCAGCAGGGCGCCGGTCCCGATGCCGAAAGCGCCGCCCCACCCCGTCGAGCTGCAAAGGCTCCACTTGTCGCCGAAGGCGAAGCCCAGCGTCAGCGAGCCGAGGATCATGATCAGGAAGAGCGAGAGAATCGAATGGTTGAACAGCAGCGGACGCTGGCGGATGATCCGCACGCCGACGAGAATGATCATCGTCGGAATCAGGATGCCGAAGACACCGAACGAATTATCGACCAGCAGGCGTCCCAGCTTCGCGCCCGCCCAGCCGCAGAGGTTCTCCGGCTCGACGCCCAGCGTCAGCCGCTCCTCAGGCGAGAGTTGCAGGCCGCTCTGGTCGGCGGCCCAGCTGAAGAACGAAAACAGCACGGACGACGCGGCGAACACGCCGACGAACAGCAGCAAAAGGCCCGCGATCCAGCGGGCGCTGTCGCTGTTGGAGCGTTCGATGCGCTGACGTCCGTTTTTAGAAGCAGTTGTATTTGTCGTATTTTTAGATGCCATCTCGTGTTGCGCTTGATTTTATCAAGCGAAGTTACGCATTTTTTTCGACATTCGGGGTATCAGGGGGAACTTTATTGAATCCCGCGCCCGCTCAGAGCGACTCCGCGGCCTTATGTTCCAGACGCAGGCGGTAGCTTTCGCCGGCGAAGGTGCGGAACGTATAGGAGGGAACGTGGTCCGGGGCAGCGTGCAGGCCGTACTGGTCGAGCAGCTGGACGACGCGGCGGGCGACGGCGGGCGACGGATCGACGATTTCGACGCCGCGGCCCGCGACGACGCGTTCCAGCACGGGAAGCAGGAAGGGATAGTGCGTGCATCCCAGCACGATCTGGTCGGCGCCGTGTTCCAGCATCACCGCGACGGCGTCGCGGACGGCCTGCTCGGCTTCGGGCGTCGATTCGCGGTCGCTCTCGACCAGTTCGACGAAACCGCGGCCGGGGGCGGTAATGAGTTCGACGCCGCTGCCGTATTTGGCCGCCGTGCGGCGGAAAAGTTCGCCGTCGAGACTCCGCTCGGTGGCCAGCACCCCGACCACCCCGCTGCGGGTATTCAGGCAGGCGGGTTTCACGGCCGGCTCCATGCCCACGATCGGCATTGGGGCGTATTTCTCCCGCAGGAAGTCGATTGCGGCGGCCGTGGCGGTATTGCAGGCCACGACGACCATCTTGCACCCCTGCGCGACGAGATTGGCGACGGCCTCGTCGGCGAGCCGCCGCACCTCCTCGCGGGGGCGCGATCCGTAGGGGCAGTTTTTGCCGTCGCCCAGATAGACGAGCGATTCGGAGGGCAGCATGCGCCGCACCTCGCGCCAGACGGTCAGTCCGCCCAGCCCCGAATCGTAAACACCTATGGGAGCATCGTTCATTCGTTTCTGTGTATTTGTCACTCCGTCCGTTTTTGGGGAAAGCAACCGCCGCGGAGGGAGGTTATTCGTTCTGCATCGTGTGTCGAAGGATCGTTTCGACCACCTCGTCGTCGGACAGCTCGCCGCAATCGACGATCAGCTGCGCCTGCGCGTAAAACGGTTCGCGCGCAGCCATGTCGCGGCTCATGAACTCGACCAGTTCGGCGTCGCCCAGCCCCCGCAGGCGGGGGCGCTTCTGCCGTCCGTAAGGGCTTAGCCGCCGGGCGATCTGCTCCGCCTCGCGGCGCAGGTAGACCGTAAATCCCGCGGCGTTCATGCGGGCCATGTTGTCGCGCCAGACGGGAAGTCCTCCGCCCGTGGAGACCACGGCGGCGGTTCCGGCGAGCGTCTGTTCCAGCACTTCGCGCTCCACCTCGCGGAAACGCTCCTCCCCTTCGTAACGGAAAACATCGGCCACGGAAGCCCCCTCGCGCCGTTCGATCAGCGCGTCGGTGTCGGCGAACTCCGCACCCAGACGGCGTGCGAGCCTGCGTCCGAGGGTGCTCTTGCCGCACCCCATGTAACCGATCAGAAAAAGAGGTTTCATCGTCGGGGGTTAAAACAGATTCAGCTGTTCGGGGTCGATCACCTCGTCGGCATCGCCTTTGGCGCGTTCGATTTCGAACTCCACGCCGCCCGAAGTCGTGCCCGTACGGGGCAGGCCGGCGGGCGACGCGGGCGTTTTCTTCGGAGCGGAAGCCTTCGCGGCGGGGTTGTCTTTCACGGCCGAGTCGTCTTTCGCGGCAGGATTATCCTTTGCGGCAGGAACGCCGTCCGCCGCAGACTTGTTCCGAGCAGGAGCGGATCCGCCCGGAACGCCCGGCGCGGAAGGAGTTTCCGCAGCGGAAGAGGCCGGCGCAAAGGCCGGGCCGGCCGTGGCGGAATTCGCACCGGAAGAGACGGCAGAACCAATTCCACCGGAAAGTGCTGCGGCGTCGATCGCGCCGCGATCAGCCGCATCACCGTTCGAACCGCCCACCGCACGGTTGTCCGCACCGTTGCCGGAACCGCCTTGCGCTCCGCCGGAAGCACCGCCGCCGGAGGGCGTATCGTCGGGAGCGTCGTCGCCGTCGTCGTCCGAAGGTTCGGGTTCGGGCGGCAGTTCGGGTTCGATGAAGCGCAGCGCGGCGACGTCGTAGGTCGTCAGGCGCTTGCCCTTGGCGCGGTGGCTCTTGACGCCCACGAATTCGTCCACGTCGATCTCGTCCGCAGGGCGCGACGCATGCGCGCCCTTGTAGGTGATTTCGAGCTTGGCGCCCGTGCGTTCCGTCACGGCGACCAGATCGGCCTGCCCCTCCTCGTCGAGGAAGAACTGCATCTTGTCGCTCATCTCGGCCGTGAAACGCTTCATATAGTAGTACTGCTGCGAGCGGTCGTAATAGCAGACGCTGTAGATGCGGTCGGCTTCGTAACGGCTCACGCGCACGGTCTCGTCGGGGAAGTGCTGGCCGAGATCGTAACCCGTGATGTAGTACTGGTTCTTGGAGGTCCAGACGATGATCTTGTCGTCGCCCTTGAACTCGCCCAGCAGCGTGCCGCGGCCGTCGGCGTTCAGGCGGCGGACATCCTCGTCGAACCAGACGTTCTG
>ENA-OYXM01000103-OYXM01000103.1-human-gut-metagenome-genome-assembly--contig:-NODE-103-length-48796-cov-14.013213_pt1 | contig 48796 bp, 28 predicted proteins | sample MGYA00243239_ERZ653427 | MGnify/ENA primary metagenome ERZ653427 (study PRJEB26926, sample SAMN06165110) | human gut metagenome | biome: ENVO:00009003; feature: ENVO:2100002; material: ENVO:00002003... | reverse complement strand
ATGTTACGAAATCCGAGGCAATCGGGTTGCTGCGCGTGATTACGGACTATACTTATGGCCTCGACACGCTCGATCGTTATGACTATCAGCAGTTGGAAGTGTCGGCTACTACGACCGAAGAGCCATTTCATGCGACCTATGGAAATGCGATGGAGGCGTTACAGGTATTGCGCGACAAGTTCGGTGGCAGCGAGCTGTTCGCCCATGAGAAGGATGAATCGTTCAAAAGCACGATGGGCGCAATTTACCAGACTTTCGGCGGACGGGACCTCTATCCGAGCGTCGAGGAGAAAGCGGCTAATCTGCTCTATCTGACGGTTAAGAACCATTCGTTCAGCGACGGTAACAAGCGTATCGCCGCCTTCCTGTTCCTTTGGTTTTTGGAGAACAATCGGATTCTTTACCGTGCCGACGGCTCGCGTCTCTTGGATAACAACACACTGGTGGCCCTGACGCTGATGATTGCTGAGAGTCGCACAGAGGAAAAGGATGTGATGACGAAGGTTGTGGTGAACTTGATTAACAAGAATAATTAGGATTCTTTACTTGTTTTTCGTTGCCGCAGAGGCTTTGTGGTGCCGGAGTGTTGATTCCCGGTTGTCATCCGATTAATTTCAGGAGTTTGCTTTCTGTTGTGTTTGGAAATAGGTGGCGGAGGTGTTCATAAATACGCTCGAACGATTCAGTGGGTGTGCGCTCGACGCGGAGTGGACCGTAGAATGTTTCGGGTGCTGTATACCGTGCGATACCCCAGCCGTAGCGGTTGCCGCGGCGATCGACGTTGTACTCGAAATCGGCGATCACCAGCCGCACCTCCATCTGAAGCCTTGTCAGAATCGGATCGAGTGAAATCTTCTCGTCTTCTACGACTTTCGACGGGGTGTTCGTCGAATGTTTTCCGCGTCCTTGTACGAACCCCAGCATTTGACGCAATTCTTTGATGGTGGCCGTTCCTTCGACCAAGATAGTTTGTAATACTACGTCGTCGAGGGCTGCTGTGTCCTCATTTGGGGCCAGCGACCGGGAGCGGCGGTAGTTCGTAAGGTCGGGCAGCCACTCGCGGCTGACAAAGCCAGTTTTGCGGGCGAAGAGTTTGCCGTAGGCACAGTGTCCTTCACGGATGACAGGGCCTTTCCACTCCCATGCTCCTTCTTCGTCGGTGAACCAATACTCCGGGGCGACCATCTCTTCGACGGAAAAACCGGGGATGCCGCACCGGAAAAAGGGCAGGAATCCAAGTTCTGCACAGCATGTTTCTATATCCGCAGGACTTTTCAAACGTCGCTCCATGGTATTGTTCATTTTCGAGGTCTTATACCTTTTTATCAGTCTGTAAATATAAACTGAATTTATTATTTTGTCAAAAAATATATGACTTAGACGCGGTATGAAAAAGAGATCAACGATTTATAACAAATGTTTCGGTGATGACGGTAAGGTAAATAGGGAAGTTTTGCAATTGTCTGAAGTAAACGAAGGACTTCTTGCTGAGCTGAAAGTGGCGATTCGTGCAGGGCTTGATAGCGGTGAGGTAGAGATGTTTGATCCTGTACAGCATTTGGAAGTGTTGAATGCGGCTCGTCGTAACAGATAGAATTGGTAAGGGATTTGTTTGCATTCGATTATAAGGATCTCAAAGAAAATTGATAGTGAGCAACGATGTCTTGTAACTCATATTTCTGTATGGTTTTGGATGTTGAAAGTGCCTATATGGGGTAGGTCTTCGCGGAAAAATTGATGGGTGATCCAAGTGATAATTTAACTTTTACGGCCAACCGTGACAATTAGTCGCGGTTGGCCATTCATATTCAAGAGTTAATTCAGAAAATGAATCTGGTTAGCGTAGTAGTTTTGACATTTGCTCCATGCATCTTTTTTTCTGTTCCAGATTTGGATGTACATATAAATTGAGCGTAGTGCTGATATTCGAGTGCCCCAGCAAAACGCTCACGGTTTTGTAATCGCATTTGCTTTCGATGCAGCGTGTTGCGAAACTGTGTCGTAGACCGTGAAATTTCATGGCTGGTAAACCGAGCGACTGCATGAATTGCTTATAATAGTTACGATAGGTGCGCGGCTCGGTTGGAGTCGCTTCGTTGGTCAATACATAAAAACGGTCGTTTACAACTTTTTTGAGTGGGCGGATCATTTTTAGTAAATCCCGTGTCATCGGAATTTCGCGGATCGAGTTTTTGGTTTTGGGAGTGTCAAGAATGATCTCTGTATGTTTTCGATTGTCTTCGATGATATAGATACGCTGAATGGTCTTTTGTACATGAATAATTCCATTCTCAATATCTAAGTCTTCCCATGTAAGTGCGCAAATTTCTCCGATACGCATCCCGGCACTCAGGCAGATATAAATACCTAAATTCTTGAATGTAAAATGTGATTTAATATATTCCATGATTTGACGATGGTGCGAACGGCTCAATATATCAATTGAATGTTTGTCGCGTTCCGTAGGGAATTTTATGTCTATCTGACGGTATTCGATCAGTTTGTTCTTGACGCCGAATCGCAATATCATTTTCAAAACGATTAAAATGTCTTTGATTGTTTTGTGGCTCAATCCTTTGTCGAGTTCCCGAAATACGAATGATTGTACATTCTGTTCTTCGATGAGCGTTTTGTTGCCGAATGATGGTAAGATGTGATTTTCAATAAGTAGTGTATAAGTTGAAAATGTGGAGCGTTTTACATACTGTCTTTTGTCCTCTTTCCATAGAGCGACAATCTCCGAAAGTTTGGTTTTTGCTATCATATTCTAAAAGGTTTGAATAATATAGCAGGAAGATAGGAATAAAGAAACTTTTACAGTTCGATTTTCTCCAATGTTCCCCCTTTGAGATTTCCGGAGTTTAGTGGGGAGTGGGAAGAGCATACGCTTTCTGAATATTTGGAGTTCAAGAATGGTCTTAATCCAGACGCTAAACGTATTGGAAGTGGACTACCATTCATTTCGGTGATGGATATTCTTTCAGAAGGAGTTATCAATTATGACAATATTCGTGGCAAGGTCAATGCTACTGAAAAAGAAATAGAATGTTTCGGAGTGAAAGACGGAGATTTGCTATTCCAACGTAGCTCAGAAACATTGGAGGATGTTGGACGAGCTAATGTGTACATGGATAATCGTACCGCCATTTATGGAGGCTTTGTTATTCGTGGTCGTAAAATCGGCAATTATGATCCTTTGTTCTTTAAGTATTTGCTTGCTACGCCATTAGCGCGCAAAAGAACTTGCAGGATGGGGGCAGGAGCACAACATTTCAATATTGGACAGGAAGGATTATCCAAAATATCATTATATTTTCCATCAATTGAGGAACAGAGAAAAATAGCTGGATTTCTATCTCTCATTGACGAACGAATAGCAACCCAAAACAAAATCATTGAGAAACTGCAATCCTTAATTAAAGGGCTTAGTCAGCAGTTGCTTTCATCAGAGAATGATTGGATTTTATATAGACTCGATGACTTAGCGCAAATAAAAAGTGGCTATTCAGGAATACAGGTGAGTTATCAAACTCCTTATAAGGTTTCTCGCATAGAAACTATTAGTAAACATTGTATTGATATACAACGAATTGGTTATGTAGAGTTTATTCCTGAAAGTTATAAGTTAAACGTAGGAAATATTCTGTTTAGCAATATCAATAGTGTTCAGTATATAGGAAATACAGCCTACCTTGACAAAGATTATGGACTTTATCATGGCATGAACTTATTGCGAATTATACCCAATACAACCATAGTTAGACCTCGTTTTTTGCATTTACTTCTTTGTACTGATTGGGCAATAAACCATTTTCAAACTATTTGCAACAAAGCAGTTTCACAAGCAAGTATCAATCAAACTGCGTTAGGTAAGAGTCGATACCCGATACCACCAATGTCTGTTCAACAACAAATCTGTAGTATGTTTGAACTCACTGAGAGAAAATTGGGTAATGAGCAAGAATACATAAGTTGTCTTCAACAGCAGAAACGGTATTTGCTTCAGGAAATGTTTATATAAACATTTGGCTTAATAGATACTTCTTCAATAAAATGTATTGCTCCATTAATGACTTTTCATTTGCCAAACGGCAATGCAAAGCGTCAAGAGTGTTAGCTATACGTCCTTGTTTCTCTAAACTTGGTAGTAAAAACTTCATCTTCATAAAGTCTTTTTTTTGAAGATTAAACCGTGTACTCCCTTGTGCTAACGGATATATAGCCTTACGAAATGAAGAACTTGAAATGAAGTGGGCAAGGTATTGAGGTAATACACGTTCATCATAGAAATGAATGCCAAAGCAGAAGCTATTCAAATAAAGTTTCTGTGTGTTGCCCAAATATACTGCACCTATACCAACTTCTTCCGGAGTTTCAGATGAGAGTGTGAATAAGGCATCACTGTACTGCACACTGTTTTGCTTTTCGTTGGGAACGATTTGTACCAATTCATAATCCTTTTCTGAGATGTAAGTATTCTGATGCACGTTCATATAAGTAATGAATGGTTCACCATATCCGAAATCATCACCACCTTTTCCGCTTAATCCAGAATAAGCTTCACCCAAATCTGAAAAGCAGACGGTTTCTCCCTTAATACCTTTGTGGATATTATCGTTTAGCCCTTTAATTAAGGATAAAAAAATAGTAATTTCACAGAAAGGATATTTCCCATATTCTTTACTCTCCTTGCTGTTCCATCAACTCCTTATAGTGCTGTTCATATTCTTCATCAGTAAAACTTTCAGCACAACTTTTGGATCGAGTTAAAATTCGTAGATTCTCTTGAAATAATATTTCCTGTCGGCTCATTTGAGAACCAAAATATTTAGGAGAATAAAATCTATCAATCTCTGTTTGCTTTAAATTTTTATACCCAAGAGAAACGGCCATTTCTGAAAGTAAGTCAAGTCTAAAAGAATTACTACTATCAAAATGAGGTGATTTTTCGTTTAAACTATCTAAATATTCTCTCCACGCATGTCGGACTTTTTTATTTTCCTGAAATACTACATCTATTGTATTTAAGGCATCAACCCATTCTTTTGTTATTGGGGTTGATTTTCGATCCGCCATTAGTGTAAGGAAAACTCTTAATTGAGCATCTTTTTTTGCTTTTCTATTTTGGTACTTTATTCCTAATACCCAAACAATAATTGGAATAATAGCAACAGCTATAATCTGACCGATGCCGATAATGATTTGTATGTATTCTGTTGTACTCATAACGCATAAATTTATGCAAAGGTAGTCTTTTGGATTAAAACCTATTTGTATAATTCGAAAAATTTTATCTTTATAAATATCACACACGCTAACTATGTAAAATAGCAGAATACACTACTTCAAGATTGACTCTTCCACATACTTTGATAATAATATAATGGGGAATATTCCGTTTCTAAAGTGATGGATGTAGCATAATGCTACAAATAATGCGATATTTTGAGGTATAACCATCTGGTTATCATGATAAAATTAAGGATTGTTCATTTGTAATTCCGCAATTAGAAAAAAGATATTCTCTCTGTTGAAAGATGAATATACAAAGAGTTTTGAAATCAATCAGCTACTTGATTACGAACAACCTACTGCATATATTGTAGCTAATGATGAATACTCTACCGACACACGTTTAACCCCTGTTCTAACTGCGAATAAAGGTTTTATTTTGGGTTATACAGACGAAAAAAATGGCATATATCAAAAAGGAGCGTGTATAATCTTTGACGATTTCACAATGGATGCAAAATATGTATCATTTCCTTTTAAGGTAAAGTCTTCGGCAATAAAAATACTCACAGCAAAACCAAATGTAAACCTTCGGTTTATGTTTGAATACTTATCGCATTGGGAACTTAAATCGGAAGAACATAAAAGGCATTATATTTCAGAAATATCCCCACTTGTAATTGAACTACCCTCAAAAGAAAAGCAAAATATAATAGCATTACTAATGACTTCGTTGAATAACAAATTGACTATTGAAGAAAAAGCAAAGATAAGATATGAAGTACAAAAAGGATACTTACTCTCGCAAATGTTTATATGAACATCTGCGAGAGTAAATACTGCTTCAGCTTTGAATACTCGGTAAGTAAACTATTATGTACCTCTAATAGTTCACGTAATTTTCTGAAAGCAATAGATATTCTTTTTTGCTCTTTCAATTTTGGCAGGCGAATTTGAATACTCCCCATTGTATTGTTCATTAGTTTTGGGTTAGCTAAGTTTGTTGACACATACTTCTTTGTTGCTTCTGCCAAGACTAATGAAACGAAGTAGGTATCAAATTCATCCCCCAGTTTTAATAAGCCACAAACATTTGTACAATTAAACTTACCATCACGATAAAATACGGTTCCTGCATTTGCACCATCTGTTGTCCAATTAATGTATTCACCCTCAAACATAAAATTGTCAAGGTAGCCCATAATACCTTCATTCGATGTTTGAGAGGAATAAACAGGGTATAATGGATTATCTTGTTGGCTAATTTCTACAGAGCTAATAACTCTTCCTCGCCCTATTGATGCTATATCTTTAATCTTGAATTGCTTCCAAGAATCAGAATGAAGCATTTTCAAACTAATTGCGGACTTTAGTTTTTTCAAATCCTCAATGATTTTGTTTTGGGTAGCGATACGTTCATCAATGAGTGATAAGAGTTTTGCAATCTTTTGTTGTTCAGGCAAACTTGGATTATAGGTTTTAATCGCTTTTAGATGCTCACCGTACAGATGTACAACAGATACACCTTGCGCAACTCTTGCAATATCATATTTACGCTTACCATTCAACTGATAGCTCATAAATGCGCCATCGTATTTATGTAAACTGATGATATTCAAATCACCTCCTAATAGAATGTTATCAAATGGAACGCATCTAGCAGTAGCAATATCAACAGCTGTTTCACCAGAACAAGGAATGATTACATCATTTGCTTTACTCCTTTTAAGCTTAGAACAGTCAATGTCGGTCTTGCTCTCAACTTGTTTGATGATTTCGGATTTGTACTTAGTATATAATTCACCATATAGGATACATGGCTCGCCATCCTCAGAAAGTTGTTCTTTGGATATTCCTATCCCTTTTGACAAAGTAGCAATACTATCTAATTGCTCTTCTTCCCACTCCCCACTAAACTCCGGAAATCTCAAAGGGGGAACATTGAGGGTTTTATCGTTGTTATTTGTTGCCATTGCTTCTCGCGTTGTGTTATTCGACAATCCCCAATTCTTTTAAATAAGCCTCTATTTGTTTGTCCAGATCAGCGCGTTGGGCTTCCAGTTCTTTGATTTCCGCCATAACTGCCTTGATGTCGATGGGCTCTTCCTCCTCGAACGTATCGACATAGCGCGGGATGTTGAGGTTGTAGTCGTTCTCTTCAATCTCTTTCAAGGTGGCGCAATGGCTGTATTTCTCGATTTCGGAACGATTCCGGTAGGTCTCGATAATTTTTTGGATATGTTCCGGACGGAGCTTATTCTGCGTTTTAACCTTTTCGAATTCGCGTGATGCGTCGATAAAGAGGATGTTATCGTCTTGCTTGCGGCACTTTTTCATTACAAGGATACATGTAGGGATACTGGTACCATAGAAGATGTTAGCCGGAAGCCCGATAATGGCGTCGATATAGTTCTTCTTTTCGATGAGGAAGCGACGTATTTTGCCCTCGGCGGCACCTCGGAACAATACGCCGTGCGGTGCTACACAAGCCATTGTTCCGCCTTCGTTTAGGTGGTAGATCATGTGCAGGATAAAGGCGTAATCGGCTTTCGATTTGGGTGCGAGAACTCCGGCCTTGTTGAAACGGTCGTCGTTGTTGAATTTGTCGGCAGCGCTCCAGTCGGCGGAAAACGGGGGATTGGCGACCACCGCATCGAACTGTCGGTCGCCGAACTCGTCGGCTTCGAGCGTGTCGCCGTTACGGATGTCAAAATCGTTGTATTTGATACCATGCAGCAACATGTTCATTCGGCAGAGGTTGAAGGTGGTTGGGTTTTTCTCTTGGCCGAAGATTTCGTCGGCTTTGCCGCTCCGGGCCGTGCGAAGCAGTAGTGAACCGCTGCCGCAGGTTGGATCGAATACGGTTTTCAGACGTTGTTTGCCCGTGATGACGATTTCGGCAAGAATCTGACTGACCTCCTGCGGTGTGTAGAACTCTCCTGCTTTTTTGCCGGCTCCGGCTGCGAATTGTCCGATCATGTATTCGTAGGCATCGCCGAGGATATCAATATCCTGCGCCTCTTTCAATCCGAAGTCGATACCATTCAAAGCAACGAGCACGTCGCTGATCAGTTTATTTTTATCATCGGCTGTCTTGCCCAGTTTGGGCGATGCAAGGTCGATGTCCGAAAACAGGCCGCCGAAATCATCTTCGCTTTCTTGTCCGATTGTGCTGTCTTCGATCTTTTTGAGTGAACGTTCGAGCGACGGCAGTATGTTCTCTTTGTGGTCGATCATCGCAATAATGGTGGAGTAGAGGTATTCCGGTTCGACGAAATACCCTAAATCCTGCACACATGCTTCTTTCAGATCGGCTTTCAAATCTTCGTCGGTTCCAGCCCAGGCTTCACGGAATGTCAGATCATCCTCTTTGAGTTCTTCATTGGCATAAAGCTCGATCTTCTCCGAAAGGTATTTGTAGAAGATGAATCCCAATGTAAAATACATGAAATCGCTGGCCGACATATTGCCGCGCAGGGTGTTGGCAACCGTCCAAAGTTGGCTGCGGAGCTTTTGTTGTAATTCTTCGCTCATAATGGCTTATTCTTCATTTTCAATTTTAGGGTTGCATTGCTCGGCCGCCTTGCGCAGATCGTCCAAGGTTTTTCCATTGTAGGAAAAATATTTGGCTCCTTGGTATGCGCCTGATGTGTTGCGCCTCTCCTCCGGCATGAAGGTTCCGACAAATGGCGATAATTTATAAATGCGTCCTTCGTATTCGATGGAATCATCGCTGGCAACTTTCACATGAATATTTGTCGGAGAAAATGTAATGTATTCCCCGATTTTGATTCCGACCATGCTGAATTTGAAACGTCCTCGTTTTACGGTATGTTTACTCGATTCGTTCGAAGGCAGACCGCTTCCTATTATTGGTAGATTTCCCTCATATCGGGTGATGATTGCATCGTCTATTGTTTGGGCAATATCCTTGAATATGTCTAATGCGACTTGGGGCGCGACATTGAAAAATTCTCGATTCTGCCGGATTCTCAGGTCGGTTAATCGATCAATGGTCTTATGAACCAATTTCTCGACTTCATTGAACTTGGTTGTCTGCATTGTTGCAAAGATCTCAAAGGGTAGGGGAACAGCCGTGTTGTCCAGTTCTTTCGATCGGACGTCGACGGCGCGTGCGCTCTTTCCGATTTTCACCCAATCCTCCCGAAAACTCGGATTTGTGAGAATGTATACAAAACCAGGATATGTTTTTTCCATCGCTAATAATTTTTATTCCCAGTTGAATGTTTCGATGATTGTGCGGAGTTTACCCATAACGCGTTTGAGGATATTCCGGCGCTCTTTCAGGCCGACTTTTTTCTCTTTGATTGCATTCTGTATGATCTCCGGTTTCTCCCGTTGCAGGTAATCGTATTGTGCGAGATAATCCCGAAGGGCGTCTTGTGGAAGCCCCTCCTCTTCGGCGAGCCGGTCGATTGCTGCATTGCGGGCGGTGGATACGTAGTTTGTTAACCGGGTCTCCAGATCGATTGAACCGTCAGCCTTGGCGCGGGCAAATCCGGTTTTATCATCGTCGACATTGTGGCGGATAAATCCGTCGATCAGCATCGCCTTGTTGCGCATGGCTGCATCTTTGATCATCGTGTCGATGATGTGCTGGCGCTTTTCGTTATAGTCTTCGCTTTCGGGATTCAGGTCTTCGATCAGTGCGAGGATATAGGCGACGTTGATTACATCGCTATGTAACAACTCCAGACAGAAATCGATATCGTCAATCCCGTCAATTTCCGGTTGCGGAGTGTTTTTTTGGGCCGAAGGGGCTTTGTCTTCTCCCGTATGGCCGATAGCGATGTCGAGGTATTTGGACCGGAAGTCCATATACTCCTGTTCCGACATGAGGAAATAGGGATCGTCCTCTTCGTACTCCTCATAAATCTGCGCTTCGATTTTGCCTCGAATGATCTCCCGAAACGCCAATACGAATTCCCGTTTCTCCGGTTCGCTTTTCAGGGCGTCGATATACGTGACATTGGGATATTTCTCCAAAAAGGAGATCATTTTCAGATTGAGCTCTTTGCGCACTTTCTCGAACGGAGGGCGGATGATGTACTCATTCGGCTCGTTATTGCTGAATAATTTGATAGCAGCATCTACGTTTGCTTTCAGATCGCGGAAACAAAAAATTTTACCGAATTTCTTTTTTTCACCCAGTATTCGGTTTGTGCGGCTGAAGGCCTGTAACAGGCCGTGATACTCCAAGTTCTTGTCCACATAAAGCGTGTTGAGTTTCTTGGCGTCGAAACCTGTGAGGAACATCCCGACGACAAGCAGGAGGTCGAGCGGTTCCATCTCTTTCCGGCGCTTCTTCATCCGTTCGTTCACATCGTCGTAATATGCCCCGAAATTGTCGGTCGAGAACCCGGTGCCGAACATGCGGTTGTAATCGTCAATAATGGTTTGCAACTCGTCGGCATCGACCTTTGTAGAGGCAAATCCTTTGTTCATCCCCGTTTGCTCGTCGTCCTGGTTGGCGTTGGCTGCATAGGTGAAGATCGCACCGATTTTGATTTTGGGATTCAGTTCCTTGAATATCTTGTAGTAACCCAACAGCATCGGCACGGATTGAATGGCGAACAGTGCATTGTACTCGCCGTCGAAAGTCGATTTGTTGTAGTTGTTGAGAATGAATTGCGCAATTTCGCGCATCCGTTTTTCATTTTCATAATCAGTAGTCGTATTGCCTGTATAATATTCGACCAGAAAGCCCAATACATTTTCATCGGCAATAGCATCCTTGATTAGGTATTTGTGCAGGCACTCGCCGAATACCTCAGCGGTTGTATGCTCCTGTTTGGCGTTTTTAGCAAAAATCGGTGTGCCGGTGAATCCGAAGATTTGTAGGTGTGAGAAAAACCGGACGATATTCTTATGGCACTCGCCGAAGTGGCTGCGGTGGCATTCGTCGAAGATCATCACGACTTTCTTATTGCGAATCTCTTGCAAGTGCTTATTGTAGTAGTCCTTCGTCACGGCGCAATTCAATTTCTGAATTGTTGTGATGATGATTTTGGAATCTCCGCTCAAACGTTTGATCAATTCGTAGGTATTGTCCGTTCCATCGACTGCTCCCGGTTCGAATGCCTCGTATTCGCTTTGTGTCTGTGTATCCAGATCATGCCTGTCGACAACGAACAACACTTTGTCTACACCGTCGATGTCCGATACGAGCTGCGCCGCCTTGAACGACGTGAGGGTTTTGCCGGCGCCTGTCGTATGCCACACGTAACCGTTTTTATTGGTGTTTTCAACCCGATTGATAATTTCCTCGACGGCATAGTATTGATAGGGGCGCAGTACCATCAAACACCGTTCGCCTTCGTGCAGCACGATGTATTTGCTGATAATCTTCCCCAAGGTGCATTTGTCGAAGAAGAAATTGGCGAACATATTCAGGTCATTGAATGGCCGATTGCTCTTGTCCGTCCAGTTGAATGTGAATTTATAGCCGCCGTTTGGGTTATTGGCGAAATAACGGGTATTTACACCGTTGGAAATCACGAAAATCTGGATATAGTCGAATAGTCCGTGAAACGAGGTCTTGTGGTATCGCTGCACTTGGTTGTAGGCCTGTTTCAATTCGACTCCGCGCTTTTTCAGTTCGATCTGTATCAGCGGCAATCCATTCACAAGAATCGTTACATCATAGCGGCATTTTTTTCGTCCCTCGATCGTTATTTGATTCGATACCTGAAATTCGTTCTGACACCATTTGCGTTGGTTGAGAAATTCGACCCAGATACGTTGCCCGTCTTCGGTTTCCAGCGGATAAAGATCGCGCAATTTTTTAGCCTTTTCAAACCGTGTCCCGCCTTCGAGGTAGATGAGAATTTGCTCGAATTCTTTGTCGGTAAATTGCGCTCGTCCGATCAGTGCGAGAGCCTTTTGATTGTGCTTTTCCAGCTGGACTTTGAAGTTCGCTTTCAGATTCTCTTCTTCTTTGATAAAAACACGCTCGTAGCTATTGTCCATCAATGTTTTTATCAAGCCGTTCTCTAATGCGGCCTCGCTTTGGGTTGCCATGGTAGTCAGGTTGTTCAAATATAATATACAAAGATAGGAATTTTATCCTTAATGGATGAGCTTGCAACTCTTTCTGATCGTATAAAAGTTTGCTGCCAGAGAGCATCCATAGAGAAAGTGCCTTGAGGCAAATGCAATATACAACATTCTCAACATTTCGGTTCCGCTATCCGCTCTATTCCGCTTTGGCTTTTTCAAAACGGTCGTCTGTTATTTTTCTTCTCATGGAGATAATTCAGTTCATCACTGTAAATGCCGATCACGAACTGCAGCATATTGTCGACAAGGGCTGTCAGTCTTGTGCGCTCATTCCCCAGCAGATGGAGTATTTTCGAAATTTTGTGCTTGGTTTCGAGGCTGACATATATGGCAGCCCGTTCATCGGAATACTTTACGGGACGGAAAAACGTCTGCTCGAAATCGGGCAGCAAAATCTTTTTTCGCTGGAATCCTGATCTGTCCGGAGTTGTTCCGGAATCGGCCGGTATTGTCCCGGCTGCCGGAGCCGGCGGTTCGGTTTTTGAGCCAACGGTCTTATTGCGTATCGTCGGTTCAGCATCATCCTGTTTCGGATCATTTTGTGCGACATCCCCAATTGGAAGCTCTTTTCCGAGGAGCATCTTTTGGAGGGCTGCTTCGTCTATTTCAACCCGTTTGCTGGAGGAATGTTTGAATGTGTTTTTGTCTTTTTGAACGGATTTTCCCATTAAGATATGTGCTAAATATTGGATGATTAATCGACAACTGTATTTAAACTGTTATTGGTTTCATGTTTTATTTCAAACAAAGCGTCATTAATACTTTTGTCCAATTCATATTGGCTCTATGAATAAAATAATGAAATAACTATTGTTACTGCAATATACTATCTGTAATCCGGCTTTAATTCCGGTGTCCGTCCCAGTCCGCTCCAGTCCGTTCGGCGGGCTTTTTTTTCGTGCCGGCCGGTTGTAATATTGCACCCGGAACCGACCCGGCCTCAGGACCCGTCATGGAGAACTTCTGAAACTTTCGGCAGCAATTCTTCGTCGCGGCTTTTTCCCATCGCCAGATGGGAGCGAGGTGTACCTTTGTCCGACAAACTGCGTTTTGTCCGACAAAGGTCCTCGCTCTGCGAGGCCGGGGCCGCTCCCAAGTCGCGCCCCTTTTTCAAGCTATATATGGATACCAACCGAAAACAGACCGACAAGACCGACAAGAAGCCCCGAACGCCGAGTTATAAATACTCGTTTCGGCTTAACGAGGAGCAAAACATCCGCTTCAACGAGCTGCTCTGCAAAGCCGGATCGGAGCATAACCGCAGCCGATTTATTGTCAAACGACTCTTTAGCGAGGAATTTATAATCATCAAACGCGATCCGTCGAAGACGCAGTTCGTCGCCCGGCTGAACGATTTTTATTTCCAGTTTCAGAAACTCGCCAACAACTATAATCAGATTGTAAAGGCTGTCAATGCGCACTTCTCCAACATTGCAATCCCGCATCAGATCGTCATGCTGGAACAACGCACACGCGAGTTGAAGGCCCTTAGTATCGGGATTCTGAACCTTGCCAAACAAGCTAAGGAATGGTTGCGAATATAAGGTCGGGTTCCTCGCCCGGCGGAGCCTTGCGCTATAACAAGGAGAAAGTGGATAAGGATGAAGCCGAGGTTCTTTTCTGGCAGAAGATGCTCGAACCCTTCGACAAGCACGGGCGAATGGATGTCGACGCCTGCATGGATTGCTTTTGGCCGTACCTCGAAGCCAACCGCCGGACTACGAACACGGTCTTCCACGCCTCGCTGAACCCCTCGCCGGAAGACAGACTGACCGACGATCAGCTCCGGGACATCGCGCAGGAATACATGGAACGTATGGGTTACGGCAACCAGCCTTATATCGTCTTCAAGCATAAGGACATTGACCGGCAGCATCTCCATATCGTATCGTTGCGCGTCGATGAGAAAGGCCGTAAACTGCCGCACGATTTCGAAGCCCGTCGTTCTGCGGAAATTACCCGCGATTTGGAACATAAGTACAACCTCCATCCGGCGGTCAAAGGTCAGGAACAGAGGGACACCCCCGATCTTCGGAAAGTAAACTATAAGGCGGGAAACGTCAAACAACAGATCTCATCCGTCGTCAGGTCGTGCCTGCGGAATTACAACTGCTCGTCCTACGGTGAGTTCCGCACGCTGCTGGAACTGTTTAACGTCTCGGTCGAGGAACGCACGGGAACGATCGAAGGCAGAAATTACGCGGGTATTGTCTACGGTGCTTTGACCGACGACGGCTATGGAACAGGCACACCCTTCAAGTCGAGTAAAATAGGGAAAGACGTAGGTTATAAAGCCCTGCAAACGTATTATGCAAAATCAAAGGAAAAACTGAAAGAGCCGGGCGCGCTCGACCATTTGCGCCATACGGTCAAAGACGCCATGAGCCCGCACAACACACGGGACGAGTTCAGGCAACAGCTCAAAGCGGAGGGTATCGACACTGTTTTCCGTATCAACCCCGTGGGCAGAATCTACGGCGTAACGTTTATTGACCACACCAATGGCCTTGTCGCCAACGGTTCGGTGCTGGGCAAAGAATTCTCGGCCCGTGTTTTCAACGAGCTGTTCCCGACCTCCCAAAAAGAAGATCAACACGCGGAACGCAAACACGATCCGCAAAACCATACCCATACCGCAAATCCTGTCTCAGGAGTTGTCGACACGCTGTTGAACTTGGCCGATGCGCGGGCTTTCGAAGAATGGCAAAGACAAGTTCAACGGCTGAGAAAACGTAGGTTACGTAAGTAAGGGACTCGCGATATTTTTCGTTCTGTGGTTTGAACCCTGCTTTGTCTGTTTAATAAAAAGAGGAGCGAAGAGCTCCTCTTTTCAGTTTCGCATATGCAGTCCGTTGTTCTCACGGACATACGCAGAATCGGTAGATGCAGGTCTGGGTATATGTTTCTCCGGGCCTTAGCAGGGTCGACGGGAACTGCGGATGGTTGGGCGCATCGGGAAAATGCTGCGTTTCGAGCGCCACGGCGCCGCGGTATCCGATCTTGCGGCCGAATTTCCCGCAAGATCCGTCGTTGAAAAAGTTTCCGCTGTAAAACTGTATTCCGGGCTGGTCTGTGAGTATCTCCATCTTGCGTCCGCTTGCAGGATCATAGAGCGACGCCACGAGACGCACCGCACCCGTAAAGTTGCCGAGCACCCAGTTGTGGTCGTACCCGTGCCCGTTGCGAAGCTGTTCGTCGTCGGCGTCGATACGCGCCCCGATGAGAGCGGGGGTGCGGAAATCGAAGGGCGTGCCCCCGACCGGTGCGATCCGGCCGGTGGGGATCAGCACGCTGTCGACGGGTGTTGTGGCCTCGGCGTCGATCCACAGTTCGTGACCGAGTATCGTGCCGCTGCCCTCTCCACCGAGGTTGAAGAGCGTGTGGTTCGAGAGGTTGACGACGGTGGGGCGGGCGGTCCGTGCGCGGTAACCGATCCTGAGGGCGTTGTCGTCGGTGACGGCGTAGGTCACCTGTACGGTCAGTTCGCCGGGATACCCCTCTTCGCCGTCGGGCGACACGTAGTGCATGACGATCGAATCGGCGGAGTGCGAATCGACGGTCCATACGCGGCTGTCGAGCCCTTTCACGCCTCCGTGCAATGACTGTCCGTTGTCGTTCTGCGGCAGTCGGTATTGCGTGCCGTCGAGCGTGAAGCGACCCTCGGCGATGCGGTTTGCGAAGCGTCCCACGACGGGTCCCGAGAAGCGGGCCTCGCCCTCGTCGAGGTAGCGGCCGATCGACTCGCATCCGACGGCTACGTCGGCCATCCTGCCGTTACGGTCGGGGGCGAGTATCGACACCACGCGGGCTCCGAAATTGGTGATCTGCACGGTGAAGCCCGTACTGTTGGCGAGGGTGTAAAGCGCTACGGGTTTTCCGTCGACGGTCGTTTCGAAAGCTTCGGCGTCGGGCAGGACGGGCGTTGCGGCGTTTTTCGTTCCGCAGGCGGCCAGTAGGGCAGAGAGGAGAATGCAAAGATACTTTTTCATGATTCGTTTTATAGTTTGAAAGGCAGCGTTGCCCGAATATCTGCGGACGAGGCGCCTATTTCGAACAGGAATTCGCCGGGTTCGGCGATGCGTTCGTTTTCGAGGTTGTGGAACGCGAGATCGTCCGTCGTGATTCGGAACTCCACGGTGCGGGTCTGGCCGGGCTTCAATGCGATTTTCTCGAATCTGCGCAGTCGTTTGACGTCGGGGATGAGCGATGCGTAGAGGTCGCGCGAGTAGAGCTGTACGACCTCCTGTCCGTCCCGGAGTCCCGTGTTTGTAACGTCGGCCGTGATGACGATCTCATCGCCCTCGTGCGTCAGTTTCGCCCCGGAGTATGCGAACGCAGTGTAGCTCAGGCCGTGCCCGAAGACGAATTCGGGGTTGTAGTCACCCTCGTATTTGTAGGTTGCGTCGGTGTTGCGCTGTTCGTCGGCGTACTTGTGGTAATAGACGGCCAGCGAGTTGGGGAACGCCGGGTAGGTGTAGGGTAATTTCCCGCTCGGATTGACCTTTCCCGTGAGCACGTCGGCCACGGCGTCGGCACCCTGCGGTCCGGGGAGGTAGCTCTGCACGATGGCGGGGATTCTGGCCGAGAATTTCGAGATCAGCCGCGGGCGTCCCTCCGAGAGCACCAGCACGACGGGTTTTCCGGTTGCGGCGATGCGCTCGGCCAGTTCGGTTTGCAGGGGATCGAGCGCCAGATCGTTCAGGTCGCCCGGCTTCTCGCAGTAGGAGTTCTCGCCGAGGCACAGCACGACGACATCGGCCCGGCGTGCCGCCTCCGCGGCTTCGTCGAAGCGGTCGCGGCGTTCGGTGTCGTAACGGCTCTCGTGCGCGTCGTAGCTCACGCCGGGAATGACCTCGACGTTGCGGTGTCCGAACCGCTCGCCGATGGCTTCGGCGAGGGTCTTGCACAACTCGGGGTGATGTTCGATGCCGTGTCCCTGCCACGTGACGGTCCATCCGCCGCACAACGCCCTGCGGCTTTGGGCGTTGGGTCCGCAGACCAGTATCCTCCGTTCCGCGGCGGGATCGAGCGGGAGCAGGCCTCCGTCGTTTTTCAGGAGCGTGATCGCCTCGGCTGCAGCCGCGTAGGAGGCCTGCCGGTGCTCTTCGCAGCCGTAGCGGGGATAGTCTGCGGGCAGGGTGTTCGGACGCTCGAAAAGTCCGAGTTCGAATTTGAGTTTCAGAATGCGCCGCACGGCCTCGTCGATGCGTTCCATCGGTACGGTGCCCTCCTCGGCCAGGGAGCACAGGTCGCGGCAGAAGCCCCGGTAGTCGATCGGAATCATCGCCATGTCGATTCCGGCATTGATGCCGATGCGAACGGCCTCCTTGGAGGTCGCGGCCAGATGGTCGCGGGCGTGCAGCTTTTCGAGATCCTCGTAGTCGGTGACGACTACGCCGTCGAATCCCAGCTCGTCGCGCAGCAGTCCGGTCAGAATTCTGCGGCTGGCGTGCACCGGTTCGTTGTCGATGATTCCGGAATTGACCATCACGGAGTGTGCTCCGGCGTCGAGGGCCTCCCTGAACGCCGGTAGGTGATACTCCATGAGGGCGTTCCACGGAATGTTGGCCGGCGTGCGGTCCTTGCCGCTGGCCGGTACCGAATAGCCGAGGAAATGTTTCAGGCATGTGGCGACGTGCTCCGGATGGTCCACGTCGTTGTCATCGCCCTCCTGTCCTTTCACCAGCTCGCGGCCCAGCACCGAGCCGAGATAGGGGTCTTCGCCGAAGCCCTCGTACTGGCGCGGGAAGCGCGGGTCGGCTCCGAGGTCGAGAATCGGGGCGAAGTTCCACGGGATGTTGCAGGCCCGCATCTCGTAGGCCGTGATCTCGCCCATGCGTCGGGCATGCGCGGGATTCCACGTTGCCGCGAGGGCTATCTGTTGCGGAAACAGCGTCGAGCCGAGCGAGTAGGTTCCGCCGTGGACCTGATCCACGCCGTAGATGAGGGGAATTCCCAGACGGGTTTCGTCCGTGGCGATCCGCTGGAGCTCCCCGATGAAGGGCCCCCACACCTCGGCGGGCTGGGATTCGCTCAGCGGAACGTTCAGCAGCGAACCGACGCCGTATTCGACCACGGCTTCGCGCAGCAGGGCCGTGTCGAGCGTAAAGCCGCCGGCTCCGTCGGCGATGACGAAGGGTTCGATGGTCAGCTGGGCCATCTGCCCGACCTTTTCCTGCAGCGTCATTCTGGCGAGCAGCCGTTCGATGCGGCGGTCGGTGTCGGACGCCGTGTTGCGGCACGAAAGGGCGAGCATGCAGAGGAGTGCGACGGGGAGGATGTTTCTCAGACGTTTCATCGGTTATAGGCAATTTGGTTAAGGAACCACTCGCTCTCTTCTTGTGATAGTCCCTGTCTTCGGAGCACTCCGGGCAGGTCGTCGTATGCCTTTCGGAACTCTCCGATCAGCTGCGGGATTCGTTCGGGTGCGTACTCCACGGCTTCGGCAATCGAGCCCATGGGTCCGAACTCGTCGGTGTAGGTGTAGCGCCACGACTGTTCCCAGGGTTTGCGGGCCGCATGGTATTTGAATTCCTCCATGGCGCGCGCCATGCGGCGTGCCGCTGCGGGCACGCCGTTGAAATCTACCTCCGCATCCTCGTATCGGATGCACACGACCTTCTCCGCCGCGCAGTCCGTACGGGGAATCTCTACGACGAGCGCGAACTCCTCTCCGAGATAGGTCCAGTCTGCTTTTGCGCCGTCTACGGTTACCGACACGGGGGCCGCCGATGCGAGCACCTTTACCGAGAACTTCCGCTCGGCGGGCATGCCGCGGTAGGCTCCAGTCCGCTTGCCGACCGTGACGGTCAGCAGGTTGCCGTCGCGCACGGATTTCAGGTGCGTGCGCGCGAATTCCGCGGCGTAGCGCTTGTCGTCTCCGTTGTCCTCGTAGAGCGAGAATTCGCCGCTGCCGCCCGGAAAGAGGGTCAGCAGGATCTCTTCGTCGTTCGCATTGAGATTCTTCACCGTGTCGCCGTACATGGGCAGGATGGCGCCCGCACGTACGTAAACCGGATATTCGTCCAGCGCGAAAGTCCGCTCGACGGTACGTCCTCCGTCGAGCATCGTTCCGGTCTGCCACTCATACCATTTCCCCTCGGGGAGCCAGACCTTCACGGTCGCATAGCCCTCCTTGCCCGGCGCGGTGACCGGCGCTACGAGGATGTCGTCGCCGAAGAGGTACTGGTTGCGGAAGGCATAGGCTTCCGAGGCCTCGGGCCACTCGTAGTACATCGGCCGGCAGAGCGAAATCCCCTCGTCGTAGGCCTTGCGGGCCATGGTGTAGATATAGGGTGCGAGCGCATAACGCTGGCGGATGGTGCTGCGCAGGATGTCGGCATGCTCCGGGGCGAAGTTCCAGACCTCCTTTTTCAGTCCGGCGCTCTTGGCCGAGTGGGTGCGCATGACGGGGCTCAGGGCGCCGAATTGCATCCAGCGGATGTAAAGTTCGGGGTCGATGCGGTCGGCCATGTGGTGTCCTCCGATGTCGTGGCTCCAATATCCGTAGAGGACGTTCGAGGCAGTGGAGTTGAAGTAGGGCTGGAAGTCGAGCGAAGCCCACGTGATGGAGGCGTCGCCCGAAAATCCGATCTGATAGCGGTGGTTGCCCAGCCCGCCCCAGCGGTGGTAGAGCATCGGGCGCACATCGCGGTTCTTCTCCATGTCGCTGAAAAATACGTAGTTGAGCCACCATGTGTTGCTCAGCCCCTCGACGGCGGGGTCGGTGGGCTGCTGCTGCCAGTCGAGCCACCAGAAATCCACCCCGTCACGCTCCATAGGCGTCAGGATGCGGCGGAAGATGCTGCGGATGAATTTCTTGTCGGACGATACCCAGGGTACGGTCTGTTTCGACGCGGGGTCGATGCCCATGTCGCGGGCTACGTCGGCATAGCTGTCCTCACCGCATCGCACGCCGTCGGCCGGATGGAGGTTGAAGGTCGAGCGGATGCCCTCCCCGTCGAGCCACCGGAGGAACTTCGCCGGATCGGGAAAGAGCGTGCGGTTCCACGACCAGCCGGTCCATCCTCCGCGGTCGCCGTCGGTGTAGTGCCAGTCCATGTCGATCACCAGCACGTCGAGCGGGATGTCGTAGGCGCGGAAATTCTTCACCAGCGTGCGCAGCTCCTTGTCCGAATAGGCCCAATAGCGGCTCCACCAATACCCGAAGGCGTAGCGCGGCGGCAGGGGCATCTTGCCTGCAAAGAGCGTGAAGTCGCGCAGGGCGGCTTTGTAGTCGTGTCCGTAGGCGAGGAAATACCAGTCCTGAGCGCCGTCGTCGGGGCGCTTTTCGACCCATTCCCACTCCTTGTCGCCGTCGAAGAGGAAGTTGTCCGAATCGTCGATGAGCGTCCAGCCGTCGGTGGCCAGCAGTCCGTCCTCGATGGGCATTTTCGGACGACGCTCGTCGTAGACGTAGGTGTCGCCGTCGTATCCGTCCAGCGTGCGGTAGGTTCCTTTGAGGTTGCCTTTCTGCTGCATGCCCGGTTTCCAGACGAAGGGCACGGCGGCTCCCTTCGGGGAGCACACCGAGAGGTTCGAGGCCGTGAAAGGACCGGAATTCTTCCTGTAGCGCAGGACCATCTTCGGCGTGGCGATTTCGATCCACGCGCCCCGCTTCACGCGGTAGTCCGCGGCGGGATATGCTCGCTGGACGGCCACGAACGACTTCGTGTCGACGAATTGTCCGTCGGGGGCGTATTCCATGCGCACGGCCCCGTCCGAGATGACCGTGAAGCGGACATGATTGTCCGCATAGGCGACGTTCTTGTGCAGGTCTTGGGCCTGCGGCGTCTGCATCGCGCAGAGACCAAGCAATAAAAGCAGTTTCCTCATGAATATCAGTGATTTTCTTTCGTATAATTCTTGCGTTCGGGTCCTGCGCCTTTTACGGTCACCCGTTTCCAGTGTGCGGGCAGCGCCGAGGGCAGCTGTCTGATTCCTTTATCCGTGATTTCCAACCCGCAGAATCCGTTGATTACAGCTTGCAGCATGCCGCCGGCGCCCGTGGCGAAGTAACAGTTGTCCGTACCGGCGTATTCGGCCGTCACGCCGAACGGAGCCACGCGGTTGGGCTGGTAGCTGCGCGAGAAGAGCTCGTAGGCTTTCCCGCCGTCACCCAGCCGGGCGTGTTGCAGGGCGAGTATGGAATAGGACATGGCCGGACCTGCGTCGATGCGCGGCTCGTAATACGCCAAGTCGCGGCGAATCTCCTCCGTGTTGGTGACGAGTCCGAGCGGATAGGCCAGCAGATTGGCGTCGGCCTGTTTGATGATCCGTCCGTCGTAGTCTTCGTATTCGCGGGTCGTGCCGTCCTCGAACCGGGGAATCCGCAGCGACGCCGCAATCGTGTTCCAAATCGCCGGAGCCTTTTCGCCGCACAGCGCCGCGGCTTTCGAGGCCGCCTGCAAAGCCCGCATGGCGGATCCGTTCGTGAAGGCGTTGTCGTCGACACCCTCGGCGTATTCGTCGGCGCAGACCACGTTGCGGATCGAGTAGGTCCCGTCGTCGTTGCGCTCCGCACGGCTCGTCCAGAAGTCGGCGACCTCACGCAGCAGCGGCCATCCCTCCTTGCGGAGCCAGTTCCGGTCGCCGCTCATGCAGTAATAGTTCCATGCCGCGATGCCGATGTCGGCTGTGATATGGTGCTCGAAAGGTCCCGTGAGCGCCCATGTGGGACACGACTCCTCGCCTGCATCGTCGCTTTCCCAGGGGAACATCGCACCGCGGTAGCCGTAAGCCAGCGCCTTGCGGCGGGCGGCGGGCAGACGGTCGATGCGGTAGTTCATCATCGACTCGGCAATGCCTTGGTTGAGAAACAGCATCGGCGGGTACATCCATAATTCGGTGTCCCAGAAGATGTGCCCGTTGTAACCCTGCGACGAAAGCCCGAAAGGCGGGATGCTCAGACGGCTGTCCGCGCGGGCGAACGAATAGAGGTGATAGAGCGCCAGCCGCACGGCCTGCTGCGCCTCGTCGTCGCCCTCGATCTCGATATCGCCCTGCCAAAGCTCGTCCCACAGTTCGCCGTGGCGCGATGTCAGGCGGTCTACGCCCTCTTTGACGGCGTAGATCACTTCACGGTCGGATTCGTTCCACGGGTCGAGGAAATCGCGGCCGGTGCAGACGGCGCCGAGCAGGTCGAACGAAAATCGCTCGCCCTTTTTCAACGTCACGCCGAGCCGGTTCTGCCCGCTGGAGCACTCTTGGGCAACCGTGCGGGCAGGATCGAAGAGCAGCGCGGCGGAGGCCGAGACGACCGTTCCGCGGTGGCGCGCCGGCGCCCATGTGCGGCGGTAGCGGATGCGTGTGCCGTCGACGGTCACTTCATGCGCCGAGGACTCCGATCCGGCATAATCGCCGGGCGTGTCGGTGGTGTTGGCCACGGAGAGAAACAGATCGTCGAGCGCTTCGACCTCTACGCGAATCAGTCCGGCGTAGGGCATGTTGCGAAGGGCCCGGATATCATAGGCGATGCGTGCACGGCCGTCGGCTACGAATGCCGTGCGGAGGACGGCTTCACGCATGTCGAGCGTCTGCGACCACTCGGTGACGGACGTTTCGGCGACGTTGCGGCCGTCGATGGAGACCTGCAGCACGAAAGGATTCAGTCCTTGCAATATGCGGCTGATGCCGTGCGGGGCGTCGGCGTCGAATACGTGGTTGAGCATCACGCGGCGGACGGAGAAGGGTTCGCGCCACGGCAGGATGCCGATGCCGCCGTTAGCCAGCGTCACGCCGTGATAGGGGGCCGCATAGGTGTGCGTTGCGATTTGCCATGCGGGATCGGTTGCCGGGGCGTCGCCGGCCATAGTCGTCAGAGCCCGGCACGTGCAGAGCAGCAGAAATAGAAGTCGTTTCATGTATTTATCAATTGGGTTTTCGTTAGATCGGATTTATCGTTCGTCGGGTGAATTTCCCCCCCCCTCTTCTAGAAATTCCGTCGGGGTGATTCCGAATTGTTTTTTGAAGCACGAAGAAAAATAGGTCGGAGAGCCGAATCCTACGAGCAGACTGATTTCGGCAATGCTGTATTTTTTCGATTGAAGCAGTTCCGATGCTCTTTTCAGCCGTTTGATGCGCAGGTATTCATTGGGACTTTTCCCGATGATGGCTTTGAGTTTGCGCAGAAGTTTCGAACTGCTCATGCACATTTCCTCGGCCATTTCCTCGACAGACAATTCAGCCTGCTCGAGATGTTGCATGATGTACTGATCGAGCTTGCTCATGAAGTTTTCGTCGGCTTTCGAATAGGTCAGCGTCTCCGATTTTGCAAATGGCGATTCGAGGAAATGTCGGCGTACCAACTCCCGGTTCGATAAGAGCGCGGATATGCTGGCACGCAGGTATTCCAATGAGAAGGGCTTTTCGACGTATAGGTCGGCGCCGGTTCCCAATCCTTCGACTTTGGAAGCGATATCGGTTTTCGCCGTCAGTAGCAATACGGGTATATGGCTGTACTGCAGATCGGCCTTGACGCGCCGGCACAGTTCGAAACCGTCCATTTCGGGCATCATCACGTCGCTCAGAATCAGATCGAAGGGCTCGTTTTTCGCCAGTCGTTCCAATGCCAGGCGTCCATTGTCTGCCGTGACCGTACGATAGGCCGGCGCCATGTGCCGTACGATGAAGGCCTGCATTTCGGGGTCGTCCTCGACGATCAGCAGGGCTGGCTTTTTCGAAGCGTCGTCCTGCGGAGCCGTTGTGTTTTCCCTCAGCTCTCCGGGGGCAATTTCCGGCTCTTCGGTCCGGACTCCGGCGGATTGATGCACGACCGGGACGGTGAGTACGAAGCGGTTGATCTCAGTCGACGGGTCCATGATCAGCGTGCCGCCGTGCAGTTCCGCCAGCGAACGCGCCAGCGTCAGGCCGATGCCCGTTCCGGCGATTACGTGTTTTCCGTCGCGGTATTGCATGAATGGCTGGAAGATCTTGTCCCGCATTCCCTCCGGCACGACCGGTCCGTCGTTTACGACCGCAACACGGAAGCGGGCGGGATCGTTCTCGACGGTCATTTTCAGCCGGGCGTATGATTGCGCGTATTTGAGTGCATTGGACAGCAGGTTGCTGACGATCTTCGTGAGTGCCTCCTTGTCGGCCGAGGCCTGCAATTTTTCGGCCGGGAGTTCGAACGCAAAGTCGATGTGCTTTTGACGGGCCATGGTTACGAACCGCAGGCATACGTTCTCCACCACCTCGCGGACATCGCATTCTACGGGATGCAGGCGGAATCCCTGCTGTTCGGCTTTCCGGAAATCGAGCAGCTGGTTGATGAGCGTCGTCAGCCGGTCGGTGTTCGACTGCATCGTGCGCAGCTCCTCGTGCAACTCCCGGTCGGGGCTGTCGCCCGTTTTGGCCACGATGTTTTCCAGCGGACCGCGAATCAGCGACAGCGGCGTGCGTATCTCATGGGCGATATTGGTGAAGAAATCGAATTTGGCGACGTAGAGTTCGCGTTCCTTGCTTCGTTCTATTTTTTCGATTTCCGTCTCCCGTTTCCGGAGTGTCCGCCGGTTGGCAAGCCTGTATAGGAGCACGACAGTTGTCAATGCGAGCGCCGCATAGCATGCGTAAGCGATTCCTGATAGGTAGAACGGCGGACGGATGCGAATTTCGAGCGAGCGTGCGATGCCGTTGGGGGCTCCTTTGCTGTCGAGTCCCTCGACCACGAGCCTGTAGGAGCGGAAAGGCAGGTTCGAATAGGAGATCGTATTGTTGGATACGCGGTGCCACTCGGAGTCGAAACCTTCGAGTTTGTAGCGCATATGCGCCGCGTTCGGAGAGCGGTAGCTTATCGCCGCTACGCGTACGGAGAACGAGTTCTCGTCGGGAGCGAGGTCGATCCGGTCGAGGTGCGTAATGCTTTTCGGGGCCTGCAGCGAATCGCTCCCCGCGCCGATGGACTTGTTGTAGGGCATGAAGTCGGTCAGTACGATGGGAAATCGTCCGTTGTAGGGTTCCAGCTTTGCGGGGTCGAACGAGATGAACCCGTCGGAACTTCCGGCGTAGATGCGTCCGTCTTCTGTTTTGCAGAGCGACGAATAGTTGAATTGATTGTTCAGCAGTCCGTCGTCGGTGGTGAAAACGTAATAGCTCAAGGCTTCGGCATCGAAACGTATGAGGCCTTTGTTCGACGTGATCCAGAAAACACCCTGCGCATCCTCTTCGATCCGATAGCAGGTGTCGAACGGCAGCCGGCTCTTGTACCGGACGAAAGAGTCGGCTTCGGAATCATACCGGCACAGGCCCCCGCCCTCGGTCGTGAGCCATATTCTGTTGCGCCTGTCTTCGAAGACGCTCAGGACCTTGTTTGCCGCAAGCGAGGCCGTATCCCGTTCTGCGTAAAGATAATGGCGCCATGCGTCTTTCATGGCGTCGTATTTGTAAAGTCCGTCGGAATAGGTGGCCGCCCAGATATTTCCGGAGGAATCTTCCCGGATGTGATATACATGGCTCCGAATCGCCGAATCGCCGACGAACCGGTCTGTCGCACGGTCGTAGCGTTTGAGTCCGGATGTGGTTCCGATCCATAGTTCTCCGCCCGATGTCCGGCAGATGGTGTAGATCTCCTTGCCGGCGCTGGGATAGCTTTTCGAGGCGAGGGTTCGCCGGTGGATGCGGACCAGGGAGCGGGTTTGCTCGTAGGTTCCTACCCATAAGAAATCGCCGTCACAGCAGAGACCGTGAATGTTGCTGGACAGTAGCCTGTCGTTCCATACGGGCTCGATCTTGTCGGACTGCGGGACATAATGGAACAGACTTTTCGATTCGGTGCCGATCCACAAGTTGCCGTCTGCATCGGAAACTATTTCCCGAACATAGTGTCCCAGACCGCGGCTTTCGGGATTGGCGTAATAGCGTTTGACTGGTTCGGTGCCATTGCCCCATGAGTAGGCGACGCCTGCGAAATAGGTGCCGGCCCATATGCCGCCCTCCTGATCCTGACACAAACAATAGACGGAATAGTCTTGGAATGTGTAGGGGTTTCTGTGGTCTCCGTGGAGCGATGCCGCTTCCCGGAGATTGGCGTCGAGGATTTCGAGGGCCGATTCTGTGGCGACCCAGAATTCGTCGTTTTTCAGGATGAGCAGGTCGCGGACGTAATTGTTGCTGTGCGGCAGGTCGATTTTGCGGAATCGTTTTGCGGCGAGATTTATTTCGAACAGCCCCAGAGAGGTGCAGGCGTACATTTTGTTGAACGCTCCGGACACGAGACGATTGGTGTATCGGTTGCGGAACGCTTCCGTTCCTCCGCCTTCTGGAAAGAGCGGCGTGACGCTTGCCAGATTGTCCTCCGACAAATAGATATTGCCGTCGTCGAGGGTTATGCAGATGGCGTTCTGGGCCGTGAAGCAGATGTTACGGGCCGAATAGGTCCTCCGTCCCGTTTTGTCACTGCGGATGCGTGTCAGAGTTTTGGTGCCGGAGTCGTACCGGAAGAATCCCTGACTTCCTGCGGCGATCCAGACCGTGCTGTCCGGTGCGAGCACGATTTGGGGGATATTTTCCGTGATCCTGCTGCCGTCGTCGGCCTTTAGCAGGAAACGGTTCGCGCGTTCGGTTTCGGGGTCGTAGAGGCACACGCCGCTGTCGGTTCCGATCCATATGCATCCCTTGTTGTCCTCGCACAGCGCCGAGATGTAATTGTTGCCGGGAATGGCGTCCGTCACCGCTACGGTCCGGATTTCGGAGCCGTCGTAGCGGTTCAGCCCGTCCTTGGTCCCGAACCACATGAACCCCGTCCGGTCCTGGATGACGGCCAGCACGGTATTGTGCGCCAGCCCGTTGTCAGCGTTGAAGGAGCGGAAGATAAGTTGTCTCTCTTTCGCGGGACAGACCGAGGACGACAACAGACAGAACAGAAGCAGTATCCGGAATTTCATGGATGATTTTTTTGTATAAAATTACGTTTTTTCCGCAAAGTTGCCTGCTTACCAGGCCGAAATTTCCCGGTCGAGCCATTCGAGCCGCTCCCGATATACGGATTCGATGCGCTCAGCGGCCTGATCGAAAGTAAGTGCGAGGTCGCCGTTTTCGTTTCCCGCCTGTATGACGGGCCATCGTCGGTTGTCGCGTGAGACGGCTGCGGCGATCGACGCGCGTTGCTGCCGGATGAACTCCGGGACGCTTCGCAGGAACGGATACCATTGCTCCCAGCGGTTGCGCACATCGGCACGCAGCGTCGCATCGTGTCGCAGCAGCACATTCCACCAGTTGCGCCTGGCCCACGGCATCCATCCGAGCGAAGAATCTTCGCTGCCGAAGTTGATCCACCCGTTCCGCCGGTGCTCGGCGAGCGTTTCGAAATCGAAGTCCCAGATCGGTCCGGCGATGAGTTTTCCGTTGCCGTCCTTGTGAAAGTAGACGCTTTTGGGATGCAGCATCTCGTGGTTGGACATCAGCTCGAAGATGATCCAGTAGTCGATCATCGACTCCCGGTCGAGGTATGCGAACGGATCTTCGCCTCCGGTTGCGGACAGCCGGGCCTGTACGGCCTCGTCCGTGCGTGCGAGGTACTCCTTCAATGCATCGAGACGCGCTTCGGACAAATCCTCCGGGGCCGGGAACTTGACGTTCACGGGAATATCCGAAGCCGGGGTGCGGAAACGCACCTCTTCGTCGAAATAGGTGTCGAATTCGAGCAGGAAGCCCGTGTTTTCGCCGACGTTCACGCGATTGGCGTCGACCTTGATCTGTTCGGTCAGCAGGTAGCATCCCTCGTATCGGCCGTTCATGTACACCTCGACGAATTCGTTGCGCGTCGTATAGTCGAGTTTCGAATGTGCTCCGAGGTGGTAGGCGATGCGGTTGCGCAGGTGTGTGCGGTCCATGTAATTGGCGATCAGGCACCAGCGTTTGTGCTTGGGCATGCCGAGCACCTCCTGCTTTTTGTCGAATTTCAGCGCATAAGGCTTTTTCTCCCACTCCCAGGTGGAATTGCCGCGGCCGCGGACCGAAAGGGCCGTTTCGGGAAGATCCTCGAAACGGTTGCCGCCGTCGATGCGGAGCGTTCCCGCAATCCAGTTCTCCTTATCGACTACCGGGGCCTCCGTCCGGATATGCACGACCGGCGTATAGGACGGCGCATGCACGATAATCGGGTCGCTTTGCAGCGCTGTGTCTCCGTATACGGCACGGAAGGAGCGTTGGAATTTTCGCTCTCCGCCCTTGTATGCGATGCGCATTCGGCAGGTTCCTGCCGCCGGGTCCGTTTCTCCGGTGGGATGGAACGTAAAGTCGTCCGGCGCCGTTCCGGTCGTGGCGTCGGCCAGCCGGAAATCCGTGGGCGCCACTTGCGCGTCGGCAGGAACGACCCGGAGCGTTACCACCGCCGAGCCGTTCTCCGAAAGTTCTGTTTCATCGCATGTGAAAGCGATGCTTCGGGGTGCGACCGGGTTTTCCGGACCGCCCGGTCCGACCGGAGCGGGCGATGATTTGTCCTGCGAGCAGGCGGCGGCGAGCAACACGACAGCGAGGCTCAGGGCGGACAGCGAACGTTTCATCGTATAGGAATTATCGGGTGATTGCGGGAATCCCGTAAATCTGCGAAGGATGTCCGGTGTTTACCCGGGGCCACCCCTCGTCGTCCCACTGTACGAGGTCGAGCATGGTCTGGCGTCCCTTGTCCGGGGCCGCGGAGTCGTAGGCGTGGTAGAACATCCAGGTCTGTCCCTTGTCGTCCTCGATGATGTTGGAGTTGTGCCCCGTGCCGGCGAACCGATTGTCGCCTGCTATCAGCAGTTCGTGGCGGTTGTCGAGCATTTGGCGTCCCTGTCTGTCGACGTAGGGGCCGAAAAGGCTCTTCGAGCGTCCTACGACGGTGCGGTAGGTGCTCGACATGCCTCCGGTCCAGTCGCCCTCCGAGGCGAACAGATAATAATAGTCGCCGCGCTTGTAGACGCACGAACCTTCGTAGGCTCCGCCTGCGACGCGTCGGATCGTTTCGGGTTTCACGGCCATGGCGAGGTCGTCGGCGATTTCCAGCTCGGCGGCGTAAAGCCCGCGGAAACTGCCCCAGAAGAGGTAGGGTTTGCCGCCGTCTTCGAGGTAGAACTGGTCGATGGAGTGCGCCGTGCCGTAATAGGGCGGGTAGTCGGGATCGCTGTTGATGATCTGTCCGCGGAATTCGAACGGTCCTGCCGGCGAGTCGGCTACGGCATAGGCCACGGAGTGTCCGTCGTAGGTTCCCACGTCGCCCCACCACATCGAGAAGAAGAGGACGTATTTGCCCCGTATGATGCGGATTTCGGGGGCCCAGAGAGCGGCCTTTCCGTAGTCGTAGCGCGATTCTGCGGGCCTTGTCTGCTCGTTGAACGCCGAGCCGGCGCGCTGCCAGGTCACCAGGTTGTCCGAGTGCCAGATCGAGAGCAGGTCGGCCGTGTTGTAGAGCCAGAACGTGCCGTCCGTGTCGCGCAGCACCGTGGGGTCGGGACCGTCCCGGCCGATGACCGGATTCCGGTAAACGTCCGTCGGGGCCTGCTCGATATCGAGATTGGACGAGCAGCAGATGCACTGCATGGCGAGCAGCACCGGATACAGAAAAAGAGATTTGTTCATTTTTGATTTCGATAGATGAATATGCTGTTCAGGTTCAACCCTGAACAGCATATTCATCGGGGTTACTGTTTTTTGAAGAATCCGAGGGTCGTGGCCACCGGTCGGTTGCCGCCCGTCAGGTCGTTGACGTGCTCTTTGCATACCACCATGGCGGTCGAACCGCCGCCGTCGAGCTTCAGTGCGTCGACGCAGCCCAGCGATTTCAGAATCGCGCAGGCCTCGCGGTGCGTGGCGCCCAGACTGAGCCCTTCGACACGGCCGTCGCAGATGAAAAGAATCACCTTGCCGTCGGCCGTATATCCTACGATGGTCTGGTCGGCGCGATAGGAGGCCAGCGCCAGTCCGTCGGTCCAGATTTCGTAGTCGGTCAGCTGATAGCCTTTTTCCGTCACGGCCCCGTCGATCAGACACTCGCCGCCGCGCATGAGCACCGGCCCGCAGCCGACAGCGAAACGGGGAGCCCACTCGGTCGGCGTCGTGGGCAGCACATTGCTCACGGCGGAATACTGCGCCTCGCCGCGGACCGACGGAAGCGGATGCGCATAGTACGACGTCCGCTCGTTGGCCGTCCCGGCCCAGAAAATCGACGGTTTGCCCGAATCGTCGACGCCGAAAATGCCGCGCGTCACCTGATACCAGCGGTTGTATTCCTCCGCATCGCCCGCATCCCACGAACCGCGCGGATTGTACACCGTTCCCGTCAGTACGCCGTCGATCACTTTTATACCGTCGTGGGCATGCGTCGTGAAGTCGAACAGACCGCCGTTGATGAGCACGTAGCAGTCGTCGGTGAACTGTCCGTCGACCGTCACGCCGTTCGGATTGCCGGGGTCCTGCACGCGCAGTTCGACCTCTTCGCCCGAACAGTTGGCGACGGCATACCAGGCCTGGAATTTGCGGCCGTTGAGATCCGACGTGGTCTTATAGACCTCGATGCCGGCGGGAAGTCCCGCGAACTCCTGCCGGGTCCATTCCAGATCGATCGGTGCGAGCGACTCGCCGTCGAGCGCCGCCGTCGTTTCATCGGTATAGTACACCTGCGAATCGGCGATGACGAAAGCCCTGAAATGGTAGGTTACGCCGTATTTCAGCCGGGTGTTGGGGATGATCTGCATCAGGGCGGTCCCGTCCGAAGGCTTTTGCGGACCGTACTGGTAATCGTCCTCGATAGTGGGCCGGCCCGTCGTGTTCCAGCAGACGCCGTAACGGTAGCCGTCGTTCACGGCGTCGGCAGCCACCCGGTAGGATACCGTGATGCAGGCCGGATAGGACTTGGCGTCGCCCGCGAGGGCGTTGTAAGGATTCGGAAGCGATCCGGGGTAGGCCTCGTTTTCATCCGTGCACCCTCCGGACAGCAGTATGCCGCATAATGCGGACAGGTAAAATAGTCTCTTCATGGTCATTGTGTTTTTAAGCCCTGCGGGCGGAGCCGGCGGTCGGTGATCCCGACGCCGCCCGGGACTTTTGCGTTCTTCGAAATCAGTTGCCGTACATTCTCAACTCGGTGATGACGATATTGTTTCCGTAGGTATCCTCCCAACCGTTGTTGTAAAGCGTCTCGTTGACGACCGTCTGCACGCGGTCGTTCCACGGCTCGCGGTTGAAATTGCCTTCGAACGGACCCGAATTGGTTTTGTAGTTGGCTCCGTCGCCCGCTTTCGAATAGGTACACAGACGAATGGCATTTGCCGTGCGGCCCTGTAAATCAATGGCCGGAGAGATCCATCCGCGGCCGCTGTAGGCCTCGCACCAGATATGACCCACTTCGACCCACGTCAAAGCATTGTACGTGGCACGATCGGTATCGTGATTGCCGGTAGGAGCTGGCACGGCGTCGGAGGTGATGAAAACCTTCATTTCACGGGGCGCCGTTCCCTCGTTCCAATGCCATTCGTTGTCGCCGTTGCCCCAGAGAATAAAGCGGATGGCGTGCGAGGGCTGATACTGCTTGATGTTGATCTGGAAATACTGTCCGTACGTCTTGTCGCAATAACCGGGGAACCACGACGTCTGCCACGAGTTGCCCCAACGGTTGCCGTCATAGAGTGCCGCCAGCGTACCTTCGCCTGCCTCATAAGGCTCCCACAGCGTCTTGTCCGGCAGCGTGATCTCGTCGTGCAGCAACACGTACTGCTCGTTGTCGACCGGGAACAGATCGGTAGAGGCTACGATCGGACAGAGATACAGACCCGCGCCGTTGAAGCCGCCCGTGTTGCGTTTGTAGGTTACGAGCACCTCGTTGACGCCCGGATTCATCGTGATTTCTTCGATACGGTTGCCGGCTGCGTCGAAGAACGCCATGTCGTCGGCCGAAGGAAGCGCAGCGTAGTCGGTCCTGGTCTTGCGCCAGTTTTCCAAACCGCCGTACAGGTCGGGTCCCATGATCTCTTCCGACTCGTTGTAAGCCGTGATGAGCGACTCGTCATAGTCGAAACGGCATTTTATAGTCCATGTATTCTGAATGCCGTCGGGCATTTTCAGACGGAATGTGACGCCGCTGCCCCAGCAATCGGCGCAGGGTGTCTTGAAGTCGGGATAAGGCAGATACCAGTTGTCGTACGCACGGTTATCCCACCACCACGGCCAATACGTATGGGGTGCGGCACCCGACACGAGTTCGAAATGCAGCACCGGCTGCGTGATGTCCATCAGGTAGAGCAATATGTTGCGATCTTCGACGACCGCAGCGTTGTCCGACTCGATTTTAAGTGCCAGACACGCCTGTTTCGACTGCGCGGCGGCGGCTTCGCGTACGGCCGAAATCTGCTCGCCCGTAAAAGAGGCGTTCAGAGACAGGCGTTCTGCGCCGACCGGAATTTCGAACACCTTTTCCGACAGCGTGTAGAGATTTTCCGGGACGGTCATGTAATCAGGATTGATCTTTGCGAGCTCCTCCTGCGTCATCGGCGAAAGCGTGGCCTTGACGGGCTGCGTTTCGTCCGTTTCGCCGCGTACGACAGCAAAATCGAGCGTTACGGTCTGCTGGGCATCGTAGAGTTGCTTTTTGATTTCACCGGCTTCGGCAAATCCCAGTTCAGGCAGCATGACATCCACACGGCGTATGATATAACTCTTGTCACTGAATACGGAGGACTTCTCCGAAACGAGTTTTAGCGCCAGACAGTAGACTTTGGGGGCCGAAAGCGCTTCGCTCATCTCCCGGACGGTCGTTACCTGATCCGCAGAAAACGAAACGGTGAATTTGTCGGCTCCCTCGCCTTTCGGAATTGCAATCGCTCCGTCGAGCGAATAACATTTTTCGGGCAGAAGCACGTAGTCGGCATCGATGGCCGAGAGTTCTTCCTGCGTCATCGGCACGGTTTCAGCCTCGATGGCGACCGAGGGATCGCTTCCGCCGCGCAGTACGGTGAATTCGAATTCTTTATCGAGCCCCGTATCGTAGATACGCACTGCCGTGTTCGTGTTTTCCTTCACGTTGACCACATTGTGATATCGATCGGGGACCAAAGTCTGGAGATCATACTCCGAGTCGCTGCAAGCCGTGCCCAGCAAAGCCGAGACAGCAGCATATATCCATATGTATTTTGTCATTTTCATCTTTGTCGGAATTTTGTGGATCAATAGCCGGGGGCTTGTACCATCTGGGGATTTTTGTAGCAATCGTTGCCATCGACGGGCAGCAGATACAAGCGGTTGTGCCATGCATAGTCGCCGTCGACCTTTACGCGGGTGTTGAATTGCTCCAGCGTAGGATCGATAGTTTTGCTGACGAACGAATCGAGGCCTTCACGCATGCCGGCGGCGAGATACTGGTCGGCAATCACCCAGCGGCGCAGGTCATAGTAACGATGTCCTTCCATGAAGAGTTCGTTGCGACGCTCGGCGCGCACCCAGTCGAGAATCGACATCTCCGAAGTGCAGTCGGATGCTTCCAGTTCGGGAACGCCTGCGCGGCTGCGGACGAGGTTGACATTCTCCAGCGCATCGGCCAGTTCGTTGCCGCTGCCGCCGCCCCTTACATATAGTTCCGCATTGCATTCGGCCAGATTCAGGTACAATTCCGCCATGCGTATGACTGCATAAAAGAAGTTGGGGATATCGGCACCTTCGGCGGTCCACAATATTTTGGGTGATACCCACTTGTTCGACAGATAGCCCGTTTGGCACTGGTTGTCGCCGCCGCCGTCGGAGCCCGTCGACGGATTGTATCCCGAATAGTTGCTGCTATGCAGGTTCAGACGCAGCGGAGCGCCGTTGACGATTTTGGGACCGATGTCGCAGCCGTCGAAATTGATCCATGCGTAGAAACGGGGTTCGCGGCCTACGTTGAGTTTGATGATTTCGGAACGATCCTCGTCGCCTTTCCGGATGCCGGCCGAGGTCAGCCATTCGGAGGCCGGAGGGAATGCATTGTCGTATTTGGGGAGTTTGCCGTCTTTGGTGTAGAAAGCCTCCACGGCATTGAGCGTCGGACTGATGCCGCAATAGCCTGCCTGATAGCTGTTGCCGGAATTTTTGCGGATGATCTTGCGCGGCAGCGAGTTTTGCACGTTTTCCTTGGTTCCTTGGCCGTAGATATTGGAGGCTCCGATATCATTGGACGTAAAGATCAATTCCCGGTTACCGTCCAGTTCGGTCGACGCGGCCACATAACGCATCAGCAATACGCGATAGGCGAATTCCTCACCCTCTTCGGTCGAGGTGTCGATGCCGGGAATCCAGCAGCCGCTTTCATATCCGGCGGGCAGTTGGTCCCGTTGGGCGAGAAGCTTGGCATCCTCCAGTTCGAGCAGTCTGCGGCCGTTTGCCGTGGCGATACGAATTGCATCTTCACAGGCCGTTTTGGCGCGCTTCCATTTTTCGATGTCGAACGTGTAGCTCACCAGTTCCTTGCCGTAACCGGGAGTCTCGAAGTTTTCGTTGCGCCAGTTAAGGTAGGGGAATTTGCCGTTCCAAAGATCGGATGCGGCATAGAGCAGCAAGCGGGCTTTCAGCGCTGCGATGATCGTTTTGTTGGCCCGTCCGTACGTGGCGTTGAGTTCGTATCCCGAAGGCATCTGGGGACAAGCGGCGGCTTCGTCCAGCAGCCCGCAGATGTAATCGACGCAATAATCGAAATGCGAACGTCCGGGGAAACTGCTTATCGCAGTGTCGGAGCCGACGTATTCGTCGATAATCGGGCATGGACCGAAATAGAAAAGGATTTTGAAATAATTGAAAGCCTTGATGAAGGCGGCATGCGCCCGGTAGAGCGCCTTGTCGTCTTCGGTCAGGAATGACGGGTTCTGACGGTCCAGTTCGCGCAGGAACAGGTGTACATGCCCGATGGTTCCGTAAAGCTCCCGCCACCACTGCGCCTGATTGCTCGACGACGAAATGGTCGCATAAGCCATGGGATGACGGAAAACCGTGTTTGCCCACCATACTTTCGGTGTGGTGAATTCGTCGGTCGAGCCTTCGATGTTGAACGCATATCCCGGAGCGCTTGTTCCTACAGTTTTGTAGCAGGAGTAAATCCACGCTTCGACGTGGGCCTTGTCTTTCATGGCATCGTCGAACGTCGCCTGTTTGGCGGGAGCGACGTCGAGCCAGTCGCAGGAGGTGAGTGCCAACAGCGTTGCGACGGTCGCCAAAATTCGGTTATATACTGATTTCATAATTGGTTTTTTTAGGTTATTAGAACTTCAGCTGGACGCCGAGCGTAAATGTCCGCTGCAAAGGATAGGTGTACCAGTTCAATTCGGGGTCCCAGAGGTCGAACGGACTCCAGACGGCCAAGTTGTCGCCGTTGACGTAGACGCGGCCGTATTTGAAGTTGTAACCCAGTTCGAGCGTTTTGAACCGGATGAAACGTCCGTTGCGCAGCCAATAGGTGCTGGCTGCCGTGTTGTTGGTCAAATCGGCGTGCGATACGCCCAGACGCGGATATTTTGCTTTTGGGTCGGGGTTGTCCGCCGACCAGCGGTTGTCTGCGATAAACTGCATCAGATTGTGGTTCCGTTCTCCGAACGGCGCAATGTCGTTGCCGACCATGATTGTCCGGTTGCCGGACCCGTTGAAGAATACACCCAAATCCCATTGACGCCAGCGCAGCGTCATGCCCGCACCGTACTGAATACGGGGACGCCAGCCGTATTCCGAGATCAACGTCATGTCGTCCGGAGTGATCTTGCCGTCGCCGTTCAGGTCGCGGTATTTGATATCGCCCGGCCGCGGCGTGGAACCTAACAGTTGTTCCGGGCTGTTGGCGATCTCCTCGTCGCTCTTGAAAAGACCTTCGGCGACATATCCGTCACAGCGATAGCCGTCCATCGGCAGGCCTTGCTTGTACTGCCACGGATAAGTGTAGTTGGGTTCGTCCTTGTCTATGAACTTGTTCTTAGTATAGGTGAAACTGCTGCGCAGGTCGATCGACCAATCCCGGTTGAAGTCCTTGTGCCAGTTGATGCTGAACTCATAGCCTTCGTTTTCGGCCTTACCCACCTGACCCCACGGTATGGCGTTGAAATAACCGAATATTTCGGGCCAGTTGGCGCGCATCATCATGATCCGGTCGCGCTTGTCCTTGAAATAGTCGAACGTGATGTTCACCTGACGGAAAAGCGAGAGGTCGACGCCGATGTCGAGTTTCTTCACGCGCTCCCAGTGTACGTTGCTGGAGGCGTAGCCGTTGACTGCGGGGCCTACCGACCAATACTGCTGCGAAGGCGACGGTCCGGAGTTGTAACCGCCTCCGCCGCCAATGACGATCTGGTCGAAATAGACGAAATGGCGCGTACCGCCGGCATCGTCGAACCCGTCGCTGCCCACGATACCGTACGAACCGCGGATTTTCAGGAAATCGACGTAATCGCGGAGCGGTTCCCAGAATTTCTCGTTGCTGACGGCCCAGCCGACCGATACGGCGGGGAAGAACTCGAAGCGGTCGCCTTCGGGCAGACGCTCCGTACCGTTGTATCCGAAATTGAACTCGGCGAAGTAGCGCTGGTCGAAGTCATAGGTTACACGACCCGAAAGTCCCTGATTGCGCTGCAGGCGTTGTACGTATTTCTCCTTGTTGACATCCTTGCCGGGACGGTATTCGCGCATCATGTACATCAGCAGGGCGCCTACGTTGTGGCGGTTGAACGCCCGGTTGTAGGTAAGGCGTGCGTCGAAATAGAACGTCTGGTCCGAATTGGGATCGCTGCCGTTGGTCCAGTCTTCCCAAACATATTCGTCTCCGAGCGGGCCGACGGTCTGCGTCTCGAACCAGTTCGGGTTGGCGGGCGACCAACTGTTCGGTTTCACCGTATAATAGGTGGGGTTGATTCCCTGACGGTATACCTTGTTGGCGAAACTTTTCCAGTTGGCCAGCCCTTGGATTGCGAGTCCTTTGGTGATGAAATCGAGTTTCTGGTCGAGTTTCAGCGAAACGTTCAGCGTCGTATAGTTGTACTGCGCCTGATCGTCGAGCATGGCCGCATAGGGGTTGGTGTAAAGCTCATCGCCTTTGTAGGATGCGTTACCGAAGCGAATATGCGTGTCGCCGGGCATCGAAGGATAGTACGCCGGGAATTGTATGGGATTGGCGCTCAGCATGTATTCGAACAGTTTCGACGCCCCTTCGGCCGGTCCGCGCGTCGATCCGAGCTGTGCGTTCAGATGCAGATCGAGCACCGTTGATCTCGAAAGTTTATAGGAGATGTTGTTCTGGAAATTGTAACTGAAGTTGCGGATGTTATTGTCGAAATAGTAATCTTTCGGCGCGTTGACGATACCCGAATCGTGGTTGAAATTCAGGCTCATGTAATAGGTTGCTCTGTTTCCGCCTCCCTGAATGTTGATGTTGGCGCGCTGGTTCATGTTGAAATCGCGGAACATGAGACGCTGCCAGTCGACGTCGGGATATATATAAGGTGCTGCGTGGCTGCGGGTCATGTCGATCTGCTCCTGCGTGTATTTGGGCGTTTCGGTTCCGCGGGCGAGCAGTCCCTCGTTATAAAGAGTCATCCACGTAGCTCCGTCGACAAACTTGGGCATACGCATGGGTTGCAGGAACGAATTTTCGATCGTGACGCCGATTTTTGCGCGCGTGTTCTCCTGACCTTTCTTCGTCGTGACGATCATTACGCCGTTGGCGCCGCGGACGCCGTAGATGGCCGTGGCCGAGGCATCTTTGAGAATCGTAAAGCTTTCGATGGTTTCGGCAGGAATGCGGTTCAGATCTCCCGATGAGATTTCTACGTCGTCGAGCAATATGAGTGGCGTGGCGCGGCCTCCGAACGTCCCGACGCCGCGGATGTAGAATTCGGTCGTCGCTCCGGGCTCGCCCGACGAAGTCATGGAGATAACACCGGCCAATTTGCCGGCAAGTCCCGACGTCAGTGACGAGGAGGGGAATTTGAGCTCCTTGCCGGCAACCGACGTAACGGCTCCGGTGATCGATATTTTCTTTTGGGAACCGGCTCCGACGACCACGACCTCTTCGAGTTCGTTGTCGGATTCGAGTTTTATGAGAAGTTCCGTGGCGCTGCTGACATCGAGCGACTTGGTTTTATAGCCGATGAATGAAACGTCGATCGTGGCTTTTTTCCCGACTTGGAGCGTAAAGCGGCCGTCGGCGCCGGTGGCTGTGCCGTTCGTAGTGCCTTTCACCACGATGTTCGCTCCTATGACCGGCTCGTTGGTCGAGGCGTCGACTACGCGACCGGTGATTACATGCGTATCGTCCGATTGTTGGTTGGCGACGCTACCCCCCCCCACAGTATTTGCTGATACGATCGTGGATATTCCACAGAAAGTGCATATCAGACTCGCAAATAGTAAATTTTTAAGATTCATAGAGTAAAGTTTGAGTTTGTTTTAGATTTTCGATTTTTTTAGTCATTTTCACAGCTGTTTCATAGGCGTATAATTGATGATTTTAATTATATACAAAAGTAGGTCGTTTTTATTGTAGCCCATTTAGGAAATCCGGCAAGCTATTTAAAAAATCCGGCAAAACACCCCTCCTCTCTGTAAGGAGACGTGACTGTTCGACGGCGGTTATTCAACACCCGCTTGCTTTTCAGTGTTTACTTTTGGCACTCTGCGGGGAGATCATTCGTCTTTTGGATGAATTGCGGGTTTGGCTGGATTTTTTAATCAATCTGCCGGATATTTAATGATGAGAGCTTGATATTAGCCGTATTTTTGTTTCGAGTTTAAATCAACCCTTATGAAACACATTCTATTAACCCTTTTATCGATTATCCTCACGCTTTCGGCTACTGCCCAGCGTATCACCCCGGAAGCCAAGGCGCGCGCCTCGGAATTGGTTTCCCGCATGACTTTGGAGGAAAAGCTCTCCTATATCGGGGGTTACGACGGCTTCTATATCCGTTCGATCCCGCGACTGGGCATCCCTGCGATCCGGATGGCCGATGGCCCGCAGTGCGTCCGCAACGACACGCACAGCACGCTCTATCCGTGCGGAATCGCCTTGGCGGCGACTTGGGACCGTTCGCTTGCGCACTCCTACGGTCGCTCTTTGGGCCGCGACGCACGTGCTCGCGGCGTACATATCATGTTAGGTCCGGGCGTGAACATCTACCGCTCGCCGTTGTGCGGTCGTAATTTCGAGTACTACGGCGAGGATCCCTACCTTGCGTCCGAGACGGCGTCCGCATACATCGCGGGCATGCAGGGCGAGGGTGTGATGGCCACGGTCAAACATTTCTGCGGCAACAATCAGGAATACGACCGCCACCACGTCTCGTCGGACATCGACGAGCGTACGCTTCACGAGATTTACCTTCCGATGTTCCGCAAGGCCGTCGAGCAGGCGGGCGTGGGAGCCGTTATGTCGAGCTACAACCTCGTCAACGGGCAGCACATGACTGAGAACCGCGACCTTGCCGTCGGCGTTCTGCGCGAACGGTGGGGCTTCGAGGGTATCTTCATGTCGGACTGGGACGCGACCTACTCGGTCGCCGGTCCGGTGAACAACGGCCTGGACCTCGAAATGCCGGGCGCACGGTATACGAATCCGGAGAATCTGCAAAAACTGCTTGCTGCGGGTGTCGTCACCGAGGAGACGATCGACGCGAAGTGCCGTCATATCCTGCAGACGCTCATCGCCTTCGGGTTCCTCGACCGTGAGCAGAAGGACGCTTCGATCCCGGAGCGCAATCCCGAATCGGACGCCACGGCGTTGGAGGTTGCCCGCAATTCGATGGTGCTTTTGAAGAACGACGGACTGCTTCCGTTCGGGCGCCGGACGCGCCGGGTGGTGGTGCTGGGCCCCAATGCCGTTAAGCTGCCGATGGGCGGCGGTTCGGGCGAGGGCTCTCCGTTCGAATACGTCTCCGTCGCCGAAGGTCTGGCAGCGGAAAAGGGGTTGCGTGTGGAGTGCCTTACGCCGCGGGGGACGACAGCTTTGGCCGCTTCGGGCCGGTTCTTCACGCCGGACGGCGAACCGGGTCTTCGTTGCGAGTTCTACGCCAACCGCGACCTGCAAGGTCCTTCGGTCGTGACGACGACGCATCCCGAAGTGGACTTTTTCTGGGAGGGCGCCCCTGCCGAGGGCCTTCCCGCGGATCATTTCTCGGCGCGCTGGACGGGTGAGTTCCGCCCCGCGCGTTCGGAGCGGGCGATCTTCACCGTGAGCGGCGACGACGGCTACCGTCTCTTCGTCGACGGCCGCGAGGTGCTGGAACACTGGTCGGACCACGGCGTCTCGACCAAGACTGCGACGCTGGACGTCGAGGCCGGCCGGCGCTATGCGATCCGTCTGGAGTTCTACGACAATATCCGCACGGCGGAGGTGAAACTGCAATATGCGGGCTATTCGCCCGCCGAGCATGCGGAGACGATCGCCTCGGCGGATGCCGTGGTTTACTGCGCGGGCTTCGACCAGACTTCGGAGAGCGAGAATTCCGACCGCACGTTCGCACTGCCTGCGGGACAGGCTGACGAGATCGCCTCTGTGGCGTCGCTCAATCCGAATGTGGCGGTCGTGGTCAACGCGGGCGGCGGGGTGGATTTCACGCCGTTCGCCGACCGTGTGCGTGCCGTGCTGCTGGCGTGGTATCCGGGTCAGGAGGGCGGCCGGGCCCTGGCCGACATCCTCACGGGCCGCACGAATCCGAGCGGCCGGTTGCCCATAACGATCGAACGCCGCGCTGAGGACAATCCGACTTTCGGGAGCTACTACCCGAATGTCTTCCGCTTTCAGGACAGCCCGTTGCAGCGTGTGAGCTACGACGAGGGCGTCTTCGTGGGTTACCGCGGTTACGACCGCCGGAGCACGGAGCCGATGTACCCGTTCGGCTACGGACTGAGCTATACGACGTTCGAATACGGCGACATGGAGGTGACGCCTGCGGACGACGGCTGGCAGGTGTCGTTCACGGTGAAGAACACGGGGCGCCGCGCCGGCACGGAGACCGCACAGGTCTATGCGGGAGCCTGCGGGTCGGAGGTTCCGCGTCCGGTCCGCGAACTGAAAGGCTACGAGCGCGTGACGCTTCTTCCGGGCGAAGTGAAACGTGTGACTGTCTGGCTGGACCGCTCCGCGTTCTGCTACTACGATATTAACCTCCGCGACTTCCGGGTCGAGGCGGGCGCATACCGGATCGAGGCGGGCTCTTCGTCGCGTGATCTGAAACTTTCGCAAACCCTAAACATCGATTGATATGAAGAAACTGATGACTGCCGCCGCCCTGCTGACTACGTTGACTGCCGCGGCGCAATGGCATCCTGCGGGCGACCGTATTAAAACGTCGTGGGGCGAGGGCCTCGATCCTGCAAACGTGCTTGCCGAATACCCGCGGCCGCAGATGGTCCGCGGGGAGTGGCAAAACCTGAACGGACTGTGGAACTACGCCATACGCCCTGCCGGGGAGGTGCCCGTGGCGTGGGACGGTGAGATCCTCGTGCCGTTCGCCGCCGAATCATCGCTCTCAGGCGTAGGTCGCCGCGTGGGCGCGGAGCAGGAGTTGTGGTACGAACGGTCGTTCACGATTCCTGCGAAATGGAGCGGTCGTCGGGTGCTCCTGCACTTCGGAGCCGTGGACTGGCGTGCCGACGTGTGGGTGAACGGCGTGAGCCTGGGCCGCCACGAGGGTGGTTATACGCCGTTCGACTTCGATGTCACTCCGGCGCTGCAAAAAGGCGTCAACACGCTCCGCGTGCGGGTCTGGGACCCCACGGACGCCGGCTGCCAACCGCGCGGCAAGCAGGTGAATAACCCTGAGGTCATCTGGTATACGCCCGTGACGGGTATCTGGCAGACGGTGTGGCTCGAAGCCGTTCCGCAGCAGTATATCCGCAGCGTCGTTGCGACTCCCGATCTGGACCGCCGCACATTCCGCGTCGCCGCCGCTGCGTGCGGGACGCAGCCCGGGGACCGGTTGGATGTGACGCTTCTGGACGGCGGGGCGAAGGTCGCCTCGGCCTCGGCCCTGTGCGGCGCCGATGCGGAGCTGTATGTGGCTTCGCCGAAGCTGTGGAGCCCCTCGTCGCCGCATCTCTACGATCTGGAGATTGCGCTGGTTCGCGGCGGCAGGGTGCTGGACCGTGTGACGAGCTACGCCGCGATGCGCAAATTCTCGACGGGCAGTGACCGCGACGGCATCGTGCGGCTGCGTCTGAACGACGAGCCGCTGTTCCAGTTCGGACCGCTGGATCAGGGATGGTGGCCCGACGGGCTCTATACGGCTCCGACGGACAAGGCGCTGGTCTACGACATCGAGAAGACCCGGGAGTGGGGTTTCAACATGATCCGCAAGCACATCAAGGTCGAGCCGGCGCGCTGGTACTGGCACTGCGACCGCCTGGGAATGATCGTCTGGCAGGACATGCCGAGCGGCGATCAGGCCGACCGCAAACCGCAGTGGCAGGACAAAAACTACTTCACGGGCGAAGAGAAACAGCGTACGGCCATTTCGGAAGCCTGCTACCGCAAGGAGTGGCGCGAGATCATCGACGCATTGCGCGGTTTCGCCTCGATCGGCGTGTGGGTTCCGTTCAACGAGGCGTGGGGACAGTTCAAAACCGTTGAAATCGCCGAGTGGACGAAGGCTTACGATCCTACGCGGCTGGTGAATCCGGCCAGCGGCGGCAACCACTATCAGACGGGAGACATGCTGGATCTGCACAATTATCCCGATCCTTCGTTGTATCTTTACGACGCGAACCGCGCCACGGTGCTGGGTGAGTACGGCGGTATCGGCCTTGTGATGAAGGAGCATCTCTGGGAGCCCGACCGCAACTGGGGCTACGTGAGCTTCAGCACCCCGGAGCAGGTGACCGATGAATACGAGAAGTACGCCGCGAAACTCGGCGAACTGATCGGTCGGGGCTTCTCGGCGGCGGTCTACACGCAGACCACGGACGTGGAGATCGAGGTCAACGGCCTGATGACCTACGACCGCAAGGCGGTGAAGGTGGACGAAGGGCGTATCCGAAAGATCAACGAAAAAATATGCAACTCACTGAACGAAAAGAAATGATGAGAAAAACGCTCCTGCTGCTTGCAGCCACCGTCGCGTGCGCATTCTCCGCGCAGGCCCGGAAAACCTACACGCTCTCCTCTCCGGAGGGACGCCTTCAAACGACCGTCGCCGCAGACGACGCGCTGACCTACGCCGTCACGTTCGACGGCCGCCCGGTGCTGGACGCCTCGCCGCTCTCGCTGACGCTCGACGACGGCACGACGTGGGGCGTTGACCCGCGCGTGGCGGGCGTCTCGCGCACGAGCGTCGACGCTGTGATCCCGTCGCCGTTCTACCGCGCCGATTCGCTCCGCGAGCGTTACAACTCCCTGACGCTGCGCATGAAGGACGACTGGTCGGTGGAGTTCCGTGCCTACGACGACGGCATCGCCTACCGCTTCGTGAGCCGCGCGAAAAAGCCTTTCAACGTCGTGAGCGAACAGGCGGAATACCGTTTCCCCGCCGATTTCGAGGCCACGGTTCCTTATGTGGCGAGAGGCAATGAGGGGGATTTCGAAAGTCAGTTCTTCAATTCGTTCGAGAACACCTACACCACGGCACGCCTTTCGGCGCTCGATCCCGGACGGCTGATGTTCCTGCCGCTGGCGGTCGACGCCGGCGACGGGGTGAAAGTCTGCATCACGGAAACCGACCTCGAAAACTATCCGGGACTCTATCTGACCAATGCCGGAGCGGCGAAGAACGGCCTGAAGGGGGTCTTCGCACCCTGTCCGGAGAAACTGGAGCAGGGCGGTCACAACAACCTGCAAATGCTCGTCCGGGAACGGAAAGACCATATCGCTGAGATCAACGCTCCGCGTACATTCCCGTGGCGCGTGGCGATCGTCGGCACGGACACCGACCTCGCCGCGAGCGACCTGAGCTTCCTGCTGGCCGCACCTTCGAAGATCGACGACACGTCGTGGATCAAGCCCGGCAAGGTGGCCTGGGAGTGGTGGAACGACTGGAATATCTCGGACGTGGATTTCCGCGCGGGCATCAACACCGAAACCTATAAGTACTACATCGACTTCGCCGCCGAAAAGGGGATCGAATACGTGATCCTCGACGAGGGGTGGGCCGTCAACAAGCAGGCCGACCTGATGCAGGTGGTTCCGGAGATCGACCTGCCGGAAATTGTGAATTACGGCCAACAAAAAGGCGTGGGCATCATCCTCTGGGCAGGCTATTGGGCTTTCGACCGCGATCTGGAAAACGTCTGCAAGCACTATTCGGAAATGGGCGTCAAAGGCTTCAAGGTCGATTTCATGGATCGCGACGACCAACAGATGACCGCTTTCAACTACCGCGCGGCGGCGACGGCGGCCCGATACGGACTGATTCTCGACCTGCACGGCACGCACAAGCCCGCGGGTCTGAACCGCACGTGGCCCAATGTGCTGAATTTCGAGGGCGTGCACGGTCTGGAACAGATGAAATGGAGCCCCGAATCGGTCGATCAGATGAAATACGACGTGACGATCCCCTTCATCCGTCAGGCCGCAGGTCCGATGGACTACACGCAGGGAGCGATGCGGAACGCCACACGCAACAACTACCGTTCCGTCAATTCGGAACCGATGAGTCAGGGCACGCGCTGTCACCAACTGGCGCTCTACGTCGTGCTGGATTCGCCGCTGAATATGCTGTGCGACTCTCCGACCGCCTACCTGCACGAGAAGGAATGCACGGAGTTCATCGCGGCAATTCCGACCGTCTGGGACGAGACGCGTATCCTCGGCGGACGCCTGGGCGAATATATCGTCACGGCGCGCCGCAAAGGATCGACGTGGTACGTCGGCGGCATTACGGACTGGACGCCACGCGACGTGGAGATCGACCTTGCGCCGCTGGGCATCGACGCTACGGTCGAGGCGACGATCTTCCGCGACGGCGCGAACGCCGACCGCAAGGCCTCGGATTACAGGCGCGCGAGCATCCGCATCGACACCTCGAAACCCCTGACCGTGCATCTCGCACCCGGAGGTGGGTTTGTCGTGAAAATTGAGGATTAAATGAGAATGCAACGATGAAAAGTTTGGTCTTTACGCTTTTGGCTTTTCTGGTGACGTGGCAAACGGCGCAGGCTGAAGTATCGATGCCTAAATTCTTCAGCGACAACATGGTTTTGCAACGGGAACGTCCGATTCGCATATGGGGCCGGGCCGCGAACGGCGAATCGGTTACGGTCCGTTTCGCCGGGTCCGAAGTCTCGGTGCAGACCGACCGCACGGGACGTTGGGAGGCGACGCTTCCGGCCATGGCAGCCGACGCGACCCCGCGTGAAATGACCGTTACGGGTCGTGCAGACACCGTGCGCTTCACGAACGTCGTGGTTGGCGACGTGTGGCTTTGCAGCGGGCAGTCGAACATGGAGTGGCGGCTCGATCCCACGACGGACTGCGAGGCCGAGATCGCCGCGTCGGCCAATCCGAACATCCGGTTACTGTCCGTCGGAGACAAAATCGCCTTCGAGGAGCAGGACGACATCGATTCCGGGCGCTGGGTGGAATGCACGCCCGAAACCTCGCGCGTGTTCTCGGCCGTGGGATACTGGTTCGGCAAGTTCATCCATACCGAAACGGGTGTTCCGGTGGGCCTGATCGACAGTTCGTGGGGCGGAACCGATATCGAGACATGGACGAGCTGGGACGCGATGCGCACGACTTCGGATTACGCCCGTTATGCCGGCAAACGCTCTCCGCGCGAAGCCATCGGCAAGGAGCTTAAAAACCACTTGGCTTACAGCGCCGCTTTGGAAAACGATCCCGGAGATCGCGGACGCTGGTACGATCCGGCAGTCGCCGCTCCGGCGAAACACTGGCGGACGATGACGCTCCCGCAAGTTTGGGAAAACGTGCTGGGAGCTGCCGACGGGCATGTCTGGTTCCGAAAGAGCGTGACGCTGCCGGCTTCGGCGGCCGGACAGAAAGGAGTACTGCATCTTCCGGCAGTCGACGACGCGGACGTTACCTATGTCAACGGCCTGCGGGTCGGTGCAACGCACGGCTGGGACCGTCCGCGACGATACGAACTTCCGGCCGGTGCATTGCGCGAGGGTGAGAATCTTATCGTCGTGCGGGTCGAGGATACGGGCGGCGACGGAGGCATTTGGGGCGATGCGGACGGATTGTATCTGGAGGTCGGAGGCACGCGTTACGATCTGGCGGGAGAATGGCTTTACTGCCCGTCGGCCATGCCGGCGATGTTCGGAATCGCCGGCGGGAGCAACTACGCTAATCCCAACAGTTTCGCATCGCTGCTTTACAACGGCATGATCGCGCCGCTTGTCGGTTACGGCATCAAGGGCGCCGTCTGGTACCAAGGTGAAAACAACGCCGGGCGTGCGCAGAGCTACCGCCGGCTCTTCCCGCTGATGATCCGCGACTGGCGCGGGCGGTGGGGCTATGAATTCCCCTTTTGCTGGGTGCAGCTGGCCAACTATATGCAGATCGCCGAACAGCCCGGCCAGAGCGAGTGGGCCGAACTGCGCGAGGCTCAGAATCTAACATTGGAACTTCCTGCGACGGGACAAGCCGTCATCACCGACATCGGCGAGGCGAACGACATACATCCGCGCAACAAGCGCGATGTAGGTTACCGTCTGAGCCGCGCGGCGCTCAACGTGGCCTACGGCCGTACCGACGTTGCGGCGGGCGGTCCTGTTTATCGGTCGATGGAACGCGACGGCAACCGCATCGTGCTGACCTTCGACGCTGCGGATGCTCTGAAACCCTCCGACGGAAACCGCTACGGCTATCTGCACGGATTCTCCGTCGCGGGTGCCGACCGCAGGTTCGTATGGGCTAAGGCGTACATCAGAGACGAAAAAACGGTCGTGGTATTCTCCGACGAGGTGGCGGAACCCGTGGCGGTTCGTTACGGATGGGCTGACAATCCGCAGGACGACGATCTGACCGATGCTTCGGGATTGTTGGCTTCACCTTTCCGCACTGACGACTGGCCCGGAATTACGAAATAGAAAAATAGACGACCATGCTGCGGAATCTTTTGGTCTTTCTGCTGCTTTGCTGCGCCGGATGCAGCGAAGGGGTGAACTCCGGACGGCTATGACGGCGTTACGTGGCGGAAACTGCCGGCCCTCGATGCCGACGAACGGGACCGCGTCGACTTCATCTATTACCTGCCGGGCGGAGCTTTCGTGCTGAAGCGTGTCGAGGTCGTGGGACCGTCGTCATCGGTCGTGTGGAGCGAGCGGATCCGCGAGACGGGCGGAGATACGTTCATCGAGCCGCTCGGCGTATGGCCCACGGATCACAAGGGCGTGCTGGCGACTTTCGTGCTTGGCCAGCAATAAAGCGACTGCCAATACCGAGTTTTATGTATTGTAACGCCCCGACAATTCGGGGCGTTACATGCATTTAATCCCGTCCCGATTTTCGGGTAGGCTTTCGACGGCATGGATTCCGAATCTGAAATATATCGTTATCTTCCACCGGACAGGACTTTTGCGGTGCTGGCATTCGGAATGGGCAGGGCTTTGGTGCAATGCTGCGATAGCCCCGCCCGTATTTAGTCTGTGCATGGGTAAACAGGGGGGCTTTGTGAAGCGCTGTTCCTGCACGACCTACATAGCTGTGTCGCTGAACCGCATTCTACCCGGCATACAATGGCAGCACGATTCTCTTTCCGCTTCGTAAGAATGTCCATCGCCCCGAAACGTAATTTCCGTAGTGCAATAAGATTCGCTTTCCGGTATCACCTAATAGTATGAAGCGGTATTGAGCATTGGTTTACCCACCTATTGTCGAGCCCCGGAGTCCGAAACTTCGGGGCTTGCCGTTTTTTGTCGTGACACCTCCTTCCGTTCGCGGGGGCCACCCTGCAACTCTGCACATATGGAATTATAAGACAGAAACGTAAAACTGAAAAATCTTGAAAAATGAAAACTCATAAGAATAAGAAGAACCCGTCGAAGAATCTGCGTTTTTTGGAGAACAGCCATTTTATGAAATTGTTGTGCACGTCGCTGGAAAACAACTCCGGGCAGTGCGATCTTGAACGCTTGAAAGCCTCGTATGTGCGTTTCGTCGGGAGCGTGCAGCGTCTCGTGGCGTCGGAGCAGTGCGCTCCGCTCGACATGCTGCACGCCCTGTCCCGTGCGCGGAACCGGCTCGTGCGGCTGCGCTCCTGCGAGGAACGGCGTCCGGTGGCGCTTGTCGCGCTTTGGGAAGGAGCCGTCTCACATCTGGAATTCGAGATGCGGATGGTCCATCTGCGTATCGAGCATCCTGCGGTCATGGACCGGTTGCCGCAGAGCGAAAAACCCCGCTCGGCGCTCTATCTGGCCGAGCCGTTCACGCCGACGGACCTCATGGAGCTGATTACGGCATTGCATAGTGCCGGCGTGGGACGGCGTATCGACGGTACCCGTGCCAATGTGGAACAGTTGGTCGAGTTGTTCTCGTGGATGTTCAACGTTCGCATCAACAACCCCATCCAATGCCGCCGTGGAGTCATCAACCGCAAGTTGCGGCTGACACGGTTTC
>ENA-OYXM01000084-OYXM01000084.1-human-gut-metagenome-genome-assembly--contig:-NODE-84-length-58627-cov-11.816397_pt1 | contig 58627 bp, 59 predicted proteins | sample MGYA00243239_ERZ653427 | MGnify/ENA primary metagenome ERZ653427 (study PRJEB26926, sample SAMN06165110) | human gut metagenome | biome: ENVO:00009003; feature: ENVO:2100002; material: ENVO:00002003... | reverse complement strand
TGATGCGTTGCGATTCGAGACTTTTGCCGGAGGCTTTGTTGGCTTTGGCATCCCAAAGGGTGGAGCGAACGGTGAGTTTGCAGCTGAACTGCGACATCGTGCCATTGATCGTGATACGACCCATGACGGGAACCTGACCCGATTTCTCGGACTGCCTTTTCACGTAGAAAAGGACTTTGAAAGTGCTGCGTTGCATAATAACCTGAACATTGAGGATTTGTTAAACGTTAAGTCAAGTTATTTGTTATGCGGAAATTCGATGCAACAAACTGAAAACGACTGCCTTAAATGCAAATCAATGCATTTCGGGCAGGTAACGGATAAGTAACACAACTCACCGTTAAACCTGCCCGAGTTTGCTTTTCTATTGCTCGGAGCACATGCAGAAGAGAGAATTAAATACTTGCAAACAAGATATTTACTTTTTTCTGCATATTCGTTTACCTACAAATCCCCGGCTTTTGGAAGCCGGGTGGTTTTTGTTTGCGCTCTTTTGTCCGGCGCTTTATTCGATGCTATGTCCGGTGCGCACTCCGAATAAGGAATAGCCCCCGAATTAAGTTCGGGGGCTATTCCTTATCCAGCTCCATCTGCCGCAGTATTCCCCGCCGGTCGAGGATAAAACGCTTCATCAGCCGGAAGTGGGAGGTCTCCTCCAGTTCGGTCGGTTCCAGTCCGCGGTCCGTGATTTCGTATATCTCGGCGCCGGGGTAGGACATGACGATCGGCGAGTGGGTGCTGATGATGAACTGCGACCCCTGCTCGGCCAGCTGCTTCATCCGGCACAGCATGTACATCTGGCGCGAGGGGGACAGTGCGGCTTCCGGCTCGTCGAAAATATAAAGTCCGTGTCCGAAGAGCCGGTGTCCGAGCAGCGCCAGAAAACTTTCGCCGTGCGACTGCTGGTGCAGCGACTTGTCGCCGTAATATTTCAGTACGCCGTCAGCGACGTTTTCGATTTCCGTCGCCACGTTGTAGAAACTCTCCGCCCGCAGGAAATAGCCGTCGCGCGGCTGGAGACCGCGTCCCAGAACGATATGTTCGTAAAGGCCCGAATGGCTGGCGCGCGTCGCGAACCGGAAGTTCTTGGACCCTCCTTCGGGATTGAATCCCGCCTTGACGGCTATGGCTTCGAGCAGCGTCGATTTCCCCATGCCGTTCTCGCCCATGATGAATGTCACGGGCCTGCGGAATTCCAGCCGCCGGAAGTTGGCCAGCGCCGGAACGGTGTACGGATAGGTCTGCGGCGTTTCGTCCTCCTCTTTCAGGCGGACGTATTTGATGTAGAGCGAATCAGGAGTCAGTTCCATGGCGGTCAGACTGTCGCTTTCACATAGATCGACCGCAGGCGGTGCGTCATGAAGTATTGGAGCACCCCGCGCAGGAACATGTAGAGCGTGAACGCCAGCCAGAGCGCGTTGTTGCCGATTATCGCGTAACCGACGTAGAAGATGCCGAAGTAGGCCGCCGTGGCCCAGAACATCGAGTTGCGCATGACGCGCGTCTCGGTCGCTCCGACCATGATGCCGTCCATGATGAAGGGCATGGCGCTGGCGACCGGAATCAGGATGATCCATACGATATACTCTCCCGCCAGCTCCACGATCGTCGCGGCATTGGGCGCCGTGCTGTCCACGAACAGCCCCACCAGTTCGCGCCACCAGCCGATATAGATGCCGACGAACAGCACCGACACGGCCGTGCCCCACGCGATGCAGCGGCGCAGGCAGTCGCGCAGCGCCCCTTCGTCGCGCGCGCCGATGAATCGGCCCGTCAGGGCTTCGGCGGCGTATGCGAATCCGTCGTTCATGTACGAGAAGAGCGTAAACAACTGCAGCAGCAGCGTGTTGACGGCCAGCAGCGCCGGTTCGTCCATGCGGGCCGACGCCCCCGTGAAGAAGGTGTAGACGGCCACGATGCAGAACGTGCGCAGCATGATGTCGCGGTTTACGATGAAGAAGGTCTTGAGCGGTTTCAGGTTCACCACCTCCGCCCAGTCGATTCCGGTCAGTATCCTGCGGTAGCATGCGAAGAGCAGCAGGGCGGAGAGGGCCACGCCCGTCCACTGCGCGATAACCGAGGCGTAGGCGATGCCGACGATCCCCATGTCCAGTCCGAATGCGAACCAGAGGCTGCACAGCACATGGACTACGTTGACCGTGATGGCCGTGAACATCGGTATCAGCGCGTTCTGCATTCCCGTAAACCAGCCGTTGAAGCCGAACAGCAGAATCCCCGCCGGCACGGCCCAGATGCGGGCGTAGAAGTACTCGCGCGTCATGTCGTTGCCGTTGAGTCCCCACAGGGCCAGCTCGCCCAGCGGGTATTGCAGCAGCAACATCAGCAGGCCCATTCCTCCGGCCACGAGCAGCGCCCGGACCAGCATGTTGGTGCATTCGCGGAAGTTGCCCGCGCCGAACGCCTGCGCCGTCAGTCCGCTGGTCCCCATGCGCACGAACGAGCAGTTCCAGTAGATGAAGTTGAAGATCGACACGCCGATGGCCAGCGCGCCGATCGTCGCGGCCGTGTCCGAACCCCAGTGCCCGGCGATCGCCGTCGAGACGATGCCCATGAGCGGCACGGTGATGTTCGAGACGATATTGGGGAGCGCAATGCGCAGTATTTCACGGTTCATGTTCATGGAAAGCGACGGGGGAAATACCCGGCAAACGGCGCCGGGCGTTGTTTATGGATGCAAAGATAACGCAAAAGCGGCGAATTTGTAACGGCCTGCGGCTTTTATCTCCGAATCGGGCACGCAATATGCTTTTATCCGGAAAATTCGATTAACTTTGCCGCGTAAACATTCAAACTGATTATGAAAGACTTTAAAAACGACTCGACCTCGGTGCTTACGCGTTTCGGACGCGACAAGCGTCAGCGTACCGTGACCGCTACGGCGGAGCGTGTCGAGCGTCGCCCGCGTTTGCAGCGTGATGCTGCCGATTCGGAGCAGCCGTCCGATGACCGCAAGCCCGTCAAGCGGGCGTCGTACAACCCCCACTTTACGGAGGACAACCGTCCTGCATTCGACAAACCGCGCCGCAGTTTCGGCGACGAACGGCAGGGCGACCGCGCCCGTTCGGACGAACGTTACCGCGACGGCGACAAACCGCGCCGCTCGTTCGGCGATAAGCCCCGCGGCGAAAAACCCGCCTACGGCGACAACCGGGGCCCCAAGAAATTCGGCGACCGCAAGTTCGGCGACAAACCTTACGGAGAACGTAAATCCGGCGACAAGCCCGCCGGCGACCGTCGGTTCGCAGACAAAAAGTCCGGTGACCGCAGGTTCGGCGACAAACCCGCCGGCGACCGTCGGTTCGCGGACAAAAAGTCCGGCGACCGCAGGTTCGGCGACAAACCCTATAAGCCCGGATTCCGGAAGCACGACGACAAGCCGGCTTCCTATCCGAAGTTCACACCCGAAAAGCAGATCGGCGAAATGCGCCTGAACCGCTTTCTGGCCCAGTCGGGACTCTGCTCGCGCCGCGAGGCCGACGATTTCATCACGGCGGGTCTGGTGACCGTCAACGGTCAGATCGTCACCCAGCTGGGCACCAAGGTGCTGCCCACCGACGAGGTGAAATTCAACGACAGCCGCGTGCAGGGCGAAAAGAAGGTCTATCTTGTGCTCAACAAGCCCAAGGGCTATGTGACTTCGCTCGACGATCCGCATGCGGGCAAAACCGTCATGGAGCTGGTGCAGGGCGCCTGCACGGAACGCATCTACCCGGTGGGGCGTCTCGACAAGAACAGTCTCGGACTGCTGCTGTTCACCAACGACGGCGATTTGACCAAGCAGCTCACGCATCCGGCCTTCCGGAAGAAGAAAATCTATCAGGTGTCGCTCGACAAACCCCTGACGCGCGCCGACATGGACCGCATCGCCGAGGGCATTACGCTCGAAGACGGCGAGATTTTCGCCGACGAGATCTCCTATGTCAAGGACAACAAGCAGGAGGTTGGCATTGAGATCCATTCGGGCCGCAACCGCATCGTGCGCCGTATTTTCGAGTTCCTCGGCTATACCGTCACCAAGCTCGACCGCGTCTACTATGCGGGTCTGACGAAAAAGAACCTCAAGCGCGGTGCATGGCGTTTCCTCTCCCGCGAGGAGGTCGAACGGCTCAAGTCCGGCCAGTACGAATAACGGAAAAGGGTGATTCGCAAGAATCACCCTTTTTCATTCAATGCGTGTCCCGGTACCAGCTCGTCTGCTTGTTCTCCTCGACGTATTTGTCCGACGGTTCGCTGAACGACACCCCCGAATAGTAGGCGACGGGGTTCATCCGGCCGTTGTACGCCGAGTAGAATCCCGGTGTGCTGAGCCGTGCGGCTTTGGGAAACGCCTTGTCCAGCTGCGCTTTGAAATCCTCTTTCAGCCCCGCGTCGCCGCAGGCCAGTTCGACCCAGTGGCCCAGATCGTAGAATATGTGCGAAGACATTCCCTCATAGCTTTGCAGTTCCTCGGCATAAGACTTTTTCGGCGCTGCGTTGATGCGCCGCATGACCTCCTTCATACCCTCCATTTCCGACATCACGGCCAGCGAAATGCAGCCCGATTGGGTCGTCGCGTCGTTCATGTAGAAGTTCCAGAACGCTTCGCACACCTTTGTCAGATCGCGGGTTTTGCCGCCGTCGGTGAAGAACCACGGCATCGCCCGCTCGTAGGGGAATCCCTCTCCCATGATTTCGCAGGGCGCGGCAATCACGTAGTCCGTGCATTCGCGCAGGTCGTAAAGCGTCTCGATATTGGCCATGAAGCAGGCGTCGAAAAGCAGGTAGTCGGTCCTGTAATTCTGGGCCTTGACCGCCGCCGCGAAGTCCGTAATGTCGATCGACCGCCCCGTGTCGCCGAACGAACGGGTCGTCAGCGCCCCCGGCGCCGGGGTCCATAAATCCTCCAGCTCCTTCGACATCCGGGCCGAGTAGCTGAGCGCTCCCTGATTCGCGGGCACCCACGCCTTGCCGTGACAGCCGACGATGATCCCGTAATGCTGCGCCGGGGCGAGCGCCTCCACGTCGGCCAGCATGCGCTGTATGCATGCGGGATCGGCCGCCGCGAAATCGTCGTAGGTTTTCAGCAGCGCGAATGCGGCCGCCTGCTTTTCGGCGTTGAAATACGCCTCGTACATTTCGGCCTGCGAGTGCGCGTTGGGCTGATAGCAGACCAATACGCGGCCGTCGCCCGGAACGTTCGCATCGACGGCTTTCAGGACGCCGTCGATATTCTGCTTGTAGAATTTCAGCAAATCCCGTCCCGGCATGTAGAGCAGCATGGTCTGCGTCGCCGTCGCCGGACTCTGCGACACGGTGACGCTGCACTGCGCGCCTCCTGCGTTCAGAGTCAGCGCGACCGTCCCCAGCTTGACGCGGCTGCGGCCCGGATTCCCGTCCGACGCCGTCACCGTTACCGTCGTCTCGCCCCGGCCCCCTGCGGTGGGGGAGATGCCGAATCTGCTGCCCGTGGTGGTCAGCGTCCACGGTCCGGTCGCCGTCACGGTGAACGCCGCTGCCGATCCGGCCGTGCTGCGCAGCACCGCTTCTTCCTGCGAACTCGCTATTTCCGCCGGCTCCCGCTCCTTTTCGCAGCCGGCGAAAACCGCCAGCGCCAGCAGCAGGGCGAACGTGCGCCGGATTATTTGTACGTACGGGGTTTGAGGTTGTTGAACTGCCATGTGCGGTCGCGTTTATAGGTATAACCTTCGGGTTTGTTCCAGTATATGCGTCCGAAGTCGTAGTAGAGTCCCTTGCGCTTCTTGCCCTCCACCGTGTAGGGTACGGTCAGCGGGATGAACTCCACCGTTCGGCTGATGATGCGGCTCTTGTCGTACGAAAGCCCTTCGGTGGCCATCACGTCGAGCGCGTGGTCGAACATCAGGATATGGCGCGGCGTTTTCTGCGTCAGCGCGTCTCCCGACTCCCGGATCGCCCGGATGACACCCTGCATCCGGTTGTAGTACATCTTTTCCTGCAGTTTGTTGCCCAGCGCGCCGTGGGCGTAGGCCATCAGATTGAGGATCTTGGGGCTGAACGGATCGCGGGCCAGCGCATCTTCGCCCGTGTAGAGCATCGCTTCGAGCGTCTCGACGGCCGGTTTGTCGGGATCGAGTCCCGAAGCCATCAACAGCAGCTTGTCCAGATCGGGATTCGAGTCCAGCGGTTTGTAGCTCTCCTGATAGGCGTAGCCGTAATAGAGGTAGTGGTAATCCTCGTCGGTCAGCGTTTCGTCGCCGGCGTTGTAGCGCATCATCAGCGACGGATAGTAGAACGGCGACTCGGCGTCCATCGTCTTGTTCTGAATATCCTCCTCGTCGGGAACCTTCGCCGCGGCCAGCGCCGGAAGCAGAAGCAGTAACAGCAGTAAGTTTTTCATATCCGTGTTTTAGTCCGTATTTTAGACACTAACGCGGAATCAGCGCAAATCGTATTCCGCAATCAGCCGGCTGAACTTTTCGCGCAGCGCCTGCGAACCCTCGACCAGCGGCAGCCGCATCGTGGGGCCGATTTTGCCCATCACCGAGAGCGCGCATTTCGCACCCACGGGATTTCCCTCCTCGAAGAGCGCGTGCACCGCTTCGTCGAGCGCCCTGTACTCCTCTTCGGCGCGGTCGAAATCGCCCTGCTTGGCATGACCGACGCATTGCATGAAACGTTTGGGAAATACGTTCGCCGCCACCGAAATCACGCCTTCGCCGCCGCGGCGCATCAGGTCGAGCGTCATGCCGTCGTCGCCCGACAGCACCAGAAACCCTTCGGGGCGGTTGTCGAGGATGCGCTGCATCTGCTCGATGTCGCCCGACGCCTCCTTGATGCCGATGACGTTCTTCATGTCGCGCGCCAGCCGCAGCGTGGTCTCGGCGGTCATGTTCACGCCCGACCGACCCGGTATGTTGTAGAGTATCACGGGCAGGGGCGAATGCTCCGATACGGTGCGGAAATGCTGGTAAAGTCCCTCCTGCGAGGGTTTGTTGTAGTAGGGCGTCACGCTCAGAATGGCGTCCGCGCCCCGCAGGTCGAATTCGCGGAGCTGGTCCAGCACCTCCGACGTCGAGTTTCCGCCGCAGCCCATCACCAGCGGCACGCGGCCTGCGATATGGTTGGTGATGAACATGGCGATCACCGCGCGTTCGGGCATGTAGAGCGTCGGGGTCTCGGCCGTGGTGCCGAGCGCCACGATGTAATCCACGCCGCCTTCTATTACGTAGTCTATCATGCGCGCCAATGCCTGATAATCGACGCGTCCGTCCGATGTGAAGGGGGTTATCATCGCGACCCCCACGCCTGTCAGTTTCTCTCTTATCATCGTATTCCGGTTTTGTTCGTAGTTTCTTTTTCGACGGCTGTCTTCCGCGATCCGGCGCTTACGCCGTTCCCGCCGCCGCGTTTCCTGCTTCCGCTGTTGTATTTCCTGCTTCCGCCGCCGCGTCTTCGTTTGCCGCCCTGCGTTTTAGCCTTCTTTCGGCATTGCGTCTTCTGCCTTCACTGCTGTGTTTTCAACTTCCGCCGCCGCGTTTCCTGCTTCTGCTGTTGTGTTTCCTGCTTCTGCCGCAGCGTCTTCGTTTGCCGCCCTGCGTTTTAGCCTTCTTTCTGCATTGCGTCTTCTGTTCCCGCCGTTGTCGTCTCTTCCGTTCCCGCTGCCGTTTCTTCGTACCGGCGGGGACGGCCTATCCGGTTGCGCCTGCCGCTAAAACAGCTCCGGCTCGGCCGCATCCTTGTGCGCCGCGCCCCCTTCCGTCCGCTTTTCCGCCGCATTTGCGGCGGGTATTTCGTCGCTGCCGATCATGGCGATAAAATCCTCTTCGGAGATGATCTTCACGCCCAGCTTCTCGGCTTTCTTGAGCTTCGCCGGACCCATATTCTCGCCTGCCACGATGTAATCGACGTTCGCCGATACGGCCGCGAGGTTCCTGCCGCCGTGTATTTCGATCAGCTCTTTCAGCTCGTCGCGGCTGTGGTTCGAGAATTTGCCCGATATCACGAAACTCTTTCCCGCGAGCGACTCCGACGCCAGCTCGCGCGCTTCGGCTTCGAACTTCACGCCCGCGTCGCGCAGGCGGCGGATGATGGCGAGGTTCTTCTCGTCGGCGAAGTATTCGATGATCGCGTCGGCGATGCGTCCGCCCACTTCGTCGGCTTCGGTCAGCTCCTCGCGCGTGGCTTTCATCACCGCGTCGAGCGACCGGAAGTGTTCCGCGAGGTATTTGGCCGTGGTTTCGCCCACGAAGCGGATTCCCAGCCCGAACAGCACGCGCCTGAAGGGCACTTCGACCGATCCCCGGATGCTCCGGATGATGTTGTCGGCCGACTTCTCGCCCAGCCGCGGCAGACACGCCAGCTGCGGAGCCTGCAGGTCGTACAGGTCGGCCACGTCGCGCACCAGCCCGTTTTCGTAAAGCAGCTCGACGGTCTCTTCGCCCAGCCCCTCGATGTCCATCGCCTTGCGGCGGATGAAGTGGATGATGCGTCCGATGATCTGCGGACGGCATCCGCCCTGATTGGGACAGTAGTGCTTCGCCTCGCCTTCGTATTTCACCAGCGGCGTGCCGCATTCGGGACATACCGTGATGTACTCGAACGGCCTGCTGTCTGCCGGCCGCTGCGAAAGCTCCACGCCCGTGATCTTGGGAATGATTTCGCCGCCTTTCTCGACGTATACCATGTCGCCCGGACGTATGTCCAGCAGGGCCATCTGTTCGGCGTTGTGCAGCGTCGCCCGGCGTACCGTCGTGCCGGCCAGCAGCACCGGTTCGAGGTTGGCCACGGGCGTTATGGCTCCCGTGCGTCCCACCTGAAAGGCTACGCTGTCCAACCGCGTCAAAGCCTGCTCGGCCTTGAACTTGTAGGCCACGGCCCATTTCGGGGCCTTGGCCGTGAATCCCAGCTGCCGCCGCACGCCGAAGTCGTTTACCTTGATTACCACGCCGTCGGTGGGGAAGGGGAGTTCCCTGCGCGCTTCGTCCCAATGGGCGATGTAGGCGTCTATCTCCTCCGCACTGCGGCATATGCGCATCTGGTCCGAAATCTTGAATCCCCATTCGCGTGCCTTCTGCAAACTCTCCCAATGGTTCGTGAAGGGCAGGTCGTCGCCCGCCAGCTGGTAGAGCGTGCAGTCCAGACCGCGCCGCGCGACCACCGCCGAAGCCTGCTGCTTGAGCGTTCCGGCCGCGGCGTTGCGCGGATTGGCGAAAAGCGTCTCCCCGGCCGCCTCGCGTTCGGCGTTGATCTTGTCGAACGAGGCGTAGGGCATCAGTATCTCGCCGCGTATTTCGAAATAGTCGGGCCAGTCGTCGCCCCTGAGCCTGAGGGGCACTGTCCGCACCGTGCGGACGTTGGCCGTCACGTCGTCGCCCTGCGTGCCGTCGCCGCGCGTCACGGCGCGCAGCAGCCGGCCATGCTCGTAGGTGAGCGATATGGCCGTGCCGTCGAACTTCAGCTCGCAGACGAATTCCGTGGGACCCGTCTCCTTCTCGATCCGCTCGATGAACTCGTGCAGCTCGTCCGGCGAATAGGTGTTGCTGAGCGAAAGCATCGGAAACCGGTGCTTCACGCTTCGGAACTCCGCGGTGATGTCGCTTCCGACGCGTACCGAAGGTGAGTTGGGATCGGCCATTTCGGGATGCGCGCGCTCCAGATCCTGCAGTTCGCGCATCATGGCGTCGAATTCGAAGTCGGAGATTTCGGGGGCGTTTTCGACGTAATATCTGAAGTTATGGTACTCAAGCTGCCGCCGCAGCTCTTCGATTCTCTCGCGTATCATAATATAAGTATAACGTGCGTAAAGGTACGTATTTTGTTCGTAACTACCTGCAAATTCAAAAAAAATGCAAAAAAAAATTGAGTATGTGGCGCGATATGTAAATTTTGCTTATAATTGCAGAAAATTTCCAAACATTATTATGGCTAAACAGAATACGACGAAGAAACATATCGTAACGAGCTTCCATAATCTGGCCCCCGAACTGCAGGAGGCCGTCAAGCAGAAATACCCGCTGGGGTTCACCGAAGCGATGATGCGCGTGGACAAGCCCAACGGAGATTTTTTCTATGCCGTACCGTTCGATACGGACGAAATCGCCTACATGGTTAAGATCGACGTCAAGATCGACGACAATGCGCAGGAGGACGACGACAAGGACTACTACGACGACGAGATCAAGGGTGCCGACGAGATTCAGGACGACGGCAATTCCGACGGCGGCGACGACTCCGACGACGACGTAAACATCTGAGGCCTATGACCCGCTTCGTTCCTCTCCTCGCGTTTGCGCTTCTTGCGGCCTGCGGCCTTGCGGACGACGAACGCGACGACAAGAACAAGCGCGTATACATCACTTTTGCAGATCCCGCATTCGAGGCTTATTGCCTTGAGCATTTCGACATCGACCACGACGGACGCATTTCGCGCTACGAAGCGCAGCGCGTCCTGAAAATGGACTGCCCTGACCGCGGCATCGCGCATATGTGGGAGATCGGCGAATTCTCGCGGCTCGAACGGCTCGACTGCAGCGGCAACGACCTCACGCAGCTCGATTTGCGCAAGTGTACGCTGTTGCAGACGCTCGATTGCAGCCGTAACTGCATCGCTTCGCTCGATCTGGACGGCCTGCGCGCTCTTCTGGAGCTGAACTGCGCGGACAATGCGCTCACGCTGCTGGACCTCAAATCCGCCGGAGCGCTCCGCCTGCTCGACTGCAGCGGCAACCGGCTCGTGACGCTCGACCTGCGGCCCTGCTCGGACCGGCTTAAGGCCGACGCGGGCGGCAATCCTCCGCTCACGACCGTCTACTGCCGCGCATCGCAGAGCGTCAGCGCCGACGGACATACCGAAATAATCGTCCGCTGATTCCGTATCGTCTTTTTGGCCGATCCGCTTTCGTCCGATCTGCTCCCGGTCTCCACTTCCGTCCGATCTGCTCCCGGTTTCCGCTTCCGTCCGGTTTTTCCGGGGCGGATTGTCGTTTTTTTCGCCTGCGACATGATTCAGTCCGGTGTTTTGCGAATCTTCCGAATGGCGGTGCGAGGTGTCTGCAGTCTGTCTGCTTTGCCTGTCTGCTTCGTCTCTCTGCTTGTTCGTCCTGTTCTGTCTGTTCTGTCTGTTCTGTCCTGCTCTGTCCTGTTCTGTCTGCTCTGTCCGCTCGTCCAACCGTCCGTTTGTCCATTCGTTCGGCTGTTCCGCCTGCTGTCCATCTGTTCTGTCCGCTCTGTCTGCTCGTCCATCCGCCCGTTTGTCCGTTTGTCCATTCGTTCGGCTGTTCCGCCTGCTGTCCATCTGTTCTGTCCGCTCTGTCTGCTCGTCCATCCGCCCGTTTGTCCGTTTGTCCATTCGTTCGGCTGTTCCGCCTGCTTTGTCTCTCCGCTCATTCGTGTCCGTCCGCTTTGTCCGCTTTGTCCGCTCTGTCCGCTTTGGCTGTCTGCCCCGACCATCTATCTGCCCGTCCCGCTCCGGAGCCGCCGAATTTTATTCCGCCGATTTCGCCAAGTGCTTTGTTTTTTCTCTGCGGGATGATTTTTCCGTGCCCGATTTCTGATACATTGTTGAAAAGTCGCCGCGGCGAATTGGGTATTTCGGATAATAATTCGTACCTTTGGATGCAAAAAATGTCTTTTGCACACAAAAATACAACCGGATACAATGAAAAAAGTTGACGTTATCCTCGGCCTGCAATGGGGTGACGAGGGCAAGGGAAAAGTCGTGGATGTGCTGACGCCTGCCTACGAGGTCGTCGCCCGTTTTCAGGGCGGTCCCAATGCCGGTCACACGTTGGAGTTCAACGGCGAGAAATACGTACTCCGCTCAATTCCTTCGGGCATATTTCAGGGCGGAAAAACCAACATCATCGGCAACGGCGTTGTCATTGACGCCGTCCTCTTCCGCGAGGAGGCCGAGGCGCTCGCAGCCAGCGGCCACGACCTGACCAAACAACTCTGCATTTCGAAGAAAGCCCACCTGATCCTGCCGACGCACCGCATTCTCGATGCGGCTTACGAAGCGGCCAAGGGCAGCGCCAAGATCGGCACCACGGGCAAAGGCATCGGTCCGACCTATACCGACAAGGTGAGCCGCAACGGCATGCGCGTCGGCGACGTGCTGAGCGCCGATTTCCGGCAGATTTACGCACGGGCCAAGGCGCGCCACGAGAGCATTCTGCGCGGTCTGGGTTATGAATATGATATTGCGGAGCTGGAACGGAAGTGGTTCGAGGCCGTCGAATACCTCAAGCGTTTCAACATCATCGACAGCGAATATTTCGTCAACGGGTGTCTGGCTCAGGACAAGAGCATTCTGGCCGAAGGCGCTCAGGGCACGCTGCTCGACGTGGACTTCGGTTCGTATCCGTTCGTCACCTCCTCGAATACCGTCTGCGCCGGCGCCTGCGTCGGTCTGGGCATCGCCCCGAACCGTATCGGCGAGGTCTACGGCATCTTCAAGGCCTACTGCACGCGCGTGGGCAGCGGCCCGTTCCCTACGGAGCTGTTCGACGAAACGGGCGCCCGGATGCGCAGTATCGGCCATGAATACGGCGCCGTTACGGGCCGTGAGCGCCGCTGCGGCTGGCTCGACCTTGTCGCGCTGAAATATTCGATCATGATCAACGGCGTGACGCAGCTCATCATGATGAAGTCCGACGTCATGAACGACTTCGAGACCGTCAAGGTCGCCACCGAATACGAGGTCGGCGGCGAGCGCACCGCGCATTTCCCCTACGAGATCGGCGACGACCTGAAACCCGTCTACCGCGAGTTCGAAGGCTGGAAGTGCGACCTGCGCGACTGCAGGAGCTACGATGACTTCCCGGCCGCATTCAAGACGTACGTCGAATTCATCGAGCGCGAGACGGGCGTTCCCGTGAAGATCATCTCCGTCGGTCCCGACCGCGGCGAAACGATCGTCCGGTAGGGGAGTCTTTCGGCCGCCGCATGTCGCATGCCGCGTATGCCGCGTCGAATGTATCCCGCATGCCGTATTGCGGCCGGATATGCGGCCCCGTGCGCAGAGTTTTCCGCCTGCCGCGGCGTCCGAAACAACGAAACCGATTTAATTTTGTAACTATAACCTTATGAAAAAAGCACTTAAAATTGTCGTATTGGCCAAGCAGGTGCCCGATACCCGCAATGTGGGTAAGGATGCGATGACCCCCGAAGGGACGGTCAACCGCGCGGCGCTGCCGGCCATCTTCAATCCGGAGGACCTCAATGCGCTCGAAATGGCGCTCGCGCTGAAAGACCGCACCGAAGGCTCCACGGTTCATATCCTTACGATGGGTCCGCAGCGCGCCGCCGACATTATCCGCGACGCCATGTTCCGCGGGGCCGACGGCGGCTATCTGCTTTCGGGCCGCGAGTTCGCCGGTTCGGACACCCTCGCCACGTCGTACGCGCTGTCTTGCGCGCTGAAAATGATCGCTCCCGACATCATCTTCGCGGGCCGTCAGGCCATCGACGGCGATACGGCGCAGGTCGGACCTCAGGTGGCCGAGAAGCTGGGCCTGCCGCAGGTGACCTATGCCGAGGAGATTACCGAAATCAAAGCGGATTCGCTGGTCATCAAACGCCGCCTGAACTGCGGCATGGAGACGGTCGAGACACCTGTTCCGGTGGTCGTTACGGTCAACGCGTCGGCTCCCGAATGCCGTCCGCGCAACGCCAAGCGCGTGATGACCTGCAAATTCGCCCTCGCCAAATCGGAGATCGCCGCAGCTCCCGACTCGCCGGCCGCCAAGCGCGCCGCCGCGAAGGAGTACCTGCAGATCGTCGAGTGGGCCGCCGCCGACGTCAATCCCGATCCGCAGCAGCTGGGCCTTGCGGGTTCGCCCACCAAGGTCAAGAAGATCGAGAACGTGGTGTTTCAGGCCAAGGAGGCCAAGAAACTCACGTCTTCCGACGAGGATATCAATTCACTGATGGTCGAACTTATCGCGAGCCACACGCTCGGTTAAATCCGCAGAAGTAATCCATGAACAATATATTCGTATATATCGAGAACGAGGGCGGCAAGGTCGCCGACGTGTGTCTCGAACTGCTGACCAAAGGCCGCGAACTGGCCACGACGCTGGGTGTGAAGCTGGAAGCCGTAGTGCTGGGCGAGCATCTTGCAGGTATCGAGACCGAACTGGCCAAATACGGCGCCGACACCGTCTGGGTCGCCGACGACAAGATCTTCGCACCTTTCCGCACGCTGCCCCATACGGCCGTCATGTGCGGCCTGATCGAACAGGAGAAACCCCAGATCGCGCTGTTCGGCGCGACCTGCAACGGCCGCGACTTCGCCCCGCGCGTATCGTCGGCCCTCTACAGCGGTCTTACGGCCGACTGCACGCAGCTGGTGATCGGCGACCACAAGGACGCCAAGACCGGCAAGGAGTATAAGGACCTGCTTTACCAGATCCGTCCCGCCTTCGGCGGCAACATCATCGCCACGATCGTCAATCCCGACAACCGTCCCCAGATGGCTACCGTCCGCGAAGGCGTCATGCGCCGCGAGTACGCTGCTACGCCGGGCGCCGGCGAGGTGAAGAAGATCGACTGGCAGAAGTTCGTGAAGGACACCGATCTGGCGGTGCGGATCCTCGACCGCGAGATTTCGGAGAGCAAGATCGACATCAAGGGCGCGAGCGTCATCGTCGCCGGCGGTTACGGCATGGGTTCGAAGGAGAACTTCGAGCTGGTGTTCGAGCTTGCCGACGTGCTGGGCGCCGAGGTGGGCGCCAGCCGCGCCGCCGTGGACGCCGGCTTTGCCGACCATGCCCGTCAGGTGGGCCAGACCGGCGTTACGGTCCGTCCCAAACTCTACATCGCCTGCGGTATTTCGGGTCAGATCCAGCATACGGCGGGTATGGACGGTTCGGCCATGATCATCTCGATCAACACCGATCCCGAAGCCCCGATCAACAAGATCGCCGACTACGCCATCACGGGCGACGTCAATGAGATAATCCCCAAGATGATTAAGTACTACAAACAAAATTCGAAGTAATGGCAAATTTCTTTTCAGATAACAAAGATTTGCAGTTCCACCTTGGGCATCCGATGATGCGCAAGATCGTGGAGCTGAAAGAGCGCGGTTTCGCCGAAAAGGACCTCTACGATTTCGCGCCGCAGGATTTCGAAGACGCTATGGACTCCTACCGCCGCGTGCTGGAGATCGCGGGCGAGGTCTGCGGCGAGGTCATTGCTCCGAATGCCGAGGGCGTGGACCACGAAGGCCCCCGCGTGGTGAACGACCATGTGGAGTACGCTTCGGGTACGGTCCGGAACATGAAAGCGATCGTCGATGCGGGCTTGAGCGGCATGACGCTTCCGCGCAAGTACGACGGTCTTAACTTCCCGCTGGTCTGCTTCGTGATGGCCAACGAAATGGTGTCGCGCGCCGACGCCGGCTTCGAGAACATCTGGGGCCTTCAGGACTGCGCCGAGACGCTCAACGAGTTCGCTTCGGAGGAGATCAAGGCCAAATTCCTGCCGTGGGTTTCCGCGGGCGCTACCTGCGCCATGGACCTCACCGAGCCGGACGCCGGATCGGATCTGGGCGCCGTGATGCTCAAGGCCACGTGGTCCGAGGAGAAGCAGACGTGGCTGCTCAACGGCGTGAAGCGTTTCATCACCAACGGCGACGGCGACGTTTCGCTGGTGCTGGCCCGCACCGAAGAGGGCACGACCGACGCCCGTGGTCTGTCGATGCTGGTCTACGACAAGCGCGACGGCGGCGTCAAGGTGCGCCGTATCGAGAACAAGATGGGTATCAAGGGATCGCCGACGTGCGAGCTGGTCTTCACCAATGCTCCGGCGCAACTGGTCGGCGACCGCAAGATGGGCCTTATCAAATACGTGATGTCGCTGATGAACGCCGCCCGTCTGGGCATCGGCGCCCAGTCGGTGGGTCTCTGCGAGGCCGCCTACCGCGAAGCCCTCAAATATGCCCACGAGCGCGAGCAGTTCGGCAAGCCGATCATCCGTTTCGCCGCCGTTTCGGAGATGCTCTCCAACATGAAAGCCAAATTGCAGGGCGTCCGCGCGCTGTTGTACGAAACCACGCGCTTCGTCGAGGTTTACAAGCAGTACGGCCATATCGCGCACGAACGTTCGCTCGAAGGCGAGGAGCGTCAGGAGATGAAGTTCTACAACCGCCTTGCCGACGGCTTCACGCCGCTTGTCAAGCTCTTCTCGTCGGAGTACGCCAATCAGCAGGCCTACGACGCCATCCAGATCCACGGCGGTTCGGGCTTCATGAAGGATTACCCCTGCGAGCGTCTCTACCGCGACGCGCGCATCATGAATATCTATGAAGGCACTTCGCAGCTGCAGGTCGTTGCAGCCATCAACTCCGTGACCAAAGGCACCTTCATGGAGCAGATCGAGCGTTACGCTGCCGCCGAATACAGCCAGCCCATGCAGCCCGTCGTTGCGAAGCTGAAGGAGCTGACCGCGAAATTCTCGGAGATGATCGCCCGCGTCGAAGCGGGGGACAAGGAGCTTTGCGGCTTCAAGGATTTCCACGCCCGCCGTCTTGTCGAGACCGCCGGACATATCATCATCACCTACCTGCTGGCGCGTCAGGCCGGCGAGTCGGAGGAGTATGTCAATTCGGCGAAGGTCTTCTGCAAGCTGGCTGAAGGCAAGATTTCGGAGGCATACACCTACGTCATGAACTCCACCTTGGAGGACGTCGAGCTGTTTAAGGCCGTTATCGAAGAGACGGAGTAAACCAGATTCGATATGCATTGTAAACAGGTCCCGCCAATTGGCGGGACCTGTTTTTTATTGCAGTTTTTAAAAGTCCTCAGTTGTATATTTTTTAATTCACGTAAGTCTTAAAACCTTACGTCAGTCCTGAAAGTATCTGTATAGATTGATTTTTAAAATGTATTTGATTGTCAGATGTGTATGAATATTTTGTAAGGTAGGCGTTTTGTAGTTGCATGCAGATTTTGAGTTATCTTTACAAATAAAGGAATTCTTCCGGATTCATGAAAAAGGTATTATTCATTCTGCTTCTTGTGATCTGTATACACCGCACGATTTTGGCACAACAATCCGCGGCGCACTATTTCGAGCAAGCCTACTCTGAAATGGCTGCTATGCTCGACGGTAGAAAGTGCCTTTCGATCAAGCGTGCTGTCTTCTTACCCGAATGGGCCTATCTGAGTGGAAAACCGGACTATGAGGATTATTGCTCGCAGATCGAATCTACGGCTCAGGCTCTTCTTCAGTTTATCCGGGCAAATAACCTGCAAACCTACCGAACTGCCGGAAACTATGCGCTGTTCGAATACTTCTCCAGACCCTATCCAATGAACGACTACAAGCCGTTCACCTATGATTTCGACGACTTCGCCGGGTCGGAAGATGCGACCAAACTCTTTGTCACGAAAGTCATGCGGACTCATTCCGGGCAATGCCGTTCGCTGCCGATGTATTATAAGGTGCTTGCCGAAGCTATCGGAGCCGAAGCCCATATCACTTTTGCGCCGCAACACCTGTTTGTCCGCCACCGTGACGAGCAGAACTCCTCTAAATGGGTCAATGTCGAGCTGACGACTCAATCCCTCTCCCGCGAAGTGTTCTATATCGAGAACTTCGGCATTTCGGCAGAGTCGATCCGTAATAATGTCTACCTCTATCCGCTCTCGGATAAGGAAACCGTTGCTTATTTACTAGCGGAACTGGCCGCCTACTATTATCGCACATTCTGCCGCTACGATGATTTTATGCTCAAATGCGCCGAAAAATCACTTCAGTATTTTTCTCCGAATCCTATGGCCTTGCATCAAAAAGGCAACGTTCTCAATATGCGCTTGATGAATTATTTGAAGAAACACGATAATCGTATGGACGATTATGCCCGATCTCTGGACACGCTATGGCTGAAAAACCGGGCTGTAATCCAAAAACTCGGATGGGCGGATATGCCCGACAGTATTTACAGGGGATTGATAAAGGGAGTCGAGACCGATATGAAAAGCAAAGGCTTCGATTCTCAAGCCCGGCAACAAGCGATCGACAAGCTCAAAAAAGCGGATAAAAACAGTAACCACTAAAACTTTTATCGTATGAAAACACGTTATTTATGGATGTTGGCGGTCAGTATGTTGCTGGCTACGACAAATTCTTCTGCCCAGAATTCGGAAAATTCGAATCCTTATGCTATCTTTGGGTGTACGCCCTATGTGGCTGGCGACAAAGATGCGGGAGAGACTGCCGAAAAGGTCTTCGTGATCGAGAACTTTTCCAAAGGCTCCAAGGTTGCGCGGATCGAACACAATCCGCAGACGGGACGGGTCCGGCTGTTGAATAAGCGCGGTAAGTTGTTTAAAGAAAAGCTGCTCAAGGCGTGCGAAAACGGATGGCTGACGCAGGATCGGTTTGCAGAAAAATATTATTCTCTATCTCCCTATTCCTATGCGGCGGGAAATCCGATCAAGTATATTGATATTAATGGGGATAGCTTGTGGATTAATCACAAAGGTGTTAATGTATTGTACGTCGATGGTAAGTTGTATAATAAAGACGGAAGCAATTACACCGGAAAAGTGAATAAGTTTATGAGGAAAACGATCTCTGCATTGGGTTCCATAAGTGGTACTTCGACGGGTGCTTCGATGGTTTCTGAATTACAAGGCTCCGAAAATAATTTTACGATTATGAAAGGAGACAATAGATTTGAGGTAAGTAACCGAACTGCAGCTTATGCGGCACAAGCTTTTGAAAGTATAGCTATGCTGCAAGGGATAAATGCCGGAGCATTGTTTGGAGGATCTGGAGGTACGATATATTGGAGTCCGAATGGTGCAAGCGTTCCAACGACAACAGGTTACTCAAACGATCCCGCAATGGTATTAGGACACGAAATGGCTCATGGGTGGGATGCCAATAGAGGGCTTCTTAGTCCTTCACTTGTCGATGGATATAGTAAAAGCGAGTGGCAGGCTGTTTACAACGAAAATTTGATGAGATCGCAAGCCGGATTGCCAATGAGAACACATTATGGTAGTGGGGTAACTCCCTACGGAACAAAGCTAGGGGGAATAGGGCCTCGAATGCTCTTGCCTGGTAATCTTCCTTATGTAAAGCATTATTCTTCCTATTATCCTTAGAATTATGGTGAAATACATTTTAGTCTGTTTAATGGTATCAATACAGATCAGTGTATCTGCTCAGACGCTTAAAAATGGATACATTATTGATAAAAAGATTACTGACTTGGGCTTAGCTGCAAGTTACTCGACTCGGTATACTCCATCTTTATCGGAAACTCAAAAGGCCGATGCGATCGTTTTGGATAATAAATTGGTGATTCAGAAAGCACCCGGTTATCGAAATGCAAAACAGATAGGTATTTTCTCCAAATATAATGGATATTATAAGCAGTATATTGGTTATATTAATGATGAAGGGGAAAAGATTATCCTAATTAATTTCGTTTCCAAGAAATTCATTAAGAAAGATAATTACAATTTGACAGAACCGATAGTTGTACTTGATGGAGGGAATAACTTTTGGCGGGTCGAAGTCAATCTTAACACGAAAAGACTACTGTCTGTTCATATAAATGGTGGGGTTTAATAAAAGATTGATACCAAGGTCCTTGTCGCAATAGGAAACGCAATGTTCTCTCTATTTACCGTTGCAATTTTCTTTTGCCGTAATGTCCTGCCGATAATCTTGGGACTCTACTCTTCAAATATGGATAACGTTGAGAAATTATTAATCGGAATCGCTTAATTATTCACAAGAGTCAGGATGAAATTGGAATCAAAGGCTATCTTTGGGTGTACTCCCTATGTGGCTGGCGACAAAGATGCGGGAGAGACTGCCGAAAAGGTCTTCGTGATCGAGAATTTTTCCAAAGGCTCCAAGGTTGCGCGGATCGAGCATAATCCGCAGACTGGAAGAGTACGGCTGTTGAACAAACACGGTAAGTTGTTGAAAGAAAGACTGCTCAAGGCATGCGAAAATGGATGGCTGACGCAGGATCGGTTTGCGGAGAAATATTATTCGATTTCGCCGTATGCGTTTTGCTCAGGCAATCCGATACGGTTTATAGACAGAAATGGTGATTCCGTTGTAGTGTCTGGCTCCCAACAAGCAGCGGCTTTCCAACAAATGCAGGATTTCTTGGGTAAAGAATTAAGTATGTCAATGAGTGCCAATGGAACCATTATCGCCAGTCAGAAAGAGGGGGTAAAATTGTCAAGAGCAGGACGGAAGGCAATGAAAGCGTTCGGAAGTGCAACCATTACAGTGAATATAGTCGCAGAGAATACTAAAGAAACTTCTTCGGGAAATTTATATGTTGGCGGTGCTTTTATGGGAAACACGGTCAATGCAGATGGCACGGTAACAGCCAGACAGGAAGTGAATCCCGAAGTATTAGGAGCAATGAGCAACGCTTATGGCAAGCCAGGACAAGATATGATGCACGAGGTTACGGAGGCATATCAGGGCGCATTAATTTCGCAACGTTCGGGAGTGTCTTCGCCTATTTCCAATCAACCTGGCAGCGTTTATCCAGATGCGCACAACATTGCTATACCACAGTCAGGAATAGTAAAAGAACATTACTACAATAGCGCAGGAAAAGAGGTACAAACATTAAGTCCAGCAGTCGTTCGATCGACATATACGGTTTACCCCAGGCGACAACAGCCTGTTGTAATTATGAGATTTCCATAATTATAGATTTATGAAGAAATATCTGTTTATAATCGTTTTATCTGCTATATTATTTTCGTGTAGTAGAAATAATTACCCATCTCAGAATGAGTTGTGTTTCTCCGTATATAAAATCCAGCTCAATAACGAATATTATGAAATTTACGCTCGACGAGGTGGGCAGCATTTCAAAATAATATCCAAAAAGGAAGATTTTGCAGCAGGAGAAAAAATCAGAAAGGGGAAATGCTACCAATTTGAACTGACATCGCGTGAAGAGTTAGCACCAACTATAGATGGTGTTAAGATTTTGCCAGTGAACTATCTTGACATTAGATATATGCACGACAATACGGCAATAAAAATTGATGGAGGTAAAATTCACACCTTACATTATGCAAAAAATCTCAAAGGTCTCTATTTGGTCGAATAGCATATCGAATTAACAATGCAAAATGATTAGTGGAAGCCCTTGAATATGTATTCAAGGGCTTTTTCGCCGCCCAGAATTCGGAAAATTTAAATCCTTATGCTATCTTTGGGTGTACGCCCTATGTGGCTGGCGACAAAGATGCAGGAGCGACTGCCGAAAAGGTCTTCGTGATCGAGAACTTTTCCAAAGGCTCCAAGGTTGCGCGGATCGAATATAATCCGCATCAATTCTGATAGACCGGTAGATTTTACCCCACCAAAAAAGTGCCTGCACTTCATAAGTGCAGGCACTTTCGCCATGTATGTCGCGCTGTCTATATCCTTGAGGACCCCTTCTGTTTATACCTTTGCGACACTTTCGATCCTGCGCAGCTTACGCTTCCGCGGGTTCCTTTTCGGCCATCACGCAGCGCGTCGTGCCGAAGATGTTGAGGTTGAGATGTCCGGCGACATAGGCCAGCGCCTTCTGCGCCTTGACCGAGTTGCCGGCTTCGTCCAGCGGGGGAGCGAACGCCGCAACGCCCATCACGCCCGGAACTACGCCCATGATGCCGCCGCCGACGCCCGTCTTGGCCGGCAGGCCCGTCGTGAAGAGCCAGTCGCCCGTGTGCTCGTAGAAGCCCACCGTCGCCATCAGCGATGCGATCTTCGGCGCCAGTTCCGGTTTGAATACCGGCTGCTTGGTCACGGGATTCACGCCGCCGTTGGCGATCGTCGCGGCCATCGTTGCGAGCTGCTTGGCTGTCACGCCGATCGAACACTGGCGCGTGTAGATGTCCAGCGACATGTCGGGATCGTCGTAAATCCGGTTGTAATTCTTCAGCAGCCATGCGATCGACTTGTTGTTGAAGTTGGTCGCCGTCTCCGATTTGTACAACTCGTCGATCACTTCGACCTGCGATCCGGCCAGCCCTTCGATAAAACCGACGATCGACTTCCATTTGCCGTCGCTGTCGCCGACGGGTTTCACCATCGAGCAGGCGCTGATCGCACCGGCATTCACCAGCGGCGTCGAGGGGTGGTCGTTCTCCAGCAGGATCGCCATGATCGAGTTGAAAGGCAGTCCCGTCGCGTCGGCGCCGATCTTGTCGAGCATCTCCTGCGCGCTGTACTGGTTCATGGCGAGTATCGCCGTCGGCACCTTCGATACCGACTCGATGCCGAATTTGTAATCGGTGTCTCCCACGGCGATCACTTCGCCGTCGGGCAGGCAGGCCGCGATGCCGAAGAGGTTCGACGGCACGTTGGCCAGATAGGGGATATAGTCGGCGTTCTTGCCGCCCGTTTCGTTCTTGCAGCGCTCGTATGCCTGCTGTACGGCCTCGCGGACCGTAGCGTTGTCTATTTTTTGAATCATTGTCCGATCTGTTTATCGATTTATTTGTTGTGAAGTTCCGTCTCCGAAGGTTTCGCCGTCGGTTCGGGAGTGTTCGTATGCACCGGAGCCGCTGCGACGGGCTGCGTTTCCCAATGGAACGGCGCGAATTCGGCAGCTGCCTGCGGGTCTTTCCACGAGGGTTTGCGCAGTGCATAGATGACGAACGGCGCGCCTACGACCACCACGCAGCCGATAATCAGCACCGAGAACCATACGGTGTTGCTTCCGGTCGAGATCTGGCTGGGCGGCACGAAGCTCAGTACGAACGCCAGCAGGGCGCCGCAGAAACCCAGACAGCCGAGGAACCACATCAGCCCGTTGCCCTTGCCCAGACGGAACGGACGGTCGGTGTTCTTCATCTTGTATCGCAGGACGATGGCGGCCGAGAACATGAGCATATACATGATCAGGTACAGCAGCACGGTGAGCTGCGACAGAATCTGGTAGAACGACTGCACCGAAGGCATCACCACGAACAGCAGCGCCAGCAGCGTCACGACGCAACCCTGAATCAGCAGGATGTTTTTCTGCACGCCGTTTTTGTTGGTCTTCTGGAAGAACGGAGGCAGATAGCCCGCCTTGCCCACGGCGAAAATACCCTTCGAAGGACCTGCGACCCATGTCAGCACGCCCGCCAGCACGCCGAACATCAGGGCGATGGCGATAATGGGGCCTGCCCACGACATATGCAGGTAGTGGAAGTAGTTGTCGAAGCCCACCAGCAGCGACTGCGTCAGGCTGATGTCCTTTGCGGGAATGATGAAGCCCAGCGAGAAGGTGCCCAGCACGAAGATGCAGACCGTGACCAGCGAACCGATGATGATTGCCTTGGGGTAGTTCTTCGACGGGTTCTTTACGTCCATGACGTGTATGCCCATCATCTCCATACCCGCATAGAAGAGGAAGATACTGCTGGCCAGCACGAGGTTGTCGAACTTCGAGAGGTCGGGGAAGAATCCCTGCGACATGTCCATGTGGTTGTGGCCGCCGGTCGAAATGTAGATGATGCCCAGCAGGATCAGCAGACCCGCGGGAATGATCGTGCCGATCATGCCGCCCCATTTGCTGATTTTACCTACCCATCCGAGTCCCTTGAGCGCGATGAACGTGGCGATCCAGTAGATTGCCAGCACCATGCAGAGCGTGAAGACCTTGTTCGAGGCCAGCGCCGCGTCGTGCACGTCGTTCATGCCGATAAAGGCGATCGACACGGCGCCGAACGTCAGTACGGTGGGGTACCAGATGGTCGATTCGATCCATTGCAGCCAGATGGCAAGGAATCCGGTGCGTGCGCCGTAAGCTTCGCCGACCCATCGGAAAACGCCGCCCTGCTTTGTCGAGAACATCGCGGCCAGCTCCGCGGCGACCATGGCCGTGGGAATGAGGAACACGATGGCGGCAAACAGATAGTAGAATGCCGACGAAAGTCCGTAGACGGCCTCTGCGGGCAGGCCGCGCAGACTCACTACGGCAGTCACGTTCATAATTGCGAGTGTCATCACACTCAATTTGAACCCGGTACTTGTGGTAGTTTTCTTTACATCCATAATTCAATGAAATTGAGAATTGATTTTAACGGATGAAAACGTTGCAACTACCGTGCAAATCCGTCGTATGAACCTCTTTCGCCGGGAGGATGGTAGGATTGTAGCCGAAAAAAACTATATTTGCACATAAAACACTCCTTTTATGTACCGTATTGTTCTTATTTTGCTGGCGGCCCTCTGCGCCGTTTCGTGCGGCGGCCGCCGTTCGTCGCAGCAGCAGACCTCCGCCGCGCCCCAGATGCGGGTTTTCCTTCCGGCCATCGCGCCTTCGAGTCTCTCCGACGACGCGAAGCGCGACTACCTGCGCTGGCATTACTGGGACCGCTTCGACTTCGCCGACACCCTTTTTATTCGTGAGGTCGATACGGTGCAGATGGTCGAGGCCTATGTCCGCTGGATTGCGCTTATCTCCGACCGTCCGACCGACGGCGCGCCGATGGATTCGCTCATGCGCCGCGCTTCGGCTTCGCGTCCCATGCTCGACTACTTCACGATGCTGGCCGAGCAGGTTATCCACGACCCCAATTCGCCGCTGCGCAACGACGAATTCTATATTCCCGTTCTTCGGGCCGTGCTGGCGAGTCCCTATTACGACGAGTACGAGCGTATCGGCCCCTCCTACGATCTCAATATGGCGATGCAGAACCGCATCGGCGAGCGCGCCAACGATTTCCGCTATACGCTCGCTTCGGGCGCCACCGGGACGCTCTACGGCGTGAAGGCCGAGTACGTCTTGCTGTTCATCAACAATCCCGGCTGCCCGATGTGCAAACAGCTGCGCGAGCAGATCGGCGGTTCGCCGATGCTCTCCGAGATGATCGAGCGGGGCCGGCTGAAGGTCGTCGCGCTTTATCCCGACGAGGATCTCGCCGAGTGGCGCGAATACCGCGGCCATATTCCGCCGAGCTGGATCAACGGCTACGATGCGGGCTGCGTCGTGCGCGAGAAGAGTCTCTACGACCTCCATGCGATTCCGGCGCTCTATCTGCTCGACCGCGACAAGCGCGTGCTGGTGAAGGATTCCACCGACGTGCCTTATATCGAGGAGGTTATCGACCGCCGGGGCTGACTATAAGCAGGGCTTATCGTTCTATAAAAAAAGACAATCGTTTTTATATGCGAATTTCGCCCCTAATCGTTACCTTTGCACCACACAAACAGAATATAAACAATAAACATTACTGCGATTATGGCAAAGAAATGGCGTTGTACCGTATGCGGTTACATCCACGAAGGTCCTGAGGCACCTGAGCAGTGCCCGATGTGTAAGGTAGGCAAAGAGAAATTCGTCGAAGTCGTCGAAAAGGAGGGTGACCTCGAATTCGTGACTGAGCACGTTATCGGCGACGGCAAGGGCGCCAGCAAGGAACTCTGGGAGGGCTTGCAGAACCACTTCATGGGCGAATGCACCGAAGTGGGCATGTATCTGGCCATGAGCCGTCAGGCCGACCGCGAGGGTTATCCCGAAATCGCCGAGGCTTACAAGCGTTACGCATGGGAAGAGGCCGAGCACGCTTCGAAGTTCGCCGAGCTGATCGGCGAGGTGGTATGGGACACCAAGACCAACCTCGAAAAGCGCATGAACGCCGAGTGCGGCGCGTGCGAAGACAAGATGCGTCTGGCCCGCATGGCCAAGGAGCAGAACCTCGACGCCGTACACGATACCGTGCACGAAATGGCCAAGGACGAAGCGCGCCACGGCAAGGGCTTCGAAGGTCTCTACAAGCGTTACTTCGGTAAATAACGGCTGATTCAATCGGAGTTTCCACATATTTGCGAGGGTGAACGGTTTGCGTCTGAAACGCCGTTCACCCTTTTTTATCTCCCTGCCGTATTGTTTGCCGGTGTCCTCTTTTTCTTTGTTTTTCTGTTTCTCAGCTTCCCGGTGTCCTCTTTCGAACTTTACCTGCGTGTCCGGGGTAGCTGTACGAAAGTATATGTCCATGCGGACTTGCATCTGTAAGGTTGCCGTCCAGTCACGAAAAAACGCCGGTGCAATCCCTTGCACCGGCGTTTTTTTCCTACCTTATCTGGATCTTCTGAGGAACGAAAGGAACGAAAACTTGTCGGATAACCAGTCATACCCCTCCTTGATCCGGGAAGCGACCTCGTAGACCGTTTCGATCCGGTCCCGGACGTAGTTCAGGGCCGAACGCACGGCCAGCAGATAGACCACGGCTGCGATTACGGCGAAGAAACCTCCGGTAATGAGTGCTGCGACTGCGACGGACCCGGTCAGCGACGCGAGCCACATGACGAACGCATCGATGAAGAGGATGATCGCAATGGCAGCCGTCACACCGAAAAAGATCAGCGATGTGACGATGTTTCCGGTTGGTGACGGGCTATCTTTCATGGGGCGGTCCCGTTTATTCGTCCTTGTCGCAATCGCAGTCAAGACCGTTGCAGTCGCAATGAATTTTGTCAATTTCATTTTTCAGCTTGCGGGTGCCTTTTTTAGCCATATCGCGGATGTCCTCACGGAATTCGGGTCCCGATTTGGGGGTTACGAGCATGGCGACGACGGCTCCTACCAGAGCGCCGCCCAGAAAGGAAGCGAGACAATTTGCAGAATGTTTCATATTCGTATAAAGTTTTAAATTCAGCAGGAAATCTTGCAAAGTCCGGGCCAAAACGCTACCTTTGGATGTATGACCGAAGACCGCCTTACCACCGTCGCTTTTACCGGCCACCGCACTTACGGGGGCCAAGCCGCTGCGGCTCTGCGCGCGACGGTGGGGGAGTTGTACGCCCGCGGCTTCCGGACCTTCCTCTGCGGCATGGCCATGGGTTTCGACCTCGCCGCCGCCGAGGCGGTCCTCGCGTGCCGCGATTCCGAAACAGGATCGGCCTTTTCTCCCGCCTCGGCTCCGGACCCGCATTTTCCGCACACGCCGATGCCCGGTCTGCGGCTGGTCGCCGTAATCCCTTTCCGGGGACAGGAGAGCCGCTTCCCGGCCGTGGACCGCGAACGCTTCCGGCGTGTGCTGGCTGCCGCCGATCATAGCGTGACACTCTCCCCGTCCTATCATGCGGGGTGTTATGCCGTGCGTAACAACTACCTTGTCGAGCACGCCGCACTGCTGGTCGCGTGGTACGACGGTTCCCCCGGCGGCACACATTACACCGTTCGCCGCGCTTTGGGCCGGGGGCTCGAATTCATCAATCTCCATCCGCATCCCGCCGCACTCCGGCAGGCAGAACCGACGCTGTTCTGACACTCTCCCGACTCGGAAGCCATGTACTGTACGGCACTGTTCCGGCCCGTACTTTCTGCTGTCACCGTTCGACTTTTCTGCCCTCGCTGTCCGGCCTTTTGCTGTTGTCTTCTTCCTTTCTGCTGCCGTAGCCCTCCCCGGCCTTTCCTTTCATCGTCGCTCGGTCTTTCTGCAGTTGCCGCCCGTACTCTCGCCGTCGGCATACGCTTTCCCGATGGTCTTTCCCGCATTGCCTTCCGCTTCCTCTAATAAAAAAGGACGGCATGCAAGTGCCGTCCTTATCCGTTTTCGCAGTATCCGCGTCGTTATTCCAATTCGATGCCTTTCAGCAGGCTTTCGATCCGCAGGCGGGTCTCCCGCTTGCCGTAATCCTTTTTCTCGTACCTGAATGTCGCCGTAACGAGCGATCCTTCGTAAAGCATGTCGTAAACGGCATAAACCAACTCCGGATTCTCCGTTATGTATCCTTCGCTGCACAACATTTCGCGGCCGCCGATTTCGGTGCGCTGCGTCGGCGCGATGAATCCGCCCGTGTAGAAAGCCGAATCGCGTTGTGCGCAGTGGTCCGAAATCTCATCGACGGACGTGATCTCCTCCGGAATCATATCCACGACCTTGCCCAGACTGTAACCTATCCGGTCGTTGTAGGTGTCGAAACCGTAGTAGGCGTAGGTTTCGTCCGTTTCGGGCTGCACGGTTTCTTCGAGCAGGGTGTATCCGGCGGGAATCTTCGCCTTGATCCCCTGCGCACCCGTGTAGATTTGTTCGGTATCCACCACCTGCATCTCTTCGCCGCCGGCCAGCCGCACCGACAACTGTCCCAGATAGAGCAATGCTGCGAGCGAACATGCCGCCAGCGCCGCCGTGCGCCAGAATGCCGTGAAACGTCCCTCCTGATGCTGGATTTTCAGGATGACGACGAGACCTTTGATCGCCTGAATCGCGCCCCAGATAATGGCGCCCGTTGCGACTACGTACCGGCCCCCGGCTGTTGCGAAATAGTAGGATAAGAAACTGAAAGCCAGTCCGCCGCCGCACCAGAGCGCTCCCGCGAGCAGGTTTTTCTTTGCTTCGGCCATCTTCTGCGGACGGTTGCCGTCCGCAGAGTTTTCCGCCGTAACCTGTGCGGCAGCCTCTTCCGGCATCGGTTCGAACACATCGTTTTTGTTTTCCGGTGTCTCCATGAATAAAGGTATTTTTAAGGGTTAGGGATCTAATGCGGCAAAGATACGGGTATTTTTCCTTTTCCGCCTGAAAAAGTTGGAAAATCACCGCCCTCAACCGTCCCGGCCCTTCTTCCGTCGCCGGCGGGTCTTTCTGCCGCCGCCCGCTCTTTCCCGGCCTGCATGAAAAATCCCCGGAAGCCGCAACTTCCGGGGATTTGCTGAAATCCTGTTTCGGAAAGGATTATTTCCAGTTGAGGATCTTGTGGAAATCGTACTCCTCCGGATTGGGGACATACTGCTTGGCAGCCTCGTAATCCGCAGGCGTGATGGCGTTGAGGATGGTCTCCACCACCGACGAGAACTTGTCCGACTTGATGTCCACCAGACGGGGCGGAATCTTGCCCGTCGTGGGATCCTGCAGGTCCTTGAGGTAGAGCGGACTTACATTGCCTTCCGAATCTACGTAAACCATGCAGCCGGTCTTGCCTTCGGCGAAGAGCTTGTGCACGCCGATACCCAGCTCCGAGCAGTACGTCAGGTCGTATGCGATCGGGGTCTGGCAGCGGATCTCGTAACCCAGCTCCACGGGGCGGCTCTTGACCTTGATGCCCAGCTCCTTCACCTTCTTCTCGATCATCTCGTTGAAGATGTGCGCCTTCGATACCTTGCCCAGTTCGGGGTGTCCGTGCTCGTCATAGGTGAAGTGGATGCCGCTCTTGCGGATCTCCTCGTCGCTCAGCGCGTGGAATACGCCTTCCGAGATAACGGCTGCTCCGTAGTCCATGCCCATGATCTTGCGCTTGATGATCGACGAAATCACGAGGTTCACGATCTTCTCGACGGTGATTTCCGTCTTGTCGAACATTTCGGGAATGACGATCATCGGGTAGTGGCAAGCCTCGCCGATGCCGAATGCCAAGTGGCCGGCGCTGCGGCCCATGGCAGCCAGTACGAACCAGTTGCCGCTCGTGCGGGCGTCAACATAGACGGCACGTGCGATGACGGCGCCCTTGTCCTTGGCCGACTCGTAACCGAATGTCGGCGTGCCTTTCGGCAGGGGCAGGTCGTTGTCGATGGTCTTCGGCACGTGGATGTTGGCGATGGGGTATTTCTTGGCCTCCAAGAACTTGGCGATGCGGTTCGCGGTCGAAGCCGTGTCGTCGCCGCCGACCGTCACGAGCAGTTTGATGTTGTTGTCGGTGAAGAACTTGAGGTTGAAGTTGTTTTCGAAATCCGAATCCTTGGGTTTGAAACGGCTCATCTGCAGGAACGAACCTCCCTGATTGAAGATACCGTCGGCCATGGGGTAGTCGATGTCCACGGTTCGGGGCGAGGGGTTGAACAGTCCCGTGTAGCCTTCGTGCAGGCCGATTACGCGGTAACCTTTGCGGAGGAAGGTCTTTGCGACGCTGCCCACGACGGTATTCATACCGGGTGCGGGTCCGCCGCCAGTCAGAATTGCGATTGCTTCTTTCATGGTTGTGTTTGGGTTTTTATGTTTGAACCTGAATTAACCTAAAATTGACGCCCAAAAGTACGATTATTTTTTCAAACGGGCAAAAAAAAGCCGTTTCGATTGACCGATGCGAGCCGTGTAATGTCTTTACGGAATAAATAGGAGCATCCTGCGATTTGCAAATCGATATTTTTTATCTATATTGCATAACCATATTGCGTCTAACTCTCACATCTAAAACCTGTTGTTTATGAAAAACCATTTACTGCCATTGTGCGTGACGCTCTTCCTGATTTTTGCCGGGGGAATGACTGCCGGCTGCGATAAGCTGGATGATAAATACAAGTCGGAAAAAACGATCACGCTCACCATCGCTTCCGTCAAGCCCGCTGCTGCCGACGACGACTATGATTGGTTGCAGGGGCTGCCTGTCTATATTTACAAAGAGGAGAGTCCGGACTGGCGGTTGTGGTATTCGCATGATCCGATCCGGGGCTTCGATGAAATCTATGAGGAGGGATATGAATACGTAGTCAAAGTCCGGAGACTGACACTGGCCGATCCTCCTCAGGACGCAGGCGCATATGTATACGAATTGAAAAAGGTCGTTTCAAAGACGCAAAAGGATTCCGAAGGTGTTCCCGAATCCTATCTTCGGTGAGGGGAGGAACGAAAAACGGTGTTCGGATCGTGTCCGAACACCGTTGAATACATAAAATTCAGTACTGATGAATATGCTGAGTTTCTGTTGCTCTTATTCCCTGAATTTAGAGAACGCCGTGGGGCTTACTCAATTACCGTAACGTTCACAGCCTGATCGCCTTTGGCGCCGCTGCCGACTTCGAATTCGACTGCCTGACCTTCGTTGAGCGACTTGAATCCGTCCGTTACGATACCGGAGAAGTGAACGAAAATCTCTTTGCCGTTCTCTCCCGTAATGAATCCGTAGCCTTTTTTGCTATCGAACCATTTTACCTTACCTGTCATAAAAATTGAAAATTAAATAGTTTGTACAGGGCAAAGTAAAGTAAAAATCACTGGCTTTCAAAACTTTTTGGCATGTTTTTTTCAGGTTCGGTCGAAATTTTTTTATCTTTGCTCTGTAACAATGACCTTAATGACGATGCGATATGAATAAAAAACTGAAACTCGCTCTGGCTGCGCTGCTTGGCTTTTCGACTGCCTGCTCGACGGTCAAAAACGCTCCGGCGAAGGGCGCAGAGGAACAGAAGCAGGAGACCGGATCGCAGGAGGTTCAGGACTCGGTGAAGGTGCCGCCCCGCATTGTCGTCATGTACGGCGTGCGTCCTCCGGGACAGGCCGGACCTGCTACGGGCGTGCATATTCCCGATGCGAAGGTGCAGTCCGCCGAACCGGAGGAGCTGGATCCCGTTGCGGAGAAACCGACCGAGGATACGCCCGTCATGGACACGAAGAAGGGCGCCAAGGCTCCTGAGAAATAATCCATGGCGCGCCGCCGTCCGGGCCTGCGCAAACGGCTGGCCCTCAATATCTTTTCCGATCTCTACGCTTCGACGGTCGCCGAGCACCGGCTCACGACGCTCTTCTGGGAGTGTACGCTGCGCTGCAACCTTTCGTGCCGTCACTGCGGCAGCGACTGCCGCGTGGACCCCGGTGTGCCCGACATGCCGCTCGAAGACTTCCTGAAGGTGCTCGACGAGGAGATCACGCCCCATGTCGATCCCTCCGAGGTGCTGATTATCTTTTCGGGCGGCGAGGTGCTGGTGCGTGACGATCTGGAGCGTGCCGGAGCCGAAGTCACCCGCCGCGGCTATGCGTGGGGCATGGTCACCAACGGCATGGCCCTGACCGAAGCGCGCTTGCGAAGCCTGCTCGACGCCGGACTGCGCAGCGTTTCGGTCAGTCTCGACGGCTTCGAACGCGAACACAACCATATCCGCGGCAATTCCCGCAGTTACGACCGCGCGCTGGCGGCCCTGCGCATGATCGTCCGCGAACCCTCGCTGACCTACGACGTGGTGACCTGCGTCACGGGCGCCATGGTGCCGCAGCTCGAAGCGTTCCGCGACATGCTGATTGCCGAGGGCGTTGCACATTGGCGGCTCTTTTCGATTTTCCCCATGGGCCGGGCCAAGAACGATCCGTCGCTGCGCATGACCGACGCGCAGTTCCGCGAAATGCTGGAATTTATCCGCCGCACCCGCAAAGAGGGCAGGATCGGGACCAGCTATGCCTGCGAAGGCTTCCTTGGGGACTACGAGACCGAAGTCCGCGATTACTTCTACCAATGCGCCGCCGGAGTCTCGGTGGCTTCGATCCGTGTCGACGGCGCCATTTCGGGCTGCACGTCGATCCGTGCCAACTTCCATCAGGGCAACATCTACCGGGATAAATTCTGGGACGTGTGGCAAAACCGCTTCGAACCCTTCCGCAACCGCGATTGGGCGCGGCGCGGCGCATGCGCCGACTGCAAGATGTTCCGTTACTGTCTGGGCGGCGGCATGCACCTCCGCGGCGACGACGGCGAACTGTTGTACTGCCACTATCACCGACTGTAGTTACGCCGTATCGGAATTATCATTGATATGCTGCTGCGAATCGTTACACGCTCTTTGCCCCACATCTGTCGTGAAAGGTGCTCAAAGCCTGCTTTTGGTTCCGGTTTTTGCCGACTAACTGCACTGCGGCAACACTTCCGGCGTCGGATAGCCGCTTATTGTCTTCGCGTGAGTCTGAAATTAAGCCGTTCGGAGCGATGATTCCACGAACCGCCTGCAAGACCGATTTTGGGACAAAAGTTTGCCGGAAAGAAAAAAGCCGCTATCTTTGCATCCCGGAATCGTGACGGTTCCCCCGGCCGGAAGAGTCCGGGATTGACACGAAAAGCCCTGCGGGGCCGATGTAAGGCCAATCACGGGTTTCAGGGCCGGGAACGACGGGGTGTAGCGCAGTCCGGTTAGCGCACCTGCTTTGGGAGCAGGGGGTCGTGGGTTCGAATCCCGCTACCCCGACGATTGAAAACCAACCACTTACAGCGATGTGAGTGGTTGATTCGTTTTAGTGCGGGTACACAATTTACACACAACTTCGCCCATTTTAAAGACGTCATCCCCCGGCAAACACGTTCGGCCGCATCCCCTAAACCGGCATAAAATTGCGTTCGTTGATCCGTTCGACTTCACTGAGGGAAAAATTTCCCCCATTAACTTTCACCCTTACCGTAACCTTACCGTTTAATCCTTGTACTACCCCTGTTAAATTATTCTATAAGTTTGAATTTTACGTAGTGCAAACACTCTTTCATTGCGTTAAACTGTTCTAAAGGTTTGATTTTGGTGCTGGATACGCCGGCTTTAGATGATCGGCTTCGCGCGCGTAAGGACGTGGAAAAATTATCCTTGCTTGGGGTTGATTTTCCCCTCGCTGTAACCTCACCCTAATCTAACCCTTTTTACCCTTGGTGTAACCTTGGTGTTTTTGCATTTCCCTTGCCGTAATCTTGCCGTATTTTTGTATTTGTTTCACCCTTGCAGTAATCTTGCGGTTTTTCTGTTTTACCCTTGACGTAACCTTGATGTTTTTTTTGTTTTACGCTTGTTTTACGCTTGTTTTACCTTGGGGCAACCTTTGGGACATAAAGTCGTTTTCAAGTCGATTTTTCGGCTGCCAAATTGTAAATACCCTTGTAATCTTGCCATTTTCTTATAATCAGCTGATAACCAGCAACGGGCTGATTTGCCCTTGTTTTTAAACGTGCCAAATCAGACACCTTTAAATCCCCAGAAAAATGGGTATTTAAAAAGAAAGGATCTGGACGATTATTTCCGGCTCCAGTCAACCAAAGATTTCTTAAGTGCCTTACAATCATTGTTTGATTTTAAAGACGGGAATTCCCCGTATTTAACAACCAATCCACATCGGGATTCGTTCGGGGGATTCCCCGAACGGCTTTGCCATTTTTGGCAGTCGAAAAATCGGCCACCAATAACGAACCCAGCCGCCCGAATTGACGGCTGGGGCATCTTGGGGTGTACGCGAATTCCTCAGCATTGAGTGTGTGTATTATTATGTTGTTCATCTGCCAGCCTGCTCAACTCGGCATTAAATTCGGTGCCGATCCTCCGTCGCTCTATAAGCTGCTGGAGCACCTCCTTTACCTGCGGATCCTCCGGTTTTATTGCGCCGCTTTCCAATTTGGCAACAATCTCTTTCCCTCTGCGTATTACCGCATCTGTCTCCGCAGTTATCTCGTCATGCCGGCGTAAAATTTGGTCTCTGTTCATGATGCAATAGTTTTATCGGGTAAGTTTCATTAATAATCCTTTCGGCTTTTGATCGGCCTTGCTCGGCGATACCTGCGCCCGCAGTTCCTGCAGCTGCATCCGCAGTTCGAAGTTCTCCATGACTAATTCGCTGCGTTCTTGGAGTAATTGAAACCGGGCTTCGCAGGCTTTCATGTAGAGTTCCGAAAGGCTGTTAAAGTCGGACGGGTTATTTGGCTGCGTATTCATATTCGTTATTGATAGAGGGATCAAACATCATAAATTCGCCGTCTTTGGCCCATTCCCGGACCGTATATCGGCCTTTGGGCAGGAACCCGGCCCGGCGGACCGCTTCGGCCTCGCTGGGGAAATATCCCAGCGTATGCCCTTCAAAGGATAGTTCGTAGATCATAATCTTAGATGATTAGTTCAACATCAATTGCAAGGTTTCGGATATATCGGGATACTCTTTGCCTTCGGCGTCCCAGACCGCCGGAACCGTCACGGATTCCTGCATATCGTCGCTGCACTCTTTCGCCTCGTAGTCGATGAAGGCAATATACCCTTTGTGGGTGATCTCGAAACCTTCGCTTATGCCGTCGCAGTGGAAGGTAATGTAATCGGCTGCCTTGCGGGCCATTGTCCGAATGTCGGACCGGGTTAATGCTGTATTCATGGTATTAATTTAGTTTGCTGGTTCTGCATTGGTATTGATTGATTGTGCGTCTGCCGGCCAAAATATCACGGCATTCTGTAAGCTCTTTTGTTAGTTCGATTATTCGCTGGTGCGCCTCAATAAGGCGATCACCCTGTTCGATGTAATCGCGTACACCTTTCCAATACTCCGCTCGCCAATCAATTTCCGGGGAATTCGTCGTGTTTACGTTCTCTTTCATAATTTTATCGAGGTTTTGCGAGAATCTCGCTATTTGTCTATTTCGGTAATGAGTGTTGAAGGGGGACGGGCGGTCCGCCCCCGGTTGCCGTTAGTCTCCGTAGTAGGTCCTGCTGTTGCCGTAGTAGTCCGCCGGCACCGTCAACAGCTGCGGGCGGTATTCCGTGGCCTTCGGCTGCTCCGTCGGGCGGTTCTCGATCTTCGCCGTCATGATCGCCAACTTCTCGTTGCGCCACGCCTTCTTCAGGCAGGCCGAGAATGACATAGAGGCGTTAGCACGTTTCAGATACCAAGCGTTACGCATGATCTTCGATTTGTTGTAGGTTGCTTTCATGGTGCAAATGTTTTACCCTTTGTTTGGCAGTGCAAATATAGTATAAACACTTTGTATTACCAAGTAAAAACGAATGTTTTTCACTTCGTTTTTTGCCAAAAACATATATTTTAGTACATTTGCAACAGTTCTACAACATATAACAGATACTATGGAATTACGTGTAAAGCAAATTTGCAAGGAAAAAGGGATTCTATTCAAGGATTTAGCCGCAGCCGTAGGGGTGCATGATGTTACTTTGCGATCTTCATTACAAGGCAATCCAACTATCGGGACACTGGAAAAAGTGGCCGGCGCCCTCGGCGTATCGGTTCCGGAGCTTTTCGCCCCTCAACCGACGAACACGATCACCTGCCCGCATTGCGGCAAACTTATTAAAGTAGAGAAGGGGGAATAAATTATGGGAAAGAAAACGGACGAAATAGACGCTAAAAGCCTTGAACAGGCGCGCGCCCTATTCGAATCGGGGGACATCGACCGCATAGAGGTCGGAACCGTGGCCGGGCTATGCGAGATTCACCGCTATTTGTTCGGTGGGTTGTACGACTTTGCCGGAAAAATCCGGACGCTGAATATCGCAAAGGGCGGTTTCCGATTTGCAAATTGCCTTTATCTGGGTGCCATCCTCCCGGTAATCGAGCAAATGCCGGACATGACCTTTGAGGAGATCATCGCAAAATATGTCGAAATGAACATCGCCCACCCGTTCATGGAGGGCAACGGACGGGCCACCCGTATCTGGCTTGACATGATGCTGAAAAAGCATCTCCAGCAGGTTGTGGACTGGCGGAAGGTGGATAAGGATTTGTATTTGCAAGCTATGGAACGCAGTCCGATCAATGATCTGGAATTACGCGCCCTGCTACAACCGGCATTGACCGACCGCACGGATGACCGGGAGGTTATTTTCAAGGGTATCGAACAGTCTTACTACTACGAGGGATATGAAGCGTAAGGATAATGCGCGAGGGTTCATTCGATTATTTTCTTTAGAATGCCTTGTAATCGCACTAATTATATTTCCGTTGTTACATACACACGCCGCCCCACATCAAGCGAATGAAAGAGAGGAGGCTGTGCAAGAAATTGTTGAATCAAGGGATAGTGCAGTAATACTATTTGGGCGGGCACAAAATATGTTTGCACTTCTTTTCGATGATTTCGATATTACCCTACGAAATAACGATAATAAGACAATAATTGCATCAGGACGAGCTAAAATAGGTGATTATATTCGAAACAATTACGATTCCAATTATCGTATGGTATCCTTCATTACCTATAAAATAAAAATTGACTGTAAAGATTATAAATATCGGTATTCAATCTCTGATATTAAAATAACAACCCTTTCTAATTTATTTGAAACCCCACAATTTGACTGGATTTCCTTCTGGTGTGCATGGTCTGATTATGGCTTAATAAACACACCTTATTTTACATATGGGAATGCAAAGATAAAAACCGAGATATATTCTTATACTATTTCCGAAATTTATGCGTCCTACCAACGCGATAGCGCTGTGATAAGTAAATATGACGAAGCAGCAAAGCTATATTATGCAGCTCTAAATAAGACAAAACGCAAGTCTGATCGCAAGAATCTATTTGAACAATTAAGGCAAGTAAATTTATCCAAGATGAGTATGAGTAATAAATACAAGGCATTAAGAGCACTGAATACCGTTGCTCCAATATATATAGCTGATCTATGCGATAAGATTAAAGGCTATATGAGTATGCATGATGATTTTTGATATTTATTAGGCGAATTTGCTTTTTTAAATAAAGCCGGGTTAATCCCGGCTTTATTGTTATAGTACAATCACGGTCTCGTCTTTCTTTACCGAATATTCTCCGCTGATATTTACGACATTCAGCACGGCGTAGTCCTTGGCGTTGATCTTGGCTCGTGCGCCGTGCATTAGGATAATCGTGTGGGTGAATTTAGTCCCGGCAGCCTCTATTGTAGCGTCTGTATCTCCGACGAGGCACACGTACTCTTTGCCCTTGAGCGCGATATTTCCCGCATCTACATATACTCCCAGCCCTTCTAAACTGTCTCGGTTCTTTCTAAACACTTCGACCGAGGGGAAGTTGTGGTCTTGGCAGAATTCGATTCCCTGCGGCGTGAACATGAGTTTTATGAGTTCGGGGAAGTCGTGAATGCGCATTACCTTCCTGCATGCTCCGCCACGGAGAGCGGAAATCCTGATCTCTTCTATATTATGAATATCTTTCATTTCCAATTATTATTGCTGTTTATTTAATTCTCTCTTTAGATAAGCTTCAGCGGTATCTATCACATCATAGCCTTTGGAACTGACGAAGGACGCATAATCCATTCCATCGACGAAAATAACGCCGGTGCCTGCTTTATTTACTTCGTTTAGGGCTTTATTCGCTTCGACACCCGCTGTCGGATCCGTATGATTTTGATTCCCTATAAATCGCCTTTTTTCCTTGCCATTGTAAGTCACGGCATAACCAAGTGAACTGCGAAGATTCCATGTATGGTTTAAATAGTCGCGTTTGCCAGATAGTAGTCGAGCTGCCTTTTGCTCAATAAGTGCTTCGTGGGCTTTTTCATCCATGAAATCGACAACCTCGTCTTCGATATTGTCCATAAACGCTTTCAGGTCTGCTATGTCTTTTTTTATCTTCATGTAGTAAAAAGCGTTAGAGGCTTTCAGTATTTTTCTTAATGCTATTTATCCCTTCCTCGATCCGTGCTAAGGTTTTGTCCATATTTTTAGTGCTGGAATTTATCTCGCGCACTTCGATAAGGGTTTCCGCGTCAAAGCGCAACGATTCATAGCAGGCGACCGACATCTGATCTATTCTATCACCTAAAGTGGCGATGTTGTTTATGGCGGTTATAATTCCTCCAGTTTGCGCCATTGCCATTACATACCCTCGGATGTCGGTGACTTTGCCCTGAATGTCCGTAAATCGGCCGTTTAACTCGTCGCCGGTATCTTGAGACATAGCCTGAAATCCGCGAGATGTCGCCTCTTGTTTTGTCTTTCCATCTTCAAAATATTTATCAGCCCAACTAAAAGACGCTTCCAGATCTTGATTTAACTTATCAATCATTTCATTGATGACATTCTCTTCTGTTTGATCTATAATACCGTCTTTCCAAAATTCTTCCAGTTTATCGCGAATAGTTTGCAGAGGAGTTTTTATATCAGCCTTCATGGCTTCAATAACCATCTGTTTTATAATGTTTTTTACAAAATCTTTAGACGATTTAGCTCTGTTTTCACCTTTGGTCCAAGCCTCTGCGTATGCCTCTGCAAAATCATTGATTGCAGACTGAATATCTGCACCAAATATGGCGTCTTGTGCTTTCGCGGCATTATCCTCTATAGTATTCGTTATTTCATCTATTTGCTTTTGCCATTCCTTAATTCGTTTCTTGTCAGGGTCTTTTTTGCTCTTCTCCTCCTCAATTTGGCGCTGAATTAAAATTTTTTGTTGTTCAAGTAGTTTATTTTGATCTTCAATTAATTCTTTTGCATCAGTTGAATATGCTTTTGATATTGAACGTGATAATTTATCGTATGAATCTTGAAGGGCATCAACCTGATCCTGAATTTTTTGTATTTTCCGTTCCTTACTTTTGTCTATCCATTTATTTATACTTGTAATTACTCCAAACACGCTGCTTGTTGCTTCGGCGGCAGCTCCCATCATGTCGCCACTTTTGAATTTTTCCCAAGAAGCATATACGTGATTATCAAATTCAGATAACATATTTGACAGTTCAGCCCATTTGCCTAATGCAGTGTCAATCTCTGCATCTTGACCGAAGGACGCCATCATTTCAACAATACTATCTGTAAGCAATTGAATTGCTTGGATAGTTTGATGAATTGATGTGACAATCATGTCAATCATTGAAACAACCCCCGAAGCATTCCCGGCAGCTTTAGACATAGAGGCCCCCATTGCTTGAATGTTTTGATCGCCAGTTTTTGCACCTTTAAGCTGCATGGCATCTCCAAGCTTTTGATATTTATCAATTAGGCCATTAATCCCCGAATCTTGAAGTGTTTGGAATCTGCTTCTTTCGTTCAATTTTTCACGATACTGCTGATCGAGTTTTTGAGTTGCCTGTATATAATTTTCTATTGATATTTTCCCTGTTTGCAGCATCTGATTTAGCTGCTCGCGCAAAGTGTTATATATATTTGAAGCCATGTTTTTAGACATGGTTTCTATCCACGAAAAAAACGCAATCCAATCTTGTGATTCTTTAGTCTTAATTTGAGCTATAGCGGCCTCGCGTTCTTTTTTTAGTTTTTCTTTATCTCCGAGAGTAGTCGCCTTTTCAATCTCACGATCATAATAATCCTTTGTTGCTTGTATCTTTTCTAAAATGGTACCGTACTTCATGTAGTACTCATTCCACGCATCAAGTTGCTCATTAAGGTATTTTTCAGTATTTTTTATCCCAGCTTCTGACAAAAAGGCATTCATCCACTCTTCGTCCTTTAAAGCTTGATTGGCTTCTCTGACTGCTGTTGCATATTCTCTTACTCTTTCTGCAGCTTTGATGTTGTCGGCGTAATACACTTCTTGGAGTTTGTGGTATTTTTCGCCGGCAGATCCATCGGCAGCAACGTTTGTGGCTATAACGAGTCCCTTTGTATCTGCGGCAAGGATATCTTGCGCTCCTTCAAGTTGGGTGTATATGTAATCTTCCAATTCTTGCGGAGACAAGATATCCCCATTGGGAAGGATAGGAGTGACTAATATTTCAGTCACTTTGCCCTTGGCGTCCAAAATGCCAAATTGACTGCTGAAAACGGTGGCGATACCTTCTCCTGCATCCTCCCAGCCTTTCTTTACCAATTCTGCCGCTGCAACAAGTGGCCGAGCCAAATGCTTGACGTTCCCTTTGTATTGGGCCACCATCTGTTGCCCGGCAAGGAATCTTTCCGAGGATGTGTCATTCTTGTACTGGGCATCAATTTCTTTTCTTTGCAGCTCAAATAATTCCTTTTCGGCATCCCGTATAGCTCGTGCGCGTTTCTTATAGTCAAGGTTAATTTGCGCAAGTTTCTTAGCCGTTCCTTCTTCCATGGAATCAATCTCGGCCTGCTCTGAGTCGTCTTGTAGTTTCTGTAATTTCTTAGTGAGATCTTTATAATTGCGCTCTTGGTCGGATGCGGCCTTTTCTGCGGCGCTTTTGGCTTCATCACGGGCTTTTTTTGCCTCTGCGTTGAGTTCGGCGGGGGTTTTAGTTGTGTACAATTTTTCTGCGGTGGGTGCCAATTCCTTATCAGCTTCATCTAGTAATGCGAGATATTCTCGAATATCATTCGGAATATCATCCGGAAGCTCTAATTTCGTGCGGATAGCTTTGCTTGCACGCTCAATGCCTTTTTCCAATCCGGCAATGGAGCCTATCAATCCTCTTATAATCGGAGACTCTTTGCTAATTCCTTTATTTTGTAAATCGTTTATTTTTGACTGTAATTCATCAATACGGTTGGCATATAACTGAATGCGTTTATATTCATTGCTAGTAGTTATTTTCAATCTTTTAGTTGCATTCTCTGTAATAATGTCTTTAGCAGCTTGAGCTTGTGCGACTTCAATAATTGCATCCCGCAGGTCTTCATAGGCGCCGACGGCATTCCCTACCATAACCTGTTCTGCGGCCATATTGCCGAAATAGGCAGGGTAGATGTCTTGCAGCTTCTTGACGGCCTCGGCCCGTTCTTCATAGGGCTTGGACAGATCGGTTGCGGCATTATACAGCAGGTTCAGTTTGGTTAATTCGGATTGCGCCGACACCGAGCCTTGAGCCATCGCGGAATTGAATTGCTCAAGGGCGGCAGCGGCGGTATCTATTGCTGTCTTGCCTTTAAACAGCGATGCCACCCAGCTTGTTATCTCCTTTCCGTAAAGGGTAAGTACGGTAACTCCGGCGACAAGCAGGGTCTGCCACGAGAAGATGGACGATGCAATCTGCTTCCATACGGGCGTGAATGTTTGCCCGGCTTTCTTCAATTCATCAACAGATTTCTTCGCGTGTGAAATCTCGTCGGCCAGCATCGGCAGGTTGTTGGATATGGCCGAAAAGAAAATCTGCGGGCCATACGCCAACGACGGCAATTCACGGGCGACTTGCTGAATCTGGAATCCAAGCATATTGAATCCGGAAGCATAATTACCGACATTGCGGGTGTGTACCCCCATTGCCGCATCCAATTCTTTAATCTTCGTATCGAGTGTGTCGATATTTTTAAGCATGGTTTGTCCCCGTGTCCCCTCCCGCTCTGCTGCGCTTAAATTCCGGTATATATTCTTCATCCGGGTCAGCGATTGCGACATTTTATTAATGGATCCCTCGGCGAATTGCTCTGTCTTGATAATGTTCTTCAGGGTTCCTTGATATAGCGCCAGTTCTTCTTTGTTTTTGGCAATAGACAGCGAAAGGTCCAGCCGTTTGTCCTTTTGTGCCTGCGAGACTGCGGCGTTGTTCTTTTCGGCTTTGGAAAGTGCATTGTACTCAGCCGTCAGTGCTTGCGTCTTGGTTTTCAACAGCTCAATTTGAGCTGTATATATCTTTTTTTGGGCGCTAGCTTCTCGGATGGTGCCGATCAGGTCTTTATATGCTGCTGCTTCGGCTTGGGCCGTCTGACTCCCTGATGTCGTTTTGCTGTTGCTGGGAGTCGCTGTTGGGGTGGCAGGGGTGGCCACTTTAGCCGCCGACTCCGCAGCTTGTTGCTGCATCTTGGCAATTTTGCGTATAGCCTGATCTACACGAGTCTCCAGATCGCTAATATGGCGGTTTATAACTTTGAATCCGCTTGATTTGGACGGGAATTTTTCGAGTAATTCGTATAAACGTTCAAGCGATTTACGGAAATTGTTTATCTTTGCGGTATCCGTAGTAATTTTGAATGATAGTGCGCTCATAACAATTATTTAAATTTTAACGGTTATTGTGCGTGTACATTAGTTTTTTGGCTAGGTGGCGTGCAATTTTACATTACCTGCGTTGCGAAACGCGGGTATTTTTTATGTCTGTTGCGGCTCGGATCGTCACCCCTTTATTTGTTTGTTTTATTGGTGGCTTTGTTGACCATTGCGCGAATTTCCGACAACTTGTATCGCCAAATGGTCCCGGCTTTAAAGGGAACCAAAAGGCCCTTCTGCTGCCACTTCCACAACGTGCTTCGATCAATTGAGAATATTTCGCATACCTGATTTATTGATAGATAGCGATCATCCTTTCTAATCTCGACAAGTTTGTTCAGCAATCTTTTTTCTAGGTCGGCAGTGATATCCTCATGAAATCGCATCAGGTCTTTCAACTTGACGGTAACGGTGGTGTCGGGATGGCTTTTCGCCAGAGTCATTAAATCAGTCATAAAACTTTTTTTTTGCGGTGCCCCTCGGCACCCGGATTAAACAAAAAGGTCTGTCGGCTCAGGAAGCCAACAGACCAATCGCACTATACTATCATCCGTGGCTTATTCCTTCATAAGCTCAGTACAAAGATTGCGGCGGTCCCGTGAAAAAGCAATAGTAAACAATGCTTTTCTGCAATTTATTTTTTCGATGATTCACAGGTGTATCATTTCGCATCTTTAGCTACAGTTTCAGCCAATCCGCTTATTACGCTGGCAACTGCAGAAATATCCTCCAGCGGAATCATCATCAGCGTTTTTTGGTAGCAGTCAAACAACTCGGCGAAAGATGCCCGTTTCATAATCCGCCGGCATATAAACCACGCCTTGAGATCCGCGAATATGCTTTTGCTTCCAGCGACGGCCAGCGCAATACTATGGGCCATTGCCACGATACACGCCTTGCTGCCGTCAGATCCCTTGCCGATATGCCGGGCGGCCATGATTCTCGCCGTGGTCCGGGGTGACATCTTGTATATCGTGTAGCTCTTTTGGGCTATTCGGAAACTGATGAAATCCAGCCTTCCGGATGCGGCCATTTGGGGCCTTGGTGTTGTCGCAATGTCCTTGTGTGCGTTTTTATTCTCGTTCATGGGTTTTACTTTTTTTTTGATTTTACATTGATTGCTTTACCGGGATCGCGCCGTCGGTTTCTCTGCTCCCGTAAGGCCGCCAGTTTCATACGCGCCCCTTTTATTCGGTGATTTTTAATCCCATTCAGAATTATCATCAGTTCATCGCGGTTCAACTCAAGCGTCCAGACGGTCCTATCATCGACAGCTGCAAATCCTTTGGTTATCCTTTCTCTCCTCTTGCGCATTCCCCAGATTGTTCGTATATTTGTCCGTCTGGGTATAGCATAGTGAATATGGATGTTAGTGAGATGGGCGGGGCTTTCCCCACCCGTCTCTATTGTTATCCCAGAAAATCCAATGCTTCAGAATGCAATTCCAATTTTCCGTCCTCGTCGATGGTTGCTATTGTCCGGTATCGGGTGCCGGCGGGGAGCAACCCCATTTTGTAATTCTTGTTGCAGGCGACCAAGGCGTTCAGAGCCTCAACAGCCCGGCGCACTTCGTCGAACTGCCGAAGTACACGCCCCCGCATAGTGCTTACATCAATAAGGCGTTGCCGCTCTTGATCTGCAAGCCATTCGGCAGACAATTCGATTTTATCGCCGTTCACCACAAAGGCAGTATAATCGAGTGCCTTCTCCTTGCCGAGGTGTAGCGCTTCATGAACGACCTGCTGCGAATTGTCTATTACTTTGCTAAGGTATTCAACAGCCTGATCCGTGAGCGTTTGGCGGGTTGTCACGATATTTATTTTCTTTGCGTCTTCGGCTGCGATCCGCAGTGCTTGCGCCCGGATACTCTTACTGTTATCCGTCGCAATATCCTTGAGGCTCTCGGTAGATATTTTCAACCGTGAAGCCGTCAACTGTTGTATTGCTGCCTCCAGTTGAGGAATGGCCGCTTTGTAGGTCTCGATAATTGATTCGTAATTTTTCATAGTTGTTAAAAATCTTGTTGTACGTTTGGATTATTCGGCGTCGGGCAATGTTTCCGCCCATTCCGCAGCGCGCTTCTTTGCCTCTTCCTCGGAGTAGTCGATGGCCGTCACTCCTTGGGACTGCTGGCTTTCTTGTTCTTCTTTCATGGTTACTGTTTGATTTATATGGACCTAGTTTTGAAAAGGCCGCCGTCATATCCTTGTTGTATGGCGAAAGGATTGATGCGTAAAACCTGAGTTGCAGATAATACGCCCATAGTAGGGGACATTTCAATATCCATATCGATTATGGCCCGGTAGTTTGTTCGGTTTATTGCATACATTCCATATTTGCGTGCGAGTGTGTCAAGCTCCTGCAATGCGGATAATGCTTTTAACGCAGCATTATAAAGTTCGATTTGCTGCGGATCGTCTATATACAAGTTAGCGGCTTCGCTAAAGACAGCTTCAGCGACTTCAGAATCAAAAGTTACCTGACCGTTACTGTCTACCGTGTAGCAGTCTGCGGGAACAGTCCCGAATGATTCGAAGCGCTTTTGAACTTTGCGGCAAATCTCATTGAATTGCTCCAACAAAGAAGTATATAGCTCCTCTTTTTGGCTGCGTTCTGCGGGGAATACTATGGGGGCTAGTGCCGCATTAAATTTTTCCGTCATACGGGCGCGAATGGCTGTACCGCCGCTCATAATGTCCCGCAAGTTGTCTGCAGTCAATTCCTCGCCGAACTCGGCAAGGACGGCAGGTGTGACAATCTCCCGTAATTTATCTACGGCCGATCTGAATTCATACATTCCATGCTGAAGGGGCATTTGCCCTATACAGATTCTCTTGCTGTTCTTTGACATGATTACATGGGTAAGTTGGTAAAAGGATCAACTGCCAGCGATCTATCCGGGGTTCGCTTTTCGCCACCCTCGATGATGCGCTGGGTTCCGGCATTTATTAGATTTGCGATTTGGGACGCATTATCGTCGCCGATACCGCTGGATACAGCCTCGATGCGCTCAGAACCATTTTGTCCCGTGTGCTCTGCGACCATTTCGCAGACGGCATCTGCACCGTACTTTTCGGCTGCATGCAGCATCTTTTTTAGTTTTTCGTTGTTCATGATGTTTTAAGCCTGTTTAGTTTGTTCTACGCTTGTTTTTCCTGCTGTTTTGCCAGCCTCAACAACTTACGCGCTAATCTTTTGGCCTGCGCCGGGCTAAAATGCAGCATAGCGCAGTCGCTCTGTATGAAATCCGTGTCATAATCACTGACATCGGAGACGTACAGAATAATTTCGTCGTCGCCCTTGCGCATACCGTGGCAGTCGATAATCGTGGTGGTTGTACGGCCGAGAATTAGCCCAATGCCGTGTTGGTTGTCGATCTTAATTGCTTTCATAATCTTTTCGTTTAAATGGTTGTTATCGTCGTTTTATCGCCGTTTTCGGTCAGTCTTTGTAAACTCGTCCCGCAAAGGCGGGTAAAACATACGTTTTTTCATCTCCTGTTTCTGAATTTTCGATTTTCTTTCGTGTTGTGGGTACTTGTTCCACCCATGAAATTTCATGCGCTCAAATCGCGCATTACGTCAAAACGGCTCGGCCTCCCCGATTGCGTCCGCCGTATTCTCGTAGTCGGTTATCCGGGTCAGGCTCTCGTTATGTCGAAAACAAATGCACCCTATCTCCCCCTCGCGGTTTTTTGAGATGTGCAGTAACCCGACCCCCTCAGCCGGAATAATCCCGTAGCGTCCTGCGTCGATCTCGGTTTGGCCATACATTGCTGGCCGATCGAGGAATGCGACGATGTCGGCGTCCTGCTCGATGGCTCCCGACTCGCGCAAGTCCGACAATAGCGGCCTTTTGTCCAACCTGTCCTCAACCTTGCGGGACAACTGCGACAACAGGATAACCGGGATATTGAGTTCCTTGGCCAGCAGTTTGGCCGAACGGCTGGCGGCGGCGACCTCACGCTCGCGAGTGTTGTTCGGGTTACGGCTTGACGTATCGAGCAGTTGCAGGTAGTCGATAATGACCATCCCGCACCGTCCCCGGCGGCGCATCGCCTTGCATTGCGAGCGTATAGCCCCAATAGTGAGATTTGCCCGGTCGTTGAGGTAAACAGGCATTGCAGAAAGCTTCGCGCCGGCCTTCTCGATCTTCGTCCAGCCCGAAGCGTCAACATTACCGGTGCGGAACTCTCCCGAACTTACACCCGAACTGCCGACAAGCATTCGCCCGGTCAACTGTTCCACGCACATTTCCAGCGAATAGACACACACCGGAACGCCTGACACGGCCGCAGCACGGGCAAAATGTAGCATCATAGCGCTCTTCCCCGTTCCCGGACGTCCAGCCAGCACCACGAGCTGCCCGCCACGCCAGCCGCCTGTAAGAGCGTCGAGCCGCTGCAACCCGGTAGGAATGCCGATGCACTGGCCGGCCTGCCTTTCTTGTTGCCGCAGCTCCAAATTGTCAATAGTTGCCCGAACAGCGTCAGACAGCGGTATTAGGTCGCTCACGCGGGCTGTTGTGGACACTAATGCCGCAATCTGATTTGTGACCAATTCGCATATCTCCTCGGCGGAATTCGTTCCGGCGCTGGATTTGGCTGCGATTTCATAACTCAGCATGATAAGACGGCGCCGGGCTTCTATGTCTGCGAGCTGCCGAGCATGATCCAAAACGTTGACGGCCGACCCTATCGAGTTGGTCAACTCAACCAAGTATCGGACCATCTCCCGCCCCTTGAGTTCCGGATGCTGCGAAAGCATACAAAGATCAATTTTATTGCCCTGCTCCAACATTGAGAGCATCGCGCCGTAAATTTTGCCATTGTTTGGGTCAGAAAAGGCCGAAATTCCGACGATCTCCGTCACGTCGGATAATTGATCCGGTTCGAGAATTAAAGCGCCTAAAACGGCCCTTTCGAGTTCGGGCGATTCCGGAAGCCCCTCAACAGGGGCCGGACGGTTATAGGAAATTTGTTTTTCGCGTTTCATGGGGCGTTTGTTTTTGGGGTGTGGTTTGATCGTGGCGGCGTAGCCAATTCGAAGCTGTCAAGTAGGCCGATCTATTTCTTCGTATCAACGGCTCGTAATTGTGCATTGCCTGTAATACCTCGCATATTTGCTCGGTCGGATATTTGTCTTTCAACTTTTGGTACTGCTCCTCGGTCATCGGTTCTTTCATCTTTGCAACCCGCGGGGCGCTGTTTGTTATCCACTTCTGAAATTTCAAAAAAGATTCGGAGTATTTATGGGGCGCGGGGGCGGAGCCTCCCGCATTCATACCTTCGGTGCTATTATCGGCGCTCGTATCGTCCCCCTTATAACCCCCTTTACTATCCTCTACTATACTTTCCTTTACTTTACTTTCCTTTACTTTAGGAAACCCCGGTAAAACCCCTGTAGAATCTTGGCAAAACTCTGGCATATCCTCCGTATTACCGGAGTTTTGCACCGGTAAAACCCCTGTAGAATCTTGTTCTGTATTTCGTCGCCTGTTTCGTTCAGTCATTAACGGGGCAAGGCGTTTGCGGTGAGACGGAGAGTATAGTTTATTACCGTCAAGGCACAGAAGTCCGATTTTCACGAGGTAATTGACGATTTCGTCCAATAATTCAACCGTTACACCATAATCCGCTGCGAGTAGGTCGATGATTACATCGTCCCACACGATTTCGAAGAAATCGCTATCTGTAAGAGTTTCAAGCAAATAATTCCATACGGCATACCCCGTGTGCGAAAATTTACGGCGAACAGCTTTTATCTTCAAATCGTCGCGCATATTGGCGTCATGCGAAAAATATTCCGCATTATTTTTTCTTGGTCTTGCCATAGCGCTATTGCATTTCGGATTTTAACACACGTAAAGCTTCGATTACATCATCCACCATATCGGGGGATAAGATGATGAGACTTTGCATCTCAATTGGTATGTCGTCGTCGCATTCCTCGCGCAATGTGATACCGCCGTTTGAATTGATGAAGATTTCAACCGCATTTATTCCTTTGAACTTATCATCATTGGACCATACATAAAAGCTCTTGTTAATCATTCCGCACCTCCTTCCGGATAAAATACCTTTTAAACCTACTGCCGTGCTCGCTGGGCACCCACTCGTCGAGGATGGAAATACCCTTTGCCCTCAGATAGCGTATGCAACTCCGGGGATCGGATAACCTCAACACGGCCGAAATGTCAGCGACGGAATATTTTTTGCCCGACCGGAGTAAATTATAGAGCCTTTTCTGATGGAAAGCCAAAGATTTTTGCGTATCTTTGCTGACAGGAACATCAGGGGTTGCCGCTGCGTGCTCATATCGAGTGCCGGCGGCGATCTTCATTTGATCCATACCCCTGATCTATTGATGGTTATTCGCTGATTGGGCGATACGCAATGCGGCGGCGGTCCGTTGCTCTTCGGGGCGTAAAGTGCCTGCTTCAATCCATTTTGTAAGCTCTTTGCGCGAGAATACGAGACGCCGGCGCACCTTACGATAAGGGATCGCATTTCTGAATGTCAACCCGTAGAGATTGGAAAGAGTAGTCGGGTATCCCATAGCTTGTAGAAAGGCAATTGCTTCCTCGGCTGTCAAGGCGTCGGATGCCTCCTCGGCTGGTTTCTGATAACCAGCTAATTCCGGGATAATAGTACGGACTGCTTTTAAGATCAAGCCTTCCAGTTGTTCTGACGATGCAACATATATTGTTGCCGGGGTTTGTACTTCCATAACATTGTGGCTTTAAAAATTCAAAATTTGCCCGCGTCCGGGTTTGTGATCGACCACAATGCAAAGGAGATCAATATTTTATTTGCAAAAAATGCAAATTTGTTGCAAATAATCAGGGAATAATATTTGCAACAAAAAACGCCCTTACAAATGCATGTAATGGCGTTTTTTTTACCTGTTGCAAAAATCAGTTGGTATTAGGTGTAGGTAAATATCGGATTATCGACTGCCGCGAGGGTAAATCAGGGATAACAGTTCTTAATTGGTCTATAAAACCACTAAGCCGGCCATTTAACTCGATAATCTTACCTTCATCTTTAAGTCTAAGTATCTCTATTGCTACCGCTTCACTGCGGGATCTCCCCATATTGCTATTAATGAAATCTATGATTTGCGCGATTTCACGGTGTGGATCGGAGATGAAATAATCCTCCAATGCCATTGATCGGCATGATCTGCGCCCCGGTTTGGGGCGGCATTCTGTTATAGGTCTTTCTTCGAACACCCCCAAACCATCTTGCGCTGTATGTGAATGATTTCCATTACAAAAATCCATTAATAACGTATCATCAGTAATAACAGAAATCTTATACGCTTTGCATGATTCATTTATACTCAAATAAAATTGCGCCAATGCCTCAATAGCCGTCCATACATCGTCCCTTTCGGGCGAAATGGTGCCCTCCTCCCCTTCTTCGCACAACTTATCGTAAAATTCCAAATACCAATCTTTGCGCCAGACCTGCCCAAATATTTTCCATCCGATCCGCACAAATTCAGACACCGTGGCTATCCGCGCCGCTTGCTCCATTTCTACAAATCGGGCCTTGGTGAATAGTGAGTATTTTTCTATGTATTCACGCCCTGTGACCATTGTTGTTGTTTTATATAGGGCTATATCTTCCCAAATAGGGGAGTTGTCTATAATATGTGGGTCTTCGCCATCCCCATACGAAATGAATTCCACCAAGTCAACTAACCATTTAAAAATGGCTTCTATTCCTTTATAATTAGACAAATAATATCCCTCGTTCGGCCTTGTTGGCGTTTTGCATTGGTCCAAATCCATATCCCTTAAAATTTAATTAGTATTTCCGCATTCTTTACCCGTTCTTCTCGCTCAAAGCTGGCAAGATAGTTTTCCGTTGTTTTGAGGTCCTGATGCCCCAGCGATTCAGAGATATAGGCAATGTTGGCGCCTGCCCGCTTTAGTACAGTGGCGAACGAGTGCCGGGCCGTATAGGTCGAGATATTGCCGATACCGAGCTTTTCGCCTACCTCCTTCATGCGCTTATTAATCGAGTGCGTCAAATACTTGGTTTTATTTTTAGCTGTCATAACATCCTCCCGGCCTGTCAATACCGGAAAAATGAAGTTATCAGGCAGATTAGGATTCCCCCAGCGATCGATAATAGCCTGCATTGGCGGGGTCATCACAACCCGAATATCTCGCAATGTGCGGATCGTGTTCCGGGTCTTTGTGCGTTCAAAATAAATTTCTCCCTTTACAATATCTCGATACTTCAACCGCACGAAATCCGCAACGTTGATCCCGTTGCACAAGTAGAGGAACAGCCAATAATCGCGGTATTTGGCCGTAGCCTCGCTTCCGTCGTCATAACGGGCTATTTGCCCTATTTGCTCCAATGTAAGAGCCATTTTGCGCCCCGTACCTGATTGTATTTTGTATTTATCTTTACCGAGACCAAAAGGGTATTGCGCCTCCTTGATTGCTCCCTGTCTTTTGGCTTCGTTGAGAATTGCGCGCAACGTTCGTAGGTGGATTGCTATTGTCGTTTGCCGTTTTCCTTCCTCCCGCAAATATGCAGCATATTTTTCCAGCCATGATGCTGTAATGGTCTCAAATCGAATACGGGTGCCGGCAAACCGTTCTAAGCCTTTCAGAACATTGTCGTATATCAACATGTTGCCGACGTGCTGGAGTTTGTTTAATTCCTCCATTTTTGCCCGAAATGCTGTGTTTACCGTGTCTGAAGGTGCACCTTTTAGCCGCGTATTCAGTTTGCTGAGTGTAAATGCACCGGCCCCTGCCAGCTCCTCGACAGCCGCCCGCACGATCTGGTAGCTGCTTTCGATGTCCTTGCGGATCGCCACAAGTGCACGCACCTTTGTAGTCGGCAGTATTTCCCATTCCTCCGGCGATAAATCTTTTCCAGTCGGATAATAGTTCCGCACTCGATTGTAGGTAACACGGATTTTTACGGGGCACTTACCGGACTTTTTCGGGTGCGCGGTATCAAACATTGCGGCAACCGTTACGCCGTCTTTCGAGTAGTTCATTTTGTGTATAAATTTTAATTTGCGGTACACAATTTACACACAAATATACATAATTAAATCAAATCACCAAAAACAAATCAAGATAAAATAGCTATATTTGCCACTGAAAAACAACTATTTACAAAACAAAATAAAAATATCTGAAAATCGGCAAAAATCGCCAAATTACGCTTTGGGAGCAGGGGGTCGTGGGTTCGAATCCCGCTACCCCGACATGAAGAAAGTTGCTGTAAATTAATACTTTGCAGTAACTTTTTTTGTTTCTGTAAAGTTCTGAAACAACGCCGTTTTCAGGCAAATTTCACACAAAAACGGCAATCGGACACCAAGCGCGGTCTGGGCCGGAAGTTACAGTCAGTCGGAAGTCGTGCGAGGAAACGGGAAGCAGGTACGATCGGATCGGAAAGGGCGGAAGATAAAAGAAGCGCATAATTTTGCGGAAATAATTTTGTCTTTTCAGATTTTCGACTTATCTTTGTGCGCTCTTAAAATGATAAGGGTCCCAAATGTTCGGGGTGTAGCGCAGTCCGGTTAGCGCGCCAGCTTCGGGAGTTGGAGGTCGCTGGTTCGAATCCAGTCTCCCCGACAAATTGTAAAAGGTTTAGAATGAGGAATCTCATTTTAAACCTTTTCTGCATATATCCCGCTCTTTATCGGCCGGGGTCCCGTTTCCGCTCTCTATTCGGCCGGAATATGCGCATCGGCTCCGGCCGCAGGCGGAGTTGCTTCGCCTGTCGAACCGGCTGCTTCCGTGGCTTTTTCCCGAAGACTCCGTCCCGTGCGGCCGTAATGGGATTCGTGCCTGCCGCCGTATCCGTTGCCTTGCCGGTTCCCGCCGCTTCTCTGCCGGGGCGGATGCGGCCAAGTGTCGAATCCGCCTGAACATCCCCGGCGATATCCTGCATCCGTATCCTGCATTTATCCCCGTCACGGTATCCGATTCCGTATTCAGTTCCGTATCCGCCCCGGCATCCTACTCTGTATCTGTTCCTGCATGCGTTTCTGCATTCGTCTCGGTATTCGATTCCGTATTTGTCCCTGCATCTGTCTCGGCCTCCGCCCCCGCATCTGTACCAGCTCCTGCTCCCGCATTGTCGTCCTCCGCTTCGACCTCCACGGTTTCGCCGTCCACTTCGAGGGCGATCGTGTAACGGTCGCGGCCCGTGTAATTGGGCAGCGCCAGCGAATCCATCGTCTGCACCCGGAACGCTGGAGCCGTCGCGCCGTGCGTGGACTGCATGTACTCGGCCAACGCCTTGTTGCGTGCGGCCATCATGCGGGCCAGCTGTCCGGCGGCTTTTTCGCGGTAGAGCGCCAGCGCCTTGTCGTCGGCCGAAAGTCCCTGCGGCGAAATTCCCCGCTGTGCCAGCAGCGAATCGGCAAAAGCCATGATCGCCGAAGTGCGGATGTCGGTCTGCTGGATCTTTTCGTATTCGAGCATCGACATCGGCTGCCGGCCGGTCGTGTCGGCGCTCTTCAGATGCTCGGCATAGGCCATCCTGAGCGCGCCTGCCGCCTGCCGGGGCAGGGCGCGGCGCATGTTGACGCGCTGCGTCAGGACGATGTGCATTTCGGGTTTGTCCTGCAGCGCCTGCGCGATCTTGTCCAGCGAAGCGTACTGCTCCGACGTGAAGACGTATTGCAGCGGATCGATATTGATGTATTCTATGTTCTCCTTGTTGCCCGACAGGAACGAGAAGGGCGCCGTCACGACTTTCAGCAGGACGTTGCCGATTGCCTTCAGCACGATCTTGCGGTAGGAGAACTCCGGCGAATCGAGACTCCCCCTGACCGGAAGGTCCATCTTCACGTGTCCTTTTTTGTCTTTCAGGACATATAGTCCCAGTTTGAGCGGAATATTCATCTCGGCCTTGATCTCCCTGCGCTTTTTGTCCACCTTTGGTTCGAACATGTCGAGGTGGTTGGTGCCGTCGAGGTAACGGTCGCGGATGACGTTCTGACTGCGGAACGTGAGGTTGCCCTTGGTCAGCGGATAGGCCGTGTAGTGTTCGCAGTAGGGACCGAAGTCGCGCAGGTCGAGGTTGGTGAGCCAGAGCGTGATGTTCTGGTTGTCCATGTCTTCGAGCGTCCCTTCCCAGCGCAGCTTCGCCGAGCCGGTCTTCTGCATCCGCGCATCGACGGTCATGCTGTTGCGCTTCGAGGGGTCGAAATCGCGGCTGCGCATGCGGATTTCCGAGACGGTATATTCGAACGGGCGGTGCATCGTCAGGTCGCGCACCGTGACGCGGCCGTTCGTGATTTCGAGGTCGGCGATCCGGAGCGTCGGACTCGGCGTCGCGCTTCCCGCGGCGTCGGACGCCGTGATTTCTGCCGCCGGGGCAGGCACGGCAGACGTCGTGATTTCAGCCGCCGGAGCGGGGGCTGCTTCCGGAGCGGGATTCGCTGCCGCAGAAGCGGAAACGGCGGTCGGCGAAGCGGTTTCAGCCGCCGGGGATTTCATCAGAGCGGCGAGATTGTTGCCTTCGGGCGTCATTTCGAACAGCGCCGAGAGTCCCGAAACATAGATGCGGTCGAATACGAAGCGCATTTTGCCCAGATCGCCCTCGGCGAGTTTTACACCCAGCGTATCGACGCCCGCCACGGGCCGCTGCTGCCGGTCGCGCAGGGCGAAGCCCGCCAGCGAAGCCGTACCCTCGGTCGTGAGCGAAAGCAGGTGTTCCGTGTTGCCGCGCAGGCGGATGTCGGCCGACAGGCGGCCGTCCACGGCCGTGACGTCGAGCGACTGCCGGAAATAGGGCAGCGTGCCCGCCAGCGCGAAGTCCTGCAGGCGTATCCCGATGTCGAATTCCGAGCTTTCGATGTTGTAGCCCACGTCGGTCGAGAGCGAACCGCCCTCGGCGAAGTTGAGCACGGCCCCGACGTCGGTTTTCTCGCCGGAGAAATAGACGCCCGGAATGTGCAGGTTTATGTCGTTCATGCCCCACTCGGCATCGAGCGCGAGGTCCTTGTAAAAGACCCTGCCGTTGCGGATCGAGATGTCGTAAATCCCGATTTCCCACGGTTTCGACGGTTTTTCGGGCGTTGCGGCGGCAGTCGTGTCGCCCGCGAAGCGGGCTGTGATGTCATCGAAACTGAAAGCGTTGCCCCGCTGGTAGATCTTCACGTCGGGACCTGCGAACGAGATTTTTTTCACGAGCACGCGGTTCCCCAGCAACGGCCATAGCCGCATGCGCATCTCGAAGCTGTCCAGTCGGAAAAACGTCGTCGAATCTTCGCTTCCGCCGATGCGGAGTCCTTCGATGCGCAGGCGTCCGGTGAAGATGTTCATCCGCAGCCGCTCCATGCGGATCGAGCGGCCGATCAGTTCGCGGTCGTGTTTCTCGATGTAGTTCTTGGCTACGGGCGAAACGGCGATCGCCGCTATGACGATCAGCGCGGCCAAGACGGCGGCGGCGATCAGCGTAATTTTAATCCATTTCTTCATGGTTCTTCTGTTTGTGGTCAGTGCGGCATCCGGGAAATCCTCCGCAGCCGCCTTGTGTCGTATCGTTTTTTTCCGGTCTGCGGTTTATTCCCGCTATTCCGGGTTCCGCGGATCTTCCGCGAAGCCTTTCATCTTCCGTTCGGGCGTCCGGACGTCCGGGCGTCCGAGAACCGGCCCGAATGTTGTCGGACCGCTGTCAGACCGCTGTCGGAATGCCGCCCGAATACTGTCTGAAGGCTGTCAGAATGTTGCCGGCTCCCTGTCGTATGCTTCCGGCGGCTTCGGAACCTCCGCCTGAACTCGGCCGTAGGTTTTGCGATCGCGTTCGGGAATTCGCGGCGGAACTCCGGCTGTGGGTTTTGCGGTCCGCATTCCGGAACTTGCAATGGAAATTCCGGCCGTGCGGTTTCTGTCAGCGGTTATTGCCGCATGCGGTTTCGGTCCTGCGGTTCCGGCTCCGCGGCCCCTCCCTGCGATCCCTCAGCGCGTTATCTCCTCGAAGAGATGCCCGAAGTCCTCGCCCGGCGCGGGCATGTAGACGGCGAAGCCCAGCGCCTGCGCGGCGTCAACGTTCTTCCGGCCGTCGTCGATGAAGAGCGTTTCGGCCGGCATCACGCCGCTGTCAGCGATCACCTTGCGGAAAATCGCCTCCGAAGGCTTCAGTTCGTGCAGTTCGTACGAAAGGTATATCTTGTCGAAATAGTCGTCCATCGTATGCCCGTCGGCCGTAAACGCGCCGCGGATGGCGACCATCGCCGCCGGATTGTTGTTCGAAAGTACGTAGGTGCGGACGCCCGCCGCGCGCAGACGCATGATCTGCCGCAGTTTGGCGACCGGAATCCCCACCAGAAATGCGCTGTACGCCGCCGCGATTTCGGAATCGGTCACTTCGGGCCGTCCGTCCAGCCGGCGCATTTCGTCGCAGGCTTCGTGGAACGGGATGTCGCCCCGCTCCAGCCGGCCGATCATCTCGGCGGGATAGTAGGGATTGATAAGGTCGGCGACACGGGGCATCCCCAGCTCGCGGAACGCTGCGGTGCAGCGCTCGATGTCGAGGTCCACGAGGACGCCGCCGAGGTCGAATATTACGTTTTTGATCTCTTTCATAAGCTGTTGCGATTTTTGTTTTTGCGCGGCCGGCCGCCTCTTTCTCTCTGGCAGGTCGCTCCTGTTTTGCCGGCCGCCTGCGCCTGTCTTATTGGCCGGATGCTTCTATCTGCCGGCCGCTCCTTTCTCACGGGACGGCATGCTTTCATATCCGGAGTCTTCCGGCGTTTTTTGTTGTTCACACCGCCTGCCGTTACGGCCGCCGTTTTGCCGGCCGTTGCATCTGCTATTCCGCCAGCCGTTCCGTCAGCCGCTTGGCTTTCGATCGTGGCAGACCGCGGGCCGTGTTATTTCTGGAATTGCATCGTGAACCTGCGGATCGGCCGCAGCACCCACATCGGCAGAGCCTTGCAGAGGGGAATCCACGCCCGGTTCCACCAGTCGGGCACGATGCAGCGGCGGCCCCGCCACAAAGCCCGCAGTCCCCGCCGCGCGCAGTTGTCGGGCGTGATAAGCACGCCGAGCCGTTTGCCGATGCGCTGCCAGCGGGGCGTCAGCCCGTAGAGGTCGGTCGCCACGCCTGCCGGACAGACCGCCGTGACGCGGATGCCGCGGTCGCGCACCTCCTTGGCAAAAGCCACCGAGAACGACCGCATGTAAGCCTTCGACGCGCTGTATAGCGCCAGCCCCGGAAACGGCATCCACAACGAGTAGGAGGACATGTTGAGAATGTGCCCCCGCACCCCGCGGCGGACCATGTCGGCGGCGTAGAGACGGCATAGCTGCGAGACGGTCAGGTCGTGCAGCAGGATGATGCGTTCGATACGCTCGGCGGGCGTCGTCAGGATGTCGCAGAACGAGAAGATGCCCGCGTTGTTTATCACCACGTCTATTTCGATCCCTTCGGCCGCAGTCCGGTCGTGCAACTCCTGTGCCGCCCCGACCCGCGCGAGGTCCATCGGCATGACCCGGACTTCGGGGAGGTGTGTGGGTGTTGCAGGGGCTTCGATTCTTCCCGCCACCGGTGTTCCTGCTGTCTGTATCCCCGCTGCCGGTATTTCGCCCCGGCCTGTTCCTGCTGCGGAAGCCCCCGCCGTACGGCGTATCTCTTCCGCCACGGCTTCGAGCGGCGCGGCATTGTTGCCGACGATCACCAGCCGGTAGCCCAGCGCCGCCAGCCGCAGGGCGTAACAGCGTCCGATGCCCGATCCGGCTCCCGTTACCAGCGCCCATGCGCTTCCCGGCCGGACTTCGCCGCGCTTCATCCGCCGGGAATGCCGTGCCGTCTCCTGCCCGGTGCGGATGCCCGGTGCCGTTCCCGTCGTCTCTTGCACGGTGCCGGTGTCCGGCGCGCCTTCGCCGGGCGTATGTCCCGATTGCTTGTCTATCGGGTGTGTGTCGTTCTTATGTTCCATGTCTACGGCAGTTTTGCCAGTTCTTCGCGGATTTTGCGCGGCAGGTCGCCGCAGTGCTTGCAGCACTTCATATCCACCGAGTACATGCGCGCGATGCAGTAGTTGCGGTGGTCGCACTCGCTGCGGGTCGCGGCGTCGCCCTCCCGAAGCTTGTTGACGAACGCAGGGTCGTTGACCAGCGCCCGCGCCATCTGCACCAGTTCGAATCCCGCGTCCAGCGCCCTGTCAATGCCTTCGCGGCTCACCAGCCCGCCCACATAGACCAGCGGACACTTCAGCTCGGCGCGGAACTTCTTGGCGTCCTCCAGAAAATAGCACTCTTCGAACGGGAACTGCCGGATCATCCACGGCCCGCACCAGCGGATGAAGTAACGCAGCCACAGCGGCGAGTAGTAGCTCATCGTGTAGATCGGAATCAGCCCCCGCATCACGGCCATCGGGGCCTTCGACACGAATCCGCCCGACAGCACGATGCCGTCCACACCGAAACGCTCGATCTCGCGGGCGATTTCGAGACTTTCGGGGATTTCGATGCCGCCCTTGAATCCGTCGTACATGTTGTGCTTCACCAACACGGCCGTCCCGGTCTGCGCCGCGGCCTCCATGACCTCCTCCAAACACATCCGCATGAAACGCATGCGGTTTTCGAGCGATCCGCCGTACTCGTCGCGGCGGCGGTTGGTGTAGGGCGAAAGGAACTGCGAAATCAGGTATCCGTGTCCGGCGTGCACCTCCACCGAGTCGAATCCCGCGTCGTGGGCCGTATGGACGGCCCGCCCGAAGTCGCGGGCCACCTGCTCGATCTCGCCGGCCCGCATGCCGCGGACCGGCGTGTAGGCGTAGAGGTTGAAGCCCGTGGACGCGCCGATCGGAATCTGCCCCGCCGTGGTCAGGTGGGTCATGTTGCCGCAGTGGCCGATCTGAATTCCCGCCGCCGCGCCTTCGCGGTGCACGGCGTCGGTGATCTCGCGCAGCCCCGGCACGATTTCGGGCCGCAGCCACAGCTGCTTGTCGAACGAAAGCCCGCTGCGGCAGACCGCCGCATAGGCCAGCGTGGTCATGCCCACGCCGCCGCGGGCCACCGATACGTGGTAATCCTTCAACTGCTGCGTCGGGCCGAAATGGCGGCCCATCGACTCGAACGCCGCCGAACGGATCGTGCGGTTGCGCAGCGTTACGGGTCCTAACTTATAGGGGGTGAAAAGCGATGACATAATCGGGTCAGTAAATGAAAGGTATGATCTTTTTGCGTCCGAGCGACGTGAATTCGTCGCCGAACTCCTTGGCGTAGCATTTGTTGAGCGATGCGGCGCGGGGCGCGAGGTTGGCGAAGGTCCACCACGCGAACACCGCTCCGGCCCACGACCACGAAGCCACGGCGAAGCTGTCTCTTATACACATCTCCGAGCCCACGAGACACTGAGCGATCTCGT